>NPID01000404.1_pt1 | contig 39988 bp, 35 predicted proteins | sample 8637491 | NCBI WGS metagenome assembly NPID01 (sample SAMN07420843, study PRJNA396082) | bioreactor metagenome | isolation source: sample BA6 brine-fed electro-methanogenic bioreactor BA | place: Japan: Kochi | collected 2016-06-14 | reverse complement strand
ATCGCTGCAGGAATTGCAAAAAACGCAATTCCATAGCTCATGACGAGATGACGTGGCACGCCATTAGGGGAAGTTCGAAGAAAATATATATATTTTAAAGGTTTTAAAATGAATAATGATCAATTGAGAAAACAAAGTTTGTATTTCTGGAATAAAACATTTCAGAATTCAGATTGTGATTACAGAAAACTTGTAGATAAAGATTGGTCAATTTTCATCAAAAACTTAAAATCTTACTATGTAGAAAATGTGCTTGATTATGGATTTGGTGGTGGACATTGGAGTATCATTCTTGCAAGAAATGGTTTTAATGTTACAGCATTCGAGATATCAGAAGTTGCAATTTCAAATCTAATTAATTGGACTCAAGAAGAAGAATTAAGCATAAATATTGTTAATGACCTATGCGGTAATTGTGCTAAATTTGATTGTATAATCTGCAATTCTTGATTGATCATCTGGTTATTGAGGATGCCTTTAAAATTCTTTCATTTTTTTAACACATATCTTAGGAAAAATGGAATTGTCTATTTGTCTTTCGATAATGAAGAATATGAAGATAAGCAAAATTATAGAAATATAAAAGGTGGATTAAGATATTACACATCTGGTATTCAAAAGAGAATGATTTGGAAGTATTATTCTGATGAAGCTATAAAAGATTTGTGTAAAGATTTTGTAATTGAGAGTTTATAATAACTAAAAGTGGAAGACGACAAATATGGCTGAGAAATTAGCATTGGAACTTCCGCTAGCATCGGTGTCTTTGTTTTATCTGGGTTTTCGGCTGTCAGCTGATTCGTGCCGAATCAATCTCAATCTGATGATTACCCGGAAACTCTGATGCCACACCACACACGGAAAACTTTACAGAAATCAACAATAATAGATCCATTTTAAAAATTTTGAGGAAATTCTGAAGAGTGGGGAAATTCTCCTCAATATAACATTGATGGAATTCTGTAAAAAGTTAGATACTTCACAATAAAAAGGTTTAATAGAATATTTTTATTTGCTCACATTTGTTGTAGTTACAGTCATTGAAAATAATATTTTTTAAAAATTTATCGATCTGGCCGTCAAATTGCAGTATTGATAAGAAAAAAAGAAGCCGAAAGGCAAAAAGAGGAGAAGAGATGGATAAATCTTTTAATGCTTTTAAAATGGCACAGGCACAATTCGATGCCATTGCCGACAAGTTGAATTTGAATGAAGCTCCCCGCGAGCTTCTCAGAAATCCGATGAGAGAATATCATTTTAATATTCCAGTCAAAATGGATGATGGCACTTCCAAAGTTTTTCGTGGTTTCCGCATACAGCACAATGATGCGCTGGGACCATGTAAAGGCGGGATTCGTTTTCACCCGCAGGAAACAGTGGACACAGTTCGTGCACTTTCCATGTGGATGACCTGGAAAACATCGGTTGTGGATATTCCGCTGGGCGGCGGTAAAGGCGGAGTTATCTGCGATCCGCACAATCTTTCTGCCAGAGAGCAGGAACAGATCTGCCGCGGCTGGGTACGCCAACTTCACCTGAATGTGGGACCGCTGCGAGACATTCCCGCACCGGATGTGATGACAAACAGACAGCACATGCTGTGGATGCTGGATGAGTATGAAGCGCTCACCGGCGCAAAATATCCCGGCATGATCACGGGAAAACCTGTCGGTATGGGCGGCTCGCTGGCTCGTACCGAAGCAACCGGATATGGCGTTATCTTCACCGTACGGGAAGCTCTAAAAGAAATGAAGATCAACATCGAGAACACAACCGCTTCTTTCCAGGGATTTGGCAATGTATCTCAATATGCCATCGAATTATACAACAAACTGGGCGGAACCGTACTTTGCGTTTCCTGCTGGGATCAAAAAGATCAGACCTCTTATGCTTTCTACAAAAAAGACGGTATTGTCCTTTCCGACCTGCTCAGTATCACAGACCGCTTTGGCGGAATTGACAAAGTGAAAGCTGTAGAAATGGGCTATGAAGTACTTCCCGGCGATAAATGGATCGAAATCGAATGCGATATTCTCGTTCCTGCCGCCCTAGAAAATCAGATCACAGCCGATACAGTGAATAAGATCAGTAAGAAAGTTAAACTGGTAGCCGAAGGTGCAAACGGACCCACCACACCGGAAGCCGATGTCGTCTTGAAAGAACGCGGCATTTTCATGATCCCCGACTTTCTGTGCAATGCCGGCGGGGTTACCTGCAGCTATTTCGAACAGGTTCAGTGCAATATGAACTACTTCTGGAGCAAAGACGAAGTTCTGGGCAAACTGGATTTCAAAATGACTACCGCATATCATAAAGTTTCCAAACTGGCACGCGACAAGAAACTTTATATGCGTGATGCAGCTTATATAATCTCTGTTGACAGAGTTGTTCGCGCATCTGTCTCCAGAGGTTGGATATAAGAAAAAACCCATCCTCTAGAAAAGGGCAGATGTTACATCTGCCCTTTTCCTTAAACAAAGGCAAGACAATGAAAAACGGCAACAGATTTGAACGTGAAAGCGGTTTTTTCAATGACGATTTCACTTACATCGGTTCCGGCTTGCCCGGCGGTAAAGCTTCCGGGCTGGCCAGAACGCAGGAGATCCTAAGGAAACACTTTTCTGCAGGTGAAATTGCCGGAATGCAGGTGAATATTCCTCACACGACAGTTTTACTGAGCGGCGTATTTGAGGATTTCATGGAAAGCAACAAGCTCTATGATCTTGCTCTTTCCGATGCTTCTGACGAAGATATCGCACTCGGTTTCGTGAGCGCTTCCTTTGGCGGACTCTATGCCGGAGATCTCTATTCTCTAATCGAAAACATCTCGCAGCCGCTGGCGATCCGATCTTCCAGCATCTGTGAAGATTCTCTGCATGAACCCTTTGCCGGAGTTTACGAAACAAAAATGGTGGCAAATAATCAACCCAACCCCACCGAAAAATACAATGCTCTTATCAACGCTGTCAAATACGTTTATGCTTCGCTTTTCTTTCAACAGTCCAAAAATTATTTCCGCACCATAAACCGAGATATTCGGGAAGAGAAAATGGCTGTCATCATTCAGGAAGTGGTTGGCGATCGGCATGGTGATTTTTTTCATCCCCTGATCTCAGGCGTACTGAAATCCTATAATTTTTATCCTTCGGACAAAATCGAACCCGAAGCAGGTTTTGCAGCTCTGGCTTATGGGCTGGGAAAAACCATTGTGGACGGAAGCAGCTGCTGGAGCTATTGTCCACGCTATCCGCGCACACCGCAACCATTTAATAATTTGAAAGATCTTTTGAATAACACCCAGAAAGAATATTGGACGATCAATCTGGGCACCATCAATCATTACAATCCGGTAGCGGAAACCGAATATCTGGCACATAATTCCATTTTCGATATTCAGGACAGATCACTTCTCAAACATATCTGCTCCACCTACGATCATATTAATGACCGGCTGATGATGGGCGTGCAGTCATCCGGTGCACCGGTTCTGGATTTTGCCCCGACTCTGCGAGCCGAAATGCTGCCTTTAAACCGGGTCATCACTGAGATCATGCACGCCTGTGAAACCGAAACTGAAAGTAAAGTGGAGATCGAATTCGCCGTCAGTTTGGGCAGCGGAAAAAATTCCCAACCGCGCTTCGGATTCCTGCAGTTGCGGCCGATCAATATTTCCAATGAGATCGTTGATCTTCCCGAAGTTGAAAAAGACTCCGATGATCTGCTGCTTTCATCTTTAAATGTCATGGGAAACGGCGTCTGCAATGAGATCTTTGATGTGATCTTCATTCGTCCGGAAACTTTCGATGTTCATCAGACATTTCAGATCGCTGCCGACATTGCGGAATTGAACACGATATTTACTGTCAATAAACGCAAGTATCTGCTGATCGGTTTTGGCCGCTGGGGCACGTCTGATCCCTGGTGCGGCATTCCGGTGCAATGGGCGCAAATCTCCAATGCCAAAGTGATCGTGGAGACCGTGCTGCCCAGCATGAAGGCAGATTTCAGTCAGGGAGCACATTTCTTTCATAACATGACGGCTCATAATGTTTTCTATTTTTCGGTGGGCGATGAAGAGGCAAAAAACCTCGATTGGAACTGGATCCAACAGCAGAAAACAATCAATGAAACAAAATACGTGAAACACGTAAGACTTCAGAAAAATTTGCAGATTTTGGTTGACGGACGGCAGAGCAGAGGATTTATCTTCAAGCAGGGAGATAAAAACAGATGAAAGAAGAAAAGTCAAATAAGCTGATCGAAAGTTTAAAAGAAAGACAGAAAGAGCTTAACTGCATCCATGGTCTGGAAAATATTCTGATCGACTTCGAATCACCGCTGGATACTATTTTTCACAAAATCTTAGAAGTTTTACCGAACGGCTGGTATTTCAGCGACAGTTGTTTTGCCGAGATCGAATACGAGGATGAGATCTACAAAACTTCTGCTCATCCCAATACACCGCACGTTCAGAAAGCTCCCCTGCATAAGAACAATATCCTTTTCGGCGAGATCAGGATTTATTATACGGATGTTCCCCCGGAATTGCATCATGATCCGTTTTTAAAGGAAGAATATACACTATTAAAAACCGTTGCCAGCATTTTATCTTCATATCTGGCGGTGCGTTCATTCAAAGAAAAATCGCCGGATGCTGCTCGCCGCAGTGAATGGAAAGTCATTATCAACATGCTGCAGAAAACCGATCTCAAGCTCTTTCTGCGCATCACCAGAAAACTACTGAATCTGCTTTATCAGAAAGGCATCGATGAAGTAAAATCCATCTATGCCTGTTTCGGTGTAACAGCAAGAGATTCCGAAATCGAATTGAGTACCGAGATCAACGTGCCTTTGAAGAAAAAAGATTATGGTGAAACCATCAAACTCAGCGATCAGATTCTGGAAATTGCCGAACAGCATTTTTCGGATGAAGAATTAATGAACTACATTCGTAAATGGATTCAGGAAGATAAATTGAATTTCCTGATCATTTCGCTGGAAAGCCGTGACTCGACCTTATCGGAAATTCAGGATTCCATCTTCCGTTATCACAATCAGGAACTTCATAAAGATAGCCTCTCACCCTATGCTTATATGAATGTAAAAGTGCTTCTGATCCAGAAATTATTCACACACCAATTGGAATTTATCAATGTCGCCAAAAGTTACATAGAATTGGACGATTTTTATGAAGTGCTTCAGCATACGATTTTCCCAAATAATTCTCATGGCAAACTGGGCGGCAAAAGCACCGGACTTTTTTTTGCAAATAATATTCTGAAAAGGGAAACCGATCCCGATTTTATCGACAAGATCAAAACGCCGCAAACCTGGTACATCACTTCCGATGCCATGTTGAATTTTCTGCATTACAACGACCTGGAAGAAGTCGTAGAGCAAAAATATAAAGATATCGAGATCGTGCGGGCAGAATACGGCAACATCATCCAGATGTTCAAAAATTCACATTTTCCCCACGATATTTCCAAAGGTCTGTCCCAGCTCCTGGATTCGATGGGAGATCGTCCTATTATCGTGCGAAGTTCATCACTTCTGGAAGATAGCTTTGGAGCCGCATTTTCGGGCAAATATAAAAGTCTGTTTCTGGCCAATCAAGGCAACAAATCAGATCGTCTGAATGCTCTCCAGGATGCAATTGCCGAAGTTTATGCTTCTATCGTCGGACCCGATCCGATCGAATATCGCAAAGAGCGCGGACTTCTGGATTTCAAGGAAGAAATGGCAATCCTCATTCAGGAAGTGGTGGGCACCAGATGCGGAAAATATTTCCTGCCGGCTTTTGCCGGAGTTGCGTTTTCCAATAATGAATTCCGCTGGTCTGCCCGCATCAAGCAGAATGACGGACTGGTGCGACTGGTACCGGGACTGGGAACGCGTGCCGTGGACAGGCTGAGCGACGACTATCCCGTGCTGGCTTCTCCCGGAAAACCCGGCATCAAGGTCAATGTGACAACAGAAGAGATCCTCAAATATTCTCCCAAAAACATAGATTTGATCAATCTGGAAACGAATTCTTTTGAAAGCAGACCCATTGATGAAGTCATTCGGGAATGCAAGGAAGGTTACCCTCTTTACCAGCAGGTATTTTCGGTTTATGAGAATAACAGCATCGTGGAAAAATCAGGCTTCAGCATCGACTTCGATGATGATGATCTGGTGGTCACTTTCAATGGCTTGATGAATAATTCCGGCTTTCTGAAAAAAATGAACAAAATCCTGAAGACACTGCATTCCAAATTGAATACACCGGTAGATATCGAATTTGCAGTCAAAGATGATGACATCTATCTCTTGCAGTGCCGTCCGCAAAGCTTTTCCAGCGAAGATGTTCCTCTGCCTATCCCGCAGGATATTCCTGAAAAGGATATTATCTTTACAGCTCATAAATTCATTTCCAACGGTCATATTCCGGAGATTTCCTATGTTGTGTATGTGGATCCCGAACAATACAGCAGCATCGGCACAATTGAAGAATTGCGCCGTGTGGGACGCTGCGTGGGAAAACTCAATCTGCTGCTTCCCAAGAAAAAATTCATCCTTCTGGGACCGGGACGCTGGGGCAGCAAAGGCGATATCAAACTGGGCGTGAACGTAACCTATTCCGATATTAATAAGACCGCTGTTCTGATCGAGATTGCCAGGGAAAAAGGCAATTATGTTCCGGATCTTTCCTTTGGAACACATTTCTTTCAGGATCTGGTGGAAGCACAAATCCGCTATATTCCGCTTTATCCCGACGATAAACAAAATATTTTCAACACAAATTTCTTCAACTATTCCAAGAACATTCTGGCTGATCTTTTACCGGAATATGCTGATCTGCAGGACTGTGTGAAAGTTTTTGATATTCCTGCCCAAACCGAGGGCAAGGTTTTAAAGATCTTTATGAATGCCGATCTGGAAGAAGCCATCGGTTATGTGGGCACAGCTGGACAAATCAAGAAAATGCAAACCGGTCAGGCAGAACATTTTGAAACCAGTAGTGAAAATTACTGGTATTGGCGGCAGCAAGTTTGCGAATATCTGGCAAGGAACATCGAAGCGAAAGAACTGGGAGTGCAGGCACTCTATATTTTCGGTAGCGTCAAAAATGCCAACGCCGGTCCTGCCAGCGACATCGATCTGCTGGTGCATTTCAGAGGCAGCGAAAAGCAGAAAGAAAAACTGCTGTCATGGTTTGACGGCTGGAGCATTTGCCTCGATCATTTCAACTATCTGAAAACCGGTTATAAAACCGGCGGTCTGCTGGACGTTCATCTCATCACGGATGAAGATATCAAGAACAAAACCAGTTTTGCTGTGAAGATCAATGCCACCACCGACGCAGCCAAAAAACTGGAAATTCGCAAATGATCAAAGCTCTTTTCGCCAGCGATCTGCACGGCAATCCGGCTAAATATGAATTCCTGTTTGAAAAAATCCGGCAGGAATTACCGGAAGCTGTTTTCATCGGTGGCGATTTGGTCGGCAGAAGCAATTTTTCCGCAGGTTTGGATAGTAAGGATTTTCTGATGCAATATCTGGCAGGAAATCTGGAACAAATGAAGATTCATCTCAAAGATAAATATCCGAATATCTATCTGATTCTGGGAAATGATGATCCGCTCTGTTTAGAGGTGGAAATGGAAAAAATGGCAGCTCAGGGATTAGTCTATTATGCACATCAAAAAGTGTATCAGTTTCGGAATTTCCGGATCGCAGGCTATGCTTTCGTGCCCCCCACTCCGTTTTTGAACAAAGACTGGGAGAAGTATGATGTTTCCCGTTTCATCGATGTCGGCTCGGTTTCTCCCGAAGAAGGCTATCGCAGCAAATCTGTCGATCCGAATCATCTGCGTTATTATACAATCAAACAGGATTTGAAGGAACTATTTAACGAAACCGATCTTTCTCAGACGATCTGCCTTTTTCATTCTCCGCCTTATCAAACCGATCTGGATCGAGCCGATCTGGATGGGAAGCTCATCGATCATGTCCCGCTGGATGTGCATGTGGGCAGCATTGCCATCAAGGAATTCATACTGGAAAAAGCTCCTCATATTACACTGCATGGTCATATTCACGAATCGACGCGGCTGACCGGAAAATGGCAGCAGAAGATAGGAGCTACCTATTCGTTCCAAGCTGCTTCGGATGTTGATGATTGCAGAATTATCCGGCTGGATCTGACTGACCCGGCACAAGCGGAAATGCTGAACAGGTAAGCTGCTTTAATTTTATCAGCATATCTTTATAGATATTTTACTATCTTATTTTGCCGCTCATTAAGCGTTCCAATCCCATTCGCCTTCCAATTTCATTGACAAACAAACCGGGTTTCTTTAATCGTAATCGCCCTTTGAAAAAAGAAGGAAGGATAAAATGAGATGAAGAAGCAGAGCCAGCAGCTGCAGAAAAAATTGGTGGAGATCTCCAAACTAAAATCTGACCATCTGGAGTTTATCCATGCAATCCATCAATTCCTGGCAGAAGATTTTAAACTGACCGATTCTGTCATCATCCTGAGTATAGATGATTACTTTTTGAAAAGCACATTTAATAGCCAGCCCAGAGCCTACTGGAACTACCGCACCAATGAACTGAATGATCAAAACCGTTTTAAACGCTTAACCAGCATTGTGCTGAAAGAGATCGATTTCGATGCGAATAACTGCCTGAAGATCGATATCATTTACGGAAAAGAACTTACCGGGCACATCATTTCCCGCGATCCGCAAAACCTTGAACAGACCGAAAAACTGCTGAAACCTTGTGCAGATCATTTCTACCTGATCTGTCGCTCGCTGTTCAAACAGTATCAACTGAATGAACGGGTGAAAGAACTCAGCTGTCTGCACAGCATCAGCAAACTGGTGGAAACTGCCGACCTTGCCATTCCTGAATTTCTGCAGCAGATTGTAACGCTTCTGCCGCCGGCCATGCAGTTTCCAGAACAAGCACAAGCCCGGATTATCTATGAAAACAATGAGTTTTGTACTGATAAATTTGAAGAAAGTGAATACTCTCTGCAATCTGCAATTTTTCTGAACAAACTTGAAATCGGATCTGTGGAAGTTAATTATCCGCCTGATCTGATGCAGACAGTCAGCAATCCTTTTTTGAAGGAAGAGAAAGGTTTGATCGAAACGATTGGGCAGGAATTAAGTTTCTTATTGGAGAGAAAGAGGTCGGAAGAAGAGCGGCTACAACTGGAAAAGCAATTACGTCATGCCGACCGGCTGGCAACCCTGGGTCAATTGTCTGCCGGAATTGCCCATGAGATCAATGAACCGCTGGCAGGAATTCTGGGACTGGCTCAATTGCTGGAAAAAAATCCCAGTCTGGATGAACAGGCACAGACCGATCTGGAAAACATTGTCTCCGCTTCTCTGCACGCCAGAGAAGTAGTGAAAAAACTGATGCTTTTTGCCAGACAGATGCCTTCGGTACAAACGGAATTGAATCTGAACGAAGCTGTGACCAATGCAACGTTTTTTCTGGAATCCCGTTGCCGCAAAAATATGGTCAAGATCAATCTAGATATGAAGAAGAGCATTCCTTCTATTCGAGCAGATTCATCTCAGATCCATCAGGTTCTGATCAATCTGATCGTAAACGCTCTGCAGGCAATGCCGGATGGTGGCATCATTATCATCAAAACTTTCAGCGATGAGCAGAAAGTCTTTCTGGAATGCACCGATACCGGTATCGGCATGACCAAAGCTATGATCGGCAAGATATTCAATCCCTTTTTCACAACCAAAAAAGTGAATGAAGGCACCGGACTTGGGCTGTCGGTCGTTCATGGCATCATCTACTCACACGGAGGAGAGATCAGCGTTTCCAGCCAACCGGAAAAGGGCGCTACATTCCTGCTGTCTTTTCCGCAATCAAATTGAAAGGTATGGTTTATGAATAAAAGAATTCTTATTTTAGACGATAATAATGTGACCAGAGACGTTATCAAACGAAATCTTTCTACCTACGGATATCAGCTATATACGGCAGGTAGTTTCGATCTGGCAAAAGAGATATTACAGGAGATCAAGCCGGAACTCGTCATCACCGATCTCAAAATGCCCGACATCAGCGGATTAGACGTGATCACCTATATCACCGAACATTTCAAGAATACAGAAATCATCGTCGTTACGGGCTATCCCACCATAGATTCTGCCGTGGATGCCGTCAAACTGGGTGCGGATGATTATCTGACGAAACCCTTTACCGATGTGGAACTTGCCACTGCTGTGAAGAAGGCTTTGGCAAAACAAGCCAATAAACAGGAATTTGCCAGAGAGATAGATTCCGGTTATGGAGATAAATTCGGTATAATCGGCAAATCCGACAAAATGCAGGAGGTTTTTCGCACTATCAAAAAAGCCTCCGAGATCAAAAGTACCGTGCTGATCACAGGTGAAAGCGGTACTGGCAAAGAACTGGTGGCAAGAGCAATTCATTACAGCGGGTTTCGCGCTGCCTCGCCTTTTGTACCGATTAACTGCGGAGCAATTCCCGAAACCCTGCTGGAAAGTGAACTGTTTGGCTACGTAAAAGGCGCTTTCACAGGAGCTCACACTACGCGGGAAGGCTTTTTTCAAAGTGCTCATAAGGGAACAATATTTCTGGATGAAATTTCGGAAACCACGATCATGATGCAGATCAAACTGCTGAGAGTTATTCAGGAAAAAGAGGTTTACATGGTCGGTTCCAATCGCTCTCACAAAGTTGATGTGCGGATTATTGTTGCCTCCAACAAAGACCTCTATGAACTCGTGGAGCTCAATAAATTCAGAGAAGACCTGTTTTATCGATTGAATGTGCTGACGATCAATATTCCGCCTCTGCGGGAAAGAGGAACCGATATTCTGGTTCTGGCAAATCATTTTGCCAACAAATATGCAGATGAATTCAATAAGACCCTTCCTACTTTTTCGGACGAAGTATTGGGAATATTCAGCAATTACAACTGGCCGGGTAATGTGCGGGAATTGGAAAATCTGGTTCATCGTCTGGTTGTCATGAATGAATGCGGCAGAATTCGCAAAGCAGATCTTCCGGACTTTATGAAATCCAAGATAAGCAGCTTAAGCGATATCAAACGAACCCTGCGGGATGTGGAAGTGGAGCATATTAAGAATGTTCTCGAATACGCCGGAAACAATAAATCAAAAGCAGCCAAGATCCTGCAGATAGATCGCAAAACATTGAACAGCAAGCTGAATCCAGAGAACTGATCTGATACACTTGAACAAAAAAAGCCCTCGCTACTGCGAGGGCTTTATTGTATAATGTGTAACTATATCTACACTACACCTTGATCGACCATAGAATCTGCAACTTTGATGAATCCGGCAATGTTAGCACCTTTTACATAATCTATATAGTCGCCTTCCTTGCCAAATCTCACACATTGATCATGAATCGCGATCATGATGTTGTGCAGTCTTTCATCAACTTCTTCTCTCGTCCAGCTCAGCCGCAAGCTGTTCTGGCTCATTTCCAGACCGGAAGTTGCCACACCGCCGGCATTGGCAGCTTTTCCCGGACCATAGAGAATTTTTGCCTTCTGAAAAACTTCGATAGCATCAGGTGTGGAAGGCATATTTGCACCTTCAGAAACACAGAAGCAGTCGTTATCAACCAGCATCTTTGCTTCTTCACCATTGATCTCGTTCTGGGTTGCACTGGGCAGTGCCACGTCACATTTTACTTCCCAGGGACGTTTGCCTGCAAAATATTTAACGTTATACTTCTCGGCATATTCGCTAATCCTGCCGCGTTTCACGTTTTTCAATTCCATTATATAGGCTAATTTTTCAGCATCAATTCCGTCCGGATCGTAGATGTAACCGCTGGAATCGGAAAGAGTAACGACCTTGCCGCCCAATTCTGTGACTTTCTGGGTGCAATATTGAGCGACATTGCCCGAACCGGAAACCGTACAGATCTTTCCAGCAAAACTTTCATTGCGGGTTTTCAGCATTTCATTCGCAAAATAAACCTGACCATATCCGGTAGCTTCCGGTCTGATAAGACTGCCGCCCCATTTGAGACCCTTGCCGGTGAGAACGCCGGTAAACTCGTTGCGCAGACGTTTATATTGCCCGAACATGTAGCCGATCTCTCTGCCGCCGACGCCGATATCACCTGCCGGAACATCGGTATTGGGACCGATGTGACGCTGAAGTTCTGTCATGAAACTCTGGCAGAAACGCATCACTTCATTATCCGATTTACCTTTGGGATCAAAATTTGATCCGCCCTTTCCCCCACCCATAGGCAGAGTTGTCAGGCTGTTTTTGAACACTTGTTCGAAACCAAGAAATTTGAGAATACTGAGATTCACACTGGGGTGAAAACGCAAACCGCCCTTATAGGGACCGATTGCGCTGTTAAACTCAACTCGAAATCCTCGATTAACTTCAACTTCACCATTATCCCGCACCCAGGGCACGCGAAAAATGATCACTCGTTCCGGTTCCACCAGTCTGTCCAAAATTCTGGCTTCCTTGTAAACCGGATTGGAATCATAAACTTCCCAGATCGACTCCACTACTTCCGTAACTGCCTGCATAAATTCCGGTTGCCCGGGATTTTTTGCAGCTACATTTGCTAAAAATTCCTTCATTGTCATAAGAACCATCCTCTTATATTTATTATGCGGAAAATCTTAAAATGGAACTCTGTGTGTCAAGGATTTGTAATTTTTTTTTTACTCTAAACTACAACTGTTTTATTTTATGATAATTGCGTTTCCTGTTCTGCCATCTATTTTCACGCAGACTGGCTTGGTCAATCGCAGATGTTTTGTGTATTTTCTCTTTTGCCGGGGTTGAATTGACAGCAGCCAGTCCCAGGCGATTTTATCTTTTTCAGAGGAATGCGAAACCGTGAAATAAGCCACATTCATCGCAACCAGATTGTGGAAGAAATGACTGCCCTGCGAGGCATCAACAGTGAAATTCTTCAAACTTGTTTCCACGATCACCCGGGCTTTATTGATCTGTTCCCAACCGATCGGAATGCCCAGAAATCTGTCATGAGTTCCCCAGCGCCCCGGTCCTATCAGGATATATTCCCTTTTCTGTTTATGCATGATTTTATTCAATTCATAGATCTCTTCGGCAATTTTGAGAGTTTGCGTGTTATCGAAACTTTGTGGATCTACAAAGATAATATCTCGAATATCATCGATAATGCCGTTTCCCATGCATCTCGAACTGAAAAGCAAGACATCCCGGCGATCTATATCATGCAGTTCCACATTGATATTTTCTCTGGCAATAGATAAGGGTCTGATCTGCAACAGATTGAAGACGGCTTTTCGGGGATTATTCCAATCTACGGCAAATTCGATCTCTACAGGCACACCAAAAGATATCTGCCCGATTTCCAGAAGATCCTGTAAGACCTGAGGCAAAGGCATTTCTCCATAATGAATCTGCTTGCGGAAGGTGATCATGCGGTGTCCTTCCACAAAATTGCCGTCTGTAAACCTTTCGCTCTGATGATCCCAGACTGAAGTCAAAGCCTTGAAATCATCTTGTTTCATATCGTTTGTGATATCAATTTTTTTGATGAAAGAATCATCATCCTCGATGGCTCCCTGCTGCCAGACGTCGAGTTTGACGGCATAAAAGTATTGTTGATTGTTTTGCACGACTTCGGCTGGTTTCATCAGATCGATGCGAGGATGATTGGGACAAAAGCGCAAAACTCTTTCGCCATCTACAACTGCTCTGCCTAATCCGATTGCCAGAGAAGCAATGCCGTCGTCGTGTCTGGTGTCGAAAGAAGGATAGAAATTGTAGGATTGAGCAGCGCCGCTGATCATGGGATAAAAAAGATCGTCCGCTTTATGTCCTACAATTTGTTGAATAATAACCGCCATTTTTTCTTCTTCCACATGGAAATTGATGCTTTCGATGTATGTGCGTGCTTTGGAGAGAAATACAGATGAAAACACCAGTTTTATCGCATCGCAAAGATGGTTCAGCCGCATTTCGATCTCTGCGTGATTATTGGGCAGCATGTAAGTATCATAAACGCCAGCAAAGGGTTGTGATTGTGAATCTTCCAGCAATCCGGAAGAACGCACCGTGATGGGATAATGAATCTTTTCCAGGAACTGGCGGAGAATGTAAGTGATCTCATCGGACAGAGAAAGTTCCCTGAAATGCTCTTTGATCTCCTCATCGCTTTTATTCACGACCCATTCACTGAGGTCATGTCTCTCAATGAAATTGTCGAATTCGCTGGTGCCGATAATGAAGGTTCTGGGAATTCTAACTTTCAGATCTTTGAATTTAAGGCTGTACTCGAGAGAAGTGAGAAGATAGTTGAGAAAAGAAATGCCGCGTCCTTTACCGCCGAAAGAGCCTTCTGCGAGAGAAATGATACTGTCTTCCATATCCAGATATTGCGGGTCGAAATGGATGATCTTGCCACGGTTGCGAATATACCGGGCTTCTTTGAAAGTTTCCAATAGGATATTGCGAATATCGGCAGCACTGTCGAAATCTTCCACTTTCACGGCTTTCAGTTTTCGGGCATAGTTAAATTCGCTGTGTGCTGCCAGCCACGAGGAGAAATGATTTCTTCTTCCATGATAGAGAAGCGATTCATCCGGGATATTGCCCAATTGCTCTTCAAAATCTTCCAGAGAAGTAGCGCGGGTAATTTCTCTGCCTTCTTCATCTCTGAAGATGAAATCTCCAAACCCGAGGTTTTCCATGATGAATCTACTGAGATTATTGAGGAGATGTTTGGAATTTTTATGCAGAAAATATACACCCAGTTTCGTGGCAATTTCTGCATTTTCGATGTCGGAAGACTGGAGAATGATCGGGCAGTCCTTGCCTCTTTTCTGAACATATTCTATCAATTTCACACCGGCTTGCGAATCACTCTGACCATCACAGAAATATTTTGTGTCCGAGATTATCGCACTCACATAGTCACGGTATCTTTCATAAATGATCACGGCTTCTTCGTAGGAATGACAGAGAAGCACTTTCGGCCTGGCCCGCATTCTCTGCCGTTTGTTTACTTCATTCAGTTCCTCTCCGATCAGGCGCTGAGTCTGCTTGAGGATAACGGAATACAGAACCGGATGGAATTTGGAATAATACTGAACAGAATCTTCCACCAGCAGGACTACACGCACATGGCCGATCTTTGTATCATTTTCCACATTCCATTTGTCTTCCAGATACTTGACCATAGATAGAAATATTTTACTATCGCCTTGCCAGATGAATACATTATCAATATGCTGCATTTGCGGGGTTTCTTTATCGATCAGAGCCAGATCACTGGCTACATTAAGCAGCAGAAGAACCGGCAGATCGGGATATAATTTCTTGATCTCTTTACTCAGCTCAAAGGGAGTTATCTCGCCGATGCGGATCATGGTGATGACCAGATCATATTTTTTTTCTTTGAGCATTTCCAGAGCCTGCAAACCCGTGGGAACACTGGTAATGCGGGGCGCTGTGCTGAGATTCAACTGCATATATTCGCCGTGCAGCTGCTCGGAAAGCCGACCGTCCTGCTCGAATATATAGGCATCATAAAAGGTGGATACCAGTAGAATGTTGCGGATTTTCTGCTGCATCAATTCGTGAAACGTGTCATCTCCGAACTTGAATTGATTAAATTTTTCGCTCAATTCATTTAAATCCATTCCCCACTCCGTCCTTTTATCTCAGCCTGCATCAGCTTGCGATTACTTTTTTTCAAGTTCAAGCATGATGTCAAGCATTGAAAATTTGTGTGAATTTCCAGAAGTCATCCGATTGCAGAACGGTCAGTTGCATGAATGTGATCGTCTTTTCGCTTGACACAAACACTTGGCAAACAGTTTGTAAAGTCAAATATATTGATAGGAATGCTTATGAGAAAATATCTTTGGATATTGATTTTGATCGCAGGTTTAACTTCACCTGCAGAAAGCAGAGATTACATTGGCTGGAATAAACCAGAACTTATCAGCCGGAATAAAGTTTCTTTCCTGCAGGAAAATGATGAAATGATCGCATCATATCCCATGACGCTGGAACCTGCTGATGAATCACAATTCTTTTTTGCCCTGAATTCCTGGAGGAGATTCAAACATTCTTTGCAGGAATTCATAATATCAAAAGAAAATGATCACAAATTCCTGCAATATTATACACCGCAGACCAGCAAGTCTTCAGATGAAAGGCATTCTTCCTATCTCCATCCGCCATCCGTTCCCCTGCGATCATATTTTAACTTGTCACTTTATTCCGGCATCGATCTTGTCGCCAATGATGAGGACAGTTATTACTTCTTTTACTTCGGTTCTCATCTTTCCGGTTCAATAGACCATAAGCTGGATTTTTATGCCGACTGGTGGAAAGGTCATTTTGCAGGTGATCTGGATTATGCCGGAACATCTCATTTGATAGACAGTTGGACGCAGACCAGCAGCGATTCCACACAAATTTTTCTGGATAATATCACCGGTAGAATGCAATATAGAATAGCTCCCTGGTGGAAAGCAGCGATCGGACGTGGAAGATATGAGATCGGCAACAATATTGGCGGCAGCATTATTCTGGATGATTTCTGCAATGATTACGGCTATGCTTCAACCAGCTTCAATTTTTCTGCTTTCGATCTATCTTTGATCCACGCAACCCTGGTGGCAGACAGCACTGTTTCCGGTTATAAAGATTTTCCTGATAAATATCTGGCCACCCACAAATTGAACTGGCGTCCCAACCGAAAGCTGGAACTGTTTGTCGGTGAACATATTATTTACGGAGACCGCAGCATCGATGTGAACTATCTGCTGCCATTATCATTCTGGCGAATCACGGAGCATAATCTGAGTGATCGGGATAATGTTCTGATCTTTGCCGGAATGAACTGGCGGGCTTACCATGGAAATCTGTGTTATATTAACCTGATCCTGGATGAACTGAGCAAAAGTGAGATACTCAAGAACTGGTGGGGAAACAAATATGCTGTACAAACCGGTTATTCCCACAGTTTTTCCAATAATAATGAAAAGCGGCTCACATTTGAACTCACGGCAATCCGTCCCTGGCTCTATACTCACAAATATATTCATACAAAATTTTCTCAGGACAGGCGCAGTCTGGGTTTTCCGGAAGGCAGCAATCTCATTCAATTTGCCTCGGAACTGGATTATCCAATTCTGAAGAATCTGAAGCTTAATCTACACACTTCATTCACCCGGCAGGGCAGTGTGGGCAATGATTTCAGTATTAATTATGAAAGCAGAGATCCGGATCTGGATAATGACACTCACTGGCTGGAAGGATCACTTTCCGACAGATATCTGGGAAGTTTGGTAATCGATTGGTCTCCTTTGGCTCATCATCGTTTTAAAATTGCTCTCCAGGCAGAAAAAACAGATGATGAAAAACTGCAGAACCAGATATTATTTGGCTATCAGGCGCGCTATTAATGCTGATCTTTGTTTCGGTTTTCTCATTAGGCACGATCATCTTCGGTCTGGGTATGCTCAGAAGCTGGAAAGTGAAAAATCCCCATAACAACACCTATTCGATCTTGATCGCCTGCCGCAATGAAGAGGCTAATCTACCGGATTTGTTTGCAGCTCTGCAGAATCTGGATTATCCGGAACATTTATACGAAATAATTCTGGTCGATGATGCGTCTGAGGATAATTCTGCCGAACTTCTTCATGAATTCATTCAGCAAAACGAGTACGTTCATATCTGTTCTTTAAAGGAAAAATCCACAGAATATTTCGGTAAACAAGCAGCTCTGAAACTGGCGGCGGAAAAAGCCGGAAATGACTTTCTCGTTTTCACCGATGCCGATTGTGAACCGCATCCCGCTTGGCTGAAAAATTTTGACAGATACATAAAAGACGATACGGGTTTAGTGGCTGGTTCATACATCGAAAAAGATGTTTCCTGCTTCGAGCGGTTCATCAACAATACTACCAGCGCAATCACCGCTGCCACGATCGGTTTGGCAATTCCGATGACTGCTTCCGGTTCCAATCTGGCAATTCGCAGAACGGTTTTTGAAGAAGTAGGCGGCTATGAATCGATCAAACACAAAAAATCCGGTGATGACAAATTCCTCCTGCAGCTGGTGAATAGAACCAAATGGCGTATCGTCTATAAACATGAACGGGATGTCATCACAAAATCGCAGGACGACAAGAAGAAACTGATAAACCGATACGGGAGAAAATACAGTAAACTGAGATTTTCTTCGCCCCCAATATTGCTGCTGTCTTTGATCGCACTGATCTTTTATCTGCTCTATCCATATCAACTTTTTTCCCGATACCAGCCATATCTTCTCATCTATCCTGCAGCACTTATCGCATTCTGGCTGATCAATGCCGAAGTACATCAATTTCGTTTTGGCATCAGAGATCTCCTGCTGCTGCTGATCTATCCTTATTTTGTCATCTTTTTCGGAATTTACGGGTTGTTCGGAAAATGGAGTTGGAAATGATTTTATCTCAATATATTCAAATTATAAAAAAAAGAGAATTCAAAATGAAACAACCATCTATAAGTAAAACACATAGAAGCATGATTAAAATTAAAAAATGTCATCCTGAGTTCGACTTTAGTCGTAAGTACGTGTCCGGCGAAACCTCGAATTTATTCGGAGAGAAGACGGAACGAAGGATGAAACAAGGATAATTGAATGACACTTCGATACGTCTCCGGCAGTTGCCGAAGCCTACTCAGTATGACAGAGGTATAATCGTATGAAAAAACTGCTTAACAACAAAATATTTTTTGTGCTCAAATTGCTGATCTCAGCCCTGATTCTGTATTTAATTTTTAATAAAATCGAACTCAGTGTGCTGGTTCATTCTTTCATGAAAATAGATCTGCCTGTTGTCATCATCATGACCATTACTTCGGTTATCAAGGTCTATATTGAATATCTGAACTGGGGACATTATCTATCTCTCAATCCGGACTATAAAATTCGCCCCAAAGATGTTTTCAAATCGCACATGATCGGGCATTCGCTTCGTTTGATCATACCGGGAGGTCTGGGTTCTGCCGGAAAGGTTTTTTTCGTAGATAATTCCAAATCACACACCTTTATGTCGCTGGGAGTGGAGAAATTCTTTCAAATCTGGATCACCCTGCTTTTTGCCAGTTTTGCAGCTATTTTCTATTTCAGGAAAATGAATATTTTTATTCCGATCGTAGTATTTATTTTTGTGATTTTTCTCCCTCTTTTTATCTATTGGATCAAGCATTTGAATCGAAAGAAGAGTATTGAAAAATATTTTATGGAATACATAAAAATCTTACCTCGAGTCAGTTTTAGGCAGATCACATATATGTTTATCACGATCTTTCAATATTTTGTTCTGGTGAACGTTTTTTTGAAGTATCATATATTTTCCGCCATCATTTCCGTGCCGCTTATTCTCTCTTCCAATCTCATTCCGATAACTTACGCCGGACTGGGACTCAGGGAAAAATTTGCGATCGGTGTATTTTCCAAATATTCGATTGCTTCGGAAATAGCGGTTACAGTTACTTTGACGATATTCTTCTTTAATTCGGTTTTGCCGGCTCTTGTTGGTTTGATTCTTTTTCTGAAAAAAAAGTAGCTTCTATACTTTTGCTTCCTTCAGCTTGATACTGACGCCTTCCAGGCAATTACGGCAGATGGAAATCTGTTTTCTATCCTGTAATATCTGATTTCTGACCTTCATGATATTTTTGTTTTTCCAGATTTTTACCAGCTTTTCCTCTTTCACATTTCCGATCTGAAATTCGCCATCTTTATCAAAACAACAGATCGCCACATCGCCGTTCCAGTTTACAACAGCATTCGTCCATATTCTGCGGCAGCGATTCCTGATGCCGTATTTCAGTTCAAAATCATCGCCTTTCACTTTGTAACGCCGATATCTGGGATTTTGCGGCAGAAAATTTTTTATATCATCTTTGTGGTAGATTTGAATGCTTTTCAATTCCAGAACATCCACCCCGATCTGCGAAGATATCGCTTTGATCCGGTCGAGTTCATGTTCATTGTGTTTCATCACCAGAAACTGCCAGCGCAAAAGCGGGTTCTTCCGTTTCAGTTTCTTTCTGGCAGCCACTATTCTTCTGACGTTTCCCAGCACTTTATCCAGTTCACCATTGATCCGATACTTGTTATATGTTTCCTGAGTTGTGCCGTCCAGAGAGATGATCATGGAATCCAGTCCGGATCTGATAATCTCTTCGGGATCATATTTCAGATTGGCATTGGTGGAAACCAGTGTGAATAATTTTTTCTGGGAAGCATATTTCACCATTTTGTTAAAATCATTATTCAGGTAAGGTTCACCCTGATTCCAGAGAACCACCATAAAGGCTGTTTTATGAATTTCATCGATGATTTTCTTGAAAACAGAGAAATCCATATAACCTTTGGCTCTCTGCAAAGTGCCGTTTCCGGAAGGACAAAGCGGACATTTTAGATTGCAGATATTGGTCGGCTCGATCATTATGATGGGCGGAGAACCCCAATAGACAGCTTTTCTGATTATCAGAGATAAAATGTAGGAAGCATAAACTTGGCAGGCGTTGAGAAGCCTTCGCCAGGTTAGACTTTTTCTAATGAATCTGATTTTTTCTATTAACATGAGGAATTTCTAAAACGGATGATCAGTGTGTCAATAAGAAAAGCCCCGCTTAAAAGCAGGGCTGATAAGAAATATATATGCGACTATAGTTTATAATTGATTCCAAGAGCAAAAGCGATAGATGTTCTTTTTAAAGTTTCTTGGTCTATTTTGTAATCATCATAGATTGTATTTATAAATCCAAGATCGAAGTTCAATTTATCGTTCATGTAATATCTTCCCCCAAAACCAATTGAATTTGAACTGAGAACGTGGCTGATATCACTTTGGTATTCATCACTGACACCTATACTGGTTTTAATATATCCAATACTGGCCAGGATTTTGTCGGTGAGCATGTATTCCACACCAACGTTTGCTTCCCAGGAATTGTCATCGATCATTTTATCATTATCCGCTTTTCTATATTCTGCGTCCTTATCAAAGAAATAGTGCAGCCCTGTGCTGATATAAAGTTTTTCAATCGGTCGATAGCCAACTCCAACCGTAAGAAGTCCGGGCATGTCATTTGGCGATTCTTCTCCATCGGGATACATTCCCACATCATCTACAGTAGTGTCATTTTCCATAGTGATCGATGTTTTATGTTCATATTTGAGGGCAATGTTAAGACATTCCGTCAGATTCAAGTTCACACCAAAGATCGGTGAAATTCCGCTGCCTGTTTGATTGACTTCCAGTTTCTTATCGGAAGTACCATCAGCATACACATCCATAGTCGCAGCTGTTTGATAATAAGCTCCCTGCACTTCATTTGCTGTCATGTCCGGATCGTAAGCTCCACCCAAACCACCGCTGAGCTGATCTGCTTCAGTTTGACTGATCATCCCGGCTGCCACCAATTGATCGAGCGTAAAACCACCACCGCCACCATCGATTATGGGCTGCATTGAATTTGCCGCACCGGTTGCTGCAACGGACAGTTCTCCAAAAAATAAGGGGGCAGAGACCATATTACCCATACCATTAGGATTAAGAGGATGTTGAGGATTTATCATTATATTCTTTAAATATCCTTCATAACTGTTTCCGGCAATAACATATCGGCAGCCGAGACTGAGACCGATCATTTCATTAACAGCATATGACAGGTTCATCTGAATGCCCCAATTTAGAGATCTTCCGTCAAAGGCGCTATCAAGACTGTATTTTGTTGTTGTGATTCCCTGATCTGTTAAGGCAGAAGGCAGAATTGCAACTTGCTTTTCGAGCGAAGGAAGCCCTTTTTTAAATTCGGCACTGCCACCGCCGCCGATTGGCTCTATTCCAAAAGAATATGCAAGTTTACCTCTTTTATAAGCAGCATAGATATTGGGAAAAATCGGCGCTAATACTTCGCCTTCGAATTCGTCACTGTTTAGGGCAGCAAAAGAACTCTTAATCGTTCTGGTTTGTGAAATATACTGGTTATTAATCGAAAAATGCAAGCCTTCTGATAGATTAACCAAACCAGCAGGATTGTAATATACACCATCGATTTCAAGTGTAGCCGCTCTGGCTGGCATTCGGATGTAAGTTGCACTTTGATTTGTATTTGTTACCACTCCCCCGCCGAACAATGCTGCAGACAAAAACATCACGAACACTAAACAAACTAACTTTCTCATTTTCTTCTCCTCTGATTTTTTTAAAAAATTCATTTTTTTTTTTTTATGAATTGATCTTGAGACATCAATTCTTTTTAATTGCGATATTAACACACTATTCTTCTATTAATAAACACACCAAGCCAAGACGTTGAATTTGATTCATCATGTCAAGATTTTTACTTTTATCAGCCACTTTCATTTTTTTCTGCTATCTCACAATGACGATAAATTTAACCTGAAAATAATCGTCAGCAAGATTACCTTCATAATCTTTTGCTTTAACTTTAAACTCGTATGTTGAATAGTTTTCCAAATTTTGTCTGGCTATTACTTTGCAGATTTTCGAATTAATTTCAGACACGCTTAAAGGAATGTTTTCAGCTTTCTCAACATCAGTTAAAATAACTTCTAAACCGTCTTCCGGAATGATTTCGTTAAATTCCATCACAAATTCCGGAGAGAAGGTCTCGATTGTTTCTCCATTGCGGGGAGATAATGAAATAATCTCAGGCGGAATAGTATCGCGAACCACCGAGCCATCGAACAGGATGGCAGTAGAATCTGTAACATTATTCTTCAAATCCAGCAATTTATAAAAATGAGCAATATACTGCAGAGTATCCATGGGAGAAGTAATGATCTCAAGTTTGTCTTTTTCAGAAAAATCAGCAATTATTTTCAATTCCTGTAATAGAGAATCATTTGACGTGATTTGCACACTTCCATACTTTTCAATCGGTTCATCAAATGTAAATTGAACCAGATTATCCCAATAAGTTTCAACTGATTTCAGATTGGGTCTGATAGTATCTTCATAAGCCATTTCTGCCTGGATTGCGGTGATCGCAGCAGCAGGAACATATTGATAAAAATGTGGTTCTTTACCATAATCGTATTTATTGTTTTTGTTTTGATCTGCAAATGCTTCAAAAATGTGATCCATGTCATTCAAATGCTTGAATTCGAAAGCTGGAGTTGTTACATTTTGATTCATTATAAATGTAGAATCCGCAGCAAGCAGGCAGATATTTACTTTCAGCTTACTGTCCGCAGGATCTTCCCAAACTATCTTACCGCTGATCTTATTTACAGCTAATTCCCCGCTGGCAAAGATGAAAGTGTAATCCTTATCCAGATTGTTTTTACGTTCTCCCGTAATTTTTGTATTAAACGTAAAAAAATAATTTACATCTTCATCCAATTTTTCCAGTATTTTGATTGTAAGAACATTTTTATCCCATTTGTATTTTTTCTGCAATATGGGAGGATAGATATAAAGTCCGCTCATAATTGTGCTGCGTTCGATCGGTTTGGAAAAAACAACCTCAATGTCTTTACCTTGAATATTGGAAAGTTCAGCAGGAGAAATGCTGAGAATTTCCGGTTTGACAGTATCCTTTTCTCCTCCGGTGGGATTCTTTCGATGACCACAGCCAGCTACAGCAAGCAGTGATAAACTGATCAGAAAGACATTTTTAACGAATTTTCCGGTCATTTATTCTTTAACGGAATAGCGCCGTTTAAAAGCATATCCCAGTGTGATCGGACTTGTGTATTCCAGATCGCCGCCAAATGGAAGCCCGGTCGAAAGTCTTGTGATATTAACATTCATATCTTCCAGATGAGAAGCTATAAAATTGATAGTGCTTTCGCCTTCAGTGGAAGGATTAAGCGCCAGAATTATCTCATCGATATGATCGGACACTATCAAATCCATTAATTTATCAAAGTTGATTTCAGCCGGTCCGATCCCATCAAGGGGCGAAAGCAAATTGCCCAACACAAAATATCTACCGCTAAATTCATGAGTATTTTCTATTAAATGGATATCCTGTGTATTCTCAACGACACAAAGAAAGCCATTCTGTCTTGCTTTATCTGAACAAAATCTGCAGGGATCCTGCTCCGACAACATATTGCAGGCAGAGCAATGTGTGAATTTTTCTACAGCATTGCGGATTGATTCGGCCAATTCCAATGATTTACTTTTATCGGCAGAAATGATATGCATAGCAAGTCTTTGAGCCGATTTACTGCCGATTCCGGGCAATCTTTTCAGATTTTGGATCAACTCACCTAAAAGCCCTTCCAGCATATTAGAAAAGTCCGGGAATATTCATGCCGCCGGTAAGTTTCCCCAGCTCATTTTCACTGCTTTTACTCACTTTATCCTGAGCTTCATTGATCGCAGCTATGATCAGATCTTCCAGCATTTCGATATCATCGGGATCAACAACTTCCGGATCGATTTTAACGGAAAGGACTTCACTTCTGCCGTTCATTTCCACTTTTACCATACCGCCGCCGGCACTGCCTTCCACAACTTGTTTGGCCAATTCTTCCTGTGCTTTTGCCAAGTCCTGCTGCATTTTCTGCGCCTGTTTCATCAGGTCTTTCATGCCTTTTTTTCCGCCTGGGAACATATTATTTTCTCCTTAATTTATAATAAATTTTCACTCTTTAAATATGTGGTAAAATATTTATCAAGAATATCTGACGTCAATGAAATTAAAGCTTTAATACCAAATCGTAAACTCTATTTTTAGAAATATCTAATTGTGATGATATAGATTCCACCGCTTTCTTTCTGCTTTTTCCTTGAGACAGCTCCTGCAGTAAAAAAGCACAGATCTCTTCATCGGAATATTCTCTTTGCCCGGCACCTTCCATGATTATCACAAATTCTCCCTTCTGTCTTATCGATTCAGGATGATCAATAAACTCCTGTAAACTAGCTCTGTAGAAGGATTCATGAATTTTTGTAAGCTCACGCGCTAATACGACACTTCTATTGCCGAATGTTTGCAGCAAAAGTTTCAGAGTTTTGATAATTCTATGGGGAGCTTCGTAGAAAATCAACGTAGATTTCAACTCTAAAATTGATTCTAATAATTCTGTTCTACTTGATTCTTTTTCAGGCAGAAATCCGGCAAAATGAAACTGTTTGCAATTCAAACCGGAAGCAACGAGAGCAGGCAGGAAAGCAGTAGCACCCGGCAGTACTTCTACAGCAAAATCATTTTCCAGTACTTTTTTTATGATTATCTCTGCCGGATCCGAAATTCCGGGAGTTCCGGCATCGGAAATGATCGCTACATCTTCCCCATTCTGTAAATGGCTCAATATTTTATCCACTCGAGATCTTTCATTGAACTTATGATAGCTGAACATGGGAGTTTCTATTTGATAATGCTTCATCAATTTTGCTGATGTGCGTGTATCTTCTGCTCCGATACATTTAACATTTTTCAATACTTTAACTGCTCGAAACGTTATATCTTCCAAATTTCCTATCGGCGTCGGGACAATATATATTTTACCTTTTTTCATGTTTTCTTGAAAGAATATGAGCTTGATTTAGGCAAGTAATTTATCATAATATGTTTCTTAATCCCGAACTAACATTTTGCATTTGACATTTCATCAACTAATCATCTATTTGCAGCAATGAAAATAATTGAATAAGGATAATAGTGATAGATGAAAAAAACAAAATCAAAATACAAGCTGATAATTTTTGACTTCGACGGAACTCTGGGAGATACGTTTGACTGGTTCGTGAAAAATATTCGAACAATGGCGAAGAAGTATAATTTCAGGAGTGTGGAAGATCATGAAATTGCAGAATTGCGAAATCATGATGTGAAATACATGATGGATCGTGTTGGATTTCCCAAACTGAAGTTGCCTTTGATGGCTGTTCAAATGCGAAATCTGATGACTGCTGAAATAGATTCGATAGATTTGTTTGAAGGTGTTCCCACTTTGCTGCAAAATCTTTTTGAAGCAGGATATCTGATCGCCGTGGTCAGCACCAATTCACTTCAGAACATCAAACAGGTCTTGGGAGAAACTCTCTGCCGGCTGATCGATCATTTTGAATGCGGTGTAGGGATGTTCGGAAAAGAATCCAAATTAAAAAAAACAGTCCGAAAATGTATGGTTGAGATGAATGAGGCGATTTATATTGCCGATGAATTACGGGATATTGATGCTGCGCTCAAGATTGGAATGGCATTTGGAGCAGTCAGCTGGGGATATACCTGTGTGGAAGCTTTGAAAAAGAAAAAACCGGAATTTGTTTTTGAAAATATTTCAGATATTTATGAAAAATTAGCCAATTAAAATTGAGAATCATGGGATTTACATTTAAAAAGGAAGTTATATGAAATCTCCGGATAGAATTGAATGGATCGTTATTCCAGCTCAATATCTTCAAAAAACTAAAGAGTTTTATTCTAATGCATTCGGATGGAAGGTTACAACCTACACTGATGATTTCTGGTTGTTTGATGCTGATACGATTCATGGTGGATTCGATCCAAGTTTAAAATCTTACGAGGATGGAATAAGGTTTTCTATCACTGTAAATGATATTAATAAAACTCTTGCAAAGATTGAAGAATCTGGCGGAAAGACCATAAAAGAAAAATATCAGATTGCTCCTGGATTCGGTTTCTGTGCTGTGTTCAAAGATCCCAATGGCAATGTTTTAGAATTGTGGAGTAAAAAATAAAAACAGGGAACGAATTAACGTTCCCTGTTTTATCAGCATTTATTAGTTTTATTTCTTATAATTTCCCAGAATTTCCAGGACGAGATCGATATCGGCTTCCGTGTGATCTGCATTTACCTGGAATCTGATCTCTTCATCACTTTTGGGCACTACCGGAAAGTTCAAGCCTGTGCCAAGCACGCCATTTTCCGTTAGATATTTTACAAGTTTTGTTGTTTCGGCCGTATCGCGCACCATCAGCGGAACTACAGGATGAGGACCTTCGATCGTTTCAAATCCCAGAGCTTTCAAGCCGTCTTCAAATTTTCCGGTCATGGCAGCGAGATGTTCCAGCCTTTTTCTGCCCCATTCACTATCGATCATCTCCAGAACCTTAAGCGTTGCAGCTGCTTCCGAGCAGGTGATGGGATTGGAATAAATGTACATCGGAGCGGTTTCCCGCAGATATTCGATAACGGTTTGAGAAGCAACAACGTATCCACCGTTAACGCCGAATGCTTTGCCCAGAGTTCCGATCAAAATATCGACCTTAGCACCGGTGTATTCTTCTGTTCCACGACCGGTTTTGCCGAATGCTCCCACGCCATGAGAATCGTCGGCGATCGTGATCACGCCTTCTTCGAAATCTTTATCAAAACCGGCGCAGATCTTTGTGAGTTCATCAAATGGTGCATGATCGCCCCGCATGGAGAAAATACCGTCTGTTACCACGATACAACGTTTTCCTTTGCCGACGGCTTCTTTCATCTTGGCTTCCAGATCTGCCATGTCATTGTGTTTATATATAAGCTTGGCAGCAGGACGTGACAAACGCATCGCTTGGATAATGCAGTTATGATTCAATTCATCGGAAACTACAACTGTTTCTTTGGTTGTAAGCGGGAAGATCACACCCAAGCTTGTCACATAAGCTGAACTGAAGATCATACCAGCTTCCCTTCCGTGGAATTCTGCCAGCTTCTTTTCCAGGGCGATATGCGGCGTGTGCGTGCCGCTGATAAAACGAACAGCACCGGGACCTACGCCGAATTTGTGTGCAGCTTCTTCTTCCGCTTCTATCACATCCGGATTCATGGACATTCCCAGATAGGAATTGGCATTCATCTTGATGAATTCTTTATCGCCAAATCCCTCTAAAAGATAGCGCGGTCCATATTTACCTTCTGCTTTTTTGATTTCTCTGATAACCAGCTCTTCACCTTTGTCACGGCCGGAAGCTCGCAGCTCTTCCAGGTTCCCTTGAAGAGCTCCATTCAATTTTGTTAAAGCCATAATATTTCTCCTATTTATTTGTTTTCTATTACTACAACTGCAGTTGCATAATCTTTGAGATGAGCGATCGAGACGTGGACAGATTTCAGGTTCTGCTGCTCGAAGATCTCTTTGGTTTTGCCGTAGAGCAAAATTTCAGGTTTCCCCAATCTATCATTCACAGTTTCAATCTCACAAAATTTCAGCCCGTTGCTCCAGCCGGTTCCCATCGCTTTCAGGAAGGCTTCTTTCACAGAAAATCTACCGGCAAAATGCTGTGAAGCATTTTTGAATTTCCGACAATAATTTATTTCTGTTACCGTGAATATTTTTGTTAAGAACTTCTCATCACGATTACAGATTTTTTCCACTCTTGCCACTTCTATGATATCAATGCCGATGCCGAAGATCATCACTTCAATTTTTTGCCCAGAACTTCCAGCATATCGGCTGTCATTTTATCCAGATCATATTCGTAATTCCAACCCCACTCTTCGGTGGCTGCGCTGTCGTCCATGTTGTTAGGCCAGCTGTCTGCAATCGCCTGTCGAACCGGATCCACATCATAATCCATATTAAATTCAGGGATGTGTTTCTTGATGGAATCGGCGATCATTTCCGGATCGAAACTCATCGTAGAAATGTTGAAAGCATTGCGGTGAATCAATTTGGCAGGATCGGCTTCCATCAGATCGACAGCAGCTTTCAAGGCATCGGGCATATACATCATATCCAGAAAGGTTCCGGCTTTCAGGAAGCAGGTATAATGTTTCTTTTTGATCGCTTCATAATAAATATCTACAGCATAATCTGTGGTGCCGCCGCCGGGCAGAGTTTCATTGGAAATAATGCCGGGATAACGCACGCCACGGGTATCCACGCCGAATCGTTTGAAATAATAATCGCAAAGCAATTCGCCGGCAACTTTGGTCACACCGTACATTGTGTTTGGTCTTTGAATCGTATCTTGCGGCGTATCATCTGCAGGAGTGGAAGGACCGAATGCACCGATCGAGCTGGGTGTGAAAACAGCACAGTTATTTTCACGCGCCACTTCCAGAACATTATAAAGTCCATTGATATTAACGTTCCAAGCCAGATTTGGTTTGGCTTCTGCGACGGCAGAAAGAATCGCTGCCAGATGATAGATCGTGTCGATATCATACTTCTTCACAACTTCCGCAACACGCTTTGCATCCGTACAATCCACAATTTCGAAAGGTCCGGATTCCAATAATTTTCCTGTCGGTTTAGTGCGGTTTCCGCCAGCCACAACATTATCATTCCCATATAATTCTCTCAATAACATCGTAAGTTCTGAACCGATTTGTCCGACCGAACCTGTAACCAGTATTTTTTTCATAACATCTCCATGCTTTTTTTTGTTTGGAAAAATCTCTTTCAGCCTTTTTTTGTCAATGAGAATTTAAATTACAAAATTGCCGTTTCCTCCAGACAAAAATTATCAATAACAGATAAAACAAATTGACAATAAGATGGTCACAGAAAGCTTAGCAATTAAAAAAAAAGAAAATGAAGGAGGATGAAAATGGGCAAAGGTGACCGCAAAACCAGAAAAGGGAAAATCTGCCGTAGCAGCTATGGCAAAACCAGACCGCAAAAAGTTAAAACCAAAAAGAAATAAAGTAGAAAATAAAATGCCCTGTCCAGAATATCAGATTTGCTCAGGGCATTTTTATGCTATAGTTTAATGTTCTATTTCTAATTTTCCTTAATCTCATCATTCATTTCCAGAAATCCCATTACAAAATCAACGAAAGATAGATTATTGGAAATGATGATGGTTCGATCTGTTTTTTCCAATTTCGAATCGATTGCTTTCGCTTTTTTCAGATAGCCTTCAGCTTTGGAAAGCAGCTGACTTTGCTGCCTGAAATCCTTCTGGATAGACGCTCTATAATCGGATATTTCCTTATTCAGTTTTAAAGAATTCAGCTGATCCATTTTTGCCTGATAATCAGTTCTTTCTTTGAATTCTTTGATCAGATAATAAGCTGCATTGTTATATTGCCAGGCTTCGATGTCTGATCGCTGCAAAGCATTTGCGAAAATTGCAGCTTCGTGAGAAAATTTGCTCATGTCTTCCAAATTATCATTATTTTCAGCTTCTTCAATTTTAGCTTTGACCAAATTGTAGCTATCCCACAGTTTTTTCTGAGACAAAAACTCAGAATCTTCAGATTCTTGTGTCTGCTGTTTTTCCGGTTTGGAAGTTCCATCAATGTCCGATCGGGATTGTATTTCCAAAGTTTTTGGCAATGTATCTTTGGGGGCTGATTCCGGCAGATTTTCTAATATTTCATCAGATCTCACTTCATCCTGTTTGGTCTGACAGCCAAAAGCCAGAACCGCCAAAATAGTTAAAATTATAAAAATTTTCATATCATCTTTCTCCTTTTTATGGAATTGAGAATTTTGATAGTAAGTCAAATTATATCAAATGTTTTATCAAATCGTCATTTGTTTCATGTTGATCCATCATCTGCACCAATCTGGGAAGGGCTGAAGTGTTTTTCATCTGCAATAATTGTTTTCTTAACTGATTAATCTTATCCATTTCAGAAAGCGGCCTGAGCAGCTCTTCTTTTCTGGTTCCGCTCTCGGTAATATTGATTGCCGGAAAAATTCTCAGATCAGCCAGATCACGATCTAAAACGATCTCGCAGTTTCCCGTTCCTTTGAATTCCTGAAAGATAACTTCATCCATCCGTGAACCTGTATCCGTTAAAATCGTAGCCAAAATCGTACATGAGCCGCCATTTTGAATATTTCGAGCCAATCCGAAAAGCTTGCGGGGTAATTCCAGCGCACCTGATGAAAGCCCGCCGGACATGATGCGATTATTATGTCTATTATCATTTATGTTGTAAGCTCTTCCCATCCTGGTAAGGCTGTCGATTAAAATCACAGTGTCATTCCCGCACTCCAGCTCTACTTTTACATGACTTATCAGAAAGCTGGAAAGCAGGATATGTGAGGAACTTCCTTTATCTAACGAACTATGAAAAACGTCTGCTTTCGTATTCATTTTGAAAGAAGTAACTTCTTCCGGTCGTTCGTCGATCAGCAGCACAATTACTCTCAAACTGGAATTGATTTTATAAAGTTCATTCGAAATTGCTTCCAGCAGAAGCGTTTTACCCGCTCTGGGAGGAGACACGATCAAACCTCTTGTACCTTTACCGATCGGTGTGATCAAATCGAGAATTCTAACTGAGATATTTTCTGAACTGCCGAAATCAAATTTCTGATCGGGATTGCTGGCTGTCAGTTTTTTAAAATCTCTTCTTTCAGCAAATTCCGCAGATGAAAGACCACAGATTTTCAGTACTTCGATCACTTTATTATCTGCAATTTCGCACAAAAGTCTTACACCGCTTAACAAATGATATTTTTTTATCAATTTATCAGGAAAACCATACGATTCTGTACTTCTATCAAAGGGGATTTTCCATAAAGTTCCCTGCCGATCTCTGGCAATATTTAAATAGCCTTCGAATAATTTATTCATTTTTTTCTTCCCCGATTAAATTCATTTCTTTCTATAATTTTAAAAAGCTTGGAAAGATCGGTTTGGAAAATTTATGTACCTGCAGGAATGATCTGTTCAGCGAAAATTCATTGTCCTTTTCCGAGAATATTTCCATTATCCAATTCAGGATATCTCTTCTTATTTTATTCAACAGGATAGATATTAATCTATCGTTAGTTTGTCAAACACTTCCCACCGGAACAGAGAGAAAAAAAATTCTTGTATAATAAACAGACATAAAATTTATGGTCACAAAACTTGATTTAATAGATTTTGTAATGAGTATATAGTTATTTTTCAACTTGTTACAGATATATCGACGAATCAGAAAACGATATTAAGGAAAGGAAATGAATATCAAAAATATCAGGAATATCGGCATCAGCGCTCATATCGATTCCGGCAAAACGACGCTGACCGAAAGAATATTGTATTATTGCAATAAGATCTACCGCATCGGTAAAGTGCGCGGCAAAGACGGCGTGGGCGCCACCATGGATTCCATGGAACTGGAAAAGGAACGCGGCATCACGATTGCTTCGGCTGCCACAAACGTCCGCTGGCGTGATTATTACCTGAATGTGATCGACACTCCCGGTCACGTGGATTTTACAATCGAAGTGGAAAATGCGCTGCGCGTGCTGGACAGCGCTGTGCTGGTTTTATGCGGCGTGAGCGGCGTACAGTCACAATCCTACACGGTTGACAGACAACTGAAGCGTTATAAAGTTCCGCATATTGCTTTCATCAACAAACTGGACAGGACAGGCGCCGATCCGGAAAAAGTAAAAGATCAGCTTTGCGATAAATTGGATCATAATGCAGTACTGATGCAGATTCCCATTGGTCTGGAAGATAAGTTTGAGGGTATCATCGACCTGATCACCCGCAAAGCCAGATACTTCACCGGTCCCAATGGTGAGCAGGTTCTGGAAAAAGAAATTCCGGCAGAATATCTGGCAAAAACCGAGCAGATGCGGGAAAAGCTGATCGATGCTGTTTCCATGTTCAGTGATGAACTGGCAGAAGCTTTTCTGGAAGGAAAAGAAACAGAAGATATGATCATCAGAGCCGTAAGAAAGGCTACTATCGCCATGGAATTAACTCCTGTTTTCATCGGCTCTGCTTTCAAGAATAAAGGCGTTCAACTCCTGCTGGATGCCATGGTGCGTTATCTTCCCGATCCCACAACGGGAATAAACATAGCTCACGATAAAGATGATAAAATGAGAAATATCAGACTTTCATCCGATCCCCAAAAACCAACCGTTGCTCTGGCTTTCAAACTGGAAAATCAGCAGTATGGACAATTGACCTATCTGCGAATTTACCAAGGTGCAATCTCCAAAGGCAGCAATCTACTGAATGCCCGTACCGGCAATAAGTTTAAAGTGGGCAGACTGGTGAAAATGCATGCCGATAACATGGAAGATATTGCTTCCGCTCAAGCTGGAGATATTGTAGCACTGTTCGGAATCGATTGTGCTTTGGGTGACACTTTCAACGGTGATGGAATTCATTATACAATGCGAGAAAGCTTCGTTCCCAAACCGATCATTTCGCTGGCTCTTAGCGTTAAAGATAATGCCGATCAGGACAAACTTTCCAAAGCTCTCACCAGATTCACCAAAGAAGATCCTACCTTCAAGGCAAATGTGGATGAAGAAACTGGAGAAACGATAATTCACGGCATGGGTGAATTGCATCTGAATGTTTATATCGAGCGCATTCGCCGCGAATATGGAGTTGCTCTGGAAGCCTGTGCTCCCCAGGTTGCCTATCGCGAAACCCTGACCAAAGCAGTGGAATTTGATTATATACATAAGAAACAAACCGGTGGACGCGGACAATTTGCCAGGATCAAAGGCATCCTTACCCATTCCGGCAAAGATGAGAATATCTTCAAAGATAAGGTGACAGGCGGTAATATTCCCAGTCAATTCATGCCCGGTTGCGAGAAGGGTTTTTTACTTTCCCTAGAAAAAGGTGAATTGATGGGCTTCCCGGTGGTCGGAGTAAAGATGGCGATCGATGATGGTGATTATCATGAAGTAGATTCCTCGCAAATTGCCTTTGAAACAGCTACCAAAGCTGCTTTTCGAGAAAATTATTTTAAAGCCAAACCCATCATTCTGGAACCGGTAATGAAAGTGTCGGTGGAAACGCCTTCCGAATTCCGCGGCAATATCATGGCGATCATCAATCAAAATCGCGGCATCGTTCTGGATGCCAGCATCGATCATCATTTCACCCGCATCGAATCGGAAATACCACTCTCAGAAACCTTTGGTCTTGCTACTCAATTCCGTTCCGCCACTCAGGGAAAAGCCGATTTCACGATGGAATTCAGTGAATATAAAGCAGTGCCTAAAAGCATTGAGGAAGAGATTTTGAAGAAGAGTAAAATCAGAGAAAAATAAACTAAACATCGCAAACGACATCGATCTGCAGCAAACAATTCTTTTCGACAATATATGCATTGTGATAAGAAACCGCTTTGATGAAAGGTTCTTTACTTAATTCTTTGATTTTCAGCATATGGCATTTTGCTTTGAACTTAGTATCTGAAAGTTCAATTATCTGAAAAGAATCGATGATTTTATTTTCAACCGATAGCCTGTAGAGCAATTCCCGTAGCCAGTCGATGACCAGTAGCGATTGATCGGGAGAATGCAGTTCGAAATTCTGCGAACTGGTTTTTCCGGATTGGGGAAATTCATCAAAAACTGCTTCATAGAAAGCAGTTCTGGCATTTTGCAATAAATCTTCCGGATCCCTTCCAAAAATTCGGAAAGCAAAATCGGCTGTGTGCTCCAACTGTTGCCAGATTTTCATCTATCCTTTCACCACACCCAATGGAACTGTCTGCACGACCTTAGTAGCAATTCCTGCATCATGCATGGTCTGCACGACATCCGCCACATTTTTATAGGCTGCACTCATTTCTTCCACGATAGTTTTACGGCTGGCAGCCTGCAGAGAAATGTTTTTTCTGTTCAGGTCTTTCAGCACCTCTTCTGCTCTCGTTATTTTGAGCGCTTTGCTTCTGCTTAATACTCGTCCTGCTCCATGGCAGCAACTGCCAAAAGTTTCTTTCATAGCCTTGGCAGTTCCCACGCAGAGATAACTTTTCGTTCCCATATCGCCGGGAATGATCACCGGCTGTCCTGTTTCCTTGAATCTTGATGCCAAAGCAGGATGATGCGGACCAAAAGCACGTGTGGCTCCTTTACGATGAACACAGACACGTTTCATTTTGCCGTCGATTTCATGTTCTTCATATTTGGCAATGTTGTGGCAGACGTCGTAGATCAGATTGAAACCGAGATTCTTAACTGAAATTTTCATCTGCTTGCAGATCGCTTTCTCCACCAGACTCATGATGATCTGGCGGTTTGCCCATGCAAAATTGGCAGCGCAAGCCATCGCACCGAAATATTCCTTTCCCAGCCTGGAATTGATATAAGCTGAGATCAACTGATTATCGGGAAGATGAAAACTTAGTTTATGCTTTTCCTGCAGCATGCGATGCACGTAATCATCGCAGATCTGATGTCCTAAGCCGCGCGAACCGGTATGAATGATGACGATGAACTGATTTTGCTGCAAACCCAATTTTGTGAAAATAAACTCATCAAAAACTTCCCGCACAACCCCCAGTTCAATGAAATGGTTTCCGGAACCAAGAGTTCCCAATTGATTTCTGGCACGCTGCCGAGCTCGATCGCTTACAAAATTGGAATTTGCCGGCTGCAGATTGCCGAATTCTTCCGTCGCTTCTAAATCTGATTCTCTGCCATAACCCTGCTCAATCGCCCACCGTGAACCATTTTTCATAACTTCCTGCAGCTCCGTTTGGGAAAGCGTCCGGATGGCATTTTTGGAACCAATTCCTGTGGGAACTGCGTTGAATACTGCTTCCGTGAGTGCCATGATATGAGCTTTTATCTGATCGTATTCCAGATCTGTGGCGATCATTCTGACTCCGCAGTTGATGTCGTATCCCACACCACCGGGAGAGATTACGCCGTTTTCAGCATTCATCGCTGCCACGCCTTCGATGGGAAAACCATAGCCCCAATGAATATCCGGCATTGCCAGGGAATATTTTTGAATGCCTGGCAGGCTGGCAACGTTGATCACTTGCTGCAGAGCATTGTCATTGAAGATTTGATCCAGGATTTGCCGGTTGGCATAAATCCTGCCCGGAACGCGCATTTCACCGCTGCGGGGGATTTCCCAGAGGTTGGGAGAGATTTGCTTGAGGTTGGATTTGTTCATATCCCTAAAAACAAATTAAGCTAACTGAATTCCGTTTTGCTTTATTTCAGATAAAAAACCTGAGAAATCATTTCCCTCTTCCAGCAGAACAGGTTCAATTCTGAGATCGATCTTCCTTCTTAAATTAAACAGTTTTGTATTTTGATCCAGATAGCTGCCAGATATTTTATCCAAAACGATAGCAATATCAATATCGCTTATTTCCGAAGCATTTCCACTTGTATAAGAACCAAACAAATATGCAGATTTCATCGGAAATTCCTGTTTTACTAGTTTGATAAAACGTTCTGCTATTTTAATAATTACTGTTTGATCCATGATAGGAATTCCTCTGTTTTATTGACTTTGCTTGTATTCTTCGTTAATCAGTGCAACATACATTATATAATGATTGATTTATGTAAACATTTTATGAACTCTCTAATAAATTCAATCGTGTCTTTTAAATAAACATAATTGATGTCTTGTTTTTCAGTATTGTCATGAGGAATGTCACAGTTATGAGCTATTTGATTTCTTCTTTGGAAAATACTTTTCAGTCGATTTTCAATTTGTCTCTTTGTTATTGATAGTTCACTTGAAATTTGTCCAATAATTGTATTATATTTTTTTTGTGAAATCATAGTAATTACATATTTGATTTGCCTTATACTCTGAAATGAACTAATACCAAACAACTCAACAATTGCCTCAGATAACCATGATAAGCATTCTGGATTGTCTAAAGCTGAAATTAGAAATCTCATTGGCAGCTTAAAATTTTGAAAACCCGTTGTTATAGCCCTTTCTTTATTGTGAATTTGAATTATCCCTGTTTTTAAAATTTCAAACAGATAATAATCTAAAGAACTTATTAATGCAACCAACTCCGCACGAAACAATTCTTCTTTCATCGGAGGAAATAGTTCTTTCTCTTCAAAATCAACTCGAACACTAATCTCATTAACAGACTTAATAAAATTGTTTATCAGAGTCTCTTGATCTGCAATGGGTATAGTTCTTGGTGGAAGTTCACGAGTTCCTGTTGTACGAGTAATATCAGACATTTTCAAAATCCTTTAAATCAATACAACTAAATGGAATAGCGCCATATTTACCTCTTAGGTATCCACTTTTAATATTTTCGTCTTTTCTCACACCTTTAAGATCTGATAATGAATAAAAATCTGAACATTTATCCTTATCTTTTTCTACAAACCAGATTTGATCACGTCTAAATAGACTTAGATCCAATAAGTTAGTATCGTGAGTAGTAAAAAGCAATTGTCCATTATGTTTATTTATTTTGGGATTCAAAAACAATTGAATTAGATATTTTACAATAAATGGATGTAAACTCGTTTCTAACTCATCAATAAAAAGACAGCGACCTTTTTCCAGAATATCTAACCAAGGTCCAATAAACTCCATGAATTTACGTATTCCTCTAGATTCTTCACTCAACTCGAAATGAATTAATTTCGTCCTTTCAGAATTTAAATGCAACGTAGATATTTTTGACACTTCACCGGATCTATTTAACAGAAGATTTTTTAATTCTGTCGGAAGACCGATTGGGATATCATTATCTTGAAAAGTTTTTTTCTCAAAATCTATTTCAAAATCATCAATATCACTATTAATTTGCTTCAATATAAACAGTATTTTTCTTTTTAATTCTTCATTATTTAACATTTGTTTATAGGTATAGTTACTCCAAGATGGATTCTCTGGTTCAATATTATCATTAAATACAAAATTTCTATTCAAATAACTAAATGGTTTCTTAATCATTTCATAATTCCATTCAGTCGCAGTAGCAATAAACAAACGATTTTTTATAGTTCTTTTTGATAAAATATCTAGTTCTTTTTGATCTTTAGTAAATCTATATTTATTCTTTTCCCGATTAAAAATGACTGATTGACGCCCATTAGGGTAGTAATAAAGATACTCTTCAATAACCTCCCATACATTATGAGAAAATCCGTAATCATAACGATTACCAGCATGTTCGAATATTAACTCATATTTTGTTCCATTTTTTCCTATTTTGTCGTTTAATTTAAAAGGAGCATAGGGGATTTTATCACCTTCTTGATATCGTAAGGATTTCTTTATGATTGATAATGAAAGATTTAATGCATGCAATATATTTGTTTTACCTGCTGCATTTCCACCATACAAACACATAACTGGTAAAATGTTTTTATTTATGGTTTTAGATGAGATTAATATTTCTTTTAGTGAATGATCATTTGATGCGACAAAATTTAATTCTTTCCTTTTTCCAATTGATTTAAAATTCTCAACTGCAAATTTTATTAACATCACTTCTCCCTTTGCTTTTTTTGAATGCAAAATATTTATGACTTGCGGATTGTCAACAATTTTATTTATTTAATTGTGCATAATATTGATTTTATTTATATTTTTTGCTGGTTTTTCTCATTTCTGTCTTTTTTAAAGTTTTCCATTCATTCATCCCCGGCGGTTTCTTCACAAAAACAACTCTTTCAATTTCTCTTTATTGCCGATCAATTCTCTGGATTCGCCTTCGAATGCCACTTTGCCCAGCTTCAAGGAATACACGCGGTTAGAAATCCTTAAAATTTCATTTACCTTCTGTTCAACGATCAGCATGGAAATGCCGAAATCCTGATTGATCCGAAGCAGTTTATCGAAGACATCATTCAGCAGATTCGGCGCTAAGCCGAGAGAAGGTTCATCCAGCAGCAGCAGTTTGGGTTCCGGGATCAAGGCTCGTGCTAAAGCCAGCATCTGCTGCTCTCCCCCGCTCAATTTACCAGCAGTCTGTCTGGCGCGTTCTTTTAGGATCGGAAACATTGCAAACACCTGCCCGATCCGTTCGGTTAATTTATGTTTAGGTAGTAGATAACCGCCCAATTCCAGGTTATCCTTCACTGTTAATTCATCAAAAACTCTGTTTCCCTGCGGTGCAAAAGTCAACCCGGATTTGATATTCTCGGCGATCGAATTCTTCCTGATCGAACGTTTATCAAAAATAATATCGCCTTTCCAAATCGGAATAATGCCGGAAACAGCTTTCAATACTGTCGATTTACCAGCGCCGTTCGGTCCGATAATGCCGACGATATTTCCTGTATTCACTTTCAGCGAGACATCGAACAGCACCTGTTTTTTGCCGTAGCCTGTATCCAGATTTTTAATTTCCAGCATAAGTTCAATCCAGATACGCTTCGATCACCCGGGGATCATTCCGCACTTCTTCCGCAGTTCCTTCGCTCACCTTCCTGCCTGCATCCATAAAGATCACCCGATCACAGATCTGAGAGATCACATCCATATTATGCTCGATCAGAATGACGGATTTTCCCTGTTTGGGAAGATCGGTTATCAAAGCTAATATTTTCTCGATCAGGGAGGGATTTATTCCGGCAATAGGTTCATCCAGCAGCAGCAATCGGGCATCGGTAGCCAGGCAGCAGATGATGCTCAGCAGCTTCTGCTGTCCATAGGAAAGGTCATCTGCCAAGTCATTTACTTTCTCGGCGATTTCGGCATATTCCAGAAGTTCCAGAGCTTTCTTTCGGTTCTCTGCTTCCGCACTTTTCACTTTTTTTCTTCGTAGAAAAACATTTTCCAGATGCTCACCAGGCTGGTGGTGAAATGACAACAAAATATTTTCCAGCACCGTCATCCGGCGGATCAGCCGCAAATCCTGGAATGTGCGCGATATTCCCAGATTATTGATCTTGTGAGCAGGTTCTCTGGAAATATCCTTTTTATCGAAACTTATCCGACCAGCGTCCTGCTGAATGAAACCGGTTAATACATTGAACAATGTTGATTTTCCGGCACCGTTCGGTCCGATCAAACCAACGATCTCAGTTTTATCGATCTCACAACTGAAATCATCGAGTGCGATGATGCCGTTGAAATGCTTATTACAATTACTAATTCTTAATAAATTCATTTCGTATTATTCCGATTAAAATTATATTCACCGATAAAACCTTGAGGACGCCACAACATGAATACAACAAATTAAGAGTTTCCATGCATCTCTGCATGTCATGGAAACTCTGTTGAACAAGCTCGGCAGGGACTTTTCGTATTTGAGATTTGCTTTTGAGGGGATTGAGTAAAAAAAGATTACAAAGCACACGATCTGCACTTTTATAAGC
>NPID01003478.1_pt1 | contig 40040 bp, 26 predicted proteins | sample 8637491 | NCBI WGS metagenome assembly NPID01 (sample SAMN07420843, study PRJNA396082) | bioreactor metagenome | isolation source: sample BA6 brine-fed electro-methanogenic bioreactor BA | place: Japan: Kochi | collected 2016-06-14 | reverse complement strand
TAACTAAGGCTATAATTTCGTTTTCTAATAGCCATCAGTACAGAGAATTACAGTCCTTCTACAACAGGAAATCCAATTTAGAAATCCTAGGGATTCATCGCAAAGAAGCGATACACAGCAGTTTCATCGCGTGGTTATTGGATCCAGGAGGTTCACACGGTCAAGGCACCTATTGCCTTAAGAAATTTTTCCAGTTATTCGTTATTTGTCTTATGGAAGGTAATCAGGCTGATCCCCCGGGAATTCCCCGTGTTCTTCTTGACGAGTTAATCGTGGGTTCTTCAGTTGTCGAAGGCGCAACTGTAAAAACAGAACTTGTACTGGGGAAAAAGGGCCGAATTGACATATCGATTCTCTGCAATCTATTGCAGAATAACGGTGCTCGAAAAAGTCTATTGATATTAATAGAAAACAAAGTAAATACAAATGAACATGATTCGCAAACAATAAGATATAAGGAATGGCTAGAGAGACATTGTGAGGATCAAGATTACTCACTGCTTATTTACCTTACGCCTATTCCTACTCTTAAGTTGAGAAGCTACGATGAACCTGATTGTGCATGCAAGGATTTCAGGCAAATCAACTACCAGTATCTTGTCGATTACATGATCGAACCAATCTTGGCATTGATGCAGGCTGGACCTGAATACAACTTCATTTTGGACTATATGAGGGCCTTAACAGTACCAAGTGATGTCATTGATGGAGACAAGATTAGAGGGGATTTAGTTATGGCTATTTCATCGAATGAACGTAAACTTCTGTCTTCGTTCTGGGAGGAGCACAGATCTGTTATTATGGCGGCTCTATATGCCATCAGCAGTGATTCTAATCAGGATGAGGATGTACGGAGAAGTGCAGAAAACCTGATTAATTCTGTCAGTAAAAAAGATTACGATCGTTACGCTGTTTCATATGAAGGTGAAACAGTAGCAAGAAACATAAGAAAGACACGGATAGGTATTGAAATAGCAAGGCTGTTGATAGAAAAAGGTATCAGTCAGAAGGACTTTGATCTTCTGAAGTCAGACCGCTCTTCTGGATTCAATCTGATGAAGGCAAAGGAGGAGATAACTGAATCAGAGATGAAATACAATCGTTATCGGATTGGGTCAGAGGAAACATTGAAGTACGAAGGGAAAAAGTATTTCGCCTGTGGTAACTGGGGCGAGAACAACATTCCTAAGTTCAGAAAATTCCTTAGTATGAACTTCCCAGCAGTAAAACTCAGGAAGCAAAACAGGAGGTAGGATGATGTTTGATCCCAGCAAGTTCACAGCGCCAACCGCAAAACCCCTCCCTGTAATCCTACTTTTAGATGTAAGCGGAAGCATGTCCGGTGCTAAGATCCAGAACCTCAATGAAGCAGTGAAAGATATGCTGGACACTTTCCGCGATACTGAGAGCGGAGAGATTGAAATACATGTTGCGGTTATCACCTTCGGAGCTGCTGTTAACATGCACCAATCGTTGACAAGTGCAACCAATATTACTTGGCAAGATCTGACTGCATCTGGCGGTACCCCGTTAGGTACTGCCTTGAGGATGGCGAAGGCAATGATCGAGGACAAAGAAGTCGTTCCTTCAAGAGCGTATAGGCCAACAGTGGTGTTGGTTTCGGATGGTCGCCCCGGGGATAGCTGGAAGAAACCTCTTGAGGAATTTATCTGTGATGGAAGATCTGCAAAATGCGATAGAATGGCTATGGCAATCGGAGCAGACGCTGATGAGGAAGTCCTTGGTAAGTTCATCCAGGGAACTGCTAATCCTCTTTTTTACGCGGAAAACGCAAAGCAGCTCCGTGAAGCCTTCAAGTTCGTAACCATGTCTGTTACTGTAAGAACCCAATCTAAGAACCCTAACTCTCTTCCAGAACCCAGTGCTATTGAGATCAAACCTGCTACAATAGATTCACGTACAGAGAGAACAGACAAATCTCCAGATATCTCACCTGAGACTAATGCTGATGATGAAGACGATTCAGACGGAGGGTACTGGTAATGTTTGATCCGAAGGATTTTACAGCACCCCAGGCGAAACCTCTGCCTGTTTTTCTGCTACTGGATGTGAGCGGTTCTATGGGTGAAGTCATTGATCCCGAGAATGTTCGCCGAACAGGGCAAACAGTAGTTACTGACGGACAGAGTTGGGAGGTGGTAGAAGGCGGAACAGCAAAGATCAATATTCTGAATCAGGCTGTCAAACAGATGATAGATACTCTTGCTGCGGAGGAGTTGATGGAAACTGAGTTTTTACTCTCCATCATTATTTTCGGAGACAAGGCTGTTGTGCATCTGCCTCCAGCCTCTGCTTCTTCAGCAAAATGGGCTGATATGACCCCAGATGGTTTCACATCAATGGGAGAGGCCTTTTCAATTGCGAAGAGCCTGATCGAAGACAGGAGTGTCGTGCCCTCCCGATCTTACCGGCCAACTCTGGTGCTGGTTTCAGACGGACAGCCAACAGATGAATGGGAAGCTCCATTGGAATCCCTAATCAAAGACGGTCGTTCTTCAAAATGCTTCTTCATGGCCATGGGCATCGGTGATGATCCAGGGACGATAGTACTAGAGCGTTTTATCTCTGGAACACCTGTCCTGGCGGAGGTGAACGGAATTAGCATAGAAAACAGGGTGTTTCGAGCTAGTGATGCTGCTCAAATACATGAGTTTTTCCGCAAAGTATCTATGTCGGTTACATCAAGAAGCAAATCTGCTTCTCCAGACAGCATTCCTGTATCTGGTGAATCGAGATCATCTGATGAGGATGGAGGTTACTGGTAATGCCACAGGCAATAGGAGATCCTGAAGAACTGGAGAGATTTGCTCATGCACTGCAGCACTTTATCGACACACTCCAAGACGCCGTTTCCGGTCTGAATGGTGCTTTTGAACACCTTGGCGATACTTGGAGAGACGAGAAACGTGCTGCTTTTGAGGAGGAGTACAACGCTTTGGTTCAGCAGCTCAGGCAGTTCGATGCCAATGCGTCAGAACAGATACCTTATCTAATCGGACTTGCAGCCCGGCTGCAGGATTACCTGCAAAGCTGAGGGCTGCTATGGCGCAGGTGTCAGTTGGTCAAGTTGAGAACCTTGAAGATCTGGTAAAGGGGCTGGAAACAGTCCAGGGAGCTCTTGAGGCTGCATGCATGAGACAAATAGCTGTTGCTGAGGCCAAGTCTTCTGAAGCGCGGGTGGAAATGCAACACAGTAGAGAGTTGCTTGATAATGCCCGTGTTATCGAGCAGGAGAGGCAACATGCCCTGGAAGAAGCTGAACGGGCTTTACAGGAAGCTAAACAGGCTTTGCAGGAGGCTCAACAAGCATTGGAATCAGCACAGGCAGATTTGGAATCCGCACAAAGTGACTTGAACTCTGCTGAATCTGATTTATCTGCGTGTCAGTCTCAACCTCCAAATGCGCAAGGCATTGGTCCATGCTGCACTGGTGAAATGGCCGCTGTAGCTCAAGCCGCGAATGCTGTGGCAAGTGCTCAAACTGCAGTTGTTTCAGCTCAGAACGCTTTGTCGGAGGCGGAAGCTGCTCTGGCTGAGGCAGAGACTGCCAAGGATGAAGCGGAAAAGGCATTGGAAAAGGCTACTGAGAATCGTATGAGGATGGAGCAGCGTGTCGAAATTGCTGGTCGAGCACTTGGTTTGGCGGAACAGCTGCTCGAACGGACTCAACAAAACTGCTCATCAGGATTAAACATCGTTAGCGGTATCGTTCAGATAGGCAAAGCTCGCTTGTTAGCTGCTCATAACGCTCTTGAAAACTATCTGGCAACGAATCAGCCAGCCGCTTCATTCTATTCATGGTTGAGATGGCAGCCTGATAGAAGTTGCCCAATCACACCTGATGTTATCAGGGATCGCATTAACCTTTCTCAAGAGCAGCAGAACTTACTGCATGAATATCTGTATGAGCGGAAACCCGCTTTCCGCAAAATGACTGATAAATTTCGAGCTGAATGGGCTGGTGCAAAGGGTGATGTGGAGCGAAACATTGTTAATCGGAAAGTCCGTATCAATCTCAGCGGGGCTTATGCAGAAGAAATGGTTCTGCATGCACTTGCTCCTCTTGGGGGCAAAGTGGAAACACAAGGAATAACGTATGTTGGAGATGGTGGCAGATACACTAAGACAGATATGTTGGTGAGTAACTTGTATGCTCCCGTGATCCTTGGCAAAGGGCAGAACATGGGTGCTCCAGCTGGTGGTTCAATGGCGTTCGAAGTGAAATGCGGTAAAGCTGACTACCTATACGCGCAAATAGACCATATGGTTTTTCAGGCTGAGGGTCATAAGCAAGCCGATGCACACTGCACTCTTTGCTCTAGAGATATTCATGACCTGCCAGTTGAGAAAGAGAAAGAAATACGTGAAAAGCTCAGGGTAGCTGGATCTCCAGTGGTAGGGATGCTGCCAAGGAAAAATGATATAGATCAGTCATGTCTAGATTTAATTATTAGAAGAACTGATAAGGAGAAAGAATGAAAATTCGATTTGTAGTCATTCCTCCTGATGAGCAAAAGAGTGTCGAAGCTCATGTTACTGCGCTTCGCAATGCTGTTGATAATGGAAATATGGATGCAATGGATCTGGCTACTGATGCACTTCTTAAAATTACATCAGGAATGCAACGATATGAGGTAACTGAGCATGAATGGCGCACTTTTCTTTCGAAAATCAGAGAAGAAGATCCAGAATGCAAATCAGACTATCTGCTTCCTGGTAAGGTTTGCGTGGACTATTTCCCTGATATTGAACCTGATTGGATGGTGCTCCAATTCCCCGATCGATGAGGAGGAAGCCTGAAATGTTCGACGATGCATTTGGTATGGCAAGTCTTTGTACCGATGCTTTTCAAGATAGCGTTCACGATGTCTTTGGAAATTCGGTTCTTGAGAATGTGCTTGCCCCCATTTTACAGGAAATAGCCTCACTTCGTACATTTCATGAGGAGTTTCAGAATCAGTCCTTGACTATTGAGTCGCTTCTTGATGAGGTGCGGATGATGCAGTTTAGTGATGGATCAATATAGTGAGTGGGAACACCTTCATGAAAACGAGCTACCTTTCTGAGCTAGAAAAAGTAATTAGTGATTATCAAGTCGGCTTACTGCGAATCGACCGAGAACATGATGAGGCCTGTGATAAGATTGATAAGCAGATTGCCAGCATTCTCCGGAATGTTTCTGGAGACGATAGCAGGTTTCGTGTTGAGTTACCTGATGAAAAAGCATTGCGTCAGCAATCGGAATCGATAGAGCGCGAAATTGCGGACATAGAAAGCAAGATTACTAAACTTGACCTTGGAATTACAACAGTAGATAAAGCCATCAAATCGATACAGCTTGAACGAACAAGCCTTGAACAGCAGATAGAAAACCGGTGCCTTCTTGAAGTCATTTTTTATTCTTTTTTCCATGATAGCGAAAAGGATAGATATAGAGTACTGCAGAGAAAACTTGACAGTAAAGAAAAGGAAAGAGTTGCCTTTGCTCAGACAAGGCAGGAGTTCGAGTCTGCCAGAGATCAAGCTATGTCCAGGAAAACGGATCTTCAAAATCAGCTAAAGGAAATCAACCGAAAGCGTACATCATTGCTGCAGGCTAATCAATACGCTGATGAAAAATCAAAGAGTCTTATGATCAGACGCAAAGAGATGGAGACTCTGCGAGAAAAGAGAAGAAGCAGGCTTGAAAAAACGACTTTACTGAACTGGGAAAAGGCATGTCTGAAAATAACTGAGGAGACATCAAAAATTGTAAAACAACAACCTGCATTTAGGGACATTGGAAAGACCAGTACTGTATTTTCTGAGGTAATTCCAAAGGAGCTTTTGCTTGGTTCACAAATTGCAGCATACAAGAACCAGAAGTGCAGGATTCCTCATTCTGTAGCATTTCCTCTTAGGCGTGCGCTTGTAATACCAGAGGATAATGCCGCACAAAGGCGTCTTGCTCATCATCTGCTACTGCGGCTATTGCAGGCCATCCCTCCGGGAAGACTTGAAGTAGTTCTGATTGATCCTATCAAACTTGGAGACTCCTTCTCACCTTTTCTTCCGATTCTGAATGTTGCGGAGCTTTTTCCCCAAGGGCATGTTCTTACCAGGGCTGACGAGATTGAAAGAACTCTTGATAATCTGTCCAGAGAAGTTGAGAATCTTATTCAACATCGATTCAAGGGAAGAATTTCCAGCTGGTTTGACTATAACACCGCTTATCCCGAGAGCGAGCTGAAGTACAAGCTGATTTTCATATTCAACGCACCGGAGCAACTATCTGACAGAAGCCTGTGGTATCTGGAAAGACTTACTCAGAATGGTCCCGGTTGCGGTATTCTGCCAGTTATTGCGGTTGAAGGTCAGCGAATCGAAGATAGAAAGTACGAGAAATTCCGCGCTGCATTGAAAGAATCATGTCAGCGTCTGGATGCTCTTGTTCATTTCTCTGAAAGCATTAAGAACGGGCTCCTTCTTTCCTACCAGCCGGATCAGTGGCCAGAGCAGGAATCGTTGGACATCTTCCTTTCTGCTGTGGCAATACGTTACTCAGAGACCTCGAAGTTTAAGCAAACACTTCCGGATTTATGGAACGATTACGGGAATAGCTCAACCACGATTCAAGGGTTTGAAATACCTATAGGATGGGACGAATCTGGGAAAATCGTTAATTTAATCCTGGGTTCAACTGAATCTGAACACCATGTACTGCTTGCAGGCAAGACTGGAACCGGCAAGTCTAATCTTCTTCACATAATTATCCATTCTTTATGCGAGAAGTACTCACCACAGGAGGTAGACCTGTACCTTCTTGATTACAAGGAATCTACGGAATTCGCAATATACTCCAAACCGCCTCTTCCACATGCACGATTAGTGGCAACTGAGAGCGACCCAGAGTACGGGTTGACTGTACTCAAACACCTTGCGGAAGAATGCGCAAGAAGGGGTCGTCTGTTTAAGAGTGTCGATGTAAGAGACTTTGCAGAATACAGAACTCTTCATAAAGAGCAATTGTCTCGTATACTTATAGTTATCGATGAGTTTCAGGTCCTGTTCATGGATGATCGCCATTTCGCTGATACAGTTGAGCAACTGCTTTCGCAGCTGCTAAAACAGGGGCGCTCTTTTGGGGTTCATGTTCTCTTGGCGACTCAAACCTTGAAGGGACTTAACGCCCTTTCTCTTGGCTCTCTGGTAACTCAAGCCGGTTGTAGAATTGCGCTTGCTTGCAGTCAGGAAGATTCTGCCATGATTCTTTCAATGAACAACCTGGAAGCTGCCAACCTTAAAAGTCCTCCTGAAGGGATTATTAACAACGCCAATGGAGCACTGTCAGGGAATGTAAAATTCCTCATTCCACTGGCTGAAAGGGAATTCTGCCGTAAGCATCTGTCTACTACTGCTGAGCGTGCTGGGAAGAAGAATTTCCACGGAAAGACAAGGCTTTTCAATGGTGCGGTTTTACCTCGAAGACCGAAGGACATTGATCAGCATGGTACCAAAGGTGAAATCGATGCCCTTCTACTTGGAGAACAGCTGACTTTCGGTTCCAGCCCACTGTTAGTCCCGCTAGTTAGACGACAGTCTTTCAACGTGCTGTATAGCGGATACAATGATGTGATACACGATGGATTGCTGACCTCCACCATTGCTAGCATAAGCTCTTCATTGGATTTTGAGGAAATCATCTACTTTAATGGGCGGAACATTGAGCCAGGGGATAATTTCAAAGATGTTATTGAATCATGCAGACAGCGCTTTTCATCCTACAGTGATATTGACTCGCTGCCACTTCAGCAGGTAGCGGACAACATTGGCAAACGTCCCGTTGCACTCATTGTGGACGGTTTTGATGCTGAAAAAGCCTTGCATCCTGTGCAAACATTCAGCACCCGCAAACCTGGTGAACCGCTGACGCAAGCCGATCTTCTGAAGCGAATAGCTGAAGATGGTTCACGAAAGGGCACTTTCATCTTTTTGTTCATAGATAACTGGAAAAGGTGCGGCTTATCATGCAAAGACCTGTTTAGCTATTTTGAGATGAGAGTGGCTTTCTGCATGAACGAAGATGACGCAGGAACCTTGGTAAGTGGTGGTATTGGCAAGTTCAAAGGGCTTGAAAAGCCAAATCGTGCAGTTTTCGTTAACAGGATGACTAATGAAACAACATGGTTTCGCCCATACATAGCTGAGTCGGGAGAGAATCGATGAAACTGTATCTGGTTATCGATACCTCCGGGAGCATGTCCGAGGGCGGGAAACGATTCATTGCACGGGGGGTAGCAAGATTTACCGAGCAGTATGTCCGTCTCGGCTACGGTTGTGCTGATATGGTTTTGGTTCTTTGGAGTGACAAAGCACGAATTGTTGAGTGGGATACAGATCAGGAAATTCCAAACGAAGTGCTTGAGAGCAGAGGTTCGGTAAACTTTGAATCCCTTCTTAACCTGATAGGTGACAACCCAGAAGCAAAAGTGGCAATTATAACTGATGGCTTTTTCTCTCGAGACAATTCGAAGGCATTCAAGGTTTGGAGACAGAATCTGCAACTGGATTCACTGAGGGTTATCAAAGTTGGAGCTGATTCTGTTCCAAATCTGAAAGAACCGTATGTGTATTCATCAGATGATTTGTTTTCGGCATATGATGGCTGGCTTCAGGGAGGCGCAGAATAACTATCTGGAGAAGTTTCGGTGCTAGTGTAATTGGACCTTCTCATCTAGCAATGGGGAGACCAAACCAGGATTCATGGGCTGCTTTGCACAGATCTTGGGGTGATTTCATTGCGGTTTCTGATGGCCTCGGCTCAAAGCCTTTCTCCGATTTTGGCAGCCATGCTGCCTGTCTTGCTGTACAATGGGCTATTCGATCTAGTTATCGCTCTGGAATTGAGCGTTCTTGTATAACCAAACGGATTCTTGAGAATTGGCTCATGCGCATTTCCCCACTTAATCCTCGTGATTGTGCTTCCACTTGTTTGTTTGCATTTCGCATCTTTAACGGAGAAATCTACATAGGTATGCTTGGTGACGGCTTAGCCTCTTTTGTAAAAACTGATGGATCAACGGTATCTATATCTGAAGATAAACAACAAGGTTTTTCAAATGTAACGTCAGCACTTTCGCCCAGTATATCTGAGGAAAACTGGCAGTGGTGTACCTTTTCTGAGGAAGAATGTAGAGCGATTGTTCTTTGTACAGACGGTGTATCGGATGACCTGTCGGATATTGATGGTTTTGTAACTGGATTCATTAAGGCACATAGTGAACTTGCCTCGATTTCAGCTGCGAGACATTCAAGAGAAATGCTGGATAAGTGGCCTACACCAAAACACAGCGATGATAAAACCATTGCTTGCCTTCTCAGGGAGGAGGTTTCCAGTGAAGATGAATGAATCAGTTAACCATGGAATCGGATTACCTTCTCAAAAGACACTTACTGACGAATACGGTAACTTGCACTACCCTGCTGATGAACTCGCCCGTGGCGGACAGGGAGTAGTGTTTCACACCAAGGATGCTGACCTTGCAATCAAACAACCACTTGATGCATCAGGAAATGTGGACAAATCTGTTAACATGCATCAGTTGTTTCAGAGCATTCGTCTACTGCCCCTGCCATCAGGGATTAACATATCTTTACCTATCGCGATTCTTCGAGATGAACCAGGCTACGTAATGCGTCTTCTCAGCGGAATGAAACCCTTCAGCTCATTTGACTTGAACGGCAATACGATGAACAGGCTCAGAGATTCGATTTCTTCCAATGAGCTTGAACTGCCCAAGTGGTTATCTGAAGTCTCTGATGAAAAAGTCGCTCTACGACTGTTCCACTACGCAAAAACAGGTTCTACACGACGTAGGCTTCTTGCATTATCTAAATGTGCATCAATCCTAGGTCGTCTGCATAGTGCAGGACTGGTATACAGTGATATATCGCATAACAATGTTTTCATTGGTGGATCAGACAATTGCGATGTTTGGCTGATCGATGCCGACAACCTTCGTTTTGAGGAGAGTGAAGGTGGTAGCGCCGTTTTCACTCCGCATTATGGCGCACCTGAGGTGGTCCAGGGGGTAGACAAATCACGTCCCCGAACTGACTGCTGGTCGTTCGCTGTCATGTCTTTCAGAATTCTTGCGCTCTGTCATCCGTTTATAGGTAAAAGAGTATTGGCTCCTGAGGATGACGGCGGCGGTTGGGATGCAGAACCGGAAGAAGATGGAGCGCAGGTCGATCTTGATGAGCAGGCGTACGCCGGGCTGTTGCCCTTCATTGATGATATAAGCGATAAAACAAACTCTCCAGCTTCATTTGCACTGCCACGTGAACTGGTCGCGTCTCCAGAGATCCGTCAGCTTATCCAGGAAACTTTCGGGCCGGGCAGGATTCAACCTTATCGCAGACCATCAATGCCATTCTGGGCCTGCGAACTGGCACGAGCTTGCGATAGGTTTCTTGATTGCTCGGGCTGCAATATGAGCTACCTTGCTCATGAGTTTGAGAACTGCCCTTATTGCGGGGCACCACGTCCTGAGTTTCTCCGAGTGAAAACAGATCGATGGGAAGCTATCAGCCCTTTGGGTGCAAAAGAGTTTTTACTAAGACATCGATTGTTCAATCCGTTTTCACTTGAAAAAAATGATGATGTGGAATACGAAGCTGTAGTGGATTTTAAGACTAATTCTGTTCAACCCGTACGCGGAACGAAACCGTTCCCGGAGAGTGTTTCATTCGAGTTCATTGAAGGGGTGAAATGAGATTTCAGGATATACCGGCTAGTATTTTGTCCTTTCGCGTCAAATCAGCAAACATAGGTTCAGAACAGTTTAAAAAGACAGCTGTACTTTCTGTTTCTCCCATCAGAAATCGGCCGGATGAGTTCGAGGTCCGTACTAAGGAAAGTGTTTTTTTCGTTAAGCCTGTGTCTGCTTCGGAATGCAGACGTCTCGGGAATGAGTTAGCAAATGGCTATGCAATGCTTGCCCAGTTTGATAATCCAGCAGCTGATGGCAGTATCGAACTGCAATTAGCCTTCTTCTCAGGAGAATGCCTGGAGATGGGGGATATAGATATTGGTCTGGACGAGTATCTTGAAGAAAAGGCCACTGAGTACTGGGGGAAACTCGAAGGTAGTAAGCTGTACAAGCAGATGGAAAACCGATGTTGCCTTATTCATGGTGGTGCTCGATACTTTTTCCTTACTGCTGGTCCCGCAATAGACTCAGTACTCAAATCTACATTGGATACAGGCATCGATGGTTCCGAAGAGAACGATTCAGCTGTTACTGATGAAGCTGATCCCAAGCTGGACGGATCCAGTTCAGAAAATGAGCCATCAACAAAGAATTCCTTCTGTGTGACCGGAGATTCAATTCGTTTTGTTGCCACGGAAATTTCACTACCTGATGGAAAGAATATCTTCATAACAAAGCGATTGACAAGATCCAAGGTTGAATCAGACCGCGCAATTCGACTTGCAAAAGGTAAACTACGATTCGTCGACTGGACTAATGCAGGGCAGATCCAGATTCTTGTCCAGGCACAGTTGTCTGCACTTATCGATACTGCCGGCAGCTACCTTCGGAAGTGGGACGAGTTCGGAGATTTAGAGGGCGAACTCCTGCTGAATCATGCACGAGAAGTGGGTGCAATACATTACTGCGATATGAGATCGGATCGTGATGGAACCGTTTCTGTTCATATCGCAGAAGCATCTGATTCCGCATTGAATAACCTGGCACAATGCCGGGTTGAAGAAGTCCAGGTTGTGAATGAAATCCCGGAGTATCTCAGGAATCCGGCAATGAAGTTTGCTGAGTTTGTAGAAATAATCGAAGCACAGAATGAGCAGGGAGAAGATCCGCTGAAGAAAGAAGCTAAGCAAGTTGGGCAATGTTCCTATTTGAAAGTTCTTGATTTCGATAAGGCTTCCAAGCGTCTCAAGCTCCAAACGGAAAGCCTTCCATGTTCCGGTACTCTAATTCTTTCCCTGGCGGGAGAGATATCCCAGATAATTCGGAGGATGAAAGCGCGAAAGGCAATTCTTGAGGGGCGTTCAGTCAATCCGCAGCTGGGTCTCCTGATCGAGGAAAACGGAACAATAGCATCAAGAAGACTCCCACACAAAACAAAACCTTTATCTGCATTGGTTAGCAGCAAAATCTTTCCGGAAAACCCGCCGACTGTTATGCAGGAGGAAGCAATTGAAGTGGCCTTGAACTCACCTGATATTGTGCTGATACAGGGCCCGCCAGGCACAGGTAAGACCACAGTTATTGCTGCGATTCTCGAAAGGCTTAATGAACTCAGCGATAAAAACGGATCAAGCATGAAAGGTAGAGTACTGCTAACAGGTTTTCAGCACTCAGCCGTTGAGAACATGATTGATCGATTGTGGATTAACGGGATTCCTGTACCGAAATTTGGTAGACGCTCGGGAGCAAGTGAAAGCGATTTCAGCTTGTTTGAAAGGAAGCTTGAAGAATGGTGTTCGAGGATAGCTGAGGATCTTAGCTGCAGAATACCTGAGATTGCTGAATTGAAGAAGGAAAATGAAATCCGAAATCTATGCCTTCAATACTGCAGATTCCCATCTAAAGCACTTGCTTCTAAACTAGTCAAACTCATTGCTGGTCTTGGTTCAGCCGTGCTGGGTGTAGAAACTTCACGCTATGCTGAAGCACTTCAGGAGAAACTCTCAATCGAGCAGTTGCTTAAAACACATAGTGGTCCTCTACTGGAATCAGCACGCTCTCTGCGCCATAGGCCTGACAGCTTTGCAGATGACGGACCTGATCGTGCAGCTGATGGGATAACGGACTTGCAGGAATTACTCAATCAAAAGGAGCTTGATCTGCTGGAGAGGGCAAGCCTTTGGGCAGATAGAGATGAAGCACCTCCGTTCTTGCAGGATCTTGCCATACTTAAGAAGAATCTCATGATAAGGTTTACATCACCTCCTTTCTTCCGTGTAGAAAAGCAAAATGATGAGATCGTTTCTTTAGCTGAAACAGCAGTTAAGAGAATCAGAACAGCAGGTTTGTCAGCAAGTGATAAGAAGTCTGCAGCTCTCGTGGAGTTTCTGGAAGAACTTGAAGGGAATCCGTATGGAATGATTGATGCAGTTTCCGATTACAGTTACGCCTTTGCTGCGACATGTCAGCAAAGTGTAAACAGTCAGATGCGTCGTCAAAAGGGGATTCGAGGAAAAGATTCAGAACAGAGAATGGAGTACGACTATGTAATTATTGATGAAGCAGCTCGTGTATCTCCGCGCGATTTGATGATACCAATGGCTCTGGGTAAAAGGATCATTCTTGTTGGTGACCACCGGCAGCTGCCCCATTTAATAGATGAGGAAGTCACCCGTCAGATTGAAAATTGCGAGCAATGGGGTAACGAGTCAGACTGGCTTAAGAAGTCCATGTTTCAGTATCTGTTTTCGGAAAGGCTTAAAGAACTTGAGAAAAAGGACGGTCTCACGCGTCGAATTACACTTGATAAGCAATATCGTATGCATCCGCTTTTAGGTGAGTTTGTAAGCAGGAGTTTCTATGAGCGATTTGATTCCACCGAGAAGTTCAGTTCTGGACTGCCTGAAGAATTCTTTGCTCACAACTTGCCTGATACAGATGGCAAACCTGCTGTCTGGCTGAATGTTCCTTCCGAAAGCGGAAGCTTGAACAGAGTGGGAAGCAGCTGGACCCGTCCTGCTGAGGCAACTGCCATCGCCCGTCAGTTGCGAACTTGGGTAAAATCAAAAGAAGGTCGACTTCTTTCTTATGGAGTAATTACGTACTATAAAGCACAGTCCGAACTGATAGAGAATCAGTTGAGTGGTTTAGTAGATGAGAATATCAAGCTGCAAATCGGGACGGTAGATTCCTTTCAGGGTATGGAGTTTGATGTTGTATTTTTATCGATGGTAAGAGCGAAAACACTGAACAGTAAAAAGCGTTTCAAAGACAGGAAAAGACAAGCAGCGTATCATTTTGGTCACTTATGCCTCTCCAACAGGCTTAACGTTTCAATGAGCCGTCAGAAGAAACTACTGGTTGTGGTTGGAGATTGCGGCCTTCTCCAAGGGGACCTGGCCGCTGAGTTCATACCTGGTCTGGTTGATTTTTACGAACTTTGCCGCACTAAGGGAAGGGTAATCAAATGCCAATAGTATTCCTTGATTACGGCAAAAATAACCCATTCAGGGAAACAGTTGGGAAACCTCGTTATCTTGCATGGCCGGTTAACGTTTATCGCGTGACTTTACCACGAATGCCCGAGAAAGATGACGTCCTTAATCCATTTGAGAGAGTCGTCCTTAAACTCATTTCAGTATGCGGCCCGATGGAGGCAAGGTCACTTGCCCAGGAAACAAGGATGCCCGAAGATCTGGTTAAAGGTATCCTACTCAGACTTCAGGACAAGCTTCTGCTCAATGAGCATAACGACTTGGTCAAGGATCCTTTCGCTTGTGAAGCCCATGAATCCGTCCAAGATTACGCAACAGCTCTTGTTTTCAGGGAATTAGCTACAGGCAAACTGCTACCGATGCTTCATCTATTAGATGATAGCAATCCGTTGAGGAAGAAGGAGCAAACTGAGAACTATTTCCCCAAGAAGGTTCCGAAACAAAATAAATATACTGATTATACTCCCCAACCACGCGATATCATCACGCTGCTGAAAATCATAGAGAAGCGCTCAAGGGTTTTTCTCAATGACGTGAGGCTGCCGAGCATTAGAGAGATCATTATCTCCGATGACCCTGAGTCATTATTTCTGGAATGCCCGATCGCAATACAGAAGAGCGATGGTGAATTCAGAATTGCTTGTCCTTTTGGTAATGGCTTTTCTATTGAGCTGGAAGGAGCATTCAGCGCCCTACTCGAAGAAAACGAGGGGCTCGTAAACTGGTTGATGGATTGGAAAGATGCTCTTAGTAATCCGATAGAGGATGTGATCAAGGCGGATAAAGAACCTTTTGACAATGATTACAACCGTAAGCGTTATCCCAAGCTGGTTAGTTGTCTCCGGTTAAGGACAGACTCCAGATTTCGCTCAATTCAGCAGATATTTGCGGCTATCGAATGGGCATTGTTCTATTCGTGCGTACAGTTTCCATATGATACTGTGGTGAAACAGCTTAGAATAGCTAAGCAAATCGAGCATCCCGGTATTCTGAAAAAGGCTGCTGAAGATCTCGGATTAAATCCTCCAGAGTATGGTTTTCGACCGGTGCTTGAGGGGAAACTACTTGATTTCCTCTCTGGGAAGGCAGAGCTTGGTACTGTGCTTGCCATATCTCTTCTACTTGCAGCAGATGTACAATCACATCCTTTGCGAAGAATAGCGATTGAAAACGGTGATTTCATTGATAGGCTCAATGCCTTAAAAGATGAAAGGAATGCCCAGGGTCATGGTGGTGGAAGAGTACGCAATGAAGAAATAGAGTTGCCAGAAGAAACTTTCATGCGTAAGATTGTCAATAGTCTGTTGCCTTCAATGACTTTCTCAATCACAACTCTTAGTGATACGGATCTTGATACAGTAGCCGATTTCGTGCTTGATGCACGGACCAGCATTCAGAATGAATTCGGTTTTAAAACCTATAATAGGCTGGGCTCAAATCTGCAGGAACGCTTGATTCATTCAGAAAGATTCTGGCTAGCCTGTACTGAGGGAGATAATGCCCAGCCATTTGTCTGCGATTTGTACGCCGCCCTTCAAATGACCTTCCGCAGGAAACTGTCTGGCCAGTTGCCCCCAGAAGTTGAGGATAGGGAGTTCATAGGATTGGCACGGGAGAAAGCTAAGGAGACGGAACTCGGAGAGCTTCCTGAAAGCATGACTTCAGTTAAAACATATGCTATTCGACAAACACTCCAGGGAAACGATCAGACTTTAGGATCATGTGTTATTGCATTTCTTCTGGTAGCTGATTCTGACACGCTTAGCTTTGTCTCTGAGCTGTGTCCCAATCTTCTCAACTATATGGGAAGAATAATATCGCTTCGTGGTCACGGGAATCAGCCTATCCCAATTCCCAATGGCAGAAATGACATTCGAGATTTAAGGCATTCAGCTTATACAGCAGTTAAAACATTGATGGAGGTCTGACATGGGGCTGTTTGGAAAGAGCGAAGCTGAACTTAAGCAAATCGCAAAGCAGTTGGAGAATAAGCAGGTTGAGTTGGATAACAGAGAAAGTTCATTGAATTCAGCGAAGAAAAATATTGATCATGAAATAAAGCTTCTTGATGATGCGAAAAAAAGATTTGAGAGTGAGAAGAATTCTTTCCTAGATAAATCAAGGGAAACACTCAACGAAATAGAATCCCAAAAATCTGAATTGGAGAGCTATAGAATTGACGCTCTAAAACTGGAGGCAAAAGCAAAATCAGGATATGTTGAAAAACAGCGTGAGGCTTTCAAAGAGACTATTGAGAAGCGCTTAACCCAGCTTGATTTGCGCCAAGAGCAACTTGATAATTTTGAGAAGGATCTGGCAGTTCAACTTCAAGATATTAATACCCGAAAGGCGCAAATTTCTGAAAGAGAGCTTTCAGTCACACGGCGTGAGCAAGAGGCAGATGCAGGATTCGCTGACAAAGTGAAGTCCCTTGCTGATGAAGCAGCGCGACAGCACCAGGCTAATCTTGCAGAGGCTGAAAGGTTGCGCGGTGAGAACGAAAAGTTAGCAGAGGAACGAAGGGCTTTTGAAGCGGCGAAGGCAAAACTGGTGGAAAGAGAGAAAGGGTTACTTGTCTCTGAACAGAAGCGTGATGCTGGTTTTTTAGAGGAGCGTGCAGCATTTGATTCTGAACTCTCTGACAGATGGCGAAAGGTAGAAGCCGAAATAGCTGCTGCCAGGGAAAATGCCCTGTCAGAACTGGAAGCTGAAATATCGAAGAGGAAAAACAAGCGGCTGACTGAGATCACTAATGCTGAACAAATTGAACGCGATCGCATACGAGCTGAAATCGATTCTGAGAGAGAGCTTTGGTCAAAAAAGTTTGAGTCCGATCGCAAGCAGTTAAATTTGGAGCTGACCGAACTTGAAAAACAGAAGAGAGGTATTTCCGCTGTACAGACTGAACTTGAAGGGCGAAGAGCGGAACTCGAAGCAAACGAACGCACACTCGAACTGCGAGAACAGCGCCTGGAAAGGCAATGGCAGAGGAAAATGGAAGGGGTTGAAGAGACCCTTGAGGCACAGCTCGAAGACGAACGCAAATCAATGGAGATTGAAAGACAATCATATAAAGCGGAAAATACTCGTCTTCGTGAGAGTCTTCGCGTTCAGACCGAATTGGTTGGTGCATTTGACCAGCTGAAAAGGCAGCTTGGGGAGAAGGATCCTGCTGAGATATTAAGGGAACTAAATGGAAAAACTGATGAGTTGAAGAGATTGCGTGAGGAGCTTTCAACACGTCCCACGATTGAGATGCGGGATAAATACAACGAGATGGAATTAGAAGTTAAACTTCATAAAGCTCGCATTGATGAGCTTCAGAAGGAGATTAGTGACAATGCCACAGTGCTGGCGGAGACTTTAGAGATGCGGCGGAGAAAGAGCGAACTGGAGTCAGAAAACAAAGTGCTAGTTCAAAAAGCATCACTCTACGAGGGAGCAGCTAACGAAGCACAAGCGGAACTTGAAAGGCTTAGAGCTGCTTACGAAAAACCTGCTGCCGATGAAGCTCGTTACAGAGAAATCGAGTTGCCGTACTTGAAGATGGAGCAGGTACAGAAACCGGCTAAAGGCGATATAGATGAGATGATCTGGCTCAAGGGGGTGTACAACGCCTGCACCAGCTATGGCTTTCACTTCAGTCCGCGCATCATGAAGGCTTTCCATACTGCACTGAAAACTGCTGAATGGTCTCCAATAACGGTTCTTGCCGGTGTATCAGGAACTGGTAAATCAGAGTTGCCCCGTCTTTACTCGCACTTCGGGGGGCTTATGTACCAACCAGTTTCTGTACAACCCAATTGGGATTCTCAGGAATCAATGCTTGGTTTCTTCAACTCTATTGATAACAAGTTTGATGCGGAACCCGTTCTGCGCTTTCTTGCGCAAAGCCAGAAGAAGTGGATCGAGAAATCCAAGGGAAATGAAGGTTATCCGGGATTAAGTAATGCAGTATGTCTAGTGCTTCTCGATGAGATGAACCTGGTTCATCCTGAACTATACTTTGCTGACTTTCTAAGCAAGCTTGAACTCAGGCGAGGTATGAAAGGTACTGAGGTGCCCCATTTGCCAGTAAAGATTGGTGCTGGGAGGCCTCCATACCAGCTTCCTCTTGGCAGAAATGTTCTCTGGACAGGTACCATGAATCAGGATGAAACGACGAAATCTTTATCTGACAAAGTGCTTGATCGTTCCATAATCATTCACTTTCCCCGTCCAACTGAGCTGAAACGTCGTGTGAAGCTCGCTCCTCTTGATGAGAAAAACAGAGGGCCTGCCCTGCACAAGAGTTCCTGGCAGAACTGGCTTGTTCAGAAAAGCACATTTTCAGAGGAAGATGTTAAACCCTACAAGGAGTTCATAGAGAAAATGAACACCTCTCTAGCTGTTGCTGGGCGTGCTATCGGTCACAGGGTATGGCAGTCAATCGAGTACTATATGGCAAGCTATCCTGATGTTTTGGCTGCTCAGAGATTAAATGATAAAGGCGAACTCACCAAAGCGCTTCACATAGCCTTTGAGGATCAGCTTGTTCAGAAGGTAATGCCAAAACTGCGCGGTATAGACACTCGCGGCAGAAGCTATGATAAGTGCCTTGTCAGTATCCGTGAGCAGCTCAATGCAGGTATCTACGAGAGACCTTTCAATCTATCTGAAGACTTCGATCTATCCTGCGACCTGGGTTACGGGCAGTTCATCTGGCAGTCTGCCAATTACATCAAGGATGATGAATCTGAGATCGGCGGAAGCACAACACTTGAGAACAGGAACACAGGTGAGAAATCAGGCGATGCTCAAGACCCTCCAGTTATGTATCGTCCAAATGATAAAGGCCGAAGATCACGTTGGGAAAAGCTAACGCAAGAAGAACGTGATGAATATCTGCGTGCATTGAACAAAGAGTAGCTTTTGAAATGAAACTTGCTGAAAGCTACAGGAAGTATGTTTCAAGAGAATCCGGAGGACATCAAGTTGTCAAGATGCTGGATCAGATGCATTGGTTTACCGTCAATGCCGATTTTGATCCAAGAACAGGTGAGGCTTTACCGCAACCTCTTTCCGCGTTTCTTGCTAGAGTAACGCAGCAGAAGCACAATGCAAAGCTTCATGATCGCTTATGGCGCATCACGGAACATGCTCGGCCGTCAATAGAAAGAATTCTACGTTCTCTTAATGAGAATCCGAGCCGCGAGCAAGCGTTTCTGCCAATTCGTTCAGTAAGAGAGTTGGATGTGAGTAGCTTTATCAAGCTGAGCAAGCGCCCAGGAAGAAACATAAGAGAGAAGCTCGCTGGCCGGCCCTATCTTCATGCGGTCCGGCGCTTCCAGTCAGTCAACCTTCCTGAGAATCGTCTTTTTAAAGCGTTTGCAACCCGTCTTGCGGAACTACTCGAGTTGCGTCATGAGATCCTTGGGGAGAAGGAAGATGAGCTTGTTCCGAAAATCCGTTCATGGCTTCTATGTGAGGAAGCAAAATCCATAGCACGTTGGGATAATACTCCGCCCAACAACACTCTCCTGTCTCATCGAGATTACGGAACGGTTTGGGACACCTGGCGCTGGCTTCAAACACTTGATGACGATATGGCGGGTGATCTTCTAGATATTGAAGCCCGTGCTGAAACAATTCGCATTTGGGATCACTATGCGCAATTGTATTCGCGCGAGAAACATTATTATGCAGAAATGCCTGTATTCTTTGACTTTGAGACATTCTCTATACAACCTTGGGTTTCGAGGCCTAAGTTCCTGAAAGCATCAAAACGATTTGAGCGTACTCATGAAAGAAAAGAGTTCTCTGTTCCGGTTTGCATAGACTTTTCAGTTTTGCACCCGTGTTTCGCCATTGAAACCAAAGCTGCCTTATCTTTGCCAGAACACTATCTCTGGCAGCATTGGAAAAACGAAGACAGGTCTTACGACATAGCGTTGTTCAACTCAGATGCCTTATACCTTCACCCCGAAGCGTTTTCAATAGCTGCGCCTGATCTGTTTTTTTCAAGAGACAAAACCCATTACGGTTTTGACCGAGCGGCTCGCGCATTTGCTACCAAGCTACGCGAATCTTTTAAGAGTGACAAACTCTGCTGGCTTGTTCCCGATTATTTGAACGACTTTGAACTAGAAGTAACGAGACGGAACCTGAATGCTCTGTTCCCAGACAACGAACCGCTTCCGCGAAGTGTAGCTGCTGCTTTTGAGGAGATAGACTACTCAAGACTGACAGACGGTTTTTCACTGATCGTTCTTGATTGTATAGGTGGAAGAACCTGCGTAACGAAACTCATCGCAAGATTCGATACTGATCTGAAAAAATGTCTTCCTGAAACGAGAGGGTTTTACCTTGAGCGTTGCCCATCTGTTATAATTGCTAACCAGAGCTCCGAAAACTCAGACGAGACCGATAATCAAATCTACGACATGATAACTTATGACGATGCTTCGCAGTGGCGTCATTCGGTTAAATCTGCATTACCGGTCTACTATGATGAAGAGCCTCTAAAAAGTGATCCGCGTATCGGTGGATTTGCATCTTGCATAAGCATTTCTGAAAGCCCTGTTTGTGGTGGTATCCTTCTGAAGGCTCTTCAGAAAAGAGCAGCTGAAATTCCTCTCTGGCGCGACCAGATTCCAGAACTTTCTATCAAAGTTTTTAAGGACGGATACTATCAGCGCTTCAATCTAGTATCACGCGGAACTACTGTTAAACCAATTCGTGGACTGGCTGTTCAGATTGCTGTTGATGAGGAGTTCATACTTCCTCGGGGAAAGGGTTATTTTGAGTTTCCACTTTTCCAGGGGGAGAATGCTGAACAGATAGGTTTCCATGCCCGACTCGATTCTCCGGCATTTCCACTAAAGGAAGATACCGTATGCAAACTGGAACTAACTTTTGAATATGGTAATGACGAGCCCTACAAACTAGTTTTCACCCCTAATGACAACTCATTCCGTCCAGTTCGCGCAACATGGCACCCCAACACAGATGTTATCATCACGGATGCGCCATCACCGAAGTATCCGGAGGCAATGACATGGTCCGATTTGAGTAGAGTGAATAAACCAGACAGTGATGAAACTTCTGATCTGCTAGAGTGGGTTTTGAATGCGACTCAAGAGCTCGATAGGAAGCTAATATACCGCCCCCAAAAAAGATATGAAGGTAAAATATGCAGTAATTGGCAGATAAATAGTAAAAAAATACATTATACATACATAAAATGCGATGAAATAGATGGGAGAATATATACGAATGAACAACACTTTACTGAATGCTGTAGTTATGATGAATTTGATAATGGTTATCCAGTATCATTTGAATTGTATGGACCTATAGGAAAACATACAGCAATAAGAGTATCAAGAAAAGATTATAGTGAACAATTAAGACTACTAATACTTAGTAATAGCGGAATAAAAAATATAGTAGTTGACATGCATCATAGTTTATATTTTCCAATCATCTCTATTTGGGGAGATGACCGTTCGATTACAGATTCAGAATGTCCCAGGCACTTTAAGAGTGACGCGCAGAAAGTGATAAAGTATTTCAGAGACCTAGCATGTTTGACTGACATGTCAAAGCTAATAAGAGAAGAGCTTTTCTTTCTTCTTGCCTGCCTTCATAAAGATACCGTAGGGGAATGTGTTCAATGGATTACTGAACAAATCGAAACGGGTGATATACATAATCCACGTGCTATTGGTTTTGCACTGGGTGATGTCTCGCAAGAATGGCAAAAAGAAATTTTTAGAAGGCTTGTTGCGAAACCAGACTCTTCAGCATTGCGTGTTTTCGCTCACGCAATCTGGCGCGAAGAGCACTTCGTTGAAAAATTCTCACTCTTGGAGTTAAAGTCGATTCTGAATACCTTATCCAGTCTTCTCAAGAACGTAAATTCAAGAGAAATGAAAAATTCAATGAAGAAGGGCAAGAGAACGGGCCATAGCTGGTTTCGCGCCATAGCTGAGCCACTCGAACTTCTGCTCGGATTGATAAGAACGCGAGCATCAGGTGACACTGAAATCAAGATGCTATTGCAGCCACACCAAAGTATTGCAAAAGAACTCGCAAAGCAGGTTGAAGGAATAACAGAGATTCTGGTAAAATCTCAAGCAAATCTCTACTCCCGTGTTCAGCTCGATATTCAGAAACCAGATGGCGACAGAACTCCTGACCTGCTGTATGCCTTGCGCCTATACCTGACGGGCGATGACGGAGCCAATGCAATACACATCACTGGAGTTGCAGACAGTGGTGAAAACTGAAGGCAAGGAGCCGGAATGCAGCAACAGCAATTCGCTTGGTGTACTGATGCAAATATGGAAAACCTTGTTATTGCTATCAGCAAAGTACTTATGGCTATGCTAGTGTGTAGGAGGGAAGTATCATGCTTGGAATAGAGCAAGAAGTAGTTGCAGAGTGGGAAGAGCTGAGAAGAATTGATTCTGAAGGTGCCAAGCAATTCTACTTCATGAAGATATTGCCAGTGATCGTGAAGTCTCTGCAAGAAAAGAGCGAAAGTGAGTACGACTGCAAGCTTCTTTTCAGCATACTCGGATTTAGCCCCGAGACAACGGTTCTTGCTACAGTTGCCATGAACCCTCAAGAACTTGTAATTATTACCGGAGGTGAAACAAAGCATTACTATGATCTAATTGTTGAGTTTATGCTCGAGCATAAAATACTCAGGCCGCATCAGATCAAACTTGAGGAGGTTGATGTACATGATCTTAGGAAGATATACACAATAATAGAAGAATCAAAAGCAAAACATTCGAAGGGCGTGTTTGTTGACGTAACTGGTGGTAAGAAGATAATGTCTGCATCAGCAGCTCAGGCTGCATGGGAGATAGATGCGTCTCTGTGCTATATAGAAGGGGATTACGATCCTCTGCTTCGAAGACCGAAGCTGGGTTCTGAAAAGTTAGAAGTTCTTGATAACCCTAGCAGTGAAAAAGCAAAAAGATACAGGACAGATGCAGTTAAGGCTTGGAACTCCAGACAATTCTTAAGAGCTGAAGAGCTTTTTAAGAAAAGTCTTTCTTTGAATGAGAATCACATATTTGAAGAGATCATGATTCCCCTTTCAAGATACTATCAAGCGATTTTCGATTTCAATATTGTGAAGCTTGGAGAGGAGCATGAGCTACTTAAAAAAGCATGGGATCGGGAATATCTCAAGAAAATTATGCTTAAGTATGGCATCAATCGAAGTCTTGATGTATTTGAGAATGATCCAGAATTAAAAGATGGCAAGACCCGAATTGCACTTTTTTTAACCCTGGCTTCTGAGTATTCAAGGCAAAACCGATTTGATTTTGCTGGTTTGCTTAGTTACAGAGCTATTGAGGCATCAATGGTTGAATGCTTGATAAAAATTGCATCAGGCCCTTTCAACGCATCAAAACCAGACTACAGCCTTCTTATGGATGATGTCGAAGACCTTAGGGCGAGATTCTCGAAGCTATGGAATGATACCGGCAAAGGGAACTGCATCTCCAGAGAGCTTCCTCACAAGGTTGGTTTGGTTGACGGATTCATCCTTATCGCGGTGTCTAAACCTGAAGTGTTAAAGACCGTGTTCCCTACAATTGATACTGACCCTAATCAAGCGATGATGAAATTCAATGCTATCATCAGCTCTAGAAATAGCTCAATACTTGCTCACGGAACTTCACCGTTAGGCGAGAAACAGTATCTCTCCATCAATCGGCTGGCTCAGAAAATGGCAGCATTAGTAGGTGGTGACGTAATTGAGAAACTTGTTTCATCTCTATCACCACCAGTGATCGATGAATCTAACCTATAAATCATAATGACTTATAACTCTAATTTGCCATTAGAATCGAAGGAGAGAGTTTGTTCGTGAGTTTTGTGCATTTGTTAGTAAGCGATGCTAAAGAAGGCCTAGATAACATATGACCCCATCTCTCCTCTCCTCCCAGATCCGCACCGCCATTGAAGGCTTTCTAAAAACAACCTTCCCAATGGCTAACAAAGCCTTTGATGGTGCCATGGACAGACTGCTTGCGGAGGAAGGGGCGGTTTTCAAGGGGCCGTTCATCTCCCTTGGCCTGCCCTTTCGTCTGGGGTCTTCTTCCTCTTTATTCCCTTCAGTTCCACTCGGTTTTACACCGTTCCTTCACCAGGAAAAGGCCTTTGCCCGGTTGCAGTCTTCAGTTGGTGCTTCAACCCTGATAGCTACCGGGACTGGGTCGGGGAAGACAGAGTGTTTCCTGCTGCCTATTCTTTCCCATTGCCTTGCTTCTTCTGCTCCGGGTATCAAGGCAATCATCGTTTATCCCATGAATGCTCTGGCAACTGATCAGGCCGGGCGAATAGCTTCCATGATATGGTCGAACCCCGCTTTGCGTGGCAAGGTTACTGCGGGGCTTTATGTGGGGTCTGCCGGTGAGAGTCCTTCTTCTTCGATGACCTCTTCTTCGGTGATAACTTCACGGGCGAAGCTGCGGCTGTCTCCTCCTGACATTCTTTTAACCAACTACAAGATGCTTGATTACATGCTGATTCGTCCGTCGGACTTCGGGCTGTGGAACGGTGCTGCGTTGCGTTACCTAGTGGTGGATGAGCTGCATACCTTTGACGGGGCGCAGGGTACTGATCTGGCGTGCCTGGTGCGCCGTTTGCGTGCCCGTGTGGAATGCGGTGATTCCCTGTGCTGCGTTGGTACTTCGGCAACGCTGGGAGCCGAGTCTCTTTCATCTCTCTGCTCATATGCTTCACGGGTGTTCGGGACTTCCTTCTCTCCTTCATCGGTCATCATGGAGGAGCGGCTGTCTCCCTCGGAGTTCCTGTCATCGGCTTCAGTTGAGTTCCACGACATGCCGCTGGGGGGGCTGCTGCCTTCGGTTGGTGAGGATTCCTCCTCGTATGTCTCCAGGCAGCTTCGGCTGTGGTTCGGGTCTTCATCGGTGGACGCTGCATACGGGTGCGTGCGGCATTTCCTGTTCCGCAGGCTGATTTCGGTGGTTGGGCATTCAGCTGTTTCAATGGATGACCTGCTGCTTGCCCTGCGGAAGGTGGATCCGGCTGTTTCAGGGGCTTCGGTGCTTAGTATGCTTGCGGTGCTGTCGTCTGCCCGTGTTTCCGGCCGACCACTTGTTCATGTAAGGGTGCGTCTGTGGATGCGGGAGCTGCAGAGGATGGTTGCTTCAGTGTCGTCTTCACCGGTGCTGCGGTTTTCAGCAGACCTTACGCCTGCTCAGCTTGCCGTTCATCTGCCTGTGGTTCACTGCAGGGAGTGTGGAGCAACCGGTTGGGGAGGGGTGCTGCGCAAGGGCGATACCAGTGTTCGGCCTGACCTGTTCGAGTTCTACAGAAGCTACTTCGCTTATGATCGGGATACGCTGTTCGTGTTTCCCGAATCCCGTTCCATAAGGAATCTCGGGCTTGCCGGGATGCCCTATGCCATTTGCACTTCTTGCCTGCGGATGTATGAGAATACCGACGTTTCGTCTTGCTCCTGCGGTTCAAGTACATTCATTCAGGTCTATCGCCCTGATCTTGAGGGGGTGCGTTCGGGCAAACCTGCAGTGATGCACCACTGCCCTTACTGCTCATCGCACGACAGCCTTACCATTCTGGGATCCCGTGCGGCTTCTCTGACGAGCGTGATGATCTCTCAGCTGATGAGTTCCCTGTTCAATACCGACAGGAAGCTGCTTACCTTCTCGGACTCGGTGCAGGATGCGGCACACAGGGCAGGGTTCTTCCAGGCCCGTACATGGAGGTTCAACCTGCGTACCGCCATGCAGAAGTATGTCGGCACACTATCTTCACCGGTTTCCCTGCCCTCGTTCTCATCGGGGTTCATTTCCTACTGGCGGTCTGCTTTCTCCCCGGAGGAGTTCGCGAGCGCGTTCATTGCTCCCAATGTGATGTGGCACGAAGATTACGAGGCCATGACTGCTGGTAAGGGGGCTTCCTCACGGCTGCTGGATTTCGTATCGCGGCGGCTGGACTGGGAGGTGTTCAGCGAGTACGGATTCAGCAGCAGGATAGGCCGCACTCTTGATCGCTCGGCCGCGTCTGCCGTGTATATGTCATTCGGTGATGTTTCTCCGCTGCTTTCCCGCCTTGCGAATGCCCATGGCGGTCTGCGTTCACTCTCGGCTGATTCCCTCTCATGGTTCCTGTTGGGGCTTCTGATGCACATGAAGGTGAAGGGAGCGGTTGCCCATCCTGGGGTTGCCAGCTACGTTCGGGATGACGGGAAGGAGTATCTGCTTTCACAAGCGCATGTGTTCTGGATGCCTTCATTCGGACCCACTTCCCGGGCGCCGGTGTTTCCCGTGGATTCCACCCGGGGTAGCAGGTTCGAGAGGCTTGTTTCGCCTTCCCGGGATACATGGTACCAGGCATGGGTGAAGAAGTGCTTCGGTGATGATGTTTTCGTTGATTCCCACATCGTTCTCTCCGAGGTCTTTTCCTGGCTGGTATCTGAAGGGATTCTGGTTCAGTTTTCAACGCGGTCTGGTTCGGCGTGGGGAATAGAGCCTTCTGCCATGTTCGTCAGCGGATCTGTTTCCGTTGTGGAATGCTCTGCGTGCGGTCACAGGGTTACGGTGCCTGTTTCATCCGTTTCTGTTTGGACAGGTGCTCCATGTCTGCAGAAGTTCTGCTCAGGTTCCTTTGCTCCGGCTGCTTCGAGCGAAGATTACTACCGTTCCTTCTACTCCAGCGGTGAAGTGCAGAGGCTGTTTGCCGCAGAGCACACGGGGCTGCTCTCCAGGGCCGATCGGGAGAAGGTGGAGAATCAGTTCAAGGCTTCCTCTCGGAAGCCGTGGTATCCCAACCTTCTCTCCTCAACGCCTACCCTGGAGATGGGAATAGACATCGGGGATCTGTCATCTCTGATCTTGTGTTCGGTGCCTCCTTCACAGGCAAGCTACCTGCAGAGGACAGGCCGCGCAGGTCGCCGTGACGGTAATGCCCTTACGCTGACAGTTGCGGCAGGGCGTCCGCATGACCTCTACTTCTATTCAGATCCTCTGCTGATGATCCAGGGAGAGGTGGCAACTCCTGATGTTTTCCTGGGGGCAGGAGCCGTGCTTGCCCGTCAGCTGGCAGCCTATTGCTTCGACAGGTGGGTGGAGTCGGGGGCCGATGCTTCATCGGTTCCCCCGGAACTCTCGTCCGTGTTCAGTTTCCTTGATTCATCTGATCAGCGGAAGTTCCCCTGGAACCTTCTTTCATTCGTTTCCTCGAATGCGGATTCTCTGTTCTCAGGTTTCTCTTCGCTGTTCTCCGATTCGCTGTCCGCTGAGGTGTACGACCAGCTTCGGCTGGTGACCCATGGGGGAGCCGATTCTTCAAGCCTTCATACCCGTGTGGTTCAGGGGCTGCTGCAGTGCAGGGATTCCAGGGACGGCTTCCGGAAAACTGTTCGCAGCCTTAATGCACGGCTGCGGAAGAAGGAGGCGGAGATTGCCCGAAGCACCTCCTGGGAGAAGGAGAAGGCCGAACTTTATACGGAGAAGAAAGCATTTCAGCAGCTTGCTTCCGATGTGGACAAGAAGAGCACATTCAACTTCCTTACCGACGAGGGTATTCTGCCTAACTACGCCTTTCCCGAGGCGGGGGTGCAGCTCAAATCAGTGGTTTACAGGAAGAGGAGTTCTGGGGGTACCGACACCTGGTCCTACGAGTATGAGAGGGCCGCTTCAGCCGCCATAAGCGAACTCGTTCCGGGAAGCCACTTCTATGCGGAGGGGCGCCGCGTTCGAATCGATCAGGTGGACATGAAGCAGTCCGAGATAGAGGAATGGAGATTTTGCGACCAGTGCTCCCATTCCGAGCCGTTCTCCTCAGAAGATGTGCGCACTTCATGCCCGAATTGCGGAAGTTCTTTATGGGCCGATGAGGGGCAGAAGAGACCCATGGTTCGTCTGCGCCAGGTGTTCGCCACCACACCTGACAGGGCAAGCAGGATAGCCGACGATTCCGATGAGAGAAGACCTGCGTTCTACAACAGACAGATTCTGGTGGACTTTGACAGGATGGCGGTAGAGAGCGCCTGGAGGCTTTCCGGCGAGGAGCTGCCCTTTGGATTCGAATACCTGAGGAAGGTAACCTTCAGGGAGATCAACTTCGGTGAACAGAGCGCATTCGGCGAACAGGTGCGAATAGCCGGAAGAGAAATGCCCAGGAACGGATTCCGGATATGCAGGCACTGTGGGAAGGTGCAGTTCGGGAAGAAAGTATTGCACACATTCACATGCCCCGCCAGGGACAAGGAAGATGACTCCAACTTCATTAAGACCCTTTATCTCTACCGGGATTTCTCGTCAGAGGCCGTTCGTTTCCTGCTGCCTGTTTCAGCAATGTCGGGAGAGGGAGTGCTGGATTCCTTCGTTGCCGCTCTTCAGCTTGGGCTGCGGCTGAAGTATGGTGGTTCGGTGGATCATCTTCGGGTCACGACAGCTGATGAACCGGTGAAAGACTCCGTGATGAGGAAGACATATCTGGTTCTTTACGATACGGTGCCAGGGGGTACTGGTTACCTGAAGAACCTGATGGCAGATCCAGACAGCCTGTTCGAGATCTTCTGCCTTGCCCGTGACAGAATGAAATCCTGCTCCTGCTGCGCTGATCCGGAAAAGGACGGATGCTACAACTGCCTTTACGCTTACAGGGATAGTATGAAGATGCACTCGATCTCCAGGGACACGGCCATTGAGTTCCTGGGGAAGATTCTATCAAGACAGGGTGAAGTTGAGAGAACATCATCACTCAACACCATTGGCATGAATACCCTGCTGGAAAGCGAACTCGAGGGTTTCTTCATTGAGAAACTTGCTGGTGTTGCGGGTATAGAGCTGAAGAATCAGATAGTTAACGGCAAGCAGGGCTACTACCTGAAGGCCAGGGAACATGCCTGGAACATTGAGCCTCAGGTAGCGCTGGATAATGCCGTGCCGTCCAGGGCTGATTTCGTGTTCTACCCCATGTTCAATTTACCGGGAGTGAAACCCATTGCGGTGTTCACCGACGGGTATTCCTTCCATAAGGACAGGATTGGGCTGGACATGCTTCAGCGCACTTCTATCGTGCGTTCTGGCGACTTCCATGTTTGGTCACTCTCATGGAACGATGTTGCGGAGTGCTCGGGTGAGCACTTCAGGGACTTGCTTCATCCAGAGTCGTCTTCAGTTCTCGAGCTGTTCAACAGAATAAGAGATTACCTGAACACAGCAGAGGTGCACAGGCTGTCGGGAAGGGATTCCTTCACCTGGCTTGCCGCCTACTTGAAAGAGCCTTTGGCTCAGGTATGGATGAAGTATGCCTGGGCTTTCTGCTTCGCTAACCTTGATCGGGAATCCCTCACCGATGATGCGGTAGCCTTTCACTGGAAACGGGATCTGGAAAAGCTGAATCGTGACGCAGCCTTGCTGATGAAAAGTGCTGACTTGGTAGCGTGTGGCTCCTTTACTGATGAACCCATATCTCTCTTTGCCAGTCAGGAGAAGGAGTCGATAAGCAGGTACGACCTCGGTGCGATGAAGGTTCTTCTGCACCTGGACGACAGAGTCAGGGAAGAAGGCTTCCGTGAAGAGTGGAACAGCTGTCTTCGGATGCTCAATCTGCTTCAGTTCCTGCCTGGCTGCATTGCCTTTGCCGCTACTTCTACTGAACTGAGCATGGAAACCGAAGCCCTTTGCAAAGCCGCTACCATACCTGGTGTTGCAGGAAGCCTGGATGCTGAATGGAAAGAGGTTCATGAACTTGTTCTTCCATCCCTCGCTTCTCTCTGCACTCGACTTCAGGATGGTGGAGCGCCTCTTCCAGAGGTTGGTCTGGACATTGCCGGGCCAGGTGGTGCTGTTCTGTGTCAGGGAGAGCTTGTCTGGAGTTCAAAGAAGCTTATCATTGTTACTGAGGAGTTCATAAAATACGACAAAGCCCTGGCTGACCTGGGCTGGAGAGTGATACCCGCCAATGAGGCCAGTGAGAAGCCAATGCTTCTGCTCTCACATCTCAAGGGAGGCAATCAGCAATGAGTAACGCTCCCGTAGTAGCCATAGGTTCGGATTTCTTCACTGCATTCGCAGACATACCCCGTAAGAAGCAGGGGAAGGTTCGGGAATTCATTGACAAGTTCAGGATCGATCCTACTGCTTCCGGGATCAACTATGAAAAGATAAGAGACGGCGGAGATGGATTTTTCTCTGTTAGGATAGACAAGGCCTACAGAGGGATAGTGCACAAACCTAGCTCAGGCAGCACTTACATACTGCTTTGGGTAGACCATCACGATGATGCCTACGATTGGGCCAGAAGGCACAGGGTGTCGGTGCATCCGGAAACCGGAAGTCTCCAGGTTATTGATTCTTCTGTTGTATCTGATCTTCCGGTATCCTCTCCCGTTCAGGCGGAGGATTCAGCTTTGCCTTTACTGAGAAAACTCAAGGACAGACATCTGGCGTCCTTTGGCGTTCCTGAAGAGATCATCCCGGCTTTGAGGACCGTTACTACTGAGGTTGAACTGGATGCTATTGGTAAAGCATTGCCCGAGGAGGCTTATGACTGTCTTTTGATGTTCGTTGCCGGGTGCACCTTCCAGGAGGTAATGGCAGAGATTTTCTCCAATGAACCAGAAACAGTTGATACAGAGGATATAGAGAAAGCGCTACAACATTCCGACTCGAAGCGGCGTTTCTGGGTGGTTGAGGATGAACTTGAACTCGCAGCCATGCTTGCAGCTCCCCTGGAAAAGTGGAGGGTGTTCCTTCATCCAAGCCAGAGAAGGCTGGTGGAGCGTGACTGGAACGGCCCCGTTCGAGTTCTGGGAGGTGCCGGCACCGGCAAGACCGTAGCCGCGATACACAGAACCAAGTGGCTTGCTGAAAATCGTTTCACTGGTGACAGCGACAGAATACTCTTCACCACTTTCACGAAGAACCTGGCGGAAGACATCAGAACCGCCCTTGAATCGATAACTACACCCGATGTGATGAAATGCATTGAGATAACCAACCTGGATGAGTGGGTCTACAAGTTCCTGAAGAGGAATGATTATGGGTTTGCCCCAGCCTACGGGCATATAACCGATCAATTCTGGGAAAAAGCCCTGTCAGTTGCCCCCATCGGATTCGACGACTCGTTTTTCAGGGAGGAGTGGGGCAAGGTGATCCTCGATCAGGGAATAGACTCCCTGGATGGTTACCTGCAATGCTCAAGGGCCGGTCGCGGCACTCCTTTATCCAGACTACAGCGTAAAGCCATATGGCCGGTATTCCAGGAATTCAGAAGTGCTTTGGCAGAGAATTCCTACAAGGCTCCCTTGGATGCCATGAGAGATGCCGCGAACCTTATTAAGAACAAGAAAGGACTGCTTCCCTACAAAGCGGTCATAGTCGATGAAGCGCAGGATCTGGGCCCCCAGGAGTTCAATCTCATTAATGCACTTGTTTCTGACACTGAACCTGAGAACAGCATGTTCATAGTCGGTGATGCCCATCAGAGGATCTACGGCAAGAAGGTCGTGCTTCGTCGGGTGGGCATCAACATCATGGGCCGCAGCCGTAAACTCCGCATCAACTACCGTACCACCGAGGAAAACAGGAACTGGGCCGTAGCCCTTCTCAGCGGTGTCCCCTTCGATGACCTCAATGGCGGCTGGGATGATCAGAACGGCTACAAGTCACTCATGCATGGTGCTGTTCCAGAGGTGCATAGGTTTGACAGTTTCCAGGAGGAGATCTCTTTCATCATAGAGAAGCTTACACCTCTCCTGCCCGAAGTAGGGAAACTGGACAGGGTCTGCATCGCCCTCAGAACCAACAAGCTGGTTGAGCAGTATGCTGAAGAGCTTGACAAGCATGGCCTAAAACCCTGCGTTATCAAACCATCGGAAAAGCACGACCCGGAAAGACACGGTGTCAGAATAGCCACCATGCACCGGGTCAAAGGTCTGGAGTTCGACACTATGATCATTGCCTCGGCGAACGAAGGGGTCATTCCCCATCACAAGGCTGTTTCAGGAAGCGATTCCATAACTGAGGAGGAAGGTCTGATCTCGGAAAAAGCGCTATTGTATGTTGCTGTAACAAGGGCAAGGAATAATGTTCTGATAACTGGCTATGGGGAGATGAGCGGGTTTCTCCTGAACGAGAACGGCAATGGAGCCTTGCATTGATAAAAACATATGTCGGAGTGACCGACAGAGAGTGGTTCGATTTCCTTCGAAAAAGACAAGAAGTAAATGAGATCAACTTCTGGCAGCCCTCAGGGAAAAACCAGTTCAGAGCGCTTCAGCCGGGCGAGATGTTTCTCTTCAAGCTTCACAGTCCATTGAATTACATCGTGGGCGGGGGAGTTTTCGCCCATTCAAGCATTCTTCCCATCAGTCTTGCTTGGGAGGCATTCGGACTGGGCAATGGTGCTTCTGACCTTATGGAAATGAAAAGGAAGGTTGCGAAGTACAGACGAACACAGGTTTCTAACTTTGATGACTACAAGGTAGGTTGTATTCTGCTTGAGCAGCCATTCTACTTTTCAGAGAGTGATTGGATCCCCATTCCATCTGACTGGAAACCCAACATCGTTTCAGGAAAGGGATATGATCTCAGCGTTCAGCCCGGCAGAGGCCTGTGGAACGAAGTCAGTACCAGGCTGGCCTGGCCGGCAGGTGAAGCGGCTGCCCTGGACGTTCCCGCTTACGGAGAACCTGTTCTTGTGAAACCCAGGTTAGGTCAGGGGGCTTTCCGAGTGATTGTTACCGACGGTTATCAGAGGCGCTGTGCTTTTTCAGGAGAGAGAACTCTACCTGCGCTTGATGCGGCTCATATCAAACCATACACACTTGAGCACAACCACAGCGTTACCAACGGCATTTTGCTTAGAAAAGATATTCATGCCCTGTTTGATAGCGGATACATCACAGTGTCTCCTGAATACCGTATAGAGGTAAGCCGAAGAATCAAAGAGGAGTTTGAGAACGGAAGGGATTATTATCGTTTTCACGGAGCTGAAATGAGAATGCCAGTAAGACCTGATATGAAACCTGAGATTTCAGCTCTAGCATGGCATAACCAAGAAGTATTTAAGGGTTGATAAGACAATAGAGAGGAGTAGACATGCCGAAATTTCTCGTAACTACCGGAGTCTCTCATCACCTGCAGGAGATGATAGACAATTCCCAAGAAAGAATTATTTTAATCAGCCCCTATCTCCAGCTGAATGATAGAATCAAAGAGTCCTTAGAGGATAAAGACAAACTCAAGCTCGATATCCGTATTGTTTATGGAAAAAGTGAGCTTTCTCCCGATGAGACTGACTGGCTCCGAGAGCTTAGGTTTATAAGAACCAGTTTTTGCAAGAATCTTCATGCGAAGTGCTATCTGAATGAGAAGGAAGCAATACTGACTTCCATGAACTTGTATGAATTCTCACAGGTAAACAATATCGAAATGGGGATACTCATCTCCAGAGATGAAGATACGGAGTTGTTCGAGAAAGTCTATACTGAAGCCCAGAGGATAATCCGAATAAGCGACGAAGTCCAGATTTCTGTGTCAAAAGTGAAAGAAGAATATGCAAGTCCAAATGATTCGGTAAGTTCTAAAAAGGGAAAAGCCAAGAAGTCCACCGATGATAATGGGTACTGCATCGTATGTAGTAAATCAATTCCGCTTGATCCTAAGCACCCATACTGCAAGGAATGCTACTCCACTTGGAAGTTACATAAAAACCCGGAAAACAGGGAAGAGTATTGTCATATCTGTGGCGCCGAGTTTTCGAGTTCACTGGTGAAACCTGCTTGCTACCATTGTTATAAAAAACACAGAAACAAACTGGATTTCCCCGCGACATAGGTGTCTTGAGTTTCTAGAGAGAAGAGGAAGTCTTCCCGACTTTCCGATTTGTATGAAAGGTCTTATGATGAAAAGGGAAATCTTCATCCTGAAAAGTGACAACAAGTTGGAAGAACTGGTTGAGGAACCCTACTCTTCTGAAGACTTGCTGCAAAGCCTTCTTGAGAGCTATCCCAGTCTACTGAGCGGTCCGCAGATTGATCCTGATGATCCCCGACGATGGCTGCTGGTGAAGAGGGAGGCTCGGCTTCCCATGGATGATTCCTCCGGTAGATCCCTGTTCCTTGATCATCTGCTGCTTGATCAGGATTCCATACCCACTCTGGTTGAAGTGAAGCGCAGTACAGATACCCGTATTCGTCGGGAAGTGGTGGGGCAAATGCTTGATTATGCCGCTAATGCGGTGGCGTATCTCCCAGTTGAGAGCCTGATGGCTCAGTTCGAGCAGCAGTGCGCTGGTGTTGGCAACTCACCGGATGATGTGCTTGCTGAGTTTCTTGGTGAAGAAGGAGATCCTGGCGTTTTCTGGGAAAGAGTAAAGACTAACCTGCAGGCTGGTCGCATTCGGATGTTGTTCGTTGCCGATGAGATTCCTTCTGAACTGCGAAGCATAGTTGAGTTCCTGAATCAGCAGATGGATCCGGCTATCGTACTTGCGATTGAGATAAAGCAGTATGCAGGAGGAGACCTGAAGACTCTGGTTCCCGTGGTGCTGGGTCAAACCTCAGAGGCTCAGCAACGAAAGGGTTCTGTACGTACAGGGAAGCAATGGGATGAGGTATCATGGTTCGAGAAGTGTTCACAATCGCACTCTGAAGAAGAGCTTAAATCTGCGAGGATATTACTGGAGTGGGCCAGGAAGAAAGGGCTTGGTGTCTGGTGGGGCAGGGGTAAAGTAGATGGATCATTCGTCCCTGTCTTCGAGCATCAGGGCAAGTCTTTCTCTCTTTTTGCCGCCTACACTTACGGAAGCGTTGAGGTTTGCTTTCAGTACATGAAGTCTTGGGAGCCGTTCCAGGATACCGCATTGAGGCTTGAGCTGCTTCGAAGGATCAACCTTGCTCCGGGAATCGAGTTTCCAAAGAGTTCCATTGAATTGCGCCCGAGATTCTCTCTTAAGCAACTGGTAGAACCCGAAGTCATGTCGGCGTTCCTTGAGGCATACGACTGGGTGGTGACCGAGTTCAAAAAGTGCTATGAAGCTGGGTCGAATTGACAAACGACTTATCATATGATAAGTTTGGGGTGTGCTGAGAAGTGACAGCTACGAAACACCAGGTTCAGCTTTTCCTCAGGGAGTTCAAGATGGCTGCGGGAAAGGGAACTGGAATCTATTACGCTGGAAGAGATAAGAACTGGGATGTCCTTGCCGAAACTGGCATTGCAACAGTAATGAGAAACGATCTGGTGCTGGGTCTTACCTGGAAAGACTACTGTCAGGGTCCGATGGCTGATGACAGTGGGAAACCCGGCGAGGTATGGGTGTTCGGAACAAGAGTAATGGGCTTGGAAGTCTATATCAAACTGAAGCTTGTTAATGGCTCTCACCCGAAGTGCATTTCTTTCCACAAGGCCGAGTACCCCCTAGAGTATCCCTTCAGGAGCTGAGATGATAAGAACAGAGTTCTGCCCGTACTGTGAAGAAGACCAGCCCATTGAAACCCTTGAGAGAGATGAGGAAGTAACGGTAAGGGGAGAGGTGTTTTCCGTTCCCGCCATTGTTCACCGATGCGCTCATTGCGGGGATGAGTTTTCCCGTTCAACCGATTCCCTTGATCCCATTGATTCGGCGTTTTCCCTGTACCGGGAAAAGCATGGGATGCTCTCTCCTTCTGAGATCCTCGGGTTTCGGCGGAAGTATGAACTTACCCAGAAAGAGCTTTCATCGCTGCTTGGCTGGGGGGCTGTGACTCTCAGCAGATACGAGAATGGTGCCCTGCAGGATAGCGCTCACGACAGGCAGCTGCAGGCGGCCATGACGGAAGAGGGCCTGAAGAAACTCATTCTTCTGAACCCGGACTCCCTGGATTCTGATAAGCGGGAGAGACTTCTTGCTGTTCTCGATTCCAAGAGGGGTTTGAGAAGTGGAATGCTTGCCTGTGTTGAGGATCGCCTTTCTGAAATGGCGCCATGTGTACTGAATGGTTTCAGAAGGTTTTCCGCAGGAAGGTTCACTGCGGTTATTGCAGCTTTCCTTGAGTTCGGGGGAATGTACAAAACAAAGCTGAACAAACTCCTGTTCTATGCTGACTTTCTGCATTTCAGGGAGTACGGAGTATCTATTACCGGTTGCCGATATGCGAAACTACAGTACGGTCCAGTGCCGGATGACTTCAAAACACTTCTTAGTGTTCTGGAAGAGGAAGCCGGAGTTTTGCGCACAGAAGTAGAGGAGTTCCCCGGTAAGGATTACAAGGGAGAGCCTGTTAATCTTGTTAACCCTCCCAACGATTACGATCTGACTCCGGAAGAGAAAGAAACTGTACACCAAGTATGGCAGTTGTTTCAAAGGTACGGAGCAAGGGAGATAGCAGATCTGTCGCATTCTTTCCCGGGGTGGATAGAAACCGATAAATCGAAACTGATAAGCTATGAGTACGCGGATTCGCTTGAGCTTCCGGAGTAGCTGCTGTAACAGAGTATGATCCCGCTGTACCTTTCTTCTGTCTACCGTTCAGGTTATGTGAAAACTAGGTATCTGGCTAAAAGATGGGCAGCGGATTCACTGAATGACATCCAATCGCAAGAAACGGTATCCTGATATCAATCCAATAGATAGCTGAGTTTGCGGTGTCCGTTTATTGGCTCTTGACATGCCATATGTATCACTATTATGATACAATCATGAAACAGCAGGAGATACTTGCAGAAATAGATGCTGTGAAGCAGGCTATTTCACGGGTAGGGCATATGCATCCGGGGTCTCTTTCCGTGCAAACGAGGGCGGCTGGGGGAGAGTATTACCAGTTGAGCTACTCTTTTCAGGGGAAGGGGCATACCCTTTATGTGCGGCCGGATGATGTGCCCGAGACACAGGCTGCTATCGAGAACTATGGCCGGTTCCGCTCTCTGTGCCGGCGCTGGATAGAGCTTGAGGTGGAGCTTGCCAGGTACAGGCGGGCTGAGGCCTCCGGGAAGGCGCACAAGCTGTAGCCGCCGGGTACCGGTCTCAGGAAGTTCCGGTTACCATGATTCCCAGATTCGTTTCCCTGCGTTTTCAGGGGAGGGAGTTCGCTTCCCTGAACGGCCACTTTTCCTTCCTTCTTTTCCTTATCTCTTTCGTTCGATGGGTGTTGCTCGTTGCTCTTTCTTTATTTCGCGTGCTGGCGAGAAAAGCCATGGGTTATTTTGCGGTGGGGGTGATTGAATGACATCTTAACCTGCATATAGTATTATCAATCAGTTGACTTAAGGTTGTGGAACTATTTTTTGGGGGATTGCCTGTGTGGTGCTTAATACTGCTGGGTCTTTGCGGTAGATTCCAGGTATCGTCAAGCGAGATCGAGCATGTTTCTCTGTATGAATCGATGCCTGCTTTCCTGTGGGAGGACAGCTGTACTTTCATCGTAGACGCCTTTATAGCTGATTCTTCTCTTTGTGTTATGCATGGTCGACCAGGCCAGGGGGTTTATGGTATTCGGTGTTATGAACTCCTTACCGGGGACATAAGCTGGGAGATCGATTCTCTGGAAGCGGAGCGTTTTCCGGTAAACGCAACCCTGGATCATGGCTTGCTTTATACCTGTGTACATCGTGCTGTTGAAGCGGAGGAGCAACCTACTCCTGTTAGCCATAACTACCATTCCGGTAATAGAGTGGAACACTATTCATTGCAGTGCTTCGATATGAATGACGGTAGTCTGGTCAGTGAGTTTGATGCCGGCAGTTCTCCGGCAATGACTCCGCCTCTTATAACGGATAGCAGAGCAGTGATTCTCTCTGATGATGGATTGTTCTGCTATGAGCTGGAGAATGGCATTTTACTATGGGTGCAAGAGCTGAACGATAATAGAGGAAACTTCGTGAACGATTTCAGGTATGCAAGGAACTCAGCCGGTTTGTCTCATGATGATCAGGGTATTCTGTTCGTTGGTTTGAAGTGCTCTTCCCATGCCTACCCGGGAACAGAATGGAAGAACTTGTTTGCTCTTTCACTGGATGATGGAGAGGTCTTGTGGAGCGCTTATCAGGACAACAGGGTGTACAGCGGGCCTGTGGCCCATGACGGCGGTCTTTTTCTCTATTCCCATAATACCGTGATCAAGTACAGTATCGATAACGGTGAAGTGATCTGGGAGACACCTTTTGGAAGCGATCTTGATACGGATCTCTGGCTGCAGCCCCAGCTTGGCTCTCTGCAGCATGACGGGCGGCCATTCATCTTTTCCGATGAACACATTCTGATACCCCACTCTGGAGGTGGATTCAGCGATTCAGTGGATGTGCTCAGATTGAGTGATGGTGTTATAGAGGGCTCTTTCGGGGTACACCAGATCCAAGCTGGTATGAGTCTGCTCAAAGGAAGTGGAAATGAGCTGTTCCTGCTTTCTACGGAAACCATTGACAGGAGTACGCCTCATTTAACCCTGAGAACCTTTCCCGGTATGGAACGGCTCTGGATGTACTACCTGCGAGCATCTCGGTTCATCGCAGGGGAGGGCTTCATCTGCGCCTTGAACAGTGATTCCTTCATGGTGTTTCACTGATAGTTACCATCCTGATGCTGTGATGATCATTGTATACCACCCTGTTGCCGGAAGGATCAAGCCGTGCAGGTGGTGGGAAGTAGCCGGTGAAGAGACCTGTGAAGTCAGGAAAGTCATTCCCTCTAATCGGTTTGCTTATCCAGATAACCTCTCCGCTGTTGTTCAGCAGGAAGAAGGATGTCGAGGTGTAACCGTCGGTCCTCTGCATGAGAACATTGCCGGAATCAGCCACTGCCAGCACCTTTAGATTCAGGAATCCGCTTGCCGATTCCACTGAGTCCGCGTATATGAGGGTTGGGTTGTTCCGGTTGAGCCGGTGAGCTTGAAAAGATGTTCGCTGGCTGCCCTGGCTGCTGATTACGGTCCGGGTCATTCCATACTCCCCACTCCAGCTGGTATGGATCGTGGGAAGATTCTCTTTGAACTCAGTTTGAGAAAGCCTTTCGCCTGTTTCGATGCTGAAGGAACTGAGGACATGAACGGTGGTGCTGGATGGGTCTCTGTAATTCCAGTGATAGAATCCGGTGTTTCCCTGCTCAGGTATTGTCCAACCGATGTTCGAAAGCCCGGTATCCAGTGTCCAGACAGGCTCCATTTCCCTGGTCAGTCTGAAGATTGTCATTCCCCTGCCGGCGTGAAACTCGGTTATCAGTATTCCCATTCCCTGATCTGCAAGTATGATCTCGGTGTTCCAGCTCAAGGAGTCCGTTGTTCCCAGAACGCTGCCTGAAACATCAATGCTGTTCCAGCGCTCCTGTTCTTTCACAAGGAGGGTGCTTCCGCTGATCTGGTAGTTCTGGTGGGCCTGCTGTTCAGTGCTGAATGTCAGCTGGGTGCTGGAACCACTGTTCAAGTCTACGAAAATCGAAGGCAGGGTCTGTTGGGTCGTTGGCGATCCAAGAACCAGTGCAGTTTCGCCGAAGGGTTCACAGAACATCCGGTAGGGCCTGATACCGCCGATCGGGTATCTCTGTTCTAAATAGCCGCTTTCATCATTGAAGGTGACCCGGACCAGCTCATCCCTGAACAGAAGAACGGCGTATGGGATACCCGCTCTGGTGAAGCCGAAACTGGTCTCCACTATGCTCATGGTGTGAATACTGTCCAGAGGAGCTCCCATTGAGGTTACATCTAGCTCGCTTGCTGTGATACTGTACTCACTGTTCAGGTACTCTTCCCCAAGGGATGATGAAAGCTGCCAGGCATCAGAGATACTCAGGGGATCACCTGCAAGGAGCATACTCGTTAGAAGTTGTGTGATCATCATTGGAGAAGCTCCTCTTCACC
>NPID01002999.1_pt1 | contig 40127 bp, 37 predicted proteins | sample 8637491 | NCBI WGS metagenome assembly NPID01 (sample SAMN07420843, study PRJNA396082) | bioreactor metagenome | isolation source: sample BA6 brine-fed electro-methanogenic bioreactor BA | place: Japan: Kochi | collected 2016-06-14 | reverse complement strand
GTGCAGGATTGGGGACAGTAGGAGAGGCTTTGACGGAAACCACATCAGCGTATAAACTTATCTCCATGAAATGCACCATCTACACATTGAGCAACACCATTCAACATTATCCCTGGGGATCAAAAAAATCGATACCCGATCTCCTCGGTATTGAGGCTGACGGCAGACCATATGCGGAACTATGGATGGGCGATCACCAGAGGGGACCCAGTATGGTTTCGGTTGAAGATAGTGAGAAGCCCGTGGAGCTTGGGAAGCTTTTTGACAAGGACCCGAAGTGGTTTCTCGGCGATATCTCTCTCCGGAGGTTCGGACCGGCGCTTCCTTTCCTTTTCAAAGTACTTGCAGCTGCCGAACCGCTTTCCATTCAGGCACATCCCGATAAGCGTCAGGCGGAAGAGGGTTTCGACAGGGAAGAGGCGGCAGATATCCCCCTGAACGCACCTTACCGGAACTACCGCGACCGTAATCACAAACCTGAAATTATAGCTGCACTTACGCCCTTTACGGCAATGTGCGGTTTCCGGACGAGAGAAGATATTCAGAATCGATTTACGGAAATCGGCGGATCGGTCGTTAAAGACATTCTGCTTCCCAGTCTCAGAAATCCTGACGAAGGAGAGGCTCTATCGGCTTTCTTTGCTGCTCTCCTCGGGCTCGAAAAAAACCGGAAAAGCAGTTTTATTGAATCTATCCGGGAATGGGAAAAAGGAAAAAAGAACAGAGATGAAGAAACCGAACTGGTCAGCCGCTTTTTAAAGCTGCATCCCGATGATCCGGCGGTTTCCGCTCCGCTTTACCTGAATGTGGTGCGGCTTGCTCCAGGAGAGGCTCTTTATCAGCCTGCGGGGCTTCTTCATGCATATGTCGAAGGAACGGGAATAGAACTGATGGCCAACTCGGATAATGTACTGCGAGGCGGCTTGACCGGAAAATATATGGATATTGCGGAAATGGAGTCGGTCCTTAAGTTCTCTTCCTCCGAGCCTGATCTTATCCGGAGCGAACCGGATGAAGATGGTCTTGAATTGTATCTTACCCCTGCACAGGAATTTGTGCTTAAAAAGTTTTCGGGCGGCAGGGCGGCCTTGCCGGAAGGAGTTCCTTCGGTGATCCTCGTTACTTCGGGGACTATTCAGATAGACAGCGGAAGCGGGGTGAAAGAGTTCAGGAAGGGAGAGAGTGTTTTTGTTCCGGCTGCCTGCACAGTTGATCTTGCGGGAGAAGGGCAGGCATACATCGCAAGCCTTCCCGTAAGGGAATTAATATGAAAATTCTGGTAGATGGCGACAGCTGTCCAAGAGACATCCGGGCGGTTATCATACGTGCGGCAGTAAAACGTGGGCTGGATACCCGATTTTATGCGGACCGGACGCTCCCGGATGTGATGGAAGCGGGGCTTGCCATGGTGGTGGTGGAAGCCGGAGATGACGCGGCCGACAATGCCCTTTACCGTGACTGCGGAGAAAAAGATCTTTGCATTACCCGTGATATGCTGCTTGCAGATAAGCTTGTTGATTGCGGTGCTGTGGTCATCGATTCAGATGGTACTCTTTATACCAGCGAGAACATCCGGGAGCGGGTAAGTATAAGGAATGCAATGATGGAATTGAGGTTCACAGGTGTTGCTCTGGGGGGTAAAAAACCGGGCAAGGCAGAGCTTATGCGGTTTGCCAACACTTTTGACCGGATTCTCCGGAAAAAGTTGAAGGAGATTGAGGAGGTACAATGAAGCTTAAGGTTTCCCTCTTTTTTTTAGGTGCTGTTTTAGTTATTTTTACCGGCTGTTCCCCCTCAAAGCTGGCGATTGATATGACCATTGATGCCCTTACCGGGGAGGGGTCGGCAGAAGTCTTTTCCGGCGACAGTGATCCTGTGCTTGTCGGCGATGCTCTTCCCTTTGCACTTAAAATGTATGAATCACTTCTTGTCAGCCGCCCTGAACACAGGCGTCTGCTGTCGGTTACCGGTTCCGCTTATATCTCATATGCAAACGCCTTCTGTCATTTGCCCGCAGGAATGGAGGAATCATGGAGAGAACAGGAGAGGCAGCTGCAGCGTGCGGTAACGCTTTACCTCAGGGGGCGGGATTATTCTCTGCGGGCTCTTGAGGTCCGGCATACGGGTTTTCGGGAAGCTTTGGGGAATAAGAATTTTGATGCACTTTACGGGATGGCCGGAAAGGATGATGTGGAGGACCTTTACTGGGCAGCTGCCGGATGGTTCGGTGCCATAGCAGCCGAGGGTTTTAATATGAGGCGGATGCAGGAGATCTCATCAGCCTACGCTCTTCTGATTCTGGCACTTGAGCAGAATGAATCCTTTCAAAATGGTGCCATTCATGAACTGCTCATTTCGGTACTGCCTTCGGCGCCGAAAGAACTCCGGTACCGTGCGGATATTGATCCTCAGGGTGATATTGTCAAAGCGGCGGAGAAAAACTACTTTGAAAGCAGGAAGATCGGCACTATTCCGGAAGACCCTTTCGATGCGGCTCTTCACCACTTCAATCGCTCGGTCGAACTCAGCGACGGCAAACTTGCGGGTCCCTTCGTAGCCTGTGCCGAGGCTGTTGCCGTACCCATGCAGGATTATGGGCGGTTTAAAGAGATGCTTCTTCAGGCGGGACATGTGGATATCGATGAGCTGCCGGAATCGAGACTGGTGAACGTACTCCAGAAAGAGAAGGCTTCCTGGCTTCTGGAGCATGCCGATGATTATTTTCTGATTATCGAAGGAGGCGGGTGATGATGAAAACCATGCGAAAGACTGTAATCTTCCTGGTTCTGCTGTTGGGGACGATCATTCTGCCAGGGGCTCAGACCCTCAAAATCGGAAGTATCGCTCCTGCCGGAACCCCCTGGGATGTCACGCTGAAAGAGATTGCCGATGACTGGCGCAGTATATCCGGCGGCCGTATCGATATGAAAATATACGCCGGAGGTATTGCCGGCGATGAAGAAGGAATGATACGGAAAATGAAGGTTGGTCATCTGGATGGTGTGGTGGTAACCTCAATCGGGCTGAAAATAATCAGTTCAGATCTTTTTATCATGAGTCTTCCACGGCTTATAAAAAATATTGAGGAATATGAGTATCTGGTTCCCAGGATAGAAGATTCCTATGACCGGCTGCTCGAGGAGAAGGGATATAAACTGATAAGCTGGACCATGGCGGGATGGATCAATTTCTTTTCCACCGAGAAGGTCCTGGTACCATCCGATCTTAAGAACCTTAAAATAGGAATCATTCCTGGTCAGGAGGGGATGGAGCGTATCTGGAAGAACCTCGGCTACAAGGTGCTGCCGGTAAGTACCATCGACTGGCTGAGTTCACTTCAGGGCGGAATGGTGCAGGCTACCTTTACCAGCCCTCTTGCTGCGGCAGCTTACCAGGTATTCGGTGTTGCAAACCACATGCTCGATTTTCAGATATCTCCCCTCCTGGGGGCGTTTATCATGAGCGACCGCAGCTGGAGGCGGATTCCCCCCGATATGCGGCAGGAACTGATTCGTGCTGCCCATAAAAGGATTCGTCCACTCTACGAGCGCTCTACTGAACTTGAGGAGGAGGCGATGGAGATAATGCTGGAAAACGGTCTGCTTGTTCACAGGATAAACGGGTCACAGCGGGCCGAATGGGAGTCGGAGATGGAAAAGGCCTACGCCCGGGGGCTGGGTGATGAATACTCGGGCGAACTGTTTGAAGAGATTATCGGGCATCTCGAGGAGTTCCGTTCACAATGAGTTTGAGAACTGCGGGCAGAAAGGGGCTCTCCGCAGTTTCAAGCGGGGTTATTCTCCTCATAGCTTTTTTCCCGGTTGCCGAAATTGTCCTGCGACTTGTTTTTCACCGGGGAATAACCGCCTCCACGGCGTATATGACACATCTGGTGCTCTGGTTAACCTTTCTCGGAGGGATCTCCTGTTCACTCGGGGGAGAGCACCTGAGCATTGCTGCAGGAGAGACTTTTCTCAAGGGAAAGGCCGCTTCGGCTGCCGGGATAATCCGGACCTTTATCTCAGTGGCCGTAACAACGGCTTTTGCCTGGAGCAGTCTCTCCATGTTGTTTCTGGGTTTTGAACGGGAGGGGATGATCGGTCTTATTCCGGTAAGAGCGGTCCTTTTTATTATGCCTGCCGGGTATATCCTGATGGCGGCGGGGTTCCTTCTCCATGAGAACAGGCACATTGCCCTGTTGGGAATAAGCGGGTTTATCGCAGGATCTGTTCTTGCTCTCCCGGCTCTTATCAATCTGATCTACTTTCTGCCCGGCGTGCCTGCTTTTATAGATCCTCTCTATTCCGGATATTACGCAGCGGCCGAATGGTTCGCTTCGCCAATGCTTATTTTACTTATTCTCTCGGCCGGTATTGGAGTTCCGCTTTTTGCGGTACTGGGTGGTTCCGCGATGCTTCTTTTCGCTGGAGCCTGGGGCAGCTTTGAGGTCCTGCCCATTGAGGCATATTCGATGCTTACCGGCCAGACCATTGCGGCCATTCCCCTCTTTACCATCGCAGGTTTCATTCTGTCCGAGAGCGGCGCCGGAGGCAGGCTTATAGCACTGTTTCGTCTCCTGTTCCAGCGCCTGCCAGGGGGAATGGCGGCGGTGGCGGTTATCGTTTGTGCTTTTTTTACCACCTTTACCGGTGCTTCGGGGGTGACTATTCTGGCTCTGGGCGGACTGCTTTCCTCGATATTGCTGAAAAACGGTTTCAGGGAACGCTTCGTCGACGGGCTACTCACCGGCAGCGGAAGCATAGGTCTGCTGTTTCCGCCGAGTCTTCCCATAATTCTCTACGGTGTCGTTGCCCAGGTCAGCATACGTGATATGTTTCTGGCGGGTATTCTTCCCGGAACGGTAATGGTAGTCATGGTTTCTCTTCTCGGGTTCCGTGCTTCGGTTAAAAGGCCCGTTGAAGATGCTCCAGGGGAGAGAGAAGCGGACGGGAAGGGCGGTGCATTAAGGGTATTGGCCGGTGCCGGATGGGAAATGGCACTTCCCCTGGTCGTCCTTGTTCCATATCTTAGCGGGATAACCACCATAGTCGAGACGGGGGCGGTTACCCTGGTCTATTCCCTTGTGGTGGAGATGCTCATTCATCGTGATATCTCCATACGCCGGCTTCCGGCGGTACTGGAGAAAAGCATACCGATAGTCGGCGGGGTACTCATCATACTGGCCTCAAGCAGAGGTCTGGCCTACTATGTTGTGGATGCCGAAATACCCATGAAGCTTGCCGCCTGGATGGAAATGCATGTGGGCTCAAGAATTGTATTTCTTCTTCTTCTGAATGTCGCTCTGCTTATTACCGGCACACTGATGGACATTTTCTCGGCCATAATGGTTGTGGTGCCCCTTATTCTTCCTCTTGGAGAGCTCTTCGGAGTGCATCCGGTGCATCTCGGAATAATTTTCCTGGCAAACCTGGAGCTTGGATATCTTACACCGCCGGTGGGGCTGAATCTTTTTCTTGCAAGCTACCGATTCAAAAAACCGCTTACGGAAATATACCGCTCAGTAGTGCCGGTGTTTCTGATTCTTCTGGTTTCGGTAATCCTTATTACCTACATTCCGGCACTGAGTCTGTTTTTTATCGGGGGATAAAAGCTCAGAATTCCGCTGTCCCCACCGTCCTTGGAAAAGGAATAACGTCGCGTATGTTCTGCATTCCCGTCACATACTGAATCAGGCGTTCAAAGCCGAGGCCGAATCCCGCATGGGGTACGGTTCCATATTTGCGCAGGTCCAGGTACCACCAGTAATCCTCCGGATTCAAATCAAGGGCATTGATTTTCTGAAGCAGTACGTCATGTCTGCTTTCCCGTTCGCTTCCTCCGATTATTTCTCCTAGCCGGGGAACAAGTACGTCCATGGCGGCAACGGTTTTTTCATCATCGTTGAGCTTCATATAGAACGCCTTGATTTCTTTAGGATAGTCGGTGACGATTACCGGGCCTTTGCATACCGTTTCGGTGAGAAAGCGTTCGTGTTCCGACTGAAGGTCCGCTCCCCAGGATACGGGATACTCAAAGTTCTGTCCGCTTTTCTGAAGGGTGTTTACCGCGTCGGTGTAGGTCATGTGGGTGAAGGGTGATTCAATAACCCGCGTAAGACTGTCGATGATGCCTTTCTCGATCCAGCTGTTGAAAAAGTTCATGTCCTCGGGGCAGTTCCGAAGCACTTCCGAGAGAATGTATTTGAGAAACTCTTCCGCAGTTTCCATATCCCCTGCAATATCGCAGAAGGCCATTTCAGGTTCGATCATCCAGAACTCGGCCAGGTGCCGGGTTGTGTTGGAGTTTTCGGCGCGGAAGGTCGGTCCGAAGGTGTATACATCGGTAAGTGCCGTCGCATAAATTTCGGCTTCAAGCTGACCGCTGACGGTAAGATTCGCACGCTTTCCAAAAAAGTCACGGGAGTAATTAACCTGCCCGTTCTCCATCGGAATGTTACCAAGGGGAAGGGTTGTCACCTGAAACATCTCGCCGGCCCCTTCGCAGTCGCTGGCGGAGATTATGGGGGTGTGAACATAGACAAATCCGCGGTCCTGATAGAAGCGGTGTACCGCGTAGGAGAGTTCGTTTCTTACTCTGGCAACCGCCCCGAAGGTGTTTGTTCTCGGGCGCAGGTGGGCTATTTCCCGGAGAAATTCGAAAGAGTGGCGTTTTTTCTGNNTGAAGGGGAAAGGTTTCGGGCGGTGCTTCTCCGATGACTTCAAGAATATCGGCCTGCAGCTCCACGCTCTGGTTCTTGCCGGGGGAGGCCGTTATACGTCCCTTTACCGAAATACTTGCTCCCGTCGATATGCGGTCGATTGTTCCGGAAAAATCATCTTTCGATTTATCAACAATTACCTGAAGATTTCGGAAGGATGAACCGTCAGATACCTCAAAAAAACAGACGTTTTTTGAGTCCCGTTTTGTTTTTACCCAGCCGTAGACGCGGATTTCCTGTTCGGCAGGGTCCATTGCGAGTATTTCACGCACACTGTGTTTTCTTCTCATAGTACTATAGATGTACCATGATCAATACCATTTGGTCAAAGGCTTATCGTATTGCAAAACTATGGTTTGAAGTATAAAGTTAAACAGGTATGATACAGATAATCGGCAGAAGCAAATGTCCGGCAAGCAGAAAGGCAAAACGGTTCTTCAGCGAACGCGGTATTGATTTTCAGGATTTTGACCTGAAATCCTATAAGCTCACCGCGGGGCTTTTGAATAATATCACCAGATCGGTTCCTGCTGCCGAGCTGATAGATGAAGATGGCCAGTACTATAAGAAACAGGGGTTTCAATGGCGGGAGTTTGATCCTCTGGAAGAGATTCTCGAACATCCCGAGCTGCTCAAGACTCCGATAGTAAGAAACGGAAAAGATGCTGTATGCGGAGAAAACACCGGGGCCTGGGAAGGACTCATTCTCCGGATGAAGGATTAGCTATGCGTTTTGCCGTTCTCGGAAGTGGTTCCAGTGCAAATTCCTATATTTTCGAAGATGAGAACGGCTCTTACCTTTTCGATAATGGCTTTTCGTGCAGAGAGGTCAGCAGGAGAGCGGAAACGGCCGGTTTTGATCTGAGCCGGCTGAAATTCATCTTTCTGACTCACATACACAGCGATCATCTGAAGGGAGTGGCAAGTCTCTCCAGGAAGCATGGTGTTCCGGTTGTCGCCCACCGGGATCTGCATCTTCAGGATTACATTAATGGTGAAACGGCTGGAAAGCTGGATATTCTTGAGGGCCGAAGCTACAGGGACGGCGGGTTGACCTTTGAGGCATTCGGAACGAGTCACGATGCTCCTTTTTCTCTCGGCTACCATTTTACACTTGGCGGAATCAGCTTTACCCTTATGACAGACACGGGAATAAGCACCGAAGAGATGAGGCAGTGTGTTCTCCGCTCCGATGTGCTCTTCCTTGAGGCCAACTATGATGAAACCATGCTTGAGGAAGGGCCCTATCCCCGTTTTCTTAAAAACAGGATATCATCGGATCTTGGTCATCTTTCAAACAAGGCCGCCATCACCTTTCTCAATGGTTTTAAACCGGATGACAAACTGAAACAGGTATTTTTCTGTCACCTGTCGGGCAATAATAATTGCCCTGAGGTTCTCAGGAAGAGCATAGAAGAAAATCTACGCTGGAAGGGTCGGTATCGGATCCTGCAGAAGGGTGAATTATTCCAAAATACAGCAGATACAATTCAAGAGGAGGAGCCGGTAATATGCATTTAGATACATTGACTTTACGAGAGTTCATAACACGATCGGGCGAGCGTTACGGAGACCTTCCTGCGCTCTCTTTTCTGGACAAGCAGCCGATTACTCATGCGGAGCTGGAGAAGAAGAGCCTTCAGATAGCCGGATACATGAAAAGTATCGGTATCAAAGAGGGAGACAGGGTTGCCATAGTATCGTCAAATATGCCGAACTGGGGTCTGGTCTATTTTTCCATTGCACGGATGAAGGCAATAACCGTACCGGTCCTGCCCGATTTCCCCGCCGAGGATGTCGGCAATATTCTCCGTCACGCGGAGGTCTCCCTGATTTTTGCATCGGAAAAGCTTTTTCCAAAGGTAAAACCCCTGACAGATTCCGGTATCACTACAATCTTCCTGGACAATCTGAACATCGATGCAAAGGGGAAACCCGGTAAAAAGATTGACTTTACTCCATATCAGGATAAGAGCGAAGAAGAGCTTGGAATATCGATCCCCGGGGAAAACGATCTTGCTTCGATAATTTACACCTCCGGAACAACAGGCCAGTCCAAGGGGGTCATGCTTACTCATAAAAACCTGGTATTCGATGCCATGGCAAGCAGTGCCATTCCCGGAATTAAACCGGGAGACCGGATGCTTTCAATTCTTCCTCTCAGTCATACCTACGAATGTACTATCGGTATGCTGGTTCCGCTTTTTCTGGGTGCTCATATTCATTATCTCGAAAAACCGCCGGCGGCAAGCATCCTTCTTCCGGCCCTGGCCAAAGTGAAGCCCGATTTCATGCTGACGGTACCGCTGCTCATTGAAAAAATTTACCGGCAGAGTGTTCTTCCTTCGCTTAATAAAAAGGCTCTCGTCAGGGTTCTCTATAAACTTCCACCCTTCCGGAAGCTTCTCAACAAGGTTGCCGGAAAGAAGCTTATGAAAACCTTCGGCGGGCGGCTCTATTTCTTTGGTATAGGGGGAGCGGCTCTCGCTCCCGATGTGGAGAAATTTCTCCGTGAAGCGAAATTTCCCTATGCAATCGGCTACGGCCTCACCGAAACCAGTCCGCTCATCGCAGGCTGCGCCCCGAAAATTACCAGATTCAGATCAACCGGAACCATCCTTCCCGGAGTTGTCGTGAAACTGGACAGTCCCGATCCCGAGACGGGAGAAGGTGAAATTCTGGTCAAGGGACCGAATGTAATGAAGGGGTATTACCGGGACGAAGAAAAAACCGCGGAGGTTTTTACCGAAGACGGCTGGTTCCGGACCGGAGATCTTGGTCTTTTCGACAAGGACGGATTTCTCTACATCAAGGGAAGAAGCAAGAACATGATTCTCGGACCGAGCGGAGAAAACATCTATCCCGAGGCGATAGAGGCGGTCATCAATCAGTTTGATTATGTAAACGAATCTCTGGTATTTGAGGAAGAAGGAAAGATTCTTGCCAAAGTGCATATTGATTATGATCAGATCAAGGAAGCCTTCAGCAACCTTGCGGATTCCGCCGGTGATATTTCACATCAGGTAGCCGATTATGTTATGGATCTGAAGTCCAAGGTCAATAAAAAACTGAGTTCTTTCTCCAGGGTTCACGATATAGTTGAACATCCCGAACCCTTTGAAAAAACACCTACAAAGAAAATAAAAAGATACCTCTATATCGGAAAGCAGAAAAACAAGGACAAGGACAAGGACAAAGAGAACGATTCTTCAAAGGATGAGAAGTGAAGCAGAAGGAACAAAGGATAAACGACCTTCATATACGATCAATAGTACCTCTTATCAGCCCGGTGGAACTGAAACGGGAGTTCCCGTTAAGTCTCAGTTCGGCAGATACCGTTATAAAAAGCCGGGATGTCATAAAAGATATTATTGAGGGCCGGGATGACCGCCTTCTCGTGGTTATCGGACCGTGTTCAATTCACGATCCCGAAGCCGCGGTCGATTATGCCGCACGGCTGAAAAAACTCGCCGACGACTTGTCAGAGCAGATATATGTCGTCATGAGGGTCTACTTTGAAAAGCCGCGGACCACCACCGGATGGCGGGGGCTTATCATCGATCCGTTTCTCGACGGAAGCTATGATATTGCCCATGGTCTGAAACTGGCACGGAAGATCCTGCTGGAGATTACCGGGATGGGAGTTCCTGCGGGAAGCGAAATGCTTGATCCTATAGTACCGCAGTATATTGACGACCTGGTAAGCTGGGCGGCAATTGGAGCAAGAACAACCGAAAGCCAGACCCACAGAAACCTCGCCGGCGGATTATCCATGCCCGTGGGATTCAAGAATGGAACAAGCGGCAGTCTCGAGATGGCCGTCAATGCCATGCTCTCCGCCCGCAGCCCATCGAGCTTTATCGGAATAGATCAGCAGGGGAACACCTGTATTCTCCATACCACGGGTAATGATGTGTGCCACCTTATTCTCAGAGGTGGTGATAATGGTCCCAATTACCATGAGGAAGATGTGGAGGAAGCCGAAAGGCTGCTGAAAAAAGCGGGACTTACACCTGCGGTCTTTATAGACTGCAGTCACGCCAACTCCGGCAAGAAACATATAAGGCAGCGGAGGGTGCTCCGTTCCGTTCTGGATCAGCTGACGAGGGGACAGAAAACCATCCGCGGTGTAATGATCGAGAGTAATATAATAGAAGGCTGTCAGGATATTTCGGCCGATGAGAAAGGCCTGGATTACGGCATTTCCGTTACCGACGAATGCATCGGCTGGGATGAAACCGAAGAACTGCTCAGAGATGCCGCAAGGCGTCTGAAGGAGGAGAGAAAGGTATGAAGAAAGCTGTTATCCTTTTTGCCGACGGTTTTGAAGAAGTGGAAGGAATAACACAGGCTGATTTTCTGAGAAGAGCCGGTATTGAAGTTACCCTGGCCGGAGTAAAGAGTCTTAAAGTAAGAGGATCCCGCGGTATCGATATTACCTGCGATGCACTTCTTTCGGATCTTGATGAAGCTGTCTTTGATGCTGTCGTTGTCCCCGGGGGAATGCCCGGCGCAGCCAATGTGTATGAAAGCAGCGAAGCGGGAAGGCTTGTAAAGGCCATGATGAAACGCGGAGCTCTTGTCGCCGGCATTTGTGCTGCTCCCGCTGTCGTGCTGGAGCCCCTGGGAATCCTTGAGGGGAAGAAAGCAACCTGTTATCCCGGTTTCGAGAAGCGCTTTCACGATGCTTCATACAGTCCCGAACGTGTAGTAAAAGACGGTAATCTTATTACAAGCCAGGGGCCGGGAAGCGCTGCTGAGTTTGCATTTGCCATTATCGGATATCTTCTCGGAGAAGCTGAAGCCGCTGAGGTACAAAAGGCCACCCTTAACTGACGATATGCAGTTTGTGGCTATGCTGTGAAATACCGGCTCAATGAAATTCTCCCGCCGAAGCGGTAATGGATATATAAAAACAAAGAACCCAGCGGAAAGAGGACCGAACCGGTAATAATGGACCAGCCCTGGACCAGTCTCCCGCTTCCCGTGTTGTAGGAGATAATCCCATCCAGAAGAAGAGAGAACACCGCAACCGCCCATAAGGCCGCACCGGCAATATTCAAGCCGCGTGAGTTCGCTTTCACTCCGTAGATAATCGATGTCATAATTACAAGAGCCGCCGTAAGGGTTATCGGAAGGGACCATCGGAAAAAAGATTCCAGGGTGCCGCTGGCGAGATGAAGAACGAGAGATGTAATCAGGGCATTCAGCAGGAAAGATCCGAGGAGCAGCCATGGGCCGCGGATAAAAAGGGCACAGGCAACAATTGCAAGGACCGAGATAAAGCTGGCCAGGGGATATACGGACCAGCTTATCTGACCGTTAAGCAGCAGGTCTGTGCTCAGCAGGGTTGTAAAAGGGATCAGGATAATGAGGGCCGTAAAATTAAGAGCTCCGACGCGTTCCCTGTTGGTCAAATGGCGCCTTGGATGGTGCAGGCGATGTTCCCGTTCGGGATAGTCTTCCAGAATTACCGGTACGGTACCGATTTTCGGAAGGGGAGTTCTGCATAAGGGGCACTCCTTTGAACCGCTGTCGAGTTCAACCCCGCAATGTGGACAGTAAGGCATTTTTTTCTCCTTTCCAGTTTCCCAGAAGCTTTAAACGTATTCCGGCTGTTCTGAGGAATGTGATGTAGCGGAACTCGAGTTCCCGTTCTTCCAGGAGGGAACCGAAACTGATATAGAGCTTCTCTCTGTAGCTTATGACTCCGCATTTAACACCGAGAACCGGGCTTGGGGGAGGTATAAAGAATACGCGTTCAACAATGGTTTCAAGCGGTCCGGGAAGCGTAAAGCTGCCCAGATTGGACAGACTGCCGGAGAAACGGCTCTCACCATGGTCCCGGTACACCATGCGGATTACCCGGTTTTTTATAAAAAGGGGAGCGATCCGGAGAAGGGGATGAACCACCCCTCTCATGTTTCGCCGAATATGCTGTTTAAGCTGGCGGTAATCGAGCTGGGATCTCAAAAAATGATGTACCTTGGAACAGATTTCCTCAAAACCGTAAAAGCCCAGCCTTGTATCGATCTTGGGGTTCAGGGTCAGAAAAAAATTCCGCATGGTTCTGCTTGGAAGAAGGGACCGAAGATTTACCGGAACCATAACGGAGAGAGCCTTCCATCGTTTTCTTGGCCGTTTCCCCATATGGAGGAGCTGGATTTTCTGAAGTGCAAAGAAGTAGACAGCCGTGAGATATTCCGTCAGGGAGAGCGCGCGTTTTTTGGCCTCCTCAAGAACGGGGCCCACATCCATTTCCGCCGTTATTACTCGGTAATGCTGGGAGCTTATCCGTTTCCCCGGCAGGTGGTAAACCTTCTTCTCGGTTTCGGGATCGGGAATATCGGAATCAAAATATCTTCTGAAGGCATCCTCCGACTCCTCCTGATCCATCTCCCCGTTAAAGAGAAAAATCTGGCTGTCTTTCCCGAAATCGCCCAGAGCACCTTCATATTCCGGTGTTCCCGGGGAGAGTCCGGAAAGAACATAAGCTGCCATAAGAGATTTAAGAAAGATTATCGCACCGGTTCCGTCGGTAAGTGAATGGCTGAATTCCACAGAGACTGTTTTCCCCCAGGCCCGTACCCTGAAGGGAAAGACTCCCCTCTGCTTTATGGGCATAAAGGTGCATGGATATCTGCTGTCGATAACAGCTTTCGGAATTCTCTCATTCTCCGCAAAGGTATACCAGAAGGCTCCCCTTCGGAGGTGAACCCGGTAATAGGGAAAACGGCGCATAACAGTTTCGATCGATCTGTTCAGACGGTCGGCGTTAACCGGTTCCTTCAGTACGAGGGAGAGACGGAAAAGAGTGGTGTGACCTTTTGAGAGAACCGCGGGATAGAGGTTGCCGTTATTATCCAGCCGGGACCAGTATCGTTCCATAGTTCTACAGTCTATACCGGTATGAGAAAAATGGGCAGTACAAAAGAATTTACCGATCCGGTAGTAAATGATATACTGTGGCCGTGTTTGAACAGGATGAGGTGCGAAAACGTATTACCCGCAGGAGCCATAGGGGCTTCCGAAAAAACATCGCCGAATTCCTGAAAAAGCTGGATCTTGGTTTTGATGATGATGTGGAACTCTCGGTTACCCTGGAATATAAAGAGCGCATCGCTGCTACCGCATCACTGGCAGGGTCGGTGGTTAAATGCGTAGGCATAGATCCCGCTTTCCGGGGAGAGGGTCTGACGGCGCGTCTTCTGACCGATATAGAGATGGAAGCCTATCACCGCGGAGAACACCACCTCTTTCTTTTTACACGGCCTGAAAACAGAATGTGGTTTGAAGAACTCGGGTATGAGACTGTTATTGCTACGGAAGAGGTCCTTCTTCTGGAGAAACCGGGTGGTGAGATAGAGAGGTTCTCTCTATCTCTTGAGCTTGAGCGTAAGAAAAGAAGTTCCGGAGAAGTCTCCGGTATTATTGTGATGAACGCCAATCCATTTACTCTGGGGCATCTCTATCTTGTCGAACGGGCCCTTGAGTCCTGCGATCACCTTTATATTTTCCCAGTACTGGAAGAGAAAAGTGTATTTCCCTACGGGGTCCGCCGAAGGCTCATCGAAGAGGGTATCGCTCATATCCCTTCGGCGACTGTGCTTCCGGGAAGCCCCTATATTATAAGCAGTGCCACATTTCCCGGATACTTTATTTCAGGCCGGACAGAGCGGCAGCAGGTCCACGCCGAACTGGATCTCCGGCTATTTTCTTCCCGCATAGCACCATCCCTCGCTTCAAAACGCAGGTATGCTGGGACCGAACCGTACTGTCCCGTAACGGGTGCGTACAACCTTGCCATGAAGGAAATACTTCCGCAATACGGTATCGATTTGATCGAGATACCAAGAAGATGCAGCGGAGAATTCCCGGTAAGTGCTTCAACGGTCAGATCTGCACTTGCGGAAGGAATTGACAGGGAGCAGCTGCGGACCCTCGTACCTGAATCAACCCTGCGTTTTCTGCTCTCGCCCGAGGCACTCCCCGTGATCGGGCGAATAAGAGAGAATCCCGAAAGAAGACACTGAAGTGCATTATCATGACAAAAGGAGACTGAGAGAGGAATGAATCTTATCAGAACAGGAAAAGCGGGAACCCTTGAATCCAGCGATGTGATGGTAACGGTGAGGAGCAATCCGGATAAAAAGATGGAGATCAATCTCAAGAGTCTGGTTGAAAAACGGTTCGGTAAGCATATCCGCTCTATAGTACTCGGAATGCTGGACGAGATGGGGGTGCACTCGGCCATTGTCGATATCGATGACCGAAGTGCGCTTGACTGCGTCATACGGGCTCGTGTTGAGACAGCCGTCTACCGGGCCGCCGGAATTTCTACTTTTCACTGGGGAGAGGAAGCGAAGAAATGAAATTGAGAAGAACAATGCTCTATGTCCCCGGCAATAATCCGGGAATGGTCAAGGACGCACATATTTACCGTTCGGACTCCGTCATGTTCGATCTTGAAGATTCGGTCTCGGTACGCGAGAAAGATGCCGCACGTTTTCTGATTTATCATGCCCTGAGGAATCTCAGTTACGAAACAACCGAGACAGTCGTCAGGATAAACGCCCTTGATACCCCCTACGGCCAGGATGATCTGGAGGCGATGGTCCATGCGGGGCCCGATATTATTCGTCTTCCCAAGACCGACGGTCCCGACGATATCAAAGAAGCCGACAGACGGATCAGCGCGCTGGAAAAGAAGGCGGGCAGAGAGGCGGGAAGCATTAAACTTTTCGCGGCGATCGAAAGTGCACGTGGAGTTGTCAACGCCTTTGCGATAGCGGCCGCCAGCGAGAGGGTTGTGGGTATTGCATTTGGAGCGGAGGATTTCGTGACCAACATCCATACCCGACGGAGCAAGGAGGGACGTGAACTTCTGGTGGCCCGACAGCAGATATTGCTGGCGGCGCGGGCCGCAGGAGTCTATGCGGTCGATACCGTATTTGCGGCGGTAAGCGATATAGAGGGCTTCCGGAAAGAGGTCGAGTTGATAAAGGAGATGGGATTTGACGGAAAGTCGGTGATAAATCCGCGTCAGATCGGCATCGTTCATGAAATATACACCCCCGGTACGGCGGAAATTGATGAGGCGCGTCAGATTATCGAAGCGATCGAACGCGCCGAAGAGCAGGGACTCGGTGTCGCTTCTCTGGATGGAAAAATGATCGATAAGCCTGTAGTGGAACGTGCCTACAGGACCCTGGATCTGGCACAGGCCTCAGGAATTTACCTGGATGAGGAGGAAGCATGAAACTTGAGAAAAATGCGCTGGACCGCCTGGTACCATCGGAGATTCCGGGGTTTGGAAAAAGAGACCTTTTCAGCGGCGCCTATGCGAATACCCCGCTGGTACGGCGTGCAAAGGGATCGAGAACCCTGCCGAGGCTCAATAAGATAGTTGACAGCATTGAGCAGTCCATTCTCAAGAGCGGGCTGGCCGACGGCATGACCATAAGCTTTCACCACCATTTCAGGGAAGGCGATTTGATTGTAAATATGGTGATGGATATAATCGCCAATCTGGGAATTAAAGGGCTGACCCTGGCGGCGAGTAGTCTGACCACAGTTCATGCGCCCCTTGTGGACCATATAAAACGCGGAGTTGTCAGCAGGATTATAACAAGCGGAATGAGGGGGCGTCTGGCGGACGAGGTGAGTCACGGGCTGCTGGAAAATCCGGTCCTTTTTCACAGCCATGGCGGCAGGGCCAGACTTATCGAATCCGGAGAGCTGAAAATTGATGTAGCGTTTCTGGGCGTTCCCGGCTGCGATGTCTATGGAAATGCCAACGGATACACCGGTCCATCCGCCTGCGGTTCTCTGGGGTATGCGAAAGTGGATGCGGTCCATGCCCGCAAGGTCATTCTCATAACCGATAATATCGTGGAATACCCGAACACTCCCTTCAGCATTCATCAGGACAGTGTTGATTTTATTGTCCCCGTGGATACGATCGGAGATCCGAAGGGAATAAGCACCGGGGCCATGAGGGGCAGCAGCAACCCCAGGGATATTCTTATAGCCGAATATGCGGCTCATGCAATAGAGTATTCTGGCTTTCTGGAGGACGGATATTCAATTCAGACCGGTTCGGGGAGCATTTCACTTGCGGTTACCGGTTTTCTTAAAGAGGCGATGCTTAAGCGGGATATTCGAGCCAGCTTTGCCCTCGGAGGCATTACCGGCGCCATGGTCTCTCTTCATGAGGAGGGGCTTATACGGAGGCTGCTGGATGTGCAGAGTTTCGACCGTGAAGCGATACGGTCCATCGGAGAAAACCGGTACCATACCGAAATTGATGCCTCGTTTTACGCCAATCCCCACAACAAGGGATGCGCTACCAACAAGATAAATGTGGTTGTTTTGAGCGCTCTGGAGATTGATACCTCTTTCAATGTGAATGTGCTCACCGGTTCGGACGGGCTGATCCGGGGTGCTTCAGGCGGTCATTCGGATACCGCCATCGGATCCGGAATATCGGTTATTGTTGCCCCCCTTGTCCGGGGGAGGATGGCAACCGTTGTTGACAGCGTGGATACCATCATTACACCGGGGGAAACCATAGATGTACTTGTTACCGATTACGGTGTGGCAGTTAATCCGAGGCGGAAGGATATACAGGAAAGGCTTTCGAGCCGCCATCTTCCCATCTACACTATTGAGGAATTGAAGGAAAAGGCGGAGAAGATAACGGGAGGACCAGAACGGGTGCGTTTTGAGGAGCGTGTTGTTGGAATCGTCGAGTATCGCGACGGATCAATACTGGATGTTATTCGCCAGGTCAAGGATTAGTTCTTCCATGTCCGACAGCTTTTTGAATGCCCTTTTGCTCAGAAAAGAAGAGCGGACAGCAGAACGCAGGGAGCTCCTGAACATGTCTGCAGAGGCAGCAGCCATTACGCTCCTTCTCAATATACCCGGGCCACGGAAGGGGGGAGAGCGTTCACGGCGCATATTTACGGAGGCAAAGAAGGCACTATTTGAGATGCTTGGGCGTTGCCGGTACGAAACAGGTGCAACAATAGAAAGCGATGGCGCATGCGGACCCGAACTGCTTGTCCTGCTTCCCCGCTGCAGGGAACCGGAGACAATGAAGCTGCAGCTTGTCGGTCTGGAGGAAAGGCATCCCCTTGGACGTCTTTTCGACCTGGATCTCAACTGCGGAAAGGAGGATCTGCCTGTCGGCCGGGTAGACGTCGGAATAGAACCGCGAAGCTGCTTTATATGCGGAGAGCCTGCTGCGGTGTGCGCACGCTCGGCGGCTCATTCGCCCGAATCGATCGAAGACTACCTGAGAAAGCTGTATGCACTGTACTTTACGAAGGGCTGAAACGCTTACGGCTGGGGTCTGTGCGGATTATGCCCTTCGTGCCCTCCTCCTGGAAGCGTGGTTTGGACCGAAGCCGGGGCTGGTTGACAGGTTCTCTTCAAATTCTCACCATGACATGGATTATGAACTCTTTCGCCGCAGTTCCTTTGCGCTGCGGCCCTGGTTTGAGAAAGTGTTTACCGAGGCGGAGAAAAATGCTGACCTGGATCTGAGCCAGCTTTTTTCCAGCTGTCTGCGTCCTCTTGGCATTGAAGCCGAAGCGGAAATGCTCCGTATTACAGGCGGAGTCAATACCCACAGGGGCGCCCTTTTTTCGATCGGTCTTCTGGGTTCCGCATTCGCGGTTCTGCGGACCAGAGGAGAACCCGTGACGATCAAGGCCGTCAGACAATCTGCTGCATTCATGGTTCAGGGAATAAGCCTTGAACTGGACAAGGTGAAAGCCTCCGCCGGGGAAGGGGCGAGGGGAGAGGCCGAGGCGGGCTTCCCATCCCTGGATGCGGCGCTTCGGAGGCTCGGAGAGAGTGATATTAATGCATTAACGGATCTCGCCCTGGAACTTGAGCAGGGATCCTGCAGCGACCGGAAGGCAGGGTTCATTGATTATGAGCTTTCAAGAGTGCTTGTTTCGGTCTCCGCGATTATGGAAGACAGTAACATTATCCGCCGCTCCGGCAGGGATGTATTGAATACCTACAGACACTTCTGCAGGAGAGTGGACAGGGGCGCAGACCGGATTGAACAATTATGGTCTGAAGAGTACCATCGGCTGTGTCTCTTCACTCTGGAAAAAGGGATAAGCCCCGGCGGGGCAGCTGATATGGTTTCGGCGGCCCTCTTTCTCACCTTTCTTGAAAAGAATGAATAGAACAGGGTGTAAGATTCAAGAGAACATGGCGGAATGCCGATAGTAATAACGGAGTTATGAAACAATATCGAAGGTTCTGTCTGACATTATTATATATCTGCACAAGTTTTGGTGCCCACGGAGAGGATGGCGTCTATATTGTACGTCCCGGGGATACCCTCTACGGGATAGCGCGAAAACTCTCTCTCTCTCCTCAGGAGCTTATGACCGGAAACGGGATAAAAGATCCTACGGCACTGCAGGTGGGCCAGCGGCTCACAATACCCGGAACAGAGAAAAACCTTGTTTCCTACACTGTTACCCGTGGTGATACGCTGTACGGAATTGCCCGGCGTTATGGCCTGGGAGTTGATGAACTGGTACGGATAAACGGTATATCCAGCGAAAGTGTTCTCAAGGTGGGCATGGTGCTCCGGGTCCCGGCTCCCGATGAAAACACTGAAGAGACAAGGGCTGTGCTGACGTCTGCTGAGGATAAGAAACCCGAACCCGATTCGGCGGACAGTTCCGATCTGAAGAATAACAATCTTTTGTGGCCTCATGACGGGGATAGAATGAATCTCTCCGGAAAACTTCTGGGTATAGAGATAATCGGCACAGCAGGAGACGATGTTGTTTCGGTAAACACGGGCAATGTTGTCTGGGTAGCTCCGTACCGCGGTTACGGGCGACTGGTAATGGTGGAGGGCGCCGATAACATAATCTATGCTTACGGAGGGAACGAGGAAACCTATGTGAATGTGGGCGACAGGGTAAGTCCCGGTACGCTTCTCGGAAAAGTAGGTGTTCATCCCATTGAAAAGCGCGCAAAGGTTTTCTTTTTTGTCTATAAAGACGGTAAACCGCTTGATCCTTTGAAGGCTCCACGGGGATAATAGGTAAGATCAGGTTTAGGAGCGACAGTGAACGACATAAGGATTATAGCTATCGGTGGCGGGTCGGGTTCAGGGAAAACAACCATCGTGCGGAAGATATCGGAGATAGTGTCGGATTTCAATTTTATTCCCCAGGATAATTATTATAAATCTGCAGAGTATATAAACAATAATAACATTACAGCTTTCAATTTTGATCATCCCGAGGCATTTGACAATGAACTCCTCTACGAACAGCTGAAGAACCTGAAATCGGGAAAAAGCATCCTGATGCCCCAGTATGATTTTGTTCATCACCGCCGTAAAGAGGAAACCGTCAGTCTCGAACCGAAGAGACTTATCATCTTTGAAGGCATTATGGTCTACTTTGATGCAAAAATCCGCTCTCTTTTTGATCTTAAGCTCTACGTGGATACTCCCGACGACATCAGATTCATCCGCCGGCTCGAACGCGATGTAAAAGAGCGTGGAAGAACCGTCGATTCGGTCATAGAGCAGTACATGCAGGTTGTGCGGCCCGGACACTACGAGTTTATCGAACCGACAAAAATTTATGCAGACCTGATTATTCCGGAGGGCGGTTTCAACGATAACGCCCTGAAAGTGTTGATACCTTTTATGAAAGAAATAAGTGAAAACCAGGAGGCTTTACATGATTCGTAACTATTCTATTATGCTGCTCGGGGTGCTTATGCTGATGAGCTCCGCCGCGCTTTTCGCACAGGAATCGTTCCCCGTTACCTTTACCAATGATACGGGCTATGACATCATCGAGCTTTACATTTCGCCATCTGTTTCAGATGACTGGAATGATGATCTTCTGCAGGGTATGACGGTGCGGAATGGTTCCTCAATGGAGGTATCGGTGCCTCTTATCGAAGGGGATACCCCTTTTTACGACGTCCTTGCAATTGATGTCGATGAAGACCGGTACGAGTTGTTCGAGATAGATCTTTCACCTGCCTCGGACCGAACCGTCACAATGACTTTCGACAGTTTTGCGGATAACAACAGCATCACTGATGACGGCGGCAGCGACAGTTACAATCAGGGCTATCTTGACGGTTATCGTGAAGCCTGGCGGGAAGCATATAAAGAAGCCTACAGCGAAGGTTACCGAAGCGGTCTTGAAGATGCGGCTGAAATAGGCAGTAACTGAGCGGAATAATTCCTATCTTCTGTGACGGAATTCCCGGTATTTGGCGCCGATTTCCCTGAAAGAGAACTCTTCCGGTACCGGGTCTTCGCCGCCGGTAAACAGGCCGCCGGCACAGCGGCTTATTCTGCTGCCTGCGAGAAGGCTTCCTTTAAGAATCCCGTGCTTAAGGATCGCTTTTCTGCCGTAGGAGGAGCAGCTTGGAGTGTAAATACAGCTGTCCGGAAGGGCCGGAGAGATGATAATACGGTATATATCTATGGGAAGCACCCATAAACGTCTTAAAACAGATGAAATTGTCATTAAGTAAAGAATAATATAATCAGGCATAACTGGACAAGGGTTTGACGAAACACTCCGTTTATTGTATATTATCCCGAGAAAAGGGCCATCTGGTCATAGATAAGGAGAATAATTATGGCAGGTAACGTATCAAAGAACGCTCGTCGTTCAGGAGCTCAGCAGCTCGTAAGCCGCTGGGGCGGAAATATCAAAATGAAATCTGTCTTCAAGAACGGAAAACTCAAACACGTAGCCGTGTGTGAAGCTTCCGGTAATACTGCCCGTAAACCTAAGGATCTTATGTAATTCTTTATGGTTGAAAAAGGGGTGTCTGCAAAGACACCCCTCTTTTTTTGTAACGCTATCTTTTACGATCAAGAACCGTATCAAGAATTGAAACAGCCCGGTCTATCTCATCTCCGGTGACAATAAGCGGGGGAACCATCCGCACAACTTCGCCGCCGGCCCTGACCAGCAGCAGGCCATGCTCCATGCAGGAAGAAATAATCTCCGCGGAGCCAGATTCAAGGACAATACCCCGCATAAGGGACATTCCCCGTAGTTCAATTATGGAAGAGTGCTTTTTCTTTAGCTCCTCCAGCTTTTCTCCAAGGTAGCGGCCCGCAGCGGCCGAATTTTCAAGAAGGCCGTTATCCATAAGTTCCGAAAGGATTACCGAAGCGGCGGCGCAGGCAAGAGGGTTTCCTCCGAAGGTAGCGGCATGGTCTCCGGCCTTGAAAGCGGCGGCGCGTTCAAGAACAAGTATACCCCCCATGGGGAAGCCTCCTGCGATACCCTTGGCCATACAGAGAATATCAGGCTTTACGCCGAAGTGCTCCCAGGTAAACAGTTTACCAGTCCTGCCGAATCCGCACTGCACCTCATCGAAAATAAGCAGAATATCGTGCTGTTTCCTCAGTTCATCGGCTTTTCTTATAAAATCGGCGGAGAGCGGGCGCACCCCGCCTTCCCCCTGAACAGGTTCCAGAATAATGGCGCAGCAGTCATCATCCACAAGGGACTCCAGGGACTCCGGATTATTCGCCTCCGCGAAGCGTATTCCCGGAAGGAGGGGGCGGAATGGAGCCTGATACTTATCCTGACCCGTCGCCGACAAAGCGCCGAATGTTCTGCCGTGAAAACTGTCGGTAAGGGCAATAATATCACGGCCCTTTTTGCCCCTTTCGCCGGCCCAGCGCCGCGCAAGTTTCAGGGCAGCCTCGATAGATTCTGTTCCGCTGTTGCAGAAAAAGGCTTTGTCAAAACCGGATGCTTCAAGGAGCTTTTCCATGTAGTCAATGGTCACCCGGTTAAGATAGAGATTGGAACAGTGCATCAGCTGTCCTGCCTGTTCCGAAATGGCCCGGGTCAGCTTTTCATGGCCATGACCAAGAAGATTGACCGCTATTCCAGCTACAAAATCCAGATATTCCTTTCCTTCCGCATCCGTGACAAGACAGCCTTTACCGCTCTCAAGTACCAGCGGAAAGGATGCATAGGTTCCCAGAGAATATTTTCTGTTCTTTTCGATATACGTTTCCGTTACCATATTACTGTTCCCACTCCTTTATCGGTGAAAATTTCGAGCAGAAGGGCGTGTCTGCTTTTTCCGTCAAGTATATGAACCGATCCAACCCCTGCATGTACCGCCTCCGCGGCGCTTCTGGCTTTGGGAATCATCCCGCCGGAAATGACCGCGCTTTCGATCATTTTCTCTATGTCTGCAGCCCTGATGGATGAGATAATCGAAGAAGGATCTTTCATATCCTTCAGAATACCCGGAACATCGGTCATAAAAATAAGCTTGGACGCCTTCAGGGTTTCGGCAATTCTGAGAGCCGCAGTATCTGCATTGATATTAAGGGTGCTGCCGTCTTTCCCTCCGCTTACGGGACTAATAACCGGTACAAAGGAACTCTCCATAAGGGCCGTAATAATTGCCGGATTACAGCTGTTTATTTCTCCTACGAGACCGATGCTGCGTCCTTCCGGCTGCTGAAGGCGAGCGGTGAAGAGAGCTCCATCCTTACCTGAAATTCCAACGGCACGGACAGCGCGGTCGGCCAGGAGCTGTACAATCCGCTTATTCACGTAACCCGATAGTACCATTTCGGTTATCTCCATGGTCTCGGGATCAGTTATACGGAGACCATTTTCGAATTGCGCCTCCAGGTTTACTCTCTTGAGCATGGCATTGATGGCAGGCCCGCCGCCGTGAACAATAACCGGTCGAACACCAATGACCGACAGAAGGGCAATATTGTCCATAACCATTTTTTCCAGATCAGGATCGGTCATTGCGGCTCCGCCGTATTTAATGACTACGGTTTTACCGGAAAACTCTCTTATGTAGGGAGCCGCCTCTATCAATGTTTGAGCTTTGTCGATGTACTGCTGCATTATGTCCGGTAATCTCCATTTATTTTTACGTAATCGTATGTCAGATCGCAGCCCCAGGCGCTTGCCGAAGCGCTTCCGCCGGTCATGGAGATATAGATTTCAATCTCCTTTTCGGACAGAATTTCAGAGGCCTTTTCCTCACTGAAGGGAAGAGGAGTGCCCTCTTTCATGAGCAAAACGGATTTGGAACCGTCAAAGCTCCTGAAGCTTATGGAAACCGCTTCCTGACGGAATTCCACTCCGCTGTAACCCATGGCGGCAATAATTCTTCCCCAGTTCGCATCTTCACCAAAAAAAGCGCATTTTACCAGGCTGCTGCCGATAACTTCCTTTGCCAGGATCCTCGCACTGCTGAGGGAAGATGCTCCTTCGACCCTGCATCTCAGCAGTTTTCCGGCTCCCTCTCCGTCCCTGGCAATTTCTACGGCAAGGTAACGGCATACCTCGAAGAGTGCCTTTCGAAAAGCCGCAATATAAGCGGTGTTCTCTCCATTGGCATTAATCCTGGCCTTATCGCCGCCCGGAGACAGTATAAGGAGCATATCGTTGGTACTGGTGTCTCCATCGACCGATATCATATTAAACGTCTCATCCGCCGCAAGCTTAAGAGTGCTCTGAAGTACGGAAGCGGGAAGCACCGCGTCGGTCGTTATAAAGGCAAGCATTGTGCCCATATCGGGATGAATCATCCCCGACCCCTTGGCCATGCCGCCAAGCGTAATAATCTCTCCGTTGAATTCATACGTGTAACTCGCGCATTTGCGTTTCGTATCGGTCGTCATAATGGCTTCTGCAGCCGACAGAAAGCCTTCGGGGCTTCGATCGGGAACCGATGCGGTGTTTCTTGCCTTATCTTCCATCGCCTCGATCGGAAGCTGAACACCGATAACACCGGTAGATGCAGTCAGAACCTCTTCGGGCAGACAGCCGAGGACTTTTGAGAGGGCAGCGGCAAATCGCAGGTTGTTCTGATATCCTTCCGCACCGGTACAGGCATTTGCATTACCGCTGTTGGCGGCAATAGCACGCACCTCTGTTCCTTCGGCGGTCGTCAGCTCACTGTTACGCACGACACAATGAGCCTTTACGGCGTTCCTGGTATATACGCCTGCGCAGGAGCAGGGTACATCCGCCAGAATAAGAGCCGTATCCCGGCGCCTGCCTTTTATTCCGCTTTCATAGCTGCCGTAGGAAAAACCTTTCGGTATTTGAATTTCCGAATCTGCAAGCAATCTGTTCAGATAATTGTTCATTACTGTCTCACCTCTCAGGGGAAAATGGCATAATCGGTCAGCCCCATGGTTTCGGGAAGATTATAGAGCAGATTCATATTCTGTACCGCCTGTCCCGCAGCACCCTTGATCAGATTATCTATGGCCCCGATGACTATAAGCATTCCAGTTCTTGAGTCCAGGTGGAAACCGATATCGCATCGGTTGCTTCCCTTTACCCATCTGGTTTCAGGCAAACCCTCATCGCCGGAAAAAATACGAACAAAGGGCTCATCCCTGTAAAACTCGCGATAGGCCTCTTCTATTGTCCGGACATTCGCAGGTTTCAGGGGCCGGCAGTAGGCGCTTATGAGGATTCCCCTGTTCATCGGAACAAGATGGGGGGTAAACTGAACCCGTATCCCGGTTCCGGAGGCCAGGGAGAGTTCCTGTTCGATCTCCGGAGTATGGCGGTGTTCTCCAATTTTATATGCCTTTATGGATTCGTTGCATTCGGGATAATGAAAGGGCTGTGATGGAGCCCGTCCGGCACCGGAGACACCGGATTTTGCATCTATTATAATGGTCTCATCGCTCTCAATGAGGGAAGAGCTCAGAAGAGGAGCAAGCGAAAGTATGGAGCAGGTGGTATAGCATCCCGGGTTAGCTACCAGTCTGGCTCCGGCAATATGGTCCCGGTACAGTTCGCACAAACCGTACACCGCTTCTTCATGCACGGAGCCGCCGGGGTGTTGGAGGTGGTACCATTCACGGTAGTCCGAAAGAGATCTCAACCGGAAATCCGCTCCAAGATCTATAATTTTGGCCGAATCCAGAATTTCCGGACTTATCATCTCTGCGGCCACACCATGAGGAAGAGCCAGAAAAACCACATCGGCCCTGTCTGCAGCCGTGCGGATATCGCTCTCTTCAAAACGGTAAGCCCTGGGATCAGCCATGGAATTAAAAGATGAAGAGATGTTATGTCCATCGAGTGAACGGGAGCCAAGCATCACAATTTCTGCTTCGGGATGATTGTGAAGAAGTCTTGTCAATTCCTGTCCTGCATACCCTGAGGCTCCAAAAATCGCAGCTTTTAGCATAGGCACGCTCCTTGTTTGTTGTGAATAAAGATACAGCAATTACGTATATTGATGCAATAGAAAAGGCAGGGTAAAAATGTTCTGAAAATATTCTGAAAACAGTAATGATTGACAACGTTTAACAATGAGATATACTGTCATCCATCAGAAAGTAAAAAAGGATACAATCGTGTCGACCTTGAAGGATATTGCCCGGGAAGCGGATGTAAGCATTTGTACCGTATCCAGATACATAAACAACAAGATTACCATAAAAGATGAGACTGCTGAGAAAATCAGATCCGCCATTAAGCGGCTGGACTATATTCCGAACAGTGCCGCAAAAACGCTGAAAACCAATTCTTCCAAAAATGTCGCTCTGCTTATTCCTACTCTCAACAACCTTGTTTTTGCGGAGAGTGCGAACGAGATAGAGTCCGTATTCCGAAAGAACGCTTATTCGGTTTTTATCTATGCCTTTGAAAACGATATTGAACGGGAGAAGACAATAATCCCCCGCCTCATAGAAAACAGGGTGGCCGGCGTTATGCTCAATACTCTGCCTTACAATTATGAAAACTTCGCACATCTCAAGGCTCTCGAGAGAAACGGAATTCCCTATGTGTTTTTGAACAGAATGTTCTCTCCCGTACCTGTTCCGTCGGTATACGCTGATTATAGTAAAGGTTCATACGAAAGTGTATTGCACATGTACAAAAGCGGGAGAAGGAAGATTGCTGTATTACTGGGCAATACCCGCCAGCCTCAGTCCCATACAAATCTGATCGGTTACCGCAGCGCTCTTAAGGAAGCCGGGCTTCCCTTCAATCCTGATCTGGTGTTTGAATGCTTTTATGACCATACAAAAATCCCATTCCTGGTAAAAAAGGCGATTGCGAGCGGCATGGATGCAATATACTGTATGACAGACCTTATGGCGATTCACGTTATAAACAGCGTAAAAGCCCAGGAGAAAAGGGTACCGGAAGATATTGCGGTAATAGGGGCCGGAAATACCGCCTTTTCGACAATTATCGAACCTCAGTTAACGAGCGTCGATCTTCAGAACAGGTCCCTTGGTACAACCGGAGCGAGACTCCTTCTGGATATTCTGAAAAACAGAGAATACGAACAGACCACGGTTCTTTCAACAAGACTGATCATCAGGGATACTGCCTGAAAGCGGAATGCGGATAATAAACTGTGCTCCTTCCCGGTTCTCTTTGTTGAGTCTGATATCGCCCTTGTGCTTTTCAATGATACTGGTAACAATTGCCAGCCCCAGGCCTGTACCTTCGGCCCTGGTTGAAAAGGCTTTGGTGAAAATGGAGTCGGCAAATCTATCGGGAATTCCCGGTCCGTTATCACTTATCGTTATAAGAAGAAAATCTTCTTCGATATTAATACGGGTCTCCACATGTCCGCACTCTTTAAGGGCCTGGCGGGCATTTATATAGAGGTTCATAAAGAGCTGGACGAGAAGATCGGGATAGCCCTTTACCGGTCTGATTCTCTGTTCAGGCAATACTGTATTTCGTTGTACCCTTGAACCATGAAAGGCGAGATGATCCGCCTCTTCAAGTACCTGCAGAATATCAAGCTCCCGGATCCGGTCTTCCTTTATTCTGGTATAATCAAGAACCGAACGAAGAAGATGCTTCCCTTTCTCGTATACCCCAAAGGCGGAAGTTAAAAGTTCTCCGGTTGTTTTATCTTCGGGATCAAGAGAAAGAGTGGCCAGTTCGAGATTCCCGCCAAGGGCCATGAAGATATTATTAAGATCATGAGCAACCGAACTTGCAAAAAATCCGAGGGATTCCATTCTCTGCATCCTCATCAGCTGTTTCTCAAGATTAAGCTGAGAAGAAATATCCGTAACACAGAAAAGAAGAAATGATCGGGAAAAGAGGGTGAACCTCTCGGCAGAAATCATCGTCTCCACCGGAAAACCGTCCTTATGGAGCAGTTTTGCTTTCCAGTCTACTACGGTTCCGGAGGTTTTCAGAAGTCTGTGAAGCTTTTCCCCTGCCTCTTTGTCTGCCCATAGGGGAAGCGATCGTGTGGTTGTATGTTCAATCTCTTTCCGTTCATAACCGAATATGGAAAGGGCTGCATCATTGACTTCCAGAATATTATGATGAATCTCGTCAATAATAATCAGCCCTACAGGACTCAGGTAGAAGGCTTTTGTGAAAAGCATATCGGAGTTTTTAAGCTGGTCGGCAGTCTCTTTCCTGAGTCTTACTTCTTCGGCAAGTCTTTCGTGAAGTTCTCTGTCCCGTACAACCGCAAGAAAACCGAAGGAATCTCCGCCTCCGGTGAAAAGCGGTTCAACCCGTACATCGACGGCAATTTCGGCACCCGTTTGCGTAAAGAGCGTGGCAGATCCGGTTCCCTGCCGTAAAGGAGCAGAGAAAAGGGTTTCAACGGGAATATTGGCAGTCTGCGTCTGATTATAACCGCTCAGGCTGGTAAAAGCGGGATTGGTAAAAACAATACGGGAATTACGGTCAAGAAGAAGAATGCTTTCGTGTATGTTCTTGATAATTGTATGGGCACTGCTCTGCAGGGTGGGAACAAGCATATTGTATTTTGTTACACTCAGGGAAATACCGACCATCCATATAACCATTATTACCGGTACCAGTGGCGGCAGCTGGTATTTATTTGCCATGGGAAGAAGCGTTCCCGTAAGAGCCGATAAAAGGCTGGCAGGAATAAAGGTTAATAGAATAATTCTTGCCTGGTGCTTTTCTTCAAACACAGCTGTACGTGCATACCAGCGATAGAGAGTAATAAGGCTCACGATTACGGCTGCAGAATAATGAAGTACATTGTAAAAATACCAGAAGCTGTCAGAGTTGTAGATAATGTACCAGCCCAGCGCACCTTGCTGGAAGTCCAGGATAATTGCACGGGTCCCTGTCGTAAAAATAATCAGGATAATACCCGGAATATAAAGAAGCAGCCGCAAAGGAGTGAGTAAAAACTTTCCTTCCGAAAGTGAAAGAAAAAAATGGAGAAAAAAGGGAGGAAACAGAAACCAGCTGAAAGAGAATGTGTCAAACCAGAAAAAAGCGGCCTCTTTCGAAGGTGCCGATATGGCAAATGAGGCCGAGAGGGACCAGAGAGAAAAGAACACCGACAGAATAAGAAAATGACGGTTAATTGCCGATGTCCGGTTTTTACGAAACGTATATATTCCAACACCTAGATAAAAAATTGTTGCTGCAAAGGTGAGAAAGCTGATTACCATTCCGGGGAAAAAAAGCTGAAGATGATCCATGCTATTCCCGGTACGGATCCGCGGACCGGAGTCTTTTTCTTACGGTTGAGAAAATCTGTCGGGGACTTAAAAGTTGGTAGGTGTCTACCATTTTGATATGTGAGTCTTCCTTCACCATGCCCCTGCTGCGTTTCATGGGAAAATCTTACGATGAGGCAGGAAGCTTGTCAACAGAAATCCGGAACAGAAATCCGGATTGGAAATCACAATGCCCGGGAACATTATTTTTTTTCAATTTTCCTATGCCATGGTATACTTGTTCTCCCAACTTTTTACCGAGGCAGCCGATCATGGAAGAACTCTATAAAATAATCCTTGTTGATGATGAGGATGAGGTAAGAGGGCGAATTCCCTCCAAGATAAGTGAAGAGAGCGGCTTCACCGTCGTTGGAACAACGGGAAACGGATATGATGCCCTTGAGCTGATTGAGAAATACTCTCCTCAGGTGGTACTGACAGATATAAAGATGCCTTATATAGACGGCATAGAACTGGCCGCCATAATTCGAAGAGATTTTCCGACCGTACGGGTAGGATTCATAACCGGTTACAATGAGTTTGACTATGCACGGGAGGCGATACGGCAGAACGTAAGAAGCTATCTGACAAAACCGCTGACTCAGGAAGATATTGCCGCTTTTCTCCGCAATCTGAAGGTTGAACTGGATGAAGAGTACCGGGATAAGTACAACCGTGAGCTTATCCGGAAGCGCTATGAACAGAGCGTACCTTTAATTATTGAAAACTTCTTTATTAATTATCTTGTTGCCGGTTCTTCGGGATTAACTGAAGATCTTGAAAACCTCAAGGAGTACGGTGTTTCTCTGGATCATGAACGGTATGTCGCTGCATATGTGAGAATGGAGCGAACTGCGGCCAATGGGCGCATTATCGAACATGAAAAACTGAAGTTTTCCCTTCGGGCGAACCTCGATTCCATTCTTGAGCGAGAGACTCTTGAACACTACAGCTTCCTTTTCAATGAAGGAATAGTGTTTCTCATAAAAGAAAAGGGAGCCCTATTCAATCGTAATCTGGACAGTGTTCTGTATCAGTTAGTGAAAACAAGCGAGCATTTTCTCCAGATACGCATAACTATCGGAGTAAGTACCTTTCATTCGGGCTTCGGAGAGATGGGCCTTGCTTATGAGGAGGCTGCACGGGCTGCTGCATTAAGCAGGCTGAAGGGTGGAGGTCCGATAATCTATATCGATCAGATTACTCAGGGCGTCCGCCGCAGCATTATGATGGGTGAAGCCGAATCAAAAAATCTTGAGCATGCCGTCCGTTTCGGAAACAGTGATGAGATCCGGACAAGCCTTCATGAGATGCGTAAAAAAGCCGCCGGTCATACAGAAGCCGGAGCAGATTTTCATCTGTATGTACTCAATCTGGTAAACCTGCTCGCAAACTACGCAGCTTCCCTGGATGCGGATATACACAAGCTTATTGGAGAGGATATACTGGAGTTCATGCTGAAATTCAGAAGTCTGGATGAGCTGTTTACCTGGGCAGAAAAATTCACCTCCTTATTACGTGAGTCCGGTGAAAAAGCCAAGATGAATAATGCTCAGCGACTGCTGGAAAAAGCGCTTGTCCTTATAGAACAGCGATATAACGATTTCAACCTTACCATGGAAACTGTGTGTGACGAACTTGGACTGAGTGTCTCTTATCTGAGTCATCTTTTTAAAAGATACAAAGAAACCACTTTTGTTAAGTACCTGACCGGCAGGAGAATTGAAAAAGCGAAGGAACTGCTTGCAGGAACCGGAGACCGTATTGTGGAGGTTGCAAATGCCTGCGGTTACCGGGATGTCTATTATTTCAGTCATAGTTTCAAAAAATATACAGGCATACCGCCGAGAAAGTTCCGTGAAGAGAATAGCTGATTACCGTCTTTCAATAGGGCAGACCATTTTCCTTAACAGCATGGGTATTGTTGTTGCGGTCCTGCTTCTGGTCAGTATTATTTATTTCGCTGTTTTTACGGAAACTTCCGATTCTCTGGTGGCTTCACAGTCAAGAGAAATCAACAAGCAGATTATTTTCAATTATGAAAGCTATATCAACAGCGTTATAGAGACGGCAAACTATGTTCAGTTTGCCGCATCAAAACTTGACATAGCATACGATGAGTCGGAACTGAACGAGCTTTACCAGGTAAATGCGGATATCAAAAAAGATGTTGTTTCCATCTTTCTCTTTGATTCCAGGGGGGAAAAACTGATAGGTGAAAATATCAGAATACCGGCCGAATCGGTATATCGTTCCCGATGGTTCAATGCCGCACGGAATCAGCGGGATATTTTTCACTTCACCGCCCAGAGGGGCCGAACAGTAACTGAACGGCGTGATGAGGAAGTAATTGCTGTTTCGAAAGTTGTAAAATATGTCCGGGAAGGAATCGAGGCTGAAGGGGTAATCCTTATAGAGCTTAACTGGAAAGCAATAACAGATCTGGCCGGAAAAACCAATCTCGGCAATAACGGCCATATCCTTATTATAGATGATTCGGGAGATCTTATTTACGCCTCAGAAGCTGATAAGGCGGGGTTTCCAGCGGAAAGCTACGCTCTTTCGGCCAGGAAATACCTGGGAGGCTTTGCGGCCGAAATAATGGGTGCGGAAATGTATATACATGTCAATACACTTTCACTCACCCGATGGCGGATTGTTACCGTGAGCAATATAGACGGAATAAGAATTGCTCAACAGCAGATAATCCGGATCCTGCTTATCATCTTCCTTGGCAGTGTCGCGGTAGCAGCTGCCGTATCGGCGTTTATTTCGATGAGAATCTCCCGTCCTGTCAATCAGCTTAAACAGATGATGGCTATGGTGGAGGAGGGCGATTTCCACTCCAAGATTACCGTAACCGGTCAGCGGGAAATCGTTGTTCTTTCGGAATCTTTCAACCGGATGGTGGAGAAGGTCCATACACTTATGGAGAGACTGGTTTCACAGCAGAGGGAAAAGAAGAAAACCGAACTGCGGGCGCTGCAGAATCAGATAAACCCTCATTTTCTCTATAATACCCTCGACTCAATAGTGTGGCTTGCCGAACATCAGCGTACCGAAGATGTAGTTACTACGGTAGTCGCGCTTGCACGGTTTTTCAGAATCAGTATTTCCAAGGGCGAAACCTTTATACCTGTAGCCGATGAGATTTCACATGTAGAAAGCTACCTGACCATACAGAAGATACGTTATATCGACAAATTTGAGTATCACATGGAGATTGATAAGGAGCTTGTTGCGCTTCCGGTAATGAAACTCATTCTCCAGCCTCTGGTTGAAAATGCTATATATCACGGTATGGGTGATGAAAGCGGTCTGATTACTATTATCGGGAAACTCAGCAATGGTGTGATGGTCTTTGAAGTGACCAATACGGGCTACGGAATAAGTGAAGATAAAATTGAAGAGATGTACACCATCATGCGGGAAGATCATTCGCGCAACGGAATAGGCATAAGAAATGTGTACCGCCGCCTGAAACTGTACTATGGTCCGGATGCGGATGTACGCATTTCCAGCGTGCCCGACGAAAGCACTACCGTTACCATTCTCATTCCGGAGAATAACGAAGGAGTCCTTTGATGCGTATGTTCAGCCCGGTAATAATTCTCGGTATTCTGTGTTTCTTTTCATGTTCCGTATCTCCGCCTCCTGCGGGGCTTCTGATTTACAACGGAGAGGACCCCTACATCGACTCATACTTGCAGGATATACGGAAGAATGCCCGGGGCCTGTTTCCTTTGAAGGTACATGATGCCAGAAACTCCCAGGTGGTGCAGAATGAGTACCTGGAACAGTCGATCGGTGAGGGCGCACCAATTATAATAGTAAATCCCGTAGACCGTTTAGCCGCATACTCAATGATACAGACGCTTAAAAAAGAGGATATTCCCGTTATCTTTTTTAACCGGGAACCGTTGCGTCAGGATCTCCAGCTCTGGGACCGGGCATATTACGTTGGTGCACGGGCCGAACAGTCCGGACAGATGCAGGCGGGTCTGGTCATGGAACTTTTCGGAGGAAGGCCGGATGATCTGAACAAGTATGATCGAAACGGTGACAACGTCATACAGCTGATCCTGCTCAAGGGTGAACAGGGACATCAGGATGCCGAAGCAAGAACCCGCGAAGGGCTGCGCAGCTTTGAGCGAGCCGGCTTCTCTCTGGAGGTTCTGGCCCTGGAGATCGCCAACTGGAACAGGGGACAGGCCTACGAGCTTATGGGAACGCTTATCGGTGATTTCGGTGAAGATATCGAACTGGTGCTTTCCAATAATGATGCCATGGCCCTGGGAGCCATAAACAGAATGCGTCAGTCCGGTATGTTCAAAGACAGTAACGGTAATGGACGCATAGACAAGGATGATGAGCAGTGGATTCCCGTTGTCGGAATAGACGGTCTGGATGAAGCTGTCGAGCAGATTCGAAGCGGTTATATGTATGCCACGGTTCTTAACGACTCGGAAACTCAGGCGGAAGCCGTGGTGGATCTGGCTGCCGCCCTTATCAACGGCGGCGCAATTTCCGGACTGAAACATCCTCTGGTAGAAGAAAAGTACATCTGGATCGATTACCAGCCGCTTGTGCTTGAATAGTGCCGGGAAAGCAGTATTCTACAAATTTTGCAGAGTATATTACATGTTCAATCCTCCTGCAGCTGGTAACATGAGTTAATCATGATTAACCCGTCAGGGGAATCAATTATTCCAAGGAGGATGTAATGAAAAGACGATTAGGCTTAATGGTGCTTGTTCTGATGCTCGTAACTGCAGGGCTCTTTGTTTCCTGCGGAGAGAAAGATAAGGAACAGATCGTAATCGGTGCAAACATTTACAGTTTTGCAGACAATTTTATGAATGGTGTTATGAAACCTGAACTTGAAAGCTATGCTGCAAGTAAAGGTGCGAAGATCGAGATTGTGGACTCTGAAGGTCAGCAGGCCAAGCTGAATGACCAGATTGACATTTTTATCACCAAGGGTGTTGATGTTCTTGCAATCAACCTTGTAGACCCCGCTGCGGCTTCCGCCGTTATAGAAAAAGCAAAAAAGGCTGATATTCCTCTCGTTCTTTTCAACAAGGAAGCAACCGAAGACGGTGCAATGGCCGCTTATGATAAGGTCTGGTATGTCGGAACAAACTCCGCCGAATCGGGAATTATTCAGGGCGAAATGATGGTTGCGGACTGGAAAAAGAATCCGGAATGGGACCTTAACGGAGACGGAGTTGTTCAGTACGTGCTTCTCAAGGGCGAACCCGGACATCCCGATGCCGAAGCCAGAACCCTGCACTCGGTAAAGGCATTTACCGATGCCGGTATCAAAGTTGAACAGCTTGCACTCGAAGCGGATCCCAACTGGTCGACCCAGCATGGTGCCGACAAAATGGCAACCTGGCTTTCTTCAAGCTTCGGATCCAAAATTGAACTGGTTATCTGCAACAACGACGGAATGGCTTTTGGTGCAATCAATACCCTTAAGACCGCCGGCGTAGAGCTTCCCCTGTATGGTGTGGATGCCCTCGACCAGGCTCTTACCCACATTGCGGACGGCGAAATGAACGGTACCGTTCTTAATGATGGTGTAAACCAGGCACGTGCCACCGTTGACCTTGCTGTCAATGCCGCCATGGGAAAGAGTGATGTAACCGAAGGAACTCAGTGGAAGATCGAGCCCGGTGCTTCCAAGGCTGTGCGGGTTGCTTATGTTGCCGTAACACCCGAGAATTATCAGGATTTCCGTTAATCGGAAGAATTATCTTGCGGATGTCACGGAAAGGCCCTATGCTTTCCGTGGCATTTTTTATTTACACTGAATGAGGTGTTTTCTTTGGAAAAATATCTGCTGAAAATCGAAGATGTTTCAAAGTCTTTCTCCGGAGTCCGGGTTCTGAAGAACGTAAGCCTGAACATCAGGGCAGGTACGGTTCACGCCCTGATGGGAGAGAACGGGGCCGGTAAATCAACCCTGATGAAATGCCTGTTTGGAATCTACCGGCAGGATACGGGACGTTTCTTTCTTTCAGGCGGGGAATTTAATTTCAGCGACCCGAAGCATGCACTGGAGAACGGGGTTTCAATGGTTCACCAGGAACTTAACCAGGTTGTTCAGCGTTCAATTTCGGATAATATCTGGCTGGGACGATATCCGGTCAGGGGTTTGTTTGTTGATGAAAAAAAAATACGCCGGGATACCCTGGATCTTTTTAACAGGATAAACATTCATCTGGATCCCGATACTCCCCTGAATAAACTATCCGTCTCTCAGCGTCAGATGGTCGAAATAGCAAAAGCCATCTCCTACGATGCAAAGATAATTGTGCTGGACGAACCGACCTCTTCACTTACGGATAATGAAGTGCGCATGCTCTACGATATAATTAAAACCCTGAGAGATCAGGGCGTAGGCATTATCTATATTTCTCACAAGATGGAAGAAATCTTTGAGATAGCCGATGAGGTCACCGTTCTGAGAGACGGAAACTACATCGGAACCGAATTTATAAAAGATGTGAATATGGAAATTGTCGTAAACATGATGGTAGGAAGGGAGCTTGAAGAACGTTTCCCGCCGAAGACCAATGTGCCGGGCGATGTTCATATGCAGGTAAAGAATCTTACCACCAGATTTGATCCGGTAATCAGCAATATAAGTTTTGATCTCAGACGGGGAGAAATTCTTGGTGTGGCAGGACTTGTAGGTGCAGGACGTACGGAAATGATGGAGGCTCTGTTCGGAGGACGGACCATCGAGAGCGGAGAAATATTCATTGACGGCAAAGATGTAAAGAACCGTAATCCTCAAAAAGCCATACGCAACCGTTTTGCTTTTCTTACGGAAGAACGGCGGGAGACCGGCATCTATCCCGTAGCGGATATTACCTTCAACACTACTATCGCAAATGTCGAATCCTACCGCGGCAGGTTCGGTTTCATAGACGATAAGAAAATGCTTGAAGACACGGACAAACAGGTGGCCCGCCTGAGGGTAAAGACCCCCAACAAGCGGGAACTTATCCGGTCCCTGAGCGGAGGAAACCAGCAGAAGGTTATAATCGGCCGCTGGCTGCTGACCGATCCGGATATTCTCCTTCTGGATGAACCCACAAGAGGAATAGATGTCGGAGCAAAATATGAAATTTACCAGCTGATTATAAACCTTGCCATGAACGGAAAATCGGTGATTGTTGTTTCATCTGAAATGCCCGAACTCCTCGGAATAACCAACCGGATAATGGTAATGAGCAACGGACGCATGGCCGGTATAGTCGATACCGATAAGACCAGTCAGCATGAAATATTCAACCTGGCAATGAAATTCCTTAACAATAACAAAGAGGCTGAAGTATGAGTGAGGTTAAAAATGCCGCGGTTCTGGGCATAAACAGGGACCGGTGGAAATCTTTCTTTACCAACAATGCAATCTACATAGTAATCGTCGCAATGATTCTGTTCATTGTCATATCGGAACCGTCGTTTCTGTCGATTCCTGTTCTTCGCAACATAGCAACCCAGAGCGCCGTCAGGCTTATTCTTGCCTTCGGTGTGGCCGGGATAATTATCCTGCAGGGAACCGATCTTTCACTGGGACGTCTTGTAGGCTTCGCCGCCGTCATTTCAGCGTCGCTTCTCCAGCGACCCGACTACGCCAACCTGTTTTATCCGGAGCTGGGCCAGCTTCCTCTGTTTCTTCCCCTTCTTATATCCTGTGTAGTCATAGGCAGCCTCAGCGCCATAAACGGCTGGGTTGTCGCAAAGTTCAAGATCCATCCCTTTCTGGCTACCCTGGGTATGATGATTACCGCTTACGGAATCCTGTCCATCTATTTTGCTTCGGGCGATCCGGGTCCGCAGCCGATAGGCGGGTTCGATGTCCGGTATACCGAATTTGTCGTTGGCCAGACCCTGGGAATCCCGAATCTTGTCTGGTATGCGGCTATAACCAGCGTATTGGTCTGGATCCTCTGGAATAAGACAACCTTCGGGAAGAATATGTATGCAGTAGGCGGGAACCCTGAAGCGGCGAAGGTTTCCGGAGTTAATGTCATGAAGACAACGGTTCTTGTTTATATCCTCGCCGGGGTTCTGTATGGAGTAGGCGGCTTTCTGGAAGCTGCCCGGATAGGGAGTGCAAATAACGGAACCGGCTTCGGATACGAACTTGATGCCATTGCCGCATGTGTTGTAGGCGGAATCTCCTTTTCCGGGGGAATAGGAAAAGTATCCGGTGCCATTGCCGGTGTTTTAATGTTTACCATAATCAGTTATGGAATGACATTTATCGGCCTTGACCAGTACTACCAGTATATAATCAAGGGAATCATTATTGTGGCTGCGGTTGCAATGGATACCAGAAAGTACCTCAAGAAGGTCTGAATCATGTGCGGGTTCAGGGAGCGGGTAAGTACATCTTCCGCTTTCTGAACCCGTTTTTATTGCCCTGAGACTTACGAGGATGCCCATCATGGCGTCCTCAACACGTATTGAGACAAGTTTACGCAGATCCCGCTCCAAATCGCCTCAAGGCTTTCTGCACTTTTTTCAAATCTGTGAGACACTGTATGGTATGTATAATAAAAAAAAGTATGAACATTCCGACCCCGATGGATATCATGACCTTTTCGTATATGGAGATAATGAAGATTATCTCCTTTTTTTACAACAATTTTTTCTGGATGTTTGCAGTCATAAAGGCTGCAGCATGGTTTTTTACGGTCCCGAAGAAACGTGTCAGGTCCTGAAACGAATTGTGAGCTTCTGGAAGCTGGGTGACAGGAAATGCGCAGTCACCATTTCCATTGTCCCCATGGAAAGCTTTTCGGATCCCCATGAGTGTTTCAACAGAAAACTGTTTTTAATCTCCCTGAAAGAAGTATTTGAAGCCAGCGCGTCGGAACGCATTTACAGCTGTGTAGATATGAATCTTCCTCTTTCTGCAATAAGGAATGAAAAAGCGATAGTATGCTTTATCGACGACCTTAACAGGGCCTGTTCCGGTTTGACGGTAAACGGGGTCTGTTCCCTGTTCTGCCTGAACATCGGAAAAGAACATGAGCGCAGAAATTTCATAAGGCAATTCCGGAAAGTCTATTTTCCGGAAAAGGTATACCGTACTGCAGGTATATGCCGGCTACTGGAGGACCAGATCGATGGTGCGGAAAGGGGGATTGCGGAACTGCTTGCGGGAAGCAGGCCCTGTTCGGAAAATCTTTTTTCGGGAATGTTCCACGGTCATTTCGGGGAACATTCGGTTTCTCCGGAAAAGAAGGATGAGCCGTCGGAAGAGCGCTTTCTGAAAGAGGTGCTGTGGATCAGCGATCAGCGGGGCAGGCTTACGTATGTCTCTTCTTCTATCAAACCGATATCCGGAAGAGATAAGGGAATGTATATAGGAAAGAATATTCTCGATGCGGTATCGCCGGAGAATATACAGGTAACAGAGGAAATATATCGTACCGGAATAAGGCATTCCCGAAAAAAGACAGCCGGTCCGCTTGTAAGGAGAGGCACCTTTATTGTAAGGGAAAACCGCAGAATATTTCTTAAGATTTCAATTCTGCCCATAAAAATAGACACGGTGCTTATCGGTTTTATGGGATCGGTTATCTGTGAAGCAGGACCCGGAGTGAATACCGGAATGGAGAGCTCTTTACCCGAAGAACTTACTGAACGTGACCTGCAGATTATTGAATACCTTTTCGAAGGCTATTCCAGCCGGGAGATTGGTGACCGAATGGCTCTTGCAGAGATTACAATCAAAAAGAACCTGACAAGAATCTACAGAATATGTAATGTGGTAAGCCGTACGGAATTGCTGATGAGTATGTGTAAAAGATAACAGAAGGAAGTCAAATCCTACATGGGCGATACAAGATTTGAACTTGTGACTTCTACCGTGTGAAGGTAGCACTCTCCCACTGAGTTAATCGCCCCGCCCATTAAAAAAGCTCCCCCGGACAGACTCGAACTGCCGACCTAGTGATTAACAGTCACCCGCTCTACCAACTGAGCTACAGGGGAAAGTTCCAAAGAACGTGTGTAATCTACACAAAAGGAGCGTCCCTTGTCAACGCCTTTGAGGAACTATTTTTGCAATACTTTTACCGCAAAAAGGACAGCTGCCGTCTGTATTGAGCCTGCTTTTAATGCTGTAGCCCTTTCTCTCGACAACCATGTTTCCGCAGTCCGGACAGATGGTGTCGCTCTTTGCGGCAATATTTCCGGGGTAGACGAAAGAAAGATACTTCCCCGCAGCTTCCGCAGCTTTCAGGACCGAAGCGGCGGAGGCTGACGGAATTGTGTACTTGTATGCCGGATGGTAGGCCGAGAGGTGCCAGGGTATATCCCGGTTAAGACCTGCGATGAACCTGGCCGATGAGTCGATCTCTTCGGGACTGTCATTTTTTCCGGGAATAAGAAGGGTGGTAATCTCCGTATGCACCTTCATCCCGACCGCAATTTCGATGAAGCGTTCCACCGGATCAAGTTTTCCCTTTACAATCTGACGGTAGAAAGAATCGCTTTTCCCCTTCAGGTCGATATTTACCGCATCCACCGCGGAAAGCAGTTCCCTTGCGGGAGCTTCATTAAGATAGCCGTTTGTTACAAGAATGACGGCAAGCTCTGCTTTATGCGCATGGGCAACAGCCTCCAGAAGGTACTCAATATGCAGGGAGGGTTCGGAGTAGGTAAATGCCACTGAAGGGAGGCTTTCCCGGAGAGCCGCCTTTATCAGTTCATCGGGAGGGATACAGGATTCGGAAGGACGTACGGTTTTTTCAAATTCTTTGCTTATCCGGAAATTCTGACAGAAGGGACAGTCCAGGGTGCAGCCGTAAAAACCGACTGAAAAGGTTTCTGTCCCGGGAAGAAAGTGATAGAGCGGTTTTTTTT
>NPID01002972.1_pt1 | contig 40149 bp, 25 predicted proteins | sample 8637491 | NCBI WGS metagenome assembly NPID01 (sample SAMN07420843, study PRJNA396082) | bioreactor metagenome | isolation source: sample BA6 brine-fed electro-methanogenic bioreactor BA | place: Japan: Kochi | collected 2016-06-14 | reverse complement strand
TATATAAGGATAGGTTCTTAATATCTGGTGCTGGACGCATTTTTCTCCTTTTCCCGGCTCACACCCCCGCCCCCTTCAGCTCCTCATCCGCCATGCCCCCGGTCAGCTCGCCTGTGAATGCCTTCTGGAGTATGGACTGCCGTAGTTCGGAGAGGGAGGTGAGTTTTTGCTCATACAAAGATACTGATCTCATCTTTTGAGTTTTTAGATATTCAAGATTTTTTACAATTTTTCTTTGTTCTATTAATGAAATAGGATATGTAAGAACAACATCCTTTAATGAAGAGTTTGAGATGACGGGTTGAGCTGCTTGCCGAGCATAGCTCCTTAAATTCTTAGAATTAAGAAGATACGTAAGGAAAACTCCGTCGAAGATTTTTTCATAGTTCAATACTCTGAATGCGTTATCTGTTAGCCATATCTCCTCGTTCAAGCATCTAACATTCCCACAAAGAGCTCCAACTCGACCTACAATAACATTTTCGCTCTTTAGATTATGTTGGTTATGGTAACCCGAAATACCATTTCCTCCATAAACTGGATATGCTCCCTCCATCATCTGCTTTTTTGTCAAGCCATCTCCACTTTTTAGTTTGATTACTTCATTGAATTTCTTCTCTTCCCACCCCTCACCCTTTTCGGTGAAGACGCGGTTCAGCTCGCTGTCGAAAAGCTCCTGTGCGTTCTGGATGTTCTTCTGGGTATTGGCTATTGCTGTGTCTATGGCCTCGAATGCCTCGTCGAGAATGGCGACTATCCGCTTTTGCTCGGGGAGAGGGGGGAGGGGGAGTCTATAATTTTCAATGAACGTCTTTGAAACTCTCTGATGACCCGATGTGCCAGTCATACTCGAAACACCCTTAGTTATGAAAGAATCTTGCGAAAGAAAATAGTACAGGTATTCGTTTGAGATCAGCTCAGAGCATCTAATTACAAAAAATTCACTTGAACCAAAACCAATTCCGTTCTTCATTCCCTTTGCAATCGCTAACTTACCATTTTCAAAGCACGGAGTGATCTTAGCAAGCAAAACGTCCCCATCTGCGAAATATGTGTAGCCGGAATATACATCCTGAAGCTCTTTTGCTTCATTGCTTTGAACATACTTTTGTCCAATTCCAAGAGAACTCATCGGGATGAAGGATACCACATCATGGTCCTTCAAGAAATTTCTTACTTCTTTCCTCTGCGGTCGTATTTCACAGATTTTTTTTATCGCTCTCAGAGACCACCCCTCTCTCACAGCAGCCTCCGAATCACGTCACCAGCAGGTATATTTATGTTCATCTATTGCTCCTTAAGTCTGTTCAAAAGGTCTATCTTGAACTATTCGGAAACCCGAATAGTTGCTCTTGTCGTCGCATTCTGCGACCTCAAAACTGGTCGCAATTTGCGTCCAGTTCACCAATGCCATGTCACAACAGCTTCCTGATCTCCGCAAGGACCTCTGATGTCTCGCGGTCAAGCTCTTCTATCTCGTCCAGAATCTCCTCCGGCGAACGCAGGGGGTCTTCCTCAGGGGCATTGGGGTTTTTGACGGACAGGTCAAAGGTCTCCTTGTCCACATCGCCTATGTCGATTGTCCATGAGCGTTCTGAATCGGCAAAGTTTTTCTGAAGATCGACAAACTCTTTGAGGTCATCGTCGTTCAATGGGTTTGTCTTGCCGAGGCTGCGACCGGGGTCAAGCTGATAATACCATATCTTCCGGGTGGGTGCGCCCTTTTCGAAGAACAGCACCACGGTCTTCACCCCTGCACCCTGAAATGTGCCAGAGGGGCAGTCGAGAATAGTGTGGAGATTGCAGCCTTGAAGAAGATCCGCACGTAGAGCCTTCGAGGCATTGTCTGAGTTCGACAGGAAGGTGTTCTTGATGACTATTCCCGCCCTGCCACCTGCCTTGAGCATCTTGATGAAGTGCTGAAGGAACAGGAAGGCGGTCTCGGAGGTCTTGATAGGGAAGTTCTGCTGGACCTCCTTGCGCTCCTTGCCGCCGAATGGGGGATTGGTCAGGACTATGTCGTGCCTGTCCTTGTTCTGTATGTCCGCAAGGTTCTCGGTCAGGGTGTTGGTGTGGACGATGTTGGGGACATCGATGCCGTGGAGTATCATGTTCATTATGCCTATGATAAAGGCCAGAGACTTCTTCTCCTTGCCGTAGAATGTCCTCTCCTCAAGTATGCTGAGATCATCGGTGCTGAGCTTCTTCTTGCCGTGGCGCAGATGCACGAATGACTCGCAAAGAAAGCCAGCAGAACCACAGGCACCGTCATAGATAGTCTCACCGATTTTTGGATCCATGACCTTGACCATTGCACGGATAAGGGGCCGAGGTGTGTAGTATTCGCCGCCATTACGCCCGGCATTGCCCATGCGATTGATCTTGTCCTCGTAAAGGTGGCTAAGCTCGAATTTCTCCTTCTGTGAATGAAAGCGGAGTGTATCGACAAGCTCAAGGGCATCCCTGAGAGAGTAGCCGCTCTGGAACTTGTTCTTTATCTCGTCGAAAATAGCACCGATCTTGTACTCTATGGTATCCGGGTCGCTGGCTCTTTCCATGAAGCCCCGTAGATAGGGAAAGAGGTTTTTGTTCACAAAGTCGATAAGGTCATCGCCTACCATCTGATTGTCATAGTCGATGGAGCCATCAGTCTGTTTCGGCACTGCCCAGCTTTCCCATCTATGGGCTTCGTCGATGATGTAATCATACTCCTCACCACGAAGCTCGGCTTCCTGCGCCCTTTCGCTTTCCAGATCGTCGAGATACTTGAGAAACAGCAGCCAGGATGTCTGCTCAGTATAGCCCAACTCAGAGGAGCAGCCAGCCTCTTTCCACAACACATCGTCTATATTTCTAAAAACTTGTTCGAACATGTTTACCTCAATCCTGTATTCAGGGACGATATGTCCCTATGTGATATAGATACTTGAATAATATAGCCTTCTTTCAGGTGAGGGCAAATATAAACCACGGGCGACAAGATCGCAAAAAAAAGGACCTGATGGACAGGCCCTTGTTCTTGTTTAAGTTATGCACTAGTTAGAGCAGCAGAAATCAAGATTCTCCGTATTAATTAAAAAATTGATTCGATTGCATCGCATATATTGCTGTAAGAAAGATCAGTGAGTCCGATGCCGTCTTGAATACCAGCTCTTTGATATGCTTTCGACCCAGAACGAGCAGGATGATTGCCATTGCTATACCGATGTAAAACCAAGCAGGATACAATAGTCTTGCATATTCGGCTATGCCTTCGCAAATCCATGACATACATCGAGGATTCCTTTTAAGAAAGAAATGAAGACTCCAGCCCAGGGGAAGGACAACAATCTGTCGAGCCTCGACATACCTCTTTCGGATTATACTCACCAACCCCAGAAAGAACCCAATACTCAGAAATGCCTTGATCCAGTAAAATTGAAAGTTTGTCAGTCTCCACCAAAAAGGGTGATCCCATATTACACTGTCAATATCAGTCCTAAAGCCTTCAAACAGTAAACTTGCCATAAAGTACACGATATATACGATATAGAAGCTGTCGTTCTTGAAAATCCTTTTCATGATCTCCTCCTTGTTCTTCGATCATGAATATAAGGAATGCGCCTGAGTTTTGTTACAGAAGGGATAAAAGATGTTGCGCTTGCCTGATAGTTCCGAGATGAATTTGATACAGAAAACGTCTATTACTGCCTAGTCACTGCCTCTTCTCTAGATTTATTTTCTTTTACAAGAATGCCTTTAAGATGTTAGACTATCTATAGTTAAATCAGTACTACAGCTCAAAGAGAGTCTAATATTGACAAAGAATACAAACTAGAACCTGGCGATGAAAGGAGGACAAAGAAACCGAGACTGGTTTTGAGGGCATTCTCACAGGTTTCCAATGGGAGGCTATCCTTTAAGAACCTTTCGGGACTATCAGCACAATCCAGACCTATTTCTTGAAGTGGCTAGCATATAATTTCTTCTGACCAATAAGAAGTCTGGAGTAGTATAAGAGCACGATGTCACTCGCCTCGCATAAGTACTCGACACATCATTCTGAAGACCCTTTCCTTAAGATAATCTTATCTTTGCGCTGATAAAGGATATACAGTTAGATCCAAGCAGAAGAAGCGGACGATGGGCTATCGAAGTTACTCACTCTTGGTTCATAGGTTCAGAAAACTACTTGTCAGGTTCGAGAAAAGATTAAAATCATACTTGGTGCGCTGCATCTTGCTGGTGCAATAATAACAATTCGGAATGCTGGTGCTTTTTTAAGGATAGGCTTTTAAGTATAACATTAATTAGCCATTCTCAAGAGATGTATCAACGCATCCGCCCATTTAGATTATGGTTACGCAGATGCGAGGTATAATTTCTTATCCTATGAATATATACAGGATACTTGAGCATATGTATAATCTCCCTGAAAAGGGATATTTTTCCTTTTCGAAATAGGCCTTTCATGGTGTCACCGCGCTCAAGGTTTCTATGCCAAGATCGCCTGTTTCCCATGCCCTCTCGAGCATGAGATTGACCTTTTTCCAGCTCTTGCGTCGGTAGTTCAGCTCCTTTATGCCCTTTTCGAGTATGCGGTAATACTTGCGCATTCTGCCGTTTTCCTGCTTCTCTTTATAGGACTCAATGAAACCTCGCTTTTCCAGCCTGTGTAAAACAGGGTAGAGCATGCCGTCTGTCCACTCAATATCCCCCTGCGAAAGAAATTTCACATCCTTGATTATCTGGTAGCCATAGCTGTCACCATTTTGGAGAATTGCCAGTATCAGCGGTGTTGCGCTGGCTGCTGTTAATTCCTTTGATACTATCATTTTATCTCCTCCCAGTCAGGGATTTGTACGTCTTTGAGTTCAAAATACTTCTCGAATCCCTTATATTCATATCTTGTTGGTTCAGAATAGCTTCCATCGGAATCGATTATGAACCGCTTTTGATTTGCCATGCCTCGGAATCGCAGGAATGACTCATTTGGATCATATTTCTCGTACTTATGGGCAAAGTATCCGGAAAGAATAGAGGAGGGTATGGAAAGCAGAAGAACAAAAAGAAATAGCAAGACAGACGAAACAAGCCCGGTCGCTTCCCAGAAAATAGCCCAGCTCTTTCCATATCTATATGCAATAGTGGACGATAGAGCCAATAAGAACGCCACAAGCAAGAGTGGGGAAAGGTAGAGAATCATTAGCGTCTCGTCATACATCACAATGTATAATGGGCTACTGAAGAATATCAGACTGAAAAGAACATGTGGTGCGTGCATCCTTATCTTTATGAATATCTTCCACTTACTTACGAATATCCCAATGCTGAATACTACGACAAGTATATGAAGCAAAACTTGTGTGAAGTCAGAGCGAGAAATAATAGTAGAAATTATGAAGAAGAGAAAGGCTGTAAGAATAATGACGAAGGATGAAGCCGCTATCTCCCAGTGATTGAATTCCCTGGCACGATTGACAAGGATTATCGACAGGAGGCAGCCAAGAACAGCAAAGAGAAATAAAATGGACAGAATGATCTTGAGTAGAAGTATTATATTAATAGTAATATCGAATAGATCGACTCTGAAAGGAGAATGTTCTGTGTTCTTCAGGTCATTGATGATTTTCAGTAGCTCGGTGGTTGTAAAGTTGCCAACAGCTGCAAGGGCAGCAGGATATTTCTTTCCGTTCAACATGTACAAAGAAGAAAGATTTTCAAAGGCCAATCTCAGGGGATTATAATAATCAAAAAATGGCTCTCCCTTGTAAACTATCACTGCTGTCTGGAGAAAGTGCAACATATCTGCTTCAACAGCCTTGAAGTCTTGTTCTCTATCGAATGGACCTAAATCGTCAAAATAATATTGCGCAGCAACATACAGATTATCCTCTGAGCGTGAGGGTACTGTTGAGATTATTCTCTGATTCTTAAAGTCATCCAATCCAGCTTCCATAAGTACTGGCCTTGCCTTCCAGTACATATCATTTTTGAAATCGTCAAAATGTTCTGAGTGTATTGCAGTCTCAAAGGACTTTCTCTGTAGGGAGTCAAGCATATATCCAACGCTTCTAAAGGGATTCGAATAGACCAGAATTGGTGGAATATTTCCCTTTGCCATAAGAGATTCCTTTAGTGCATAATGATAGGAGGCCTCCCCAAACAACCAATGTGCTTGTTCTGCTTCCTTTTCTAACAATTGTTTTAACGCCACTACCTCCTTTGGCAAAGGAGCAGGAATAAAAAAGGCAGCATTTTCTCCATCTCTGCCATATTCTAAATACTTCTGTATGCTGTCTGTTACTTCTGTGACTCCTTTTTCCCTGAGGTATTGATAACTGAAGGCAATATAGAGTGGATATGCCATCTCCTGTGGATTCAGGGAATGTGCTTTTTTGAGGTGATCTATAGCAGTTTCATATTTGCCTGCAGCATAGAAAATATAGCCTGCGCCCGCCTGCATATTCTCGTCATTCTGCCTATGGCTCACTGTCTCTTCTATCATCGCAAGATGTTCATCAGAGAAGCTATCTAATGTCTCCTCGTTTTCACGAACCATAGCAAAAGGAACTCCCTGCCAATAACTCGGCATATTTGAAAGGAAGTAGAAAATAATCAAAGAGATTCCCAATAATGCCAAGGGCAAAAGAATATAGTTTTTTACTGTAGGTCTCAGCCTCTTGTTGGATTTTCTATATTCCTCGGATATTTTCGCTGCATCCCCGAGCCTATGCTTTGCCACCATGAATGCCTCCGATCTGCTCAGGCTTTTCTCCTCCAACTCATCCATTGATTCCAATAGATGATTTTCAAGCTCTTCCATCTCTTCTTCAGAGATCTCCCCATACTTTCGTAGATTCTCACGCCATTTATCGATCTTCTTATCCACCGGATACCCCCGTTCTTTTACATAGAAGCTCTATGTACACTATACATTGTACTTCTATGTATGTCAAGTATATAATCAAATTAATTTGTAAGTGCATGTTAACTGGTCAGATAGACAATAACCTGCTCAAGATTGATTCCCTGACTCATACATCTCAAATTTTGAAAATGCTCTGACTTTGTTCATAACTATACTCTGAGAGCCTATTAAACCGCTAGAGAATGAGATCAAAACAAGCGGTAGCTTCTGTCAGAATTGTTTACTTGCTCCTCCCCATGCTTTTAGACCATCAAGGAGACACATGTTGTATTTTGATTAGGTGCCACGAATAAAGAGAGATTTTACCACCAAATTTTTTGGGGCAGAATGAGCACCCCCAATTCATTAATTGGAGATAGCCCTTCTTTTATGACAGCTTGTGTTTGGCCACCTTAGTCACAGATATGATTGGGATAGTACTTTCATGAGCTCAAAAAAAATCTTCATGGTTGCTGATGAGGGGTAGGACTTCGTATCGGGCATGTGCCTCTTTTCATAGTCTCTGCTTGGCCTAAAGTCTATGATCTAAATAGAGTGATCGGGTTTTCGGTCACTTCCTTCAAGTTCTAGGATGCCAGATATTCCTTCAGAGGTTCACCTGATGCTGATGTGTAATCTTTATGCATCCAGCGAAGAACACGACAATTTTGGAGACTATTGATAGGGGGTGGTCCCAAAAACGGTATCTGCAAAGGTCTTGACCAAGCAAATACGCTGGTGGTATTTTCCGTTGTTTGTATTATCTATGCACTTTGCTGATATACACTCTGCCCATCACCATAGTATGAGGAGTAAATATGTTGATAGACGCTTACCGTTCTTGTACTCAGTTCTTCATCAGAGTATGCTTCTTGAGGGAGCCATAGTAGATTTTCCTTTATGATCTTCTTTACCTGAGCTGTGATCTGTCGGCTCTCTCTCCAACGTCCTATCTTCAATTTTTCAGCTTTCAGTATATCAAGGGTCTTCTTTGCGACCTTCTTGACCTGCTTCCTGTCCTTTTCACTCAGGTCTTTCCCTGCGCATAACAGATCGAATATCGCCAAGGTCTCCTGATCCTCCAAATTCTCCTTCATTACTCTCTGTTCCTCTTTCTCTAAGCCTTTTACGTACTTAATAAGCTTTTCAAAAGCGAGAATTGTATTTTCAAGAGATTTGTCCTTGTTATAGTCCTTGATGATTTCCTGGTAACGTTCGTAGAACTCCAATCGAAGGGGATTCTCCTTCAACATTTGCTGGAGCTTTTTCTCGATGGCCTTCTGGAGATCATAGGTGAGGGTGTTCTTTCTTGGTGCATTTGCAAAAGCCGCCTTGAGCTTCTCAACATCAAGCCTGGATAGATCAATGAATACTTCATCCTTGCCTGTACTATCTGCTTTCAGCATCACGCTGTCATTCACAACCGCCTGTAGTTCCATAATGATCTCTGTGACATCTGCGTCTTTCACTCTCTGGTGGAGTTGATTATAGATAGCTTCGATTGCGTTGTAATCTTTCAGAAACGGCTTGATCTGTTTTTCCGGGTACAGGGCATTGTATTTCCTGAAAACATTCCGTGCCTTCATCTCAAATGATGTGCGGGTGGTCTCGTTCAGGCATACACAATCAGCAGCTTCTTTAAGCCTGCCTATCTTCTCCATTGAATCTGCTTCTATGAGATTTGACAGCTCGAAGTTTACTTCAGTCAAATCCTGCCGTACCTGGTTTATTGCCTTTCCCAGTTCGGCTGCAAGCTCTTCAAGTTCCTCTACCGGCCTGTCTTTTTTCCTGTTACCGTCTTTACCTTTAGAGCCTTCCCCATAGATTGCATATGCCTTCTCAAGCTGCTTGTAGACATTGCCATAGTCAACGATCAGTCCCCTCTCCTTTTCATCGTCAAAAACACGATTAGCCCTTGCGATGGTCTGCATCAGGGTGTGGCCCTTTATTGGTTTGTCGAGATACATTGTAGAGACGCATTGTGCATCAAAGCCAGTAATCCACATGGCACATACGATAACCATGCGGAATGGATTGTCAGGGGCCTTAAATTCCTTCTCCAGATTACGCTGCACCATTTTTCTTCTATGGGTTTCTATATCCAGCCCCATCTTGCGGAATTTATCGACCTCGTTCTGCTCACTGCTCACTACAACGCATATTTCGGTTTCTTTTACTCTCTCGTATTTCCGCTTCAACTCCTGTGCTTCCTGCTGGTCTTCGGCATTGGCTATGTGACCTTCCAGTTCCTTCAGGTATTGGGGCCAGTATTTCATTATCATGTCATACATGCGGACTGCAGTGGGCTTGTCTATTGCAACGACCATTGCCTTTCCCTGATAGCCTCTGTCGTTAAAGTGCCAGGCAATGTCTTTTGCTATTGCATCCAGACGGGATTCGGCAGTGAGAACGGGGTAGTTCTTGTGGAAAAGGTAGGACAGCTTCTTACGCTGGTCTTCATCAAGATCATCATCCTGAAGTATATCTGCCATCTGTTCGTCAAGTTCCGGGTTATGGAGATCAAGCTGCTCTCCCTTGTTGATGTAAAGCAGGGGAAGGGTAGCTTCGTCGTCTATGGAGCGTTTGAAGTCATACACCGAGACATAGTCGCCGAAGATGTTTTTTGTCAGCTCTTCTTCTTCCTTTATTATTGGTGTGCCGGTAAACCCAAGATAGGATGCATTGGGCAGGCCATGAAAACGCATATTACGGGCATAGGTTCCCCCCTGTGTGCGGTGGGCTTCGTCAGAAATAACAATGATGTTTTTCCTGTCGGTAATCAGGGGGTATTCCGATTCCTTTTGCTGATCTATGGAGAACTTATGGATGAGGGTGAATACATACCGGTGGTTCTCTGAGAGCAGTTCCCGGAGATGTTCACGCCCTGTCATCCCTGACTTGTGTCCTGCGATAACATTCTTATTGCTGACCACACCAACGCCGGAAAAGGTATCGTATATCTGGTTTTCAAGCTCTTTTCTATCAAGCACAATAAGGAAGGTATAGGAACCCCCCAGCTTTCTGTGCACCTTTTCACAGAGAAACACCATTGAATATGACTTTCCGCTGCCCTGAGTATGCCAATATACGCCCAGCTTTCCGTTGAGGTCTTCAATGCTCTTTACGTTCTCCAGAACCTTGTTCACGCCCAGATATTGGTGGTTTTTGGCCATCAGTTTTACGGCATCTCCCATTGACTCATCGAACAGAATGAAGTTCTCAAATAAATCCATCAAACGTTTGGGGGCGCAGGTACCACGGAGCATGGTGTCCAGTTTGACAACGCCTTCTTCCTCCTCGGTGATTCGCTTCCAGTCGAGGAAGAACTTATAGGGGCTGGTGATGGTCCCCACCTTGGCATCAGTGCCATTGCTCAGGATTATAAAGGCATTGGTATGGAATAGATGGGGTATGGTGTCCTTATAATCTTGCAGGTTACCATAATAGGCATTGCTCAGATCGGTGTGATGGGCTTTAAGCTCCATGAAGACAAGAGGGATACCATTGACAAAGCCGATAACATCTGTTCTGCGGTTGTATAGCTCGCCTGTGATCTCCAACTGGCGGACAGCCAGAAAATGGTTGTCTTCATGGTCGTTGAAATTGAAGACCTTGAGCTTTTTCCTGACCAGTTCCCCCTTGGAATTAGTAAACGATACCTCGACTCCCTTTTTCAGCAGCTTGTATTTCTCCTGATTAATCCGCCCGGGTGTCTTGTCGGCCACCTTCTGGGTTATCTGGTCGATGGCCTGCTCATAGGCTGTTTCGGGAAGACCGGGGTTGAGCTTCTTCAGTGCCTGCAAAAGATAACGGGTGAGTACAACCTCTGACCTGTTGTCTCTACCCAGCAGGCCGTCCTCGCCGAATGTCTCCTTGTGCCAGGCATAGACTACCTTCCAGCCAAGCTCTTCAAGCACGTCCTGTGTTGCCTGCTCTATGAGCCTGTCCTCTGAATATTCATAGCTCATGTCAGGTCCTCCGGTAAATCTATTGCATCCACATCAATCATGCCGGTCATCAGACGGGGCAGGAGGATGTCTCTGGCTTCTTTGAGGAGGTGGTTTTGTTCACCTAGACAGTATATCAGAATAAGCAAGGGCTTAACTTTAGCATTAAACTTGTTCAAGAGAGAGCTTTTGGGCATCTTAACTGTCTGGAATTTCAAAAAAGCCTCCCAATTGTAATTGACAATATTACTTGCACTTCTTTTTTCAAATATTTCAGTAGCCTTTGATTTTCTAAGATATTTAAAGAAAAGAATCAATGGAAATGAATAATCGACAGATTTTGGTCTCATCAATTTACAAAAGCTAGCACACATAACACTGCCGTTAAATTGATTTATCAAGTTGTTTGTAATCAACAACGTTTTCGCAACTCCTTCATAAGAGCTACCTCCTGAAACTTCAAAAACGATGTCTCCGTGCTGTAGTTTTCTTGAATTTAGATTAGAGACCGTATGCCAACGATAAGGCACTTTTTCTTTTGAACCAAGTTTAAGATTATTAATATCTGTACCTCGAATAACAAAGGCGGGTACAGAATACTTATCATTTTTAATCTCTACTCCCCAGCCACCACCAATGTGGTAATCAATCAATTCTCCTAGTCTGAACTCGCTCCAGCCTTCAGGTGTCCCTTCAATATTAAACCACTCTTCGTATGTGTGTTGTGCCTTTTCCTCAAGCAGTTTGATCCGCTTGAGGTTGTTCTCGATCAGGTCATCATAGGCGGAAAGAATGGAGGCGATTTTGCGTTGGGTGGGGAGGGGGGGGAGTAGTGTATGTATTCTATGTATTCTCTCAGGAGCAGTATGTTTTACTTTTATTCCAGTTGAAGTGCTATAAATAGTTGCACGTATTCTATGGGTGAAGAATAGGTAGTAGATAAAAATCTTGTCAACTGCGCTCTCATCGAAATCAGTGAGAAGACCTATCCGTTGATTATGCAAAAATTTATTGTCTTCAGGTATAAGTGCAGGACTTCCCAATAGACCTGTCCCCTGTTCTGTCATCGCTATTATCAGGTCATTCTTTTTAAGTAAATATCCGTTTGGAAACGAGTTCAAATAGAACTTCTCCTTGCCTTCCTGAAGACGAAACCCACCACTTTCATAGAAATTTCCTGGAGTAACGACAATAAGTTTTCCTTCAGAGCCAAAGAACTTTCCTTTAAAGGCCCAACCATGCTTTACTTGAAAGAGTTGACCTAATTTAACTTGTTTCCACCCCTCCCTCATAGCTTCACCGACTGTATCTTTTTCATAAGGGCATTGGCTTCTTCGTTCAGGGTTGCAAGCTCGGAGTGTATCTCTGCCATGCGGCCCCTGTAGTCGAAGTCCATGTCTATGTCTATGCTCACACCCACGTAGCGTCCGGGTGTCAGGCTGTAGTCCTGCTCGATGATCTCTTCCATGCCTACTACCTTGCACAGCCCCTCTACATCCTTATATTCACCGTCAGGGAAATGCTCATGGAACCATTTATTGTCCGGGCCTACTCCCAGCTCATCCCCCCGGAAGGCATTCATGATGGCTGTCAGCCCCTCCATCTGCTCTTCGCTGAAATCGTTTATGGTTGACGTGACCTTTCGGTATGTGTTCCGGGCATCAATCATCAGGATTTTGTCCCTGTCCTTTTTCCCCTTATTGAAGAACCACAGATGGCAGGGCAGGCTGCGGGTGTAGAAGAAGTTATTGCCAACAGCCACGATACATTCAATGTGCCCCGTTTCGATCAGCTTCTGGCGTATCAGTTTCTCAGAATGGCCGGCATCGGTTGCAGAGGATGCCATGACAAAGCCTGCACGTCCTGTTTCGTTCAGATAGCTGTAGAAATACTGCATGAAGAGGTAGTTGCCATTGCTCACCGTGCCCTTTTGAGTTAGCGGTGCACCGAAAGGCAGCCGCTCGTCCTCTGCCAAAAACTTGTTCTTGGCATCTACCTTATCCACGTTGAAGGGTGGATTGGCCATCACAAAGTCGCACTTGGCGGTCAGATCATGGGGGTTGCTGTAGAATGTGTTGGCCTCAATGATCCTGCCCTCAATGCCGTGAATAGCCAGATTCATCTTTGCCAGCTTGGCTGTGTTGCTCTTTAGTTCAGTACCATATACTGTTATGGCTTCGTTCACGCTTCTTCCAACGCAATGGTCGTTGATAAAATGGGCTGTCTGTACAAACATCCCACCTGAACCACATGCAGGATCATGAATTATACCGTGGTCAGGCCTGATGAAGTTCACAATGAGGTTGACCAGAGACGGTGGAGTAAAAAACTCACCACCCTCCTGTGCACCTGCTCCCTGCATGGAGAATTTCATCAGAAAGAACTCATAGATACGACCGAAGACATCCCCCCTTGCATTGCGGACTGCATCCTGATTGAATACCCGTACAAGGTTACGCAGAAGCCGATCATCGAAGTCCTGATAGTTCTTGGGCAATATCCCTTCCAGATCAGGATATTCGGACTCTATCTGCTTCATTGCACTGTTGATTGCCTCTGCAATGTCTTCGCTTTCGGGCAGCCCGGCCAGATAGTCGTATTTTGCCTGTTCAGGGAGCATAATAGCCCCAACAGCAGCATAGTCATCTTTTGTTGCTTCCAGCTTGCGCCCTGTTCTTGGATTTATGGGGAGGCTGTTCTCTATCTGCACTCTGGCATCTTCATATCTGTTTTGAGCGAAGCGGAGCAGCACAAGCCCCAGCAATGGGTCTTTATATTCTGATGCGGTCAGTTTTGAGTTTGCCCTTAAATCATCTGCTGCATCCCACAGCTCGTTTTCCAGATTTCTGATATTCTGCTGGTTCATAATTGGCCTCTTGTTTTCAGGGATAAATTCGTCTTAACCCTGGTAACTTCAATATTCTCCCGACCCCGCATAAAAGCATCATTGATCCACAGCTTGTGTCCGAGTATTAATTTATGTGCAGCAGTCATCTATGTCCTTTCTGGGCGAGTTTCGTGTTGTGTTAAGGGAAATATAGAAACTGACAGGGAAATATAAAAGGAATTAATACTTGAGTATAGGTAAATGTATGGGATGGTCCGAACACTTCCAAGTGTTAACAATCATGATCTGGTCCTATAGTTAAAAAGAATTTTTGCGAATGCAAGCATAGGCATATGAAATCTATCACAAAATTATTTGAAAATAACCTACCTCCACCCCCAAAGAATGAACCGTTTAGTCATTTTACTAATTGAAACAGAATAACCACTTTGTTGGACTATGCGTCGAAAGCAATTCGATGGTCAAAAATTAAGTCTCTATTCGTCAGGTACTTATACCGAAAACCCCCACAAAACTACATAGTGTTTTCAAACTCAAAAAGTCAAAAATTTTGTATTTTCATACCCCAAAACTGTCCTCAGAGGAGTTTTCAAATCGAAATTTTACCTCAGATATTTTTGACCTTTAAGATTGCTTCCCAGATTTGATTTTCGGAATCAGGAAAGTTAAACGAGCAGTCCGACGGGGGGTTTTGGGTTGTAAAAGGGGGAAAAGGATCAATTCCCAGCTTTCATGAACCGCAAAAGAGATTTGTTAATCCCATTATCTCAAAGGACTCTGCCTTCAACTTTTAGACCATAGCTCATTTTCTGGCAGCCAAATTTATTTTGTGTATATCCCCAAGAATTATAGCGATATATACCTGTCAAGATTCGAGGATAAATCATGAAAGAAGTGTTACCGGCATTGGGTATATTTGGAAGCAGTCTGTATGGACAGCAAAATCCTTCTGAATATCTATTCCAGCAAAAAGAGAGAGTGGGGGAGTGTGATTACCCTACTATAGCAAAGAGTCCGAAAATGATGAAGGAGAATCATCAATGGAGGAAATCGAAAATATACGAGAATATACTAATGAGGAAACAGACACACTGAGCAATCTTGCAGAGTTCCTAATGGAGTCTGCTCTGCGATTGGTTGGAGAAGGAGTAATTTCTAAATCACAGTTTCCAGAGTTATTTTCAAAATCACTTGAAAATTAAACTCCTGTGGATCATTCGCTGATTTTGCTAGGTTTCCAGGCAAAGGTCAAAAAGCCATAGGGTAAAAGCTGTGGGAGAAATTGTATTGAGAAAGATACTCTAACTCAATTTTACCTCCACAGCTTAAAAGTTTTTTGGAATATGCAGTTAGGAAGGGCTTTATGGAATCCACCATTTTCCAAGAAGTCGAATCTGCAAGAAATTCTGGAAGGGTTAAGTCGAGTTACTCGAAACAGATGTGGTCGATCAATGACCGCTCCATAGTCGATTTTATGGCGGAGTTTTATGGAAAAATCAGGCACAAGGGCAGGGCAGAATCCTTTATAGCCACGCAGCTCTCCTTCATCGACTCGCCCGAACACTATCACCCCTTCTACTGGGCACCGTTTGTGGTGGTTGGGGAGAGGTGAGGTACATCTTGAAAGGAAATCGCATTCAGGGTAGCAAATCGAAATAGGTTTCACCGGTTGCACCGCCGAGGGTTTGCTGTGATGTATTGCGATCAGTCGTTGTTCCGTCACCGATTTGACCATAAGAGTTTCGCCCACACGTCCAAAGATTTCCACCAGCGTCTAGATTTATTGTGTGAGAATAGCCCGTAGCTTGTATAATAATATCGGTTAATGGACTACCACCTGAATCGATTATCTGCGTAGGATGACTAGACATTGTAGATGGTGGAACAGCTCCATTTCCAAGCTGACCAAAACTATGGTCACCCCATGCCCAAGCTGAGCCGTCACTTTTTAATACAACACTGTGGCTAAATCCCGCTGATACAGAAATTACATCTGTCAAGTAGCCTGCTCCATCTACAACCTGTACGGGTGTTGTGCTCATTGCCGTTGATGCATTTCCAAGCTGACCATAGCTATTGTTCCCCCAAGAATAAACTGTTCCATCATTTTTCAAAGCCAAGGAATGAAAGCGCCCTCCACTGACAGATGTAACATTTGTTAGAGTTCCACTACCCTCAACCCCTAATACAAGCATTGGAGACGTTCTATAAACCCCACCAGCCGAACCATCTCCAAGCTGACCAGCTCCGTTATCACCCCAGGCATAAACCGTACCATCGTTTTTAACGGCAAGGCAGTGATCATAACCGGCATCAATATGAACAATATCAGTCAACCATCCCTCAGCACCAATCCCAACAACTCTAACTGGGAAAGGAGTTGCAGTAGAACTTGTAAAGCCTCTGCCAAGTTGACCATAGTTGTTTATTCCCCAAGTCCAGACAGAACCATCACTACAAAGTGCTACACTGTGCTGATGACCGCAAGCAATTTCCACAACATGACCCATTTCACTATTGATTACAGGAACAGGGAAATTCTTTTGGAGAGTTTCGCCATCTCCGAGTTCTCCTGCATCTCCATGCCCCCAAGATAAAAGTCTACCGTTAAAAAGTAAAGCAAGAGTATGTCCCCCTCCTGCCGCAATAGCATTCACGCCTTCCAAGGGATTGACTCCCAGGGTATCAAGAACCTGAACAGGTGTCTCTCTATCATCGTTATCGCCGCAACCTAGCTGTCCATCAGCATTTAGTCCCCAAGCCCAGACTGTCCCATCGTCACGAAGAGCAACTGTGTGTCCTCTGCCACCTTTGATTTCTATACTGTTTCTGATACAACGTACCGATCGAGCAAATCGTTTATCGTATGAGAGTTTATATATTCCGGTTTGGCTTTTATCTATGAAACGAAACCATGCGGTAGTTGGATCATTCTCTTTCAATGTCCAAAAATGGGCTTGATCATTAACATTCAAGTAAACTCCGCCATCGTAATGCCTCAAACCTCCAGGGAGCGCATCAAATCCACTTGTTCCGAACGAACCATCAGAATCCAGAACATTATCGCTCCAAAGTGCTGCATTCCCAGACAGACGACTACCTACGCCAGTACCTCGGTATCCTGCATCACTTGCTTCGCTGTAAGTCATCCCCAAAGCTATCTCTAAATTCATCAACTCATAGTCAGTCGGCACATGCCATCCATCTGGAGCTAAACCATGTGCATCATCGACTGCAAACCAGTTATAAAGTCTGCCATAAACAGGTACATTGGCTGGGTCGTTGTCATATTCACAATACGCCCCACTCGAAAGACCTGCCCAAGTTCCGGCATCTGTTTCATGGGGTATCGGTGTTCCGTCTCTGTAGTGTGTTGTCTTCAGATTCTCCGCCATCCAGCATTGCTCACCAATTTCAACCGTCTGATAAAGGTTGCTGTCAATATCCATGATTGGGCAGCCACAGACCCATGACTCTGCATCGTATAAGGCATTAACAATTATTGTGTCGGCGATGATGGTCATCTCTGCATCTCTGACCTTACAGATCAAGGTATCGTGCAGATGGAGAATATTATAGGTGATTGTGTCCAGATCGTCCCAATCTCCAAGGCTGTCAATATTCCAGTCATAAGTATATGGAGGAGTTCCACCTGTTACTGATATGGATAGATCATAGGAAGAGCATGTTGAGACGGTGTCGCTTGTTATTCCATTGATTGAGGCATCTAAAGGTCTAGATTCGGGATCAAGGATGCAGCGGACAGAATAACCTTGTTTAACAAGGCCCTCATAACCCCTATGAATACTAGTTTTGTCATATCTCAAAATACGTGTCCACGCACCACTTATATCAACAAAAGAAGACGACCACAAACGTGCATGCGAATGCTCATCCATATAGTAACCTTCACTAGATCTACTTCCCCCAGGTAAGGCAGCAAACTCAGTATAGGCGAATTCCAAATCACTCTCTAGGTTGCCATCATCCCAAAGGTCCTCTCTCGAGGCCAGTTTACTCCCTTGATTTGTGCCGCGAGAATTTGTGCTATCTGCTGTAGCCTCACTCATCCCCAGAAACATCTCAAGCTCTTTCCATTCATCGTCCGTAGGTACATGCCATCCATCTGGAGCTAAACCGTGTGCATCGTCAACTGCATACCAGTTGTACAGTCTACCATAAACAGGTACATTTGTTGGGTCGTTGTCATATTCACAATAAGCCCCACTCGAAAGACCTGCCCAAGTTCCGGCATCGGTTACTAAGGGTATCGGTGTTCCATCCCTATAATGCGTAACCTTCAGGTTCTCAGCCATCCAGCACTGTTCGCCAATCTCTACCGTTTGGTAAAGGTTGCTGTCAATATCCATGATAGGGCAGCCACAGACCCATGACTCTGCATCGTAAAAGGCATTAACAATTATTGTATCGGCAATGATGGTCATTTCGGCATCTCTAACCATACAGATAAGAGTATCATGCAGGTGGAGAACATTGTAGGTGATTGTGTCTTGTTCGCCCCAATCTCCAAGGCTATCAATATTCCAGTCATAGGTATATGGAGGAGTGCCACCTGTAACTGATATGGATAGCTCATAGGAAGAGCATGTTGAGAGGGTATCGCTTGGTATTCCATTTATCGAGGCATCTAGTGGTGAAGATTCGGGACCAAGGACGCAACGAACAGAATAACCGTCTCGTTTATTGCCGTAGTCCCTGAGCACATCCGTATTATTGCCGTTCAGGCGGCGATGCGCTGCATTTTCTAGACTCTCCGCAGATGTAGACCAGCAGAAAGCGTCGCTTGAGATATCAAGAAAAGTGCCGTAATAGGTATGACAACCAGCGGGAAGGAGAATAAGACCACTCTCGTTAAACGCTGCATTGGTTCTTAAACTACCACTACCACTTATCCACAAGTCATATCCTCCTGCCATCTTGCTTCCCTCATTTGTACCCCGGAAACCAATTGAATCTGCCGCAGCTTCACTCATCCCCAGAAACATTTCAAGCTCTTTCCATTCATCGTCCGTAGGTACATGCCATCCATCTGGAGCTAAACCATGTGCATCGTCAACTGCAAACCAATTATAAAGCCTACCATAAACTGGTACATTTGTTGGGTCATTGTCATATTCACAATACGCCCCACTCGAAAGGCCAGCCCAAGTTCCGGCATCGGTAACTAATGGGATAGGAGTACCATCTCTGTAGTGCGTTGTCTTTAGGTTTTCCGCCATCCAGCACTGCTCACCAATCTCGATTGTCTGATAGACATTACCATCGAAATCTACTATGGGACAACCACAGACCCAAGTCGACGAATCAAAGATTGCACTAACTACCAGTGTATCAGCCACAATATCTGACTCCCCATCCCTGACCATGCATATCAATGTATCAGTAAGATGGAGGACATCGAAAGTAATAGTCTCAGCATCTCCCCAATCACCAAGACTATCTATGCTCCAATCAATATTATATGGAGGTGTGCCACCAGCAATTGAAATAGTCAGAGGGAAAGACGAGCATGTTGTGATGGTATCACTCGGAAGCCCCACAATTGAGCAATAGAATGAACCGGTTATGCACTCTGTACTCAAGCTCATCTCGCGCCAGCACTCTCCGTCATATGTCAAGACTCGATAGCTGTCGCCACTTCCTACAGTTTTGAACATACCTGCGCGAGGAGTGAATGATGTATCCTCTGTATCAGGAGTTAAAACAAACCGACTTGCTTCTGACTGACCATTGATGCGGGAATCGGCTGTCTGGATTGAGTCTCGCTGGTTCTGGATAAAAAGACCATTTCCGTTTTCTGCTTCCCAATTTCCTGAAGCATCATCGAAAACGAGAATTGAACCATCCGAAACTCCTGTTTCATCTACATTGCCTAGGTCGCCAATCACATTATCGGACAGATCGTCATCATCCAACTCGCCATCTAAGTCAGTATACACGTTAGCTACGTCAGCCAAATGAACCTCCAGCTCTGCTTCTGTATCCATTGCCGTGAAGAGTGGATCAGCTTCATCTACAAACTCATCGGTAGATGTAACAACCCATTCAGAACCATCATATACAAGAAAATCATCTGCAGTAAGACCCGTAAGAACAACGTCTGATAGATCTCCGATACTATTGTCTGAAAGATCATCTGCTTCGTTGTCAAGAATGACCGAAAAATCTCCTCCACCATCTGAAATCGTCAGATCATTAGTTGCATCGTTCCATGTAAAGGACGTGTTGTATTCGTTTGTGGGATCAGAATCATCGTCAGGCGAACTTCCACCTGTTCCCCAATACAGACTGCCGGATACATCGGACATCAGCACCTGTTCAGAACCTGCATCCCCATCGATAATCAGGCTGGCATCTGCCGGTACTTCGATATTGCCAAGAATGTTTACATCTCCATCAAGATGGGCAGAATAGGTTGCACCTCTTGCTTGAATACCAATGCCGCTTGTGCCAAGTGCTCCATAATTCTCTGAGTCAAACTGGCCGTATGCGCCATAGTTCTGGGTTCCAAGCCAGCCCTGTGGTCCTGTTTCGCTATATTCGCCATATACAGCCCTGTTTCCAGTATCGCCTCCGGAAACTACGTGCAGTCTATTGTCAGTATCAGGGGAGACTATTCCTATGCCAATATTGCCCAAAGGCATTGAGCGCATATCATCGCCCGAAATCTCCCAGTCTGCATCTGCACCAAAATCATCAGGCAGTCCAATAATCGAGTCCCATTCAACATGTGCCGCCCAGCCAGCTGTGTCTGTATAGACAGAGCGGAAGGAGTATGGAACGGTTATCAACTCAGTTGGCTCAAAGTCTGTACTATCGAAACTCACAGCAAGGAATCTTGAGTCTCCGCTAAAGATTGTGGAAGGGATTGGTTCAACTTCTCCCATATATATACTCATGTGTCCGTTTACAAATTCTACTGTTCGAGTTTCTTCCCAAAGAACGGGGCCTGATTCCGTTTCCAGTATGCTTATTGTGACAGTATAACTTCCATGATAGGCATCTCCGAACTCATCTTCAAAGTGTCCCTGGAAATGTAGTTTATGTGGCACAGCACCATAAATCACTATTGTTAAAAGAAAAATTACACAAAGGTATTTCAATGTTCTCATTTCATCCTCCTCAGGGCAGATAGACCCTTGATGATATTTCTATAGTCAGTATAAATTCATTAATTGATCGATCACCAAAGCTAACATTCTCAGGACTCACAAATTGCATCCAGAGGTTCATATTGTCACCGGAACCAAAATTGAAGCCAGAGGGCCCAAAATTGCTGGCACTGGCCCAACCAACGATATTGCTTACCCAGTCCCTTAAAGCATCATATGATGTGGGAGGGAAGATATCATTTCTGAATCGGCAATAGATTACCGCTCGATCTGTACCACTTGCATAACCAGTGACAAGACCTTCGGGCTCAGAGTTGATATATCTCAGGCCAAGATCGATTACACAGTTTCCGCAATTGTTGATTACAAAGAAATCATCCTCCAGCATATTTACAGTGAACCTGGCGGGTATTGTGTCATTATCAAGACTGTCTCGAACATGCCAGATTGTGTCGCTGATAACCTCTATACAGATAAATCTTTCTTCAGAGTAAAACCAATAGCCATAGTTGGCTGCCCTCCCTGAATCAGTCCATGAATCCCCCTGAACAGCCTGACCAGAGGCGTATCCATGAAAGCTACTCAACTCGGCAACATCACCTCCAGAGGTCACAGCCCCTTTTGTCATCCTCTGTCCATATAATATTGCAGTGAACAGAAGTATGAAAATTAGAGAGATGTACTTTTCTTTAGACTTCATAGAACTCCTATGAATGTTGCTCTGTATATCTGCTATCCAGCTCAGCACGAAGAAAGGCATAAGTACAAGAACTATAGTCCAAATCAATCCTTTTCATATAGATAGAGAACTCGCGACTTTGATTTGTGGAAAATATGGCAATCAAATATCGGTATTCCAATACCACCGCTTGCAATAGATCCACCAAGTTGAATCAGATCATCACCTATATCAAGAAAAGGTCCGTCTCCAGTTGTTGGAGGTATACCATCGCTTGACATATACTCCCATAGATCGGTTTCTATATTGTATTTTGAACCATCTGTTGCGTCACTTATATAAGTACCTCTATCGTCTCCTCCCCATATATACATAGTTGGATAATCAAAAATTGCATGATGATGACGTCGAGCTGATAAACAATCTCCAGAGTTGCTTATTATACGCCATGTTCCAGTACTTGGATCAAATGCTGCACCAGTATTTGTGAGGTTACTAGAAGGACTACCGTATGGATAGAGAAGTCCACCCCATATTATCATCTCTTTTCCAGTCCATACAGCTGTGTGATAAAGTCGAGGTAGGGGTTTGTTTGGGTCTGTACTATCGTTTATTCGTGTCCACTCATTAGATTCAGGATTATATATCCCGCCATATTCTGGAAATTCACTTAGGTCATAATCATACCCACCCCATATTATCATCTCTTCTCCTGTCCAGACTGTAGTATATCGCTCTCTATCAGCTGGCTGATTTACAAAAGACATGTCCCCCCATACGTCGTCTTCTGGGACATAGTAAAAACCCCTCCAGGTGGGTTCGGAGTACCATAAACATTCTCCCCAAATCAAAATCCTATCGCCAGTCCAAATAGGCGTAGCACTTTTAGGGATGCCATGAGGTTCGATAGCTGTCCAAGGTTCGCCATACAGAGTGTCCGCATCTGGGTTGTATTTTGCGCCTGTTGTTAGATAACCATCAATATTGAAGCCACCAAAGATTATCATTTCTGTTCCAGTCCATACAGCATAATGACTTTTACGTCCCGTCGGTCTGTCACCTGACGTAGACACAGGTCTCCAAGTATCGGTCTCAGGATTATACCGTTTTCCTGTATACAGATAATCACCATCCGCATTTACTCCACCCCAAATGATAACTTCTTCTCCAGTCCATACAGCTGTATATTCGGTTACTGAATCTTCGACAGGATAGAAGCCAGATGTACTTACTTCAGACCAATACTCGGAGGTTGCTGCACCATCGGCAACAACAAAGAATTCTTCATACTGCGTAAAGCCGGGATAGCTTGCTCCATTTTCCGGGCTGAGTACAATCTGTCCGCTGTAGAGACCACCCGGACCCCCGCTGCTTCCCACCGCTCTAACACTATCCTTCACCTCTTCATCCAACTTATCCCAACCTACTCCTTCATCCGCAATCTGGACTGTATCAATATTGATCTCTAATCCATCTCCCACATTCACGTCAAGCGTAACATCCCCGCTTGCACCTCCGCCACTCAATCCTTCCCCAGCACTGACCGAGGTAATATCCCCCGAACCGCCTTCAAGGGCCGGGGAGTCAAAGGAGGCTGTGAGGTAGCCTGCGATAACAGTGCTAGCTTCTGTAGAAGTTAAAATGTCGCCTGAATTTAGTATCAAAGGATTTTCAAGGGAGTTATAAATTATAGTTGTGCCCCTGTTCCAAACATTATAAGCTATATCGATACCGTTTATTTTGAGATATTGAGAACCCATTCTTATATGATTAATGACAAGAAGTGAATCTGGAGGTACAGTATAAGGATAAAGCGTTAAGGTATCCAAAATTATTGGTCTCACAGAAGAGTTTACAAGAAAGCCGTTTACACCTATACGAAATTCAGCATCTTCTGGTACATGGAGTCGAGAGTCATCACCAACGATCAAAGGTAGTGTAAAACGGTAATAACCATTATTTGATCCCTCTCTATGAATGATCTTATCATCAATGAGCAATCGTGATTCGGAAGAATTGCAATTGTAATTCAACACATACAAATTCTTACCCTCAGGTGGGGTGTATGGATATGTATAAAGGCTATCAAGCGTTATCGGCGTCAGTCCACTCAAGCCATCAGGATAGATAAGGCTTGTGTTGGCTCCGCCACCTACTCCACCTGCTGGCACACCAATAATCGAGTCCCAGTGAACATGCGAGGCCCATAGTGCGGAGTCGGCCCAGCCTGTGTGGCCAATCCAGCCGATGGAGTCAATATAGCCCACCGAATCGATGTAGTCTATATAGTCTGCATAGAGAAGTGAATCTATGCTGCGCACGCTGTCAATGTAGTCTATAAAATCCACGAAGGCTATGGAGTCTATGCTGAAAATGGAGTCAATACGGGCTATGCTGTCTATGAATGATATATGCTCGGCGTAGTACAGCGAGTCTATGATCCGGATACTGTCGATGTAGTCAATGTATTCCGCATAAAGCAGAGAATCAATGACACGCACGCTGTCTATAAAGTCAATGAAATTCACAAAAGCTATCGAATCTATGCTGCGAATGGAGTCGATGTGTGTGATGTAATCCACGAAACGTATCGAATCCAGCCTCCTTATGCTGTCGATATAGGCGATGTGTCCCACATATCGCAGGGAATCAATGGTTCGGATGCTGTCAATATAGTCGATGTAGTCGATGAAGGATATCGAGTCGATAATTGAGATACGATCAATATAGCTTATGGAATCGATATGGGTGATGGAGTCTATATGCGTGATGTAGTCTATGTAGCTTATCGAGTCTATATGTGTAACAGAGTCTATTGTTCGGATGTGTTCAGCATAGGAAATTGAGTCGATATAGCTCACAGAGTCAAGATGACGGATATATTCCACATAGCTGATGGAATCGATGTAGCTGACAGAGTCAATGTGATTGATATATGTCACATAGTCGATGTAGGTAATGAAGTTGATTGAGTCTATGACGGAGATGCTGTCTATGAAGTGAACAGAATCGATGTGCATAACAGTTCGGGCAAAGGTCGTATCCAGATAAGCCCCAAGTGTGTCCATGCTGAAGCCGCCTGCGGAGTCTGCATAAACAGAGCGGAAGGAATAGGGGACTGTAATAAGCGGTGTCCTGGGGAAGGGATCGACACCCTCTATCTCCACTTCGAGATATTTTGTTGTTCCGTTGAAAACCGTTGCAGGGAGAGGAACCTCATCGCCAAGGTTGACACTCATATGCCCGTTGTGGAAATCGACATATTGTGTCTCTTCCCAGATGGGTGATACACTTGCAGGTGTATGGAATATCCTGAATATTGTCTCATGTGTGTCGTGAAAAGGATCGCCTGAATCATACATGAACTGCCCCTGAAAGTGCATCTTTTCAGGCACAGCAGCAATGGCGATTATTGTAAGCAGTAAGATAAAAAGACTGGCTTTTCTCATTGTTCCTCCATATAGAGCTTATAGCTCAGGGCATATTAAATTTTGCTTTGAGTTCTATGGTAAAAGTAAGATCTAAGGCAGGGTCATCTCCGATAGTGGTGTACATAGGTGTACTCATCTGAAACCAGAGCTTCAGCTCGTCATAGGTTGCCATATTGAAACCTGAAGGACCAAAGACGCTATACGTAGACCATGATATGACATCTTTGATATAGTCGCTTGGCTCATAGTCCGGCATAAGTTCATCTTCACTGAAAACAGCCCTGAGAACTCCTTTGTTCCTGCCTGAATAATAGGCAAGTATCACGCTGTCATGGGATGACTCCACAAAACGAAGACCAAGATCAATGGCACAGTTACCGCAGTTGTTTATAGTTATTCTATCCTCAGGCAGCATGTCTACAGTGTAGTGACATGGTATTGTATCGGGAAACTCGGTGTTTCTAACATCCCAGATGGAATCGTTAATCGTGATGCATATCTCGGGTTCCCATTCCTTGTGCCAATAGCCAAAGGTGGCAGTATCCGAGGAGGCATTCACAAGATGTGCCTGGCTTGTCTGTCCGACTGTCATGCCCTTGAAGCCAGAGGTTGTGTCTATCTGACCGCCGGAGCTGACTTCCCAGCGATACAGAATCTGAGCATTCAAGCTGCATAAAAAAGCAGCTAAAATCAGTATTCTTTGCATTCTTCTACTCTCGCAATATATTCATGTCTAAATCGCTAATATCCCTGCATATATAGAATGTAAGATATAGTTCTTACACTATTAGTCAATTTGTTTTTCAACCATTTTATTTCTTTTCCTGCGCTCTTGGCGAGTCAGAATGAACAGGGTGAGTGAAGAGAGCAAAAACACAGAGATGGACTTGATTGCATTTAACTCTGTATATGCACAACATGCTTTACAGCTACCATCATCATCTATCAGGCAGAGTGTATTTGCCATTGTCAGAATGAAAGCAACAAGGACAAAAGCACCCGTAATGATTTTGATTATTTTTCTGAATTTTCTTTGCATGAGAGCCTCGCTTTAGATATTAAGAAAATTCTTCTGCAATTGTTACCTTTTTGATTGATGGTACGCCAAAAAATTTTCGAAACACCACTAGCCCAATCTATCTAGTCATAGACTTTAAGGGTTTCTGTTATCTTCAGAGCATTGCAAAGATGAATGTCATATGTCCTTTTTTGCAGCTCCTATATTGCCATCCGTGGTAGCAGAGTCAAGATCGCTATTTGCAATATCTCCATCATTCCCAGTATCTCCTCAAGAAGTCTTTTATGCTTCTTATTCAAAAGGATTAAGTGCTTCAATCATTGATAATGGTGGTGATTGCTTTCTTTCTCCTTTAGCACTTTCAAAATTTCTGTAACAATCTGTGCAGCATTCTCTTTTCGATGTGAACGCCCATTGAAAAGTTAAGAGCGAGACTAAAAGGGCGTTTTCTATCATAACCAACACCCAACCATTTTTAAGGAGGAGAGATGAGAAAGGGTATCACAACAATAGCCATTCTGTTCTTTGCAGTTTTTGCATTGGGACAGAACTTCAGCGACGATCTACCAACAGTCGCTGCAACAAGCAGGAGCTTTCCTGCAGGGGATGAGCCAGGTGAATTTGACTGTACAACACTCTATTTTGAAGGAATTGTTGATTCTGTTGCTATACGCATCGGCGACTACTACGAGAGCATAGGAATCAGTTTCACGGAAAACTCTTTGGTTACAAAAAGCAAAACAGCTGGAGGAACAGGCAATTTTCAGTACAACCCAAGTGGTGATGAGGTGCTTTTCTGGCTCACAGGTGATTATTCGATAATCAATGTCCCCAGTGGCTTTACAGAGGGTTTTTCCTTCTATTATTCCAGCTACTACGAGGCCGCAGTAGAGCTTTATTCCGGTGTGAACGGAACAGGCACTCGACTTGCCAGATTCTCGTTAGATGTTACACCTCCACCTGAAGATTATGACTATTGGTATGAGAACTGGCAGCCAATCGGGGTTGATTTTGCCGGAACAGCAAAATCCATCAAGTTTATAGGCGTTGAAAACAAATGTGGCTTTGACAATGTAACATTCTGCAATTCAACTCCTTGCAACATAAATGTTTCTGCTACTGCAAGCGACTCAATCGTATGCAGTGGAGAACGTGTTGATCTGAGCGCAGCCTTCACCTCATCCGTAGAACCGGTAATGATTGAGTGGAGGTCTAATCCATCTGGATTTTCGAGCATGGATCCAAAACCCATGGGGCCTGAGATTACCGAGGATACATGGTTTATTGCAACTGCTACCAATGTAGATGGCTGCTATGATGTAGATTCAGTCTTCGTAAGATGTATCCCAGAGATTGAAGGTCACATTGATGTCAGGATTATAGAAGAAACAGAGGATTACATAAGATACAGCCTCTGTTTTGAAGCTGCTCATACAGAAAGCGGTTTAGATTATCTGTGGACAACAGGAGAGATTACTGATTGCATAGAGATTACTGTATCCGGCGCAGAAGAGAGGGAGATAGGCTTAGAGGTATCCAACTCCTGTGGAGGTGTAGAATATTCAGTCGTGATTAGTGGTCCGGTAACAGAGACCTGCCCTGGAAGTATCAGGATAATATCCGACTATGATAATCCAGTATGCTCCGGAACATGGGTTAGTCTTTGTGTTGAATGGGCAGAAGAAGGCCCTGCACCAATTGAAGAAATGCAGATATTCTGGGATAGACACACAGGGGCTGTTTCTGCAACGTGCCTTGATGTTTTTGTTGAGACATCTTTTCATAAGACTGTGACTGCGGTCTATGTTGATGGGGAAGATACTTGTAGATATACAGCAGAGTATGAGATACTTGTACCTGAATGTAATGTAGAAATCGAACCTGATAGGGTAGCGATTCCATTGGGTGAAACTGTTCCGATCAGCGCAACACTTCTGGACACTACAGCCTGGTCTTGCATTGATTCCATCATCTGGAGAGACAGAAATGGACTACAAGTAGCAAGAGATGTTCTGAATGTCCAAGCTGATTACGAAAACATAAGAAATAATGGAATTACCTGGTATGAGGTTGAAGTATACATGAATGGTAACTCTTGTGGGGATATGGTCGAACTCGAAACAGAGATACCTGAAGGTGCGAATTGGACTATATGGATTGAGTCAACCTCTTACCCATGTTGGCAGAACTTTGACAGGGAAATCGGAGTTGGCTTCTGGGAAGGTGCTGAATTCGGATATGATCCTATCGATGCTGCGAAGAGCTATTCTCCGGCCAATGGAACATATCATCATAAGTACATCTTCCACGATGATTGGTCTTCTCGCTCAGACAATTGGGCACTGGATTATCATCCATACAGAATTTTAGAGGATGGCGAATGCGATGAATGGGAAATCTCCATTCTCAAATCTGGCAACTGTGATACAGTGGAAATAGCTGTAGACATCGACGAAGTACCAGAGGAACTGGATATCTACCTGATCGACGAAGAGGCCGGTGGCGTTGTTCAGAATCTCCGTGAGAACAACGAATACAAAGTTGCTTTCAGTGGATGGGACAATCCATACAATCCTAATGATGATATTGTACGTCGGTTCACAGTCAGAACCTGTAATATGCCAGATACAACAGTCTATGAATACACTTGTGGTTCCAATCTTATAAGTGTTCCACACTTTGAAAGTCCAGAAGTTAGATATGAGCCTACCTCTGTTATGTTCACGGATGACAAAGATATCTTCAGGTGGGAAGAGAATGGAGATGGTCTCTGGGGCTATTCTAACCCATGGATGATCGGAGACTTTGACTTCGAGATTGCTGCAGGATACTGGATTCTATCCGAAAATCCATTCAACATAGAAGTTCCTGCGGATGAAATAGATCTGCCATATGACCTTCATCTTCATCAGGGCATGAATCTTGTTGGATGTCCTTATCCAGTTAGCTTCCACAAAGATGTCGATATTGAAGTTATCACACAGGGAAGGACTTTAAGGGGCTTCTCAAAGGCTGCCGAGCAAGGAATACTTGAGAATGTTGTCTATATGTGGAATGCCTGTAGAAGAAACTATGTTGAGACAGAGTTTATTCATCCCTGGTATGGATACTGGGTCTATGTCCACGCTGAGGATGTTACGCTTAGATTCAACAGACCTCATGAGGCAAGGGCAGCTGGCTTCGCTGGCAGCCATCGCTCTGAAGATGATGCTCTGATGAGGATACTCTTTTCGGCAGTGGATGAGACATCGCAAGATGTTATAACCAGAATTGGTATTGCCGAGGATGCTCTGGATAGTCGGGATATGGTCTATGACCACTTCAAACCAGGTAACATCGGCAACAATGTTGAGGTGCGAGTTGTTGAAGACGAAGCTGTTCTTAACTCCTCCTTCAAAGCTCCGATAACTGGCTATGAAAGCAAGGAATGGAACATAGAAGTGTCTGGAGATGGTCAGATAGCATTTGGCTGGGAGATCGAATCGGGAGAGAACTTCAATCTCTTCATGGTTGATGAGAATGGAGTTAAGACCGAACTTACTACAGAGGGTGAAATTCTTCTTCCCGATAATGATGGTAAGACTCATTTTCTGAAGATAGTCGCTGAAAACGATGTTCCCTATGAGCTGGACTTGGGTGTATTTCCAAACCCCTTCAACAGCAGCACCAGCATTTCCTTCGAAGCAAAAGAAGGTATGCAGGCAGATGTAAGTGTCTATAATGTTCAAGGAAGACATGTAGCAAACATTTTCTCTGGTAACACAACAAGTGGAGAGAATAGAATATCATGGAATGCCGAGAACATCGAGAGTGGTGTCTATCTAGTCAGGATCCAGGTTGATGACAAGATACTTACAAAAAAGGCTATACTCGTTAAATAAGACCTCAAAATCGTAAAGAAATGGGCCACCTTCGGGTGGCCTTTTTTTATGTGTTACACTAGCTAAACATATTTTAATCAATGTTGGTTGTCAGCATTAAGGCTAAGTGGATATATCGTTCTTTGCCCGAAGAAGATTTGCTATAAAAAAAAGCCCCCATTCGGGGGCTTTGTCATTATCGAAAAAAATCAATCAAAATTCGCTATCTACAATCTCCAACTCTATATCTCCGAGAACACCGTTTTCCGAGTCTCTGATAATCAGTCTATATCGTCCCTCGGATTTCACTTCAAACATAGCCTCATTTCGTTCGATGGGTCTGAATGTGCTAATATCCTCACCCAAGAGAATACAAGTGTTCGCATCTTCCCATCTGATCAGCTTGACAATGATCAGATAACTATCATCTGTTTTATCTATGAAGATCTTCATCCTCTCATTGCCGATTGACATCATTGAAGCTGGAGATTCAGATGATGTACCCCGGACTGCAATCGGTTGTGAATCAATGATATCTAGATTCATCTCTCCTGAAACTTTCCTCCAGACCTTAGAAGCCAAGTTCATTACAAAGGATGCCCTCTTCTCTGGGACAATTTCTGTGACCTTGTAATAGTTCTTCATCAAGTTATCAAATAGTTTCTCTTCTCTGTCCATGTTTTCTTCCTTTTGTTTTGTTCTTTTTAATTTAAGGAAGTTCTTCCGCAATTGTTACAATCTTGTTGGTTTTGATGCCATTATTCCTGTATCTATAGTCTGGTTCACCCCAAAGGCTGATCCAAGCCCAATCTGGTTGACCTTTGTCAAAAGCAATTTTTTTTGCCTCAAAGAGAGCATGCCCAATCGGTAAACCCCTGTTCAACAAGCGATAGAAATTTTGTGGAATGATTCCCATATCTTGATGGGGTCTCTCTTCGGGAACAAGACCAATATTACCAATGACATGTCTGGCATTGAATCTTTCCATGATCTCCAGGTAGTTCTGTGGGGCAATAGATTTGCAGGAGTCAATCCATACAATTTGAGCCTTGAATGGACCACGGTCATATATGGAACTTTTGAATTTCAAGTCCTTAGTCTCGTGGCCAATGAAATGAAGAGCTTCAACTGAATGAGAATTTTGCAGAACAAACTCATTCTTTTCGATTATAAGACTTGTATTGAAGTTCATCACTCTGAGATTCTTCTCTAGATCAGCAGCTGCCAGTGATAAATTTGGATATGATTCTGCAACCACGCAGATCTTACAGCTATCGTCAATATTAAAGGGTGATGTAAATCTATCAATCCTGTGAACTCTTCCAAGGGGGAGCGTTAAGCCAAGGAACTTCTTTTCAAAGCAAAGAAGCTCCCAGGGGAAAAAATCTAAATCCAGGTCTATATCCAATCTCAACTCATCCTCAGCTGATTCGAAAATAATCTCGAGCAATTGACGTGGAATAATCTTTGTGCTGATATGTTCTGAGTGATACATTAGAAGGTTGTGGAGCTCCGAAAAGGCAGCAGAGTTGATCTTATCGGCATATTTTTTCATGCTAACCAGATCCACTTCCTGATCAAATATAAGAGCTCGCTTTGCACGTCTCAATAGTGTATAGGATAGCTCTCCCTTGCGGTGCCTGATGAGAAGTTCCATCTAAACCAGACTTTTTTCGAGGAAGCTTATGAATTTGTCTTTAAGTCTGCTTTTGCGAACCCTGACAGCGACAGCTTTGACTCCATAAAAATCTGCTATCTCATCTTCGGATAGATTGTCTTTGAAGTATAGGCGCATGAAGGTCTGTTCTTTTTTACTCAATGAGGAGATGAACTTATCAAGTATTTCAACTACATCAATCTCGTCCATCGAAGTCAGGGTGACTGCCTCAAAGTCCTTGTCGATTTCCAGATATCGATTTCTCTTCTTTATATCCCTGTTCAACCAAGTCTTAAATTCAAAGATTAGTCCATTATAAAACCAAGCACCTATTGTCTTATCATAGGTGAGTAAATCTTTCAGGAGGGCGTAGTCATTATCTAACAACTTGAGAGTATAGCTCGAAATGAGGTCATCAATATCGCTTTCTCCGCCACCTGCAGTAAAAACCTTATAGGCAATCTTTCTTTTTAGAGGTAGCAGATGCTCATCGTACAGGGTTTGCCATGCACCTGGTTTCTCTGCTATACAGTCCTCTATAAAACTTCTTTGCTCATTCAGATCCATGCCTTTTAATAAATAGAGCCTAGTGAGGAGGTCAAGAATTTTATGGCTTTTCTGATCGCAAAAAAAAAGGGGAGCAAAGGCTCCCCATCTTCTAGAACTATGGAAAATCACTCTGGGATTGAGACCATTCTCAACAGTAAATATTCTGGTACGAACCCTTTGTTGAGATCTGGCGAAATGTGATATATCCCTGCCGGATAATGATTATATATCAATTTCTCACACCCTTCTGAAAGAAGCCTTTGTTCTGCTCCCATTTGAAGAGTTTGCATTGTCTTGGCAATATCTTTGCCAGGAAAAATACAAAAAGCTGAAATGGAACCCTGTTTGAAAGCCCGATCAAGTTCCAAAGTAATATATCCTGTTCCATTTCCGTTTTCGTCAAATGAAAGCAGATTCATGATCTCTATGTTATTGTTATCTATTCTACTGGCTGAAAGTAAGCCATACCAAACATCACTGTTTCTAAGGTACTTGTTGTGATGATCAGGGTTATCTTCTATGATCCTGAATTCATTCCGTGATTTGGCAAATCGTATATCCAGTTCCGGTTCCGATATGGTCTCCATGTCCAATAAGTTCTTGATATACTGAGTCACAGTTGCTCCCATTCCCAGACGATTGAAGTGTTGCTGATTATCCCAGTAATGTTCAGCATTTACGAGCATATATCCTTGCATATAGCCCTTAACCCTCATCCAGTCTCTCAATCTGTCTACAAGATAAATTTGTACATCATTGCCGAGGTGCTCATCATCTGAGAAGAGAAGGTGAATTGAAGCAAACATCCTTCCATCTTCGAAAGAGCTTGGTTCAGCATATATTATACCCTTGGAATCAGTGTGGACATCTCTGATCATGAGCAAGAACTGGTCATTACTCTCTCCGTTGTTTTTGATTTTTTCCTCAAGCCAATTTGAATAAGCATTTTCACTGCATCTGATTTTTGATGAACAAGCCTCAATTAGTCTTGATACGGTTTTGTGATCGGTGGTTTCTAAAATCTCCATGATTGCTCCTTTCGAAAGGATTTTGTGTTTCCTTATCTTAAAAAGAGCTCTACTAAGGAAATGTTACATTCAAGGGGTGATTTTGGTTTTCATGATCTCGTTCTTCAAGCTATGGAAATCTTTGGTCTCAGCAAGTGCTTCGTAAAAATCTTGCTGGAATGAGATCAGTTTTGGGGATATGACACCCAGATAGGGATATTCGGAAGCAAACTTCCCCCCTTGATATAGGCGCAGTCGTTCAGATTTCTCTTTCTGCAATCGACCAGCAAGGAAGAAAATCTGGGTCTCATAGAATTGATTTGGTGAAATCTCGAGCGCTTTTGCAATCATGCTAGAATCATCTGTGCTATTCGAGATTTCAACATAAACATCCCAGAATCGTCTCAATTGTTCTCCTGCAACAATCAAGGTGTCGTTCAAAATCAGGTCACCATTGCTGAGAACAAAAAGCTGCTGTCCATTGTAATCAATCGTGACTCTGTCTCCTGTTTTACCAGTGAATCGAGGAGGTTCAGGTATATATGGCAGTATATGCAGCCACTGTTCGCCTCTACAAGAAGAATGGAGACTATCTTCTTGTATGTAAGGGATTGTGTGCATGTCTTTGCAGGTGCTATCATTTGGGACTTCCAGGCATGAGAGAGTGTACACAGGACCCAAATCATTGTTAACAGCAAGCACATATATTTTTTCCGAATCTGGCAATACTTCAAGTACTCTCCCATGAAACCACCAGGAAAAGGATAAACCCTCTTCGAGATTATCTATGAAAAGACCATTGCCCAGAGGTCCGGGCATATATTGCTTCCAGATTAGAGATTCGGAGTTTAATCCCGGCAATGTAATCAAAGCAAGTGGTTCGAAAGCATTTGCGTGGGATTTGTCACCAAGGACTATTTGCTTTTTGCCATGTTTAGAAAAGATATGAAGTCCCTTCGAGCCTGTAGAATCATATCCGGCTGTAGTGTCCGTTACACCAAAAATTATCTCTGGTGTTCTATTTCCGTAAACATTACCGATGAGAATGCTATCAGACAAGATGTATGGACTTTCGTAATTCCAGATAGTTGTTCCCAGATAGTTTTTTGTTAATATGCTGTGCTTGTCCGATGAAAGTTCTGTCTTTATACCAAGCGGCAGGTAGCTGTGTCCGAGCATATATAAAGGGAGTAAAAGAAGAATGAAGAGCGCAATCCCAATCCTCCTTCTTTTTCGACGTATCTCTTTTCTGCTAATCAGCGATTTCGATTCATCGATCAGTTTCCTGACCTCCATAGTTGTGAGATCTGTTTCATGCTCTGGAATAGTGCGTTTCCAGATGTCCCACAACTCTTCCACAAAGGCCTTCATGGATCTTTTTGTCAGTTCACCATCTTTTTGGCTGCAATAATCCTCTATAACCTCTATAGCCTCTTGTGGAGATGGCCTTTGCGAGGGATTCAGAGAGAGCATATCCTTAATCAGTCTTGTGAAAACTGGAGGTAAAAGGCCATCAATATCTTCGATTTCCACAGGCTCACCCCGCACAGCATTGGCAAGCAGCTCTCTTGTTGGCATACCTCCATTTACCTTGCTGCCAAGGAGGACTTCAGCCAGTATCAACCCAATAGAAAAAATGTCCGAAGCCTTATCCGAACTTTCATTTTTCATCACTTCAGGTGCCATATAGATCGGTGTACCCAAAAGCTCTTCCTCGTCATCCATTTCTACATTGAGACCAGAAATCCCAAAATCGGCGAGGATAACATGTCCTTCTGCGTTTATGAGTATGTTAGAAGGCTTCATATCTCGATGCAATATCCCCTTTGAATGGGCATATTCGAGTGCAAACAAGACATTTTTTATGATATAGAGGGCAACTCTTTGTGGCAAGACGCCGCTTAGGTCAAGCAAGTCGCGAAGGGAAAGACCATTGACATAGTTCATTATGATGAAATAATTCTCCTCGTCCCTTCCGTAGTCAATTATCCCGACAATATTCTCGTGCTCCAAGGAGCCTAGAATCTTTGCCTCTTTCTCGAACAATCTCTGATAGTTGCGCTTCTTTGCAAGACTTGTATGTATTTGCTTGACAGCCACAGGCCGGGCAAGGTTTAGCTGCACTCCATAGAAGACCTGTGCCATACCGCCCCTGCCTATCTCGTGGAGCAAAAGATATTTATCGAGAATTATCCTTGCTTTGTCCATATCTCTCCTTCAGGATATGAATATACTCTAAATGGTCACAGACACAAGACAACAATACACTTCTGAAAGCACTTGACATCTTTCAATCGATGAGCCTTTTTACCTTCAGAAAGCAAAATACTAGAATTAGCTGGAGGATCGATGAAGACTTACGTGAAAATTTTTACCCTTATATGCCTGATTTCAATAGCCCTTAGCCAATCCACCGAAGACACAATAGTTGCCCCCCCTGACACCGGAATTGTTCTTGAGTTCCGAGAGATGCTAGCTGATGTGGATTCGCTGATTGGGGTTGGTGATTTTGTGATGGGTGAAACCTTGGCTATAAAAGCTGTCAAGTTTGCAGAGGATAAGTGGGGAGAGAAGGATACGTTGTTTGCAAAAGCTATAGGGTTTGAAGGTGTGATTAAATATTATACTAGAAGATTCGATCTTGCAGAATCACTCTTTGTTAATGAGTTGTCAGTTATAGAGCATCAACTAGGAAATATGCATGCTGCTAACGCAGAACCGATTACCAGACTAGCAACGACATATCGAGCTACCGGTCGTTATGATGATGCTGAAGATCTGTTCAAACAAGCAATTTTGCTCTTAGAGCTCAGTTATGGATATGATCATTTTAAGGTGTCAGACCCCGTCAACCATCTGGCTATACTATTCCAACAAAAAGGAAACTATGAGCAAGCTGAAACGTTATTTTTAAGAGCTTTGGAAATCAGAGAAAGCACACTTGGTGATAATCACATTAAGGTAGCTAGCTTACTAAACAATCTTGCAAGTCTATACTTAGATCAGGGAGAATATGAAAAGGCAGAACCGCTTTTCAAAAGGGTAATTGAGATTCACGAAAACAGCACCAATAATGATCAAGTAAAGATATCTAATGCTACCAATAACTTAGGAGTTTTATATTTCAGAACAGGCAGGTATAGAGAGTCTGAAATCCAATATTTAAAAGCATTGAACATTCTCAAGTCATCTTTAGGGCAAGATAACATACAAATTGCAAAGACAATTCACAATCTAGCCGGTATATATCGAAAGCGAGGAGAATACGATAAAGCCAGGGAACAATATGATATCAGCTACAATATTTTAGTAGACACCTTTGGCGATGAGCATCCGCTGGTGGCAACAACTTTGACAGATATGGGGATTTTGCATTATTACAAAGGAGAATACAAAGAGGCAGAAGTTCTTTACAGAAGGGCTCTACAGATAAGAGAGAAAATCCTGGGAGTGGATCATCCTAGAGTAGCTACATCTCTAAGCAATCTGGCATTATTATATCAATCACAGGGCAACTTTGAAAAGGCGGAACCTCTCTCAATAAAAGTTCTGGATATGAAGCAAAAGATCTATGGTATGAGAAACGTTCTGACTGCAAGTGCGCTTTGCGGATTAGCTTCGATATACAAAAGCATTGAAGAATATCATAGATCTGATTCATTATATCAGTTAGCACTTGAAATATATGAAGAGTCATACGGAAAAAGCCATCCAGACATTGCATTAACACTTAATAATGTTGGGCAGATGTTAAAAAAACAAGGCAAGTTTAAAGAAGCTCTTTTGTACCATGAAAGAGCTTTAGAAATGTATGGGTCATCTCTTGGTGCGGATCATCCTCATTGTTCAACCTTTCTTAACAATATAGCTATGCTCCACAGAGCGCAAAGCGAATATAAAAAGGCAATACCATTGCTGTTAGAAGGTATAGCAATAAAGGAAAGGTCGGTTGGATTGGAACATGAGAGTTTAATAACCCCACTGTTTAATCTTGGGCTTGTATATCAACAAGATGGCCAAAAACTGTTGGCATATGAATCTCTTATAAGGTCAAATCAATTGTCTGTTGATGCTTTGAGTAAGCATGCTTCATACAAAAATCAAGATAGAATGGAAGTGTATCTTAGAAATCGGAGAAACTTCAGAAATGGCAATAATAATTTCTTTTTCAACTATTATGAGCAGTATGCAAACGCTTCTGTTGACTGGTTAAACTACATCCTCACTTTCAATAGTGCCTCCGGCCGCTCCGCCTCTGCCATGCGAGCTTCCATCGCATCTTCTGGCGACACGCTCCTTGTCACTGCTGCAGATGAGATGTCAAAGCTGCGTGGTCAGATAGCAACTTTGGAGATGAAACAGGACAAAATGCTCGCAGATTATATTGGAGAGCTGGAATACAGAGCCGACTCTCTGGAAGACTATCTCACAAGTGAAAGCGCAGAATACAGGGATTTCGAGGCCGAGTTCGAAGTGGAGTGGACAGATATTCAGGACGCCCTTGAGCAGGGCGAAGCCGCCGTAGAGTTCACAACAGCTATGGACTATGATGACTCGCTGCACTACTATGTCGGTCTGGTTGTGAAGCAGGGTATTGAGTACCCGGAGGTAGTCAGGCTCGCCAATACCCAGGTCATTGATACAGCCATGGAGATGTATTCCAAGCTCGCCAGCCCCAATGTCAAGGGCGCACATGCGGAGACCTACAGCCGGAAGCTCTACGATGTTCTCTGGCAGCCGATGGCAGAGGCACTTGGAGGCATCAGCCGGGTCTATATCTGTCCCGAAGGGGAGCTTTACAAGGTTAATTTTGGAATATTGCAGGATAGTACTGGACAATATGTCATGGAAGAATACGACATCCGCACAGTCACATCCACCATTGATCTGACAAAACAGCAGAGAACCATTGAAGGTGGCAAGAGCTTTGTTATTGGCGCGCCGGACTATAACTGGACAGGCGAATTTGCCGAAACACCTGCGGACACAAGCTGGGAGATGGAGCTGGCAAAGGTAGAGATGCGCTCTAGCCGCTCATCGGACATCAAGGGTCTTAACTTTAGCCCGTTGCCTGAAGCCGAAAAAGAGATAAAAACGGTATCTGATCTTCTCGAAAAAAGAGATTTGGAGACCGATATTGTTTCTGGTTCGGCAGCTACTGAAGAACTGCTAAAATCGATAAAAAATCCCAAGATTTTACATATTGCTACGCATGGCTTTGTCCTTGAAGACCAGAAAAGGGACAGCCTTGCAGAAGGGCAGATCGAATCTCCGATGCTCCGCACCGGCCTCGCCCTGACCGGCGCGAACAGGATACCCAAAGGCATCGACATCGCTATTGGCGAGGAGGACGGGATACTGACAGCATCGGAGATGATGGAGCTACGCTTGCAGGGCACGGATCTTGTCGTGCTCTCCGCATGTGAAACAGGGCTTGGCAAGTCCCAGACAGGCGAAGGTGTTTTCGGTATGCGAAGAGCATTACAGCTAGCCGGGGCAGAGCATCTGCTTCTCAGCCTCTGGGCTGTCCCTGACAAGGAAACCAGTGAGCTTATGGAGCTCTTCTACACAGAATATCTCGATGGAAAAGGACCTCAGGAAGCTTTAAGGATGGCACAGACCAAGATGAGGGATCGAGTAGAGGAGAGATACGGTGCAGACCTTCCGTATTATTGGGGTGCTTTCGTGGTGGTGGGGATATAATTTCAGATATTTTGTAACATCAACCGCATTTCCTGCTCATGTTGATAATAGAAGGAGGAATGATGAAGTTCTGTAGTATAGTAGTGTTTCTGATGATTGCTTTCAACTTGAAGGCAGGAGATATTGTCGGTCTGCCAACCGAGATAAAAGGGGATGTTTCATACAGGTCGAATGAAGGGGAATGGAAAGCCCTTGTTCTGAATATGCCCCTATATCAGGGTGACAGCATCTTCATTGGCGATAGTTCATCTGTGGGTATTCTATACAGCAATGGTCATTTTCAGATGCTTGATGAACCCCAAAAGCTCCAAATCCTGACCCCTTTGCAAGAACAGAGTATATCAGAGACAATGCAAAAGCTCTGGAACTCTCTGATAGCCAACTTGAAAGAGGCATACTCAGAGGAAAGATTGGCTGACTATGCCGGAATTAGAGGTGAGGACATCGTGATTACTCCGGGGCGTATTATATCCCCGTTGGGAACTAAGATCGCGCGAAAGAATCCCAAATTTATCTGGACCTATGATAAGTCCATTTCTCGCAGTGAAGTCATTCTCAGAGACGAGGATAAAGAGCTTTGGAAAATGGGCGGAGTTACTCCCGGAATAGAGCTTTCCGAAAAGGACTCACCTATTACAGCTGGTACAGAATATGTCTGGGTTCTAAAAAGCGATATCGCTATGGGTGTTGAGCTAACTGATACTGCTGAATTTGAGATGCTAGATTCCGAAAATTTGCAGAGACTTTCAAGTTTATTGGATGCCAAACTTGAACACCTTTCGAGATATACAGAGGGAGCAAGTGCCTACCTGATTCGCGCCCAGACATATGAGAACGAAGGGCTTTATGCAGATGCCCTTGAGTCTTATCTTGAATATGTCGAAAAGAGCGATAATGATCCACACTCCGTTGCAGTCCTTGCAAACTATTACTATGAACGCGGCTTTCCGGAACTGGCGATTAAATCCCTCCTGAGCATTGTGGATATACCCGAAGAGCTCCGCTCACGGTGGTAAAGATATTTAAATTTCAAATATTTCGTAACATATCTCCTCCCAATTGCTTTTATGGGAAACGAAGGAGGAGATCATGTTTGAACTCACAAAACTTACATTTTTCGCCCTGGCTGCCGTTGCTTTTGAAACGGCGGTAATTGTGTTTCTATTGTCTGGACTGAGAAATTCCGACTTACACCAGGCAGAGATACATACACTCAACGTCCTTGTTTTCATACTTACATTTAACACAGCCGGTCACGGACTGGAAGGACTTCTCGCAGGAGGATTAATTTCCGTTCTTAACATAGTTATTTTAACACTTATACGGAATGACTTGAGAGAAAAACAAAAGTGTAGCAGGTAACTCCATTATAGTTAATGGTAAAGGTATCATAAAGATGAAAAGCAGATTAAGAGCCTATCCATAAAT
>NPID01002233.1_pt1 | contig 40227 bp, 34 predicted proteins | sample 8637491 | NCBI WGS metagenome assembly NPID01 (sample SAMN07420843, study PRJNA396082) | bioreactor metagenome | isolation source: sample BA6 brine-fed electro-methanogenic bioreactor BA | place: Japan: Kochi | collected 2016-06-14 | reverse complement strand
AAAAGTAAACCGACATTGACATATGCCTATAAAATAAATTTTTCCTGGAAAAACAACCATAATCATATCGCGCATTCTTACTGACATGTTGGGAGGATTTCTGTGTTTATTTTCTGCCATACAATTAAATATCAGCATTATGGGCTTAATCCTGCCATTGGCAGGGAAAAGATCTTATACTGATCTGGTATCATCACCTTTTATTGGATCAGAAGGTGCGTTACCTTGCTCTCAAAGAGTGTCAAACCCCACATTGTCCAGGACATCGCTGTTCCCCAGATCATCAGAATGGGAGGGATCTCCGCCCCCGAATATCGTGAAGAAGCATATCATATCGTAATGTCGATTGATGTGGGCAATACGACGACCGCCTGTGTGATTGTTGGAACAAACCTTGCGACCGGATTGACATATATCATCGACAAGAAGGTCTGGACGATTCATTCGATCAGGCCCCCGAAAAAAGGGGAGGAGATATTCGGCAAATCCCTCGACGGCACAGTCCTTTCGAAAAATGCAGTCGAGGAGCATGTACGTGATATTATTAAAGCCACGCTAAAGGAAAGCAAGATCGATCCCTCAAAGGATCTTGATTATCTGGTTCATACAACCGGCCTTGTGGGCCAATGGGAATCGAATAATCAAATCAATTCATATCTTGCATGCCTGAGCAAGGGGTGCATGGATGCAGGCATTCCCGCCTCGAAGATGCGTCCCCCAATGTCGAAGGAGAAAATCCCCTCAGATGATCGGCAGTTCAGCCTGATGGACACTATCATGTATGACGGTGCCGTTGCAGGGACGATTCCTGCGACCGGGCTCTCTGGTAAGGTGATGATTGCAAACGAGATGGAGGGGGACCTATCGCTTGCCGGAATAAAACAAGGTGCCCTGTCTACTCCTGTTGATTTCCGAAATCCGTGTGTAGGGATTGATTTTGGAACGATCATAGACGGAAGATTCACCGAGGCGGTGCCTAAAGGGCGTGAAGATCCATATGCCCGGACCACCGGCTGCATCATCGGCCTTGGGGGTGCGATCGCAGATGCACTGACCAGGGGAACCGGGGAGGTTGATCCAAGAATAGGAACCGCCCGGGAGTTTTTCGGGGACGAGATCGTCACCGGTTTTTTCTCAAAGAAGGAGTCAAAGAGAATCAGGGACTATGTCGATTTGGTTCATGAACTGATTAAAGTCGAAGAGGTTGCACACCATCATACACATTATGGTCTTGTTCCGATCGATCCATCTATCGCTGAGAACATGAAGATAAAAATATTCGGCGTGGATGCGGGAGAGAACTTCAGCGGGCACGAAACCCTGAAGGAAATCGGCTCGGAGGTCTTCAGGAAGGAAGGCCGAAAAGGATTCACCGATCTGGTGGATCGCGTGATGTCGAGGACGGCCCTCCGCCTGATCGGAGTTTCTGCAGAAAAGAAGGTATTCATCGAGGATATGGCGATCGGTTTTTCAGGTAGGGCGATCATGTCCGGGAGAAAACCCGAATATGTCCTCGAAGGGGTGATGAAAAGCGAAAATTACCGTGATCCAGTAGATCGAATGGTTTTTGTATCGAGTGCGCTTCCCCGCGGTGCAGCGCTCATGGCCCGTTGCCTGAGTGGTTTGGGAAACCCGAAAAAGCCGATAGGAGGCTGCAGGGGCGAGGCATGCATTCTTGGGAGAAGAAAAAAGTATCAGAATATGTAAGAGAATCCACAAATCCCCTCCAATAAAAGGAAGCCACACGCATTAATATTTCCTTAATATATAAATATTTTGTAATTTTTATACGAGGGATCATCAGATCACATACAATATGAAATACAGTATTATCCATGGGATAAATAGCCCTGCCCAGATGATGGCGCTCCATTTCTTTATACTCTTACCATCCATGGGTTTGCACGGGATCATGGAAAATAACCCTTCGATCATGTTTGCAACAAACCCAAGCCTCCCTATCATCAGCCATATGCCTCCTACCGGGATCATGAATAGAAAGGCCGTTCCGAGCAGGATATTCACACCAGGTCCGGCTAGCATCGTCAGCCCCTTTTCCGTCTCCGTGTGGCACTCCTTTTCCATAACTTTCATATGGAGTGGCTGCCCGAAAACATTTCCGAAGAAGATGCCGGTGACGATGCTTGCGATCGTTCCCGCTGGATAGATGCGGATTTTAGACTCGATATTGTATTTCATAGCAATCATCATATGCGCGAGTTCATGGGCAATAAGAGCGATTCCAACGATCAGGAGATAGATGAGAATCAGCATAGGATCTAACCCGATTCCATCGGCAAACATGAACGCTGCCGCATAAATGATCGCACCGGATATAATAACTATCAGATTATTCCTTGTCATCCCGAGTATCAGGAGGTCACCTGCTTTCTTTGGTCTCAGCGGTTCGATGGTTTTTCTCTCGCCAAAGAGTTCAAGCGCCTCCTCCCCAATGAATTCTGAGACAATGTTGCCCAGCCTCTTAAGGAATGATGAGAACCATCCTGAACCGAAACTACTGCCTGCACCTCCTCCTCCTCCGGAAAAGAAACCAGCGAGAAACGCCGAACCTGCGCTTACAACCACGCCTGTTGCGACCGCAGCGACAGGAACAGCATCGTGTGGTATAATGCTTTCTGCCGGGGCTGGAATGGAGGTGTGTAGGGGGGCGCCAGAAGAGTCTCTGCCCCCGCTCCTGAGGCTCGCCTTCAGGTTGTTTATAGATGATGAGATGCCTTCCGAAAATGATTCTGCCATATCGATAACGGGTGCTTCCATAGGTACTTCGGGTGGAACCTCTGTTTTTTCTTCAGGTAGAATCTCCTGAGGTACTTCAGCTGGTTCCTCAGGGGCTGCTTCAACAGGAATCTCCTGAGGAGCTGGCTGAACAGGTGGGGCAGCAGGTGCCGGTTCTGATCCGCCGCCGTCGGATGGTGCTGGTGCCGGTGCAGGCATTGCGTTAGTGACCGCCTGCCCGATGAATGTCGCAAGGATCCCACCGTCTCCTGCCGTGACATCACCAGCTGTATAATGAAGGGATATTGCATTCCCGTGGGAGATGGCGGTTCCGCTGCATGTCAGGGTGATCTTTGTTGTATCTGCATCTAGAACTGCTGCAGAGAAGGTCTGATCACCCCCCCCGTTGATCTGGTAGCCGAACTGAGCGTGCTTCCCGGCAGGATCGGCCATCGCCTTACTGAACGTGACGGTGATCTGAGTTCCGTCGGCGTTTGTCGTCGCACTGGTAACAGTCGGATCCTTGGTGACGTTTATGTAATCGATTCTTTCGGTTGTGTTACTGCCACCGGCATTTGTTGCGGTAAGATTCACTGTGTAGGTACCTGGTATCCCATAGGTGTACACTGGATTCTGTGCAGTAGAGCTGTTCCCATCCCCGAAATGCCAGAGCCATGTGGCGATATTGCTCCCAGTGGATTTGTCAGTGAAATTCACCTGCAGAGGAGCTGTTCCTTCGGTCGGGGTTCCGGTAAAGTTTGACATTGGTGGGCCAATGGTGACGTTGATATAATCGATTCGCTGTGAGGCGTTCCATCCCGCATCATTGTATGCCTGTAGTGCCACCGTGTAGGTGCCTGCGGTAGTATACGTATGGGATGGGTTCTGTAGAGATGACCCGACAGGTTGCATCCGCCAGACATCATTCCTTTTGGAGCCGCCGTCATAACCTCCCATGATGATGATGCTCCCATCCGGCATTGTGACGCCCGAGAAGCAGTGCCTCTCTGTCCATCCGGCAGTTGCGTTGACTTCTGTCCACTTTATACCTTTATTCATTGATCTCCAGACATCATTCAAAGGATTGCCAAGACTGTCCTCACCTCCCATGATGACAATGCTCCCGTCCGGCATCGCTATGCTGTTAAAATATTCTCTCTCAGACCATTCTGCAGCGGCGGTCTGTTGCATCCATGTAGCTCCGTTATCGGTCGATCTCCAGACGTCGTTCTTTGTGGCGCCGTCGTTGCCTCCCATGATGACAATGCTTTCGTCCGGCAGCACAACACCTGAGTGGCCAAATCTTCCGGTCCAGCCGGCGGCTGCGGTCTGTTGTGTCCAGGTCGTGCCATTGTCTGTCGATCTCCAGACATCATTTACAGTACCTCCGTCATAACCGCCCAGGACGAGGATGCTATTGTCTGGGAGCACAACGCTGCTGTGGGCGCTTCTCGCCGTCCAGCCGGGAGTATTTGTCTGCTGCGTCCATGTAGCTCCCTTATCGGTCGAGATCCAGACATCGTTCTTCAGGTTCCCGTCGTCCCCGCCAATCAGCAGGATACTTCCATTTGGCATTACAACGCTACTATGGACGTATCTCGGTGACCAGCCGCTGGCTGCGGCCTGTTGTGTCCATGTGGCCCCCTTATCTGCGGATATCCAGATGTCACTTCTATATCCAAATCCATCTTCACCTCCTATAATGACGATGTTTCCATCTGGCAGCACGACGCCGGCATGGCCTTTGCGTGCCGACCACCCAGCACTATTATTCACTTTCGTCCATGCCCCTGAATAATCCTCATCGCCAAAGAACCAAGACCATCCGGTGGGTGTATTCGTGGAGAGATCGGTGAACGTGACTGCGAGGGGAGCATTACCTGTGATCGGCGTGCCGGAAAATGCGGTGTTCGGAGCTGGTAGCGCCGTGACGGTTACATAGCCGGATTTTGTCGTGCTGTTGGAGCCATCGGCATTTGAGGCCTGCAGCGTGACTGAATACGTTCCGGTCGTGGAATATGTATGCGATGGGTTCTGCACCGATGAACCGGCAGGATTGTAGCGCCATGTGTCGTTTTTGAGGCTGTTGCCGTCATTGCCCCCTAGTAAGACAATGTTTCCATCAGAGATCGCAACACTGCTATGACCATATCTTCCTGTCCACCCGGCACTGGCATTAGCTTTCGTCCAGGTCGCGCCATTGTCCATTGACCGCCACACATCGTTTTTATTCATGCCAGCAGACGTTCCTCCCATGAGAACAATGCTGCCATCCGCCATCACCACACTACTGTGACCGGATCGTCCTGTCCACCCGGCACTTGCGTTCATCTGCGTCCATGTCACGCCGTTGTTCGTTGACAGCCAGACATCATTTCGGTAACTGCCATCATTTCCTCCTAATAAGACAATGCTTCCATCAGAGATCGCCACACTGCTATGACCATATCTTCCTGTCCACCCGGCACTTGCGTTCATCTGCGCCCATGTCACGCCATTGTCCATCGATCGCCACACATCGTTTTTACGAATGCCGCCAGACCATCCCCCCATGAGAACGATGCTGCCGTCCGCCATCGCCACACTACTTTGACCGGATCGTCCTGTCCACCCCGCACTGGCATTAATCTGCGTCCATGTCAAGCCATTGTCCGCTGACAGCCAGACATCATTTTGGTAACTGCCATCATAACCACCCATCAGTACGATGCTTCCGTCCGGCATCGCCACACTGCTGTGACCATATCTTCCTGTCCACGCGGCACTGGCATTAGCCTGAGTCCAGGTCGCGCCATTATCCGTAGACCGCCAGACATCGTTTTTACGAATGCCGCCAGACGATCCCCCTAGGAGAACGATGCTTCTATCCGGCAGAGCAATGCTTGTGTGGCCATCCCTGGCTGTCCACCCTGAACTCCCGTTCACCTGCGTCCATGCCCCTGAATAATCCTCATCCCCGAAGAACCAAGACCATCCGGTGGGTGTATTCGTGGAGAGATCGGTAAAAGTGACAGAAAGGGGTGTGGCGCCTGTGGTGGGCGTGCTGGTGAAGTCTGCGAGCGGGGCAATTGCAGACACCGGGTACATAATGAACACTATCAAAAAAAGAATAAACAGGATACGCATCGGCTTGCGTGCAGTGTATGCACGCACCCCATCCATGAGATAACCCCTCCGCTTAATCTAACCAACAATGTGTCCCTATTAATTAATCAAAATATATATATTTTTCTATGTCGTTTTACATAAGAGAGCATCAAAAGAATATACTGGGTGATTTAATGGATTTGTGGGATTCCCATTGATAAATGCAGAAAAATTGGATGCCCGAGTCGTCTCTCTATTTACCATCAATTCTCCGGTTCAATCTGGATATCAAAAGTAAAATGGCCCATCCTGATCAGATAGATTCCGCAAAGATCGAGGAGTGCGCTTTCATCATCGATATAGAGGACAGAGTAGGGAGAAGAACCAGTCATTGTTGGATAATAGTAACTATTCTCAGTACATTTACTGTTAGACGACCCGAACCTGCCCTCTGAGCCGGATACGTATCCATTCGGAGATAGCAGCTGGTCTGAGGTTGATAAAAAAAGATAATTATTGTCTCATTCGCCTGAGTAGATCTTCCATGCCTCGTCCACCGATGCGCCTTCGATTGTTATTGCGAAGATTGCATTTGTGAAACGGACCGCTGCATCAAGACTTTTTTGATGGATGTTCCTACCTGTTGCATTTCCTGCCGCTCCTCCGGAATGGATCTGGTCATAGAGTTCTGATAAGAACTTCTTCTCATCGATGGAGGAGCCGCCTGCGCAGACCACCTTCGTTCTGCCAGCTGCAAGAACTGCCTCTTTCAGGAGATCTGATGATTTCTCCCCTTCCTTCTTCGGGGCATTCACCTTGACATAATCTGCACCGAGTGCTGCGGCAACTCCTGCTGCACCTGCAATGAGATGTGGATCCTTCTCATCTTTAACAGCCGCTCCACGGGGATAAATCCAGAGCACGACAAGGAGCCCGTTTCTGTGTGCATCAAGGATCACCTGCTGCGCCTCACGCATCATCTCGCTCTCGTATTCTGACCCGATATAGATGGTATAGCCGACCCCGGTGATCGCAAGCCCCGTCCTGTCACGGAGATCAACCACATCCTGAACAGAGAGAAGGAGGGGGCTGTAGGGATCCTGTTGGGAGGTCTTGACAAGGTGTGTCTTGGAGTTGAGTTTCACAAGATAGGGAATGTCGGGGAAATCCATCCCATATCTTACAATAAGCCCATATTGTGTTGCAAAGATACCGACTTTTCCTTCTGAGGCAATTCTGAAGAGATGTGTCGGGTTGGCATCATCTTCATGAATATCCTCGCCAAAGAAATCGTCATTGAGGTGTTCAACCTTCTGATCTCCGGCAAAGAGCATCAGGCGTCCGGTACCGCGGGTTGCCCTCTGGTAGTTGGCGATGAAGGTATCAACTGCCGCAAACGGTACGTCAAGTGGAATCGAGAAGACATCTTCTGCAGTCATACCCAGAATATCATCCCATGCCTGATTAATGGTTGCGGAAAGTTCTCGTGGGGGCGATCAGGAAAGCGGCATCTGGTAATCATCCCAAAGCGAGATCCGGTGCCCGGAGGAACTTTGCTTTCAATTCTGAAACAGGCTCACCTGACAAAAGAAGAATTTTTGGAGCCTGGTTAACTCCGCCACTCAATATCTCAAGGGGTTAAGGGAGAAGGCCATAATCCCTCCCTCTTTTATTCAATATGGATGACCTGATGCCCTTTATCTGTATCCTTCCGGCAGATAATCTCAAGCACTCCGTTAATGCAGCTCATCCTGATGTTATCGGGATCAACCTGGGGAAGATCGACAACGGCAATCGGGTCGCTCCTTTCATGTGATACGATATGGAGACGCCCCCCCTCAAAGAAGATCCGGATCTCTTCAGGATCATATCCCGAGACATCAGTTGCGATGATCAGATCGTCATTAATCTCATAGACCTCAACTGCATGCTCCTCTTCATCAAATGGTGTCTGGTTGATGTTTACAGGGGAGCCATTGATAACAACACGGAATCCCATAACCCGTGGGGATGTAAGATCAACGTCCATTGACTCGGCCATAATCCTGCGGACCGCATCAATCAGTTCCCTGTATGCATCTGATGGTGGTTCACTCATTGTTCTTTCACACTCATTTCTCTTCAGCCATTTGCTTTTCCAGTTCTGTTGTTTGTTCCCTGATCACATCAAACTGTTTCCTGCCAGAAGTCACCAGATTGTGGAGTTTCTCTGCGGCATCTGCAATCTCATCACCTTTCTCAAGGAGGAGTGCACGTTTAGTGACATTCAATGCTTTCTCAAGGGTCCGCCTCTGCTCTTCATTGTAGAGGAATTCCCATGACTGCCGCTCAGCTGATTCGATTGCATCGCTGTCAAGGGAGGGTTTCACCCGTTCCTGTGCACGCCTGATATGCTCTTTGGTGACACGAATATTCTCCATTGCATCTTTTATCTCACTCTCGCTTCTGTTTCCCATCTTTGAGATGAAATCACGGATTGCATAGAGTTTTGCTTCACGGACAAGAGCCTCGATATCAGCTCCGACAAATCCTTTTGTCTCAGCAACCAGAGCATCAAGATCGATATCTTTTGCAAGCACACCAGCTTCATCCTTGAGGTATACCTTAAAGATCTGCTTCCTTCCCTCATCATCTGGTGGCGGGACAAAGATATGGCGTTCAAGCCTTCCCGGACGCATCAGTGCAGTATCCATCATATCCGGCCTGTTGGTTGCACCGATGATGACTACGTCTTTGAGTTCTTCAAGCCCGTCAAGTTCGCTTAAGATCTGGCTGACCACACTCTCGGTGACATGAGATGATCCGCTGTAGCTTCCCCTGCGAGGAACAAGCGCATCAACCTCATCAAAGAAGATGATCGACGGTGATGCCTGCCGTGCCTTTCTGAAGATCTCCCTGACACCTTTCTCCGATTCACCCACCCATTTGGATAGAAGTTCTGGACCTTTAATCGAGATAAAGTTACATTCACTCTCGTTTGCAACTGCTTTGGCAAGCATCGTCTTACCGGTTCCAGGTGGTCCGAAGAGGAGGATTCCTTTGGGTGGCTTGGTTGTGAGTTTCTGGAATATATCGGGGAATTTCAATGGCCATTCCACCGCCTCCCTTAACTCTTCTTTGACCTCTTCAAGGCCGCCGACATCATTCCAGTGGATATCGGGTACCTCGACCAACACCTCACGCATTGCGCTCGGCTCAACATGTTTCAGTGCTTCATCGAAATCCTCACGGATAACTTTCAGCTCATCAAGAAACTCGGTTGGGATATCTTCATCAACATTTATCTTCGGGATTATCTTCCTGAGTGCATGCATCGCCGCTTCTTTAACAAGCAGGGAGAGATCGGCCCCCACGAAACCATGGGTGATATCTGCGAAATGTGAGAGATCGACATCATCTGCAAGTGGGACGCCTCGGCTGTGAATCTGGAGAACTTCGAGCCTGCCTTTCTTATCAGGGATTCCGATCTCAATCTCACGGTCAAAGCGCCCTCCCCGTCGAAGCGCAGGATCAATTGCGTCCGGAAGGTTTGTTGCGGCGATGACGATCACCTGGCCGCGGCTCTTGAGACCGTCCATCAGGGAGAGCAGCTGGGCGACAACCCGCCGTTCCACTTCCCCTTTCGTATCCTCACGCTTTGGTGCAATCGAATCGATCTCATCGATGAAGATGATTGTTGGTGAGTTCTCCTGTGCTTCCTCAAAGACCTCACGGAGCTTTCCCTCGGACTCACCATAGTACTTGCTCATGATTTCAGGGCCGGAGAGCGTGATGAAGTGTGCATCCACCTCGCTTGCAACCGCCCGTGCAATCAGGGTCTTTCCGGTACCGGGAGGGCCATACAACAACACTCCTTTTGGCGGTTCGATCCCAAGCCGCTCAAAGAGTTCAGGATGCCGCAGCGGAAGCTCAATCATCTCACGAACGAGCTGAAGTTCCCGCCCCAGACCGCCGATATCCTCATAGTGGATGTCTGAAAAGCCTTCTTTTCCTTTTTCACCTTCGTAGGGCGTCTCTTTCAGCTCGATCTCCGTATCCTCTGTTACAATAGCAATTCCCTTGGGATTTACCTTTGAGATGACAAACGTCAGCGGGTTTCCAAGCACATTCACCCGGACAGTCTGGCCTGCAGATACCGATCTGCCATGAAGCATCCGTTTCAGGTACTGTTCGCCACCAACAAGCCGGATTGCCTGGGTTGGCTGGATAACAACCTTCGTTGCATATCCTGCATCAAGTTTTTTAATTCTGACCTTGTCATCGATTCCGGCTGCGGCATTGCTCCTGATATTGCCATCGATCCTGATGACTGCACGACCGGTATCTTCAGGAAAACCCGGCCAGACGATAGCTGCTGCTTTCTTCTTGCCGGAGATCTCAATGACGTCACCTGAGACAAGATTCAACTGCTTCATTACATCAATTGAGAGACGGGCCATGCCCCGTCCGGCATCGCCATGAGCCGCTTCTTTAACTACAAGATCCATGTAACCCTTATCAGTTGTCATACTATGCACCTATGATTTACCATACGTTAGTGTTATTAAATATATATAGTTTTCTACAGCATTCAGATCTGAAAGACAATTCGCTTCTAATCGTCTGGTAATACCCTCATGAATACAAAAAGGTTCTGATTGAATCGAATATTTAACTATTGAGATACAGAAGTATCTCTTTAATAACTTCTGATAATCAGGAAACGGATAAAAAAAAAGAAATTTTGTGCTATTTAGAAATTGAAGTGCTTGCTGACGATCTTGATGGCACAGAAGTCGCCGCACATCGTGCAGGCATCTGTGTCTGCCGGAGATCTGCTGTTACGGATATGCCGTGCACGTTCAGGATTCATCGCAACAGCGAACTGTCGCTCCCAGTCGAGATCGCGCCGGGCATGCCCCATCTCGAGATCGAGTGCACGGGTCTTCTTCAGTTTCACCATATCGCCAGCATGTGCGGCGATCCGGGATGAGATGACACCTTCATAGACTTCTTCGGGTGTCGGTAATGCAAGGTGTTCTGCCGGGGTGACATAGCAGATAAAGTCGGCTCCGGCAGCAGATGATGCAGCTGCACCAATTGCTGCCACCCGGTCATCATATCCGGGTGCGATATCGGTGACAAGAGGTCCGAGCATATAGAATGGCTTTCTGTTTGTGACGCGCTTCTGCAGCTGGACATTGGTCTCTATCTCGTCAAGCGGGATATGTCCCGGCCCCTCGATGATCGTCTGGACACCAAAGGCATTTGCCTTGTCAGCAAGCTCGGCATTGATCAGGAGCTCCTGGATCTGCGCACGATCGGTAGCATCGTGGACTGCACCTGCACGCATCCCGTTTCCAAATGAGAGTGTGACCTCATGCTCTTTCATGATCTCTAACAGATAGTCGAAGCGGCGGTAGAGCGGGTTCTCCATCTCATTGTGAAGCATCCATGCGGTCATGAATGCACCGCCGCGGGATACGAGACCTCCATGCCGTCCCTGATTCTGGAGCCGCTTCATCGTCTCCCAGTTGATCCCGGTATGGATCGCCATGAAATTTGTTCCAAGCTTTGCCTGATCTTCTGTTGCCTTGAAGAGGTCATCCTCATCCATGTGGATCACAGCACCCTTTTTACGGGCTGCTTCGATGAATGCCTGGTACAGTGGAACTGACCCGACAGAGAGCGAGGTATTTTCGATTATCCTCCGTCTGATATCGAGGAAATCTCCGCCGGTTGAAAGCTCCATCAGCGTGTCTGCTCCTGCAAGCTCTGCCTGACGTGCCTTCTCGATCTCCTCCTCTATATTGATAAGATCAGATGAGGTGCCGATTGAGGCATTGACCTTGGTTCTAAGCCCTTCGCCTATTCCACAGATCTTTACATCGCGGTACGGGCTGATCGGGATGGTGATATGCCCTCCGGCGACACCGCGCCGGATAAAGTCTTCTGTTACGCCTTCTGCCTGTGCAACGATCTTCATCTCGTCTGTGATGATGCCGCGTCTGGCATCTTCCAGTAATGTCATAGATATTTACATGACAAAATACCAGATAAATCCTTTTATTTTAGAAAATTAGGGCAAAATTACTTTATTTCTAAACAATCAATATTGTTTTATCTAACCCGCATTCATTTGTGTTTTGTCGATGAACATACTTTAATGCAAATTCAGAGCATATACAGAAGAACCCGGTGATAATGTGCAGGTAAATTATGGTGGTTTTATTCCGATCAGCACAGTGGACTGGCCAGGCCGTGCTGTCTGCACGCTCTTTCTCAGGGGATGTCCGGTCAGGTGCGATTACTGCCATAACAAACAGCTTCAGGTTGGAAAAGATTTTCGCTCGATTGATCAGGTATTCGAGCAGATTCGATCATCCCGCATTGCGGTATCAGGGGTTGTCTTTTCAGGTGGTGAGCCGACACAGCAGGGAGAAGCTCTCTGTGAACTTGCCCGTCGATCAAAGAAGGAAGGATTTTTAGTGGGACTTCATACGAATGGTGTCTTCCCGGAGGTTATACAAAAACTCCTGGATGAACATCTGGTAGACCATCTGGCACTTGATATCAAGGCAAAATGGAACCGGTATGACAATCTCCTTTGTGAGCGGTTTTCTGCTTCGGTCAAAGAAACACTCAATATCTGCAGAAACGCATATCATAATGGAGATCTGCCGGAATTTCAGGTCGTTGTCACCTTATTCCGGGGTTACGAAGACGAAGTCAAATATATCTCACGCGAAGCTGAGGGGCTGGAATTTGTTCTCCAGCAGGGAGTGTTCGGTATGGTTCCCCCCCTCTCCTCAGACGAACTAAAGACAATCGCAGACTGTTTATGTCGTCCGGTAATTATCAGAACACGGGAGGACGGAGAATTTTACTATGAAGGTACTAGGATTGGTCGGACTACCGGCGAGCGGCAAGGGTGAGTGTTCAGCGGTTGCAGAGGAACTCGGGATACCGGTTATTGTCATGGGGGATCTCATCAGGAGATATGCAGAAGAAGCCGGACTTCCTGCAACCGATCAGCATCTTGGCACGATAGCGCGCCGTCTGAGAGAAGAGCGGGGAATGGCCGCTCTTGCAGAACTAACAGTTCCTGTGGTCAGGGAACAGAACGCATCAGTCGTCCTCATAGATGGTATCAGGGGAGATGCCGAGGTTGAACTCTTCAGAAAAATGTTTTCTGATTTTACATTAATTGCTATAGACTGCCCGTTTCACATCCGGCTTGCACGCCTCCGCAGTCGCGGGAGATCAGATGATATGGTGAATGAGGAGGATCTCCTATCCCGTGATGAACGGGAATGTGGTTTTGGACTGGTGCAGGCAATGGATGGTGCAGATATACGGATAGATAATACCGGTTCACTTGAGGAATGTCGTGCTGAGATTAAAAAGATCCTGAAAGCCCATGGGGGCATGGTATGATCTCCGGATATTATTTCTCTTCATCATCAAAAGTCTGGGATGATCCGAAATGGGTGATTGGCATCGAAGAACTTGGATATGATGGCTGGGAGATCTCAGCAGATGGCAATTACCGACTTGATGATCCGAAAAAACGAGAACGGATTGATGAGGTACTTGCCAGTACAAATCTGGGGATTTCGGTTCACGCACCGTATGGCGACCTGAATCTCGCCTCAATGAACTATCCGATCTGGCGTGAGTCAATCCGTCAGATCTGCCTCTGCATCAAGCATGCTGCGGATCTCACCGATCGGGTGACGATTCATCCAGGATATCTCTCGCCTCTTTCAAAGCTTGATGCCGGACGTGCATGGTCGCTTCAGAAAGAAGCTCTTGGCGAGATCGGAGCCATTGCAGAAGAATATGGCGTACTTGCCTGTCTTGAAAATATGATATCTATAAAGGAGTTTCTCTGCCGCGATCCCGGGGAGCTTTTCGGGATGGTTGAGGGAATAGAGGGTATTGGCATAACAATTGATATCGGACATGCAAACACGACCGGAACCGTGGATGAATTCTTAAAAAACCTTTCAAAAGCCGATCATCTCCACCTTCATGACAACCATGGGAGCTCCGATGAACATCTCTCACTTGAGAGGGGAACGGTGAACTGGGGCCGTGTATCACATGCACTCCTCGACTCATATTCTGGCATTGTCGTTATTGAAGGGCGTGATCTCAATGAGGCCGAAGAAAGCCTTGCTGTCGTCAGGGGGTGGCAGTAATATCCGGAGAAACACTTCATGTCCATTTTCTTGGAACCGCTGGTGCACTACCCACACCCCAGAGGAATCCATCCTGCCTGATGATCAGGAGGGGATCTGACACTCTCCTCTTTGATTGCGGTGAAGGAGCACAACAACAGATGATGAGGGTCAGGACCGGGTTTACCGTCGATGCGATCTTCATCTCCCACTGGCATGCAGACCATTATCTCGGATTATTTGGTCTTTTAGAGACGATGGCATTTAATGGTCGCCAGGATCCAATCCGGCTCTACGGGCCGCGCCGTATCTTTGAAATCGTCTCAATTATCCGGCAGTTAAATCATGGGCTGTCATTTCCAATCGAGGCAAGTGAGCTCAGTGATGGTGAGGCGATCGTCTTTGACGGATATCGTGTGATTCCTTTTGCCACCCGTCATGGATGTGAGAGCTTTGGTTTTATTCTGGTGGAGGATGAACGTCCGGGGCGTTTTGACCGTGAAGAGGCGATATCGCTTGGAGTTCCGCCAGGTCCACTCTTTGGCCGTCTTCAGCGTGGAGAAACAGTCACCGTGACTGCATCGGGGGAGCAGACCATCATCACCCCGGATCAGGTGATGGGATCCCCGCGACCCGGAAGGAAGGTCATCTATACCGGCGATACCCGCCCCCTGAGGGAATGGCCGGATACAGCAGCTAAATCTGATCTCCTCATCCATGATGCAACATTTGACGACCAGGAATTAGAGCGGGCCGATGAAGTCTTTCACTCAACAGCCGGCCATGCAGCCATTGCGGCACAGCAGACCGGTGCTGCACGACTTGCCCTTGTTCATATCAGTTCACGATACACATCAACAGCAAACCATATACAGGATGCAAAACGACATTATCAGGGCGAAATTCTATTTCCAAATGACTGTACAATGATTGAGATACCATTTCGGGACTGATTACTATGGAGGGAACACCCGATGAACCAGCAGATAGAGGGGCTCAGCCACCGTTACCGCGATGTACTGACAGGGCTTCTTGCCCTCATCATCACCACGCTCGTGGCATCAGTTGCAGGTATTTACCTTGGGTCAGTGAACAACCTGCTCATACTTATACCGGGCCTCATGATTCTTGTTCCCTCCTCTATCAATATGCGGGGTGCAATCGCAGGAATTCTGACCTCGCGTCTTGCATCATCGATGCACCTCGGTGCATTTGATATTAATTATCGACGCGGATCGGTTCTTGGCGATAATCTCCGGGCAACGTTTATTCTCACTGTTCTGATTGCAGCAATTGTCGGTATCATCGGCTTTATCATCGGAAAAGCAGCCGGTCTCGATATTATTACGGTTCATGAGATGATCCTGGTATCAGTCCTTTCTGGAACGGTTGCCGGAATTATTGTAACGTTGATCACCCTTCTTGTAGCGCTTGGATCCTATAGGTATGGCCTTGATCTCGATATTGTCGGAGCTCCGACTGTCACCACTGCCGGAGACGTGATCACTCTCCCTCTTCTTGTGACATCAGCAGTAATTGTCGTCAATCTTCCTTCATCCTGGCAGTTCATCCTCTTTGGCATCGTTCTCCTGCTGGTGGCCGTCAGTGTCGTCGGAGCCCTCAGGGGAACAGATACCATGCAATCAATTATCCGGGAAGGTTTCCCCCTCCTGGCTCCTCTCTGTATTCTCGGAACAATTGCCGGAGTAATCTATACGGAAGGACTTGAGGACCTCGTGGCAACTGCCGCCCTCTTGATTATCATTCCGCCGTTTATGAATGGGTGCGGGGCGATTGGAGGGATCATCTGTTCAAAGCTTGCCACCGGGATGCATATGGGAGAGATCGAACCACGCCTCATTCCCGGACGGGAGGTATTCTCCGGTTTCCTGAATAACTATCTGTATGCACTCATCATTCTGCCACTTATGGCAGGAATTGCGCATGCTGCGGCACTTCTGATGCATCTTGACACACCGGGACTCTTTCTGATGGTTGTAATTACCACTGTTTCAGGAATTATTGTGGTAACCGGGCTGAATATCCTCGCATATGTGACAGCAAGTGTATCGTTTTCATCAGGGTATGATCCCGATAACTTTGGGATACCTGTTGTAACAAGCAGTATCGATCTTATCGGGGCAAGTGTGCTGATCCTGGTCATCCACCTGCTGCTATAGTGATAAGTAGTGAAAGATAAATTAGTAATGAAGTTATGTTCGATCTTGATCGTCAGCCTGTCAACTTCAAGAATGTCCTTATTGAGATGAAGGATGTCTCTGAGTTAATGGTAGATCTGGCCTATTCTGCGATCCTTTTTGAAAGTAAGGAGATCGCAAATGAAGTTGTCAACCTGGAAGAGAGGATGAACCTCCTTCTTTACCAGGCACGCATCACCAGTATCCTTGGGGCGCGGAGGATGGAGGAGGCCGAATCAATGAGTGGTCTTCTTCAGATCGCCGAAGGAGCGGAGCGGATCTCAAATGCCGCTTCAGAGATTGCAATGGTCCTTTTAAAGGACATACGGATCCCAGCAAGAATGCGGCTTGCCCTGCCTGAAGCAGAAGAGGTGACCATCCGTGCCGAGATTCGGGAGGGGTGCGATCTTGATGGCGTTATACTCGGAGATATCCGTCTCCAGAGTACAACCGGAATGCGTATCATTGCAATCCGGCGTGGACGTGTCTGGACCTATGATCCTGATAAGGAGACGTACCTGAAGAAGGACGATATCATCCTCGCAAAGGGACCTGAAGATGGCATTGAACCACTTTTCACACTCCTGGGATCCCCGCCTCCACCCGATGAAGGACTCATAGACGAGGCACTTGATGATCTCGATCGCGCTGTCCTCCTGATCGTTGAGATGAAAAATATCAGCGAACTGGCAGTAGGGCTTGCATATACCGCCCTTCTCTTTGACAGTCAGGATATTGCCGAAGAGGTTGTCTGGCTCAATGAACGTATGGATTCGATGCGGCTGCAACTTGAACTCTGGGTTCTTGAATCGGCAAAGAAGGTGGAACATGTGGAATACCTGCGTGGACTTCTTCATATGTCTGCATTTGCCGATGCAATCTGTAGTGCAGCCCTCTCAATTGTTGATGTGCTCATGCGTGATATTGAGATCCCACCAATCTTCCAGAGGATTATCCGGGAATCTGATGAGATCATATCCCGGATTGAGGTGAAAGAAGGATCATATATTTCAGGAAAAACCCTAAAAGAGGCAGCACTTGGAGCAGTGACAGGGATGGTTGTCCTTGCAATTAAAAGGGGAGACAAATGGATCTACCGTCCCAAAAAGGATGTGCGGCTGTATGAGGGTGATTTCATCATCGCCAAGGGCCGCCGGGACGGCGAATGCCGGTTGCTTGCGCTCTGCAAGCCGGAAGATATATACCAGAGATAAATGGAGTTAAAAAATGAGTGATTCTACAGAAACAGTCTATAAGCTTGGCCCGGGATGCGAGGTTGAGGATGTACAGGAAGGGAATATCTATCTTGGAAAAGTTCAGGGTTTTGCCAACTTTGGCACGTTTGTCCAGCTGAATAATTCTATAAAAGGGCTGGTTCATAAGAGCAATGCACTTACACAGCACAGGGAGCGGGCAGATATTCTTGTGATGGTTGCACAGGTACGCCCAAATGGCAATATCGATCTCCGTGAAGTGCTCCTTGACGAGTATGAAACATCAGTGGTGAACAGGGCCGTCAGAACAACACCCCTCTCCGATCTCGGCGATAAAATCGGCAGGAGAATCACTGTTGAGGGTGAACTTGGCCAGGTCAAACAGACGAGCGGACCGACGATCTTTACCATCATTGATGAGACCGGAGTGGAGAATGCCGCAGCATTCATCGAAGCAGGTGTCAGGGCCTATCCTGAAGCAAATACCGGCGATATCGTTCAAATTTCAGGAGAGGTGATGAAGAGGAATAACCAGCTCCAGATCGAAGTTTCCTCTCTCAATCGCCTCGATGGCGAAGACGCGAAACTTGTGCGGTCCCGGATTGGCGCAGCACTCGATAAACGAGCTGAGCCTGCCGACATTCCCTTCCTTGTTGAAAGTGACACACTCGTGAAGCTCAGACCGGAGATGAAGAAGCTTGCAAAGATCGTCAGGCGTGCCGTCTTTACTCAGCAGCCGATTATTCTTCGCCATCATGCTGATGCAGATGGCATTTCTGCGGCTGTTGCTATTGAGACAGCAGTTGTCTCCCTGATCCGGGAACATATCTCTGAGTCCGATTCAGAGTATTATCTCTTTAAACGCTCACCCTCAAAGGCTCCCTTCTATGAGATCGAGGATATAACCCGTGACCTTGATTTTATGTTGAAGGATGCCATGCGGTTTGGACAGAAACTCCCGCTCATTTTCCTTATGGACAATGGATCAACAGAAGAGGATATGGCAGCATATAAAATTGGACAGGTTTATGATCTCGATATCATCGTTTCTGATCACCATCATCCCGATGAGATTGTTGACCAGTTCCTCAAAGCTCATGTCAATCCCTATCATGTTGGCGGGGATTTCGGACTGACTGCCGGGATGATCGGAACCGAGCTTGCCAGAATGATCAATCCTGTTGTCGAGGATCGGATTCGGCATCTTCCGGCAATTGCGGGTGTGGCTGACCGGAGCGATTCTATTGAACTTCCTCAGTACCTCTCGCTCGTTGCTGACGAATATCCAATAGATGAGTGTAAAAAAATCGCTCTTGCCCTTGATTACGAGCAGTTCTGGCTGAGGTTCAATGATGGCCGTGAGATCGTTAAGGATATTCTTAACCTGAACAACAATCCCATCCGGCACAAGAGGCTTGTCTCTCTCCTGGTGGAAGAGGCTGAAACGGCAATAGCAGAACAGGTGAAGACCCTGATGCCACATGTCGAAAGGAGAACGCTTGCATCCGGTGCACATCTCTTCCTGGCAGATGTCGAGATGTATGCACACCGCTTCACCTTCCCCCCACCCGGAAAGACGTCAGGTGAGATCCATGATATCCTCTGCAACGAACATGCAGGAGAACCTGTTGTCACACTTGGAATCGGGCCAGATTTTGTCGTCCTTCGTTCACGGGGCGTTCTTATGAATATCCCAAGAATGGTTCGGGAGCTCCGTGAGGAGATCTCCGGAGGTGGTGTCAATGGCGGGGGACACCTTGTTGTTGGCAGCATCAAATTTGTCGAGGGGATGAGGAGTACGGTTATCGAGAGTCTCATCGCCAAGATCGGCCAGGCTTCTATTGCTGAAAAACATACATAAACTTGATTATGAGAATGGATTGAACCATAAATGCTTTATAGTAATATAGCACAAAACTATCACCAGAGGTTAGCCAGATGACTGTGCCAGATAGCATTCGTGAAAGGTATAACGAAACCCAGGACAGGATTCTGAAATATCTGCGTGGGGGTCTGCAGAAAGGCAGACATTTCTTTAAGTCAAAATATATCGCCCATGATCTTGGTCTCTCATCAAAAGAGGTTGGCACTAATCTTGCCATCCTCTCTGAGATCTGTGATGATCTGGAGATCAAACGCTGGAGCTATTCCAACAGTACGACCTGGATGGTAACGGCAAAAGCCATATAATTTTATCCTATCACTTCCCTTTTCTACTATGTCAAAAAATATTGTTGAGATTATTGAGACGATTGAGTTTGTCGCCCATATTGATGAAGAGAAAGATTGCCTGATGTCACAGGATCCCCCGGAATCTCTCTGGTTTAATATTGATGTTCCAAAAGGTCATGGATTGCAGGTGGGGGATCGGATAAAAGTAACCATTGAGAAGGTCTGAAAGACCTTTTTCATGAGAACACTCATCATTTTATTCTCCTGTATACCTGTTGCCCCCGGTGGCATCATGAACGTTTTTTAGAGATGTTCTCGTGGTACTTCAAGGAAGATTCTGTACGTATCGATACTTGTTGCAGAGATAATAAAATACATCTCCTTTTCAGATGAAGTGAGAATACTCCTCATAGAACCCCTTCCGATCACCTCACCGCCGTCAAGGATCGAGCCGGTCTCTGCATCGCAGAGGACATAGCGGAATTGCGCCTGTCCCGGAAACCTATCAGCTGTCACTTCCGTTCGTATGCGCCAGTATGGTGTATCCGGAATGGAGAAGGTTGTTGAGATCCCTCCTCGTCTCTGTTCAAGGACACCAACGGGTATCCATTCAATGGTAGTAATTGCTTCAATCTGTGCAGTTGTATAAGGAGCAGATCCAAAGAGAGGAGAGATAGTATTTGATTCTGTATCAACAATTCGGAATTTTCCACCCTGAAAGGTATCTGAACCCGGCATATGGAATCTTGGATATCCAAATGGTTTTTCAACAAGCTGGATGGTAAAAAAGGGATGCGAAAAAGGAGAGTCCTCTCTTTCAAATACCTGTAAGAAAAGAGATTCCTCTACCGGATTTATTCCTTCAGACTCTGCATTTTTTTGTACAATTCCGGGAAGAGAGAATGCAGGTTGGTTCACAACTATACTGATAATCAGTACAACTGTAAGTCCGGTAACAAGGATCATCAGATCGGACTTATTCATAGAATTACTGTGATTTGGCCTTAATAAATATTTTGTTGGGAGAGGAGGTATTCGTTGTCTGCTCACGTGCACAGAGGGAAAACTTCTTCTGTATAAGTAGTACATCAAAAGATATGGATATTCCGAAGCTCAGGACATGGGTAGTTTTTTATCTTCTGTCATTTGTCGTTCTGCTCTTCGCTCTCTTCCTCTCTACCCAGGGGATACTGCTCTGGGTCAGCCTCTTTTTGGTTCTTATACTAATCGGGGTTAATCTTTTCACAGTTTATCTTGAGATTAATCGGAGAAGAAACCGGAACGAAAGGCTTAAAAATATTACAAAAGTAGACGATCCCGAATATCAACTTGATCAGAAAAAGCTCTGGTAAAAAATTTATTTTGTATTTTCATTCTTCATGAGAATTTTCTGAAGAGCATTATAATGAGAGAAGAGATGCTCGACTTCTCTTCCCAGATATTCGGTTTTCCCCATGACATAAAAACCACCAGTGTTTAATGCACTATGGATTGTCTTTGCGAGATCATTCTTCTGCCCTTCTGTGAAATAGATGGTGACATTTCGGCAGGTGACGATATCCACGTACCGTGATGCAGGGATTCCACTCATCAGATCATGTTTTCTGAAGTGGATCATATCCTTCAGATGCTGTTTGACCTGATATCGCCCATCTGGAAGTTCGTCGAAGTGCCTTCTGATAATTGCATTATTCAGTTTTTCAACAGTTTTGGCTTCATAAACACCTTCTTTGGCTCTCTGAAGGATTTTTTCATCAATATCAGTTGCATGAATGCTGACAGCCACACCGCTTTTGCGGGCGAGGAGTTCATTGAGTATCATCGCAAGTGAGTATGGTTCTTCGCCAGAGGAACACCCGGCACACCATATCCTGATACGATTATGTTCGGCGATTACCTTCGGTATCAGCTCTTTTCTCAGGATCTCAAAGACTTCTGCATCCCGGAAGAATTCTGTGACATTGATGGTGAGGGCATTGCGAAGGAGCTCCCATTCTGCAGGATGACTGTTTAGATATCGTGTATATTCGTCATAGGTACCTGTTCCGGTGGTTCGCATCCGCGAGAGGAGCCTTCGTTTGATATATTCCTCTTTATATTGAGAGCATCGTACTTTCAGGGTTTTTTCAATAAGAGTCTTGAGCTGGTTCAGATCATCCATAGTTGTTATCTCTCTTATATTGGCTTCGTCGGATTTATAGGTGCTCAACCAAAAACAGTTTTTTCACGGATTGTTTTTGATATCCGGAATACCGGAGTTTGTATAGCAATCTTTATCTCATCTCCTCTGCTACGTTCTCACAATGAAGTCAATGGCTCCTCTTCTCATCGGAATAAGTATATTCTGCTTTTTGTCTGCCGGATGCATGACAAATGCAGGTATTGGAGCTATCTCCTATGATGACTCAGGATTTGTGATCCCAATTGATCTGAAAGAAAGAGAGGATATCCTTGTACAGATAATGATCTATGATGTGAGTGGGCTTCACCAGAAGGAGGATAAACTTATTCTTGAGCGTGTCTCCATCAGATCCGATCAATCCGCCCTCTTCATCCCGGCCCCTCTTCCTGAGGGAAGCTATAAAGCACATATCACGCTCTTCCATGATGAAAAAAGACTGGCAGGTAGGATTTTGGACTTTCACATTGACTGAATTGAATAACCATGACTCCAGATATTTACATAGCAGATGCGATCATTCAAAACGGAACGCTTTATAATCCATTCACCTCCGACTGGGAAGAAACCGATCTGGCGATCAAGGACGGCTACATTCTTGGAACAGGATCTGATTATCACGGAGAGCAGGTAATTGATCTCAAAGGGAAGCGTATCATTCCCGGCCTGATTGATTCACATCTTCATATTGAGAGTTCGCTTCTCACTCCTGCGGAATATGGAAGACTTGTTCTTTCACACGGAACGACCACGGTGATCGCAGATCCTCACGAAATTGCAAATGTTGCCGGTATAGCAGGCATACAGGCGATGATCCGTGAGGCAGAACGGACACCGCTTGATATCTTCTATATGCTTCCCAGTTGTGTTCCGGCAACTCCCCTGGATTCAGCAGGAGCAACACTTCTGGCAGGTGATCTATCGCCTCTCCTTGTTAACCCACACGTTATCGGTCTTGGCGAAATGATGAATGTACCGGGCGTTCTGAATGATGATCCGGATGTCCTTGCGAAGCTCCGACTCTGTACCATCATAGATGGCCATGCTCCGATGCTCTCGGGAGCTCTCCTTGACCGATATATCAGATCCGGTATACAGAGCGACCATGAGTGTATCACCTGTGAGGAGGCGCTTGAAAAGCTCAGGAAAGGAATGTATATATTCATGAGAGAAGGTGCGGCTGCACGCAATCTCCGGGATCTTATACCTCTTGCTGACTGCAGGACCGCCCCCCGCTGTGCATTTTCCACCGATGACCGGCATGCCGATATGCTGTATACTGCCGGTTCAATTGATGATTGTATACGAATTGCCGTTGATTCCGGAGTGCAACTTGAAGTTGCTCTCAGAATGGCCACCCTCACCCCTGCAGAGCGGTTTTGCCTCCATGACCGTGGTGCATTGGCACCAGGAAGAATAGCGGATTTCATCGTCCTGGAAGAGTCTGATCGCTTCTCTGTTGAGAGGGTGTTTAAGAGAGGTATTGAGATAAAGAAGATTCCCTATATCAAACCCGTACCACTCCAGACAGCATTCCATTGCAGGCTTCCGGAGAGAGATGACCTGAAGATCAATGGATCCGGACCTGCACGCGTCATTGGTATCATTCCCGGACAGATTACTACCCGCCTTGAGATTCATGACATCATTGGAGCGAATATCCCTGATACACAATCTGATATCCAGAAAGCGGTCGTCTGCGATCGGTATCGGGCAGGTGGTTTTGGCATTGGTCTTGTCCGTGGTTTTGGTCTTGTTGAAGGGGCGCTTGCGATCAGTGTTTCTCATGATTCTCATAACATTGTAGCTCTTGGAGCAGAAGATTCTGAGATCATCCTCGCAATACGAACCGTTGCCTCCCACAATGGAGCAATGGTGGTTGTTTCCCGTGGCAGGAAGACCATTTTACCTCTCCCATGGGGTGGCATTATGTCAGATCAACCCTATCCTGACGTTGTAGCATCATTGGAGGAGCTTGATGAGCATGCCCGGTTGCTTGGTGCAATTGAGAATCCCTTTATGTACCTCTCCTTCCTTGCACTCACCGTGATCCCGGAACTGAGGCTGACTGAGCAGGGGCTCTTTGATAACATCTGTTTTGCCAGAACCAGTCTCTTCATAGATGAATAAGAGAAGGGTTGTCAGCCACAACCCTTATGTGTCGATATTGTTTATTATACCAACAGAAAGGAGTGTTCAAGTATGGCAATCATAGATGAGAAACTCAAAGAAGCAATCGCTGCTGTGGGTATCCTTCCACTGGCTACCGCATCAAAAGATGGTATTCCCAATGTCGCCCCGATGGGGAGCGTCTGGATCATTGATGAGAAGACGATCTGGATCGCAGACAACTTCATGAAGAAGACACTTGAGAATGTTCTTGAGAACCCCCATGCTGCTCTCTATGTCTGGAGCCGGGAGATTGGCGGATGCACACAATTGAAGTGTGATGTAAAAGTTGAGAAGAGCGGTGAGAACGTGGAGAAGATGCGGGCGATACTTCATGAGAAGAAACCCAATCTTTCCGGAAAATCCCTTCTTATTCTCACAGTAACTGAAATATTTGACTGTGCCCCGGGCCCGAATGCCGGGGCACCTCTTCAGTAATTTTTATTTTTTTGGTATCATTCGTGCCTGAAGGCCGAAGAAGACCGAGTATCCTACAGCATGTGCCTGATCAAGGGTTGTGCTGTCAAATGAAACGAGATCATCCGAGTAAATTGCGTCTGGGGATGAACGTCCAAGGATACGGACGTTTCCTTTATAGAGCTCGAGATCGACAATTCCATTGACCCGCTTCTGGGTGGTGTCAATGAAGGCATTCAGCGCATGGTAGAGTGGTTCATGAACAAGTCCCATGTATGCAAGCTCAGACCACTTCTCATCAACCCCCACTTTGAATGCCAGTTCCTGCCTTGTAAGACAGAGCCGCTCAAGATCCTTGTGTGCTGCTAAAATCACGGTTGCTGCCGGATGTTCGTAATTCTCCCGCGCCTTCAGGCCGAGTATCCGGTCTTCAACCATATCATTCCTGCCGATCCCGTGCTTTCCGGCAATCACGTTCATTTTCCTGATAAGGGGGATACCTTCCATTGCTTCGCCGTTTAATGCAACCGGCACTCCCTCTGCAAAGGTAATTGTGATCGTCTCTGGGGTATCAGGTGCGTCCCGTGGATTTGTTGTCCAATGGTAGATTTCATCAGGGGGATGGTATGCTGGATCCTCAAGAAGTCCCCCTTCGATGCTCCGACTCCAGATATTCTCATCAATACTCCATGGCTTGTCTTTCACAACAGGCACCGGGATATTATGCTGTTCGGCATAGTCAATCTCCCATTCACGGGTGAGGTTCATCTCCCGCATCGGGGCGATGATCTCATATCCATGCATCCTGAAGATGAAATCGAACCTGAGCTGATCGTTTCCTTTCCCTGTGCAGCCATGGGCAACAGCAAGCGCCCCTTCTTTTCGGGCAATTGCCACCGTCTCCTCGGCAATTAACGGTCGTGCAAGGGATGTTCCCATCGGATAACCCTCATAGGATCCATTCGCTTTTATAGCCGGGAATATATGATTCTGAACGAACTTCTCCGTTGCATCGATAGTATAGTGGCGATCGGCAATCAGTTCGCCTTTCTCTGTTGCCATCTTCACTTCATCTTCCGGCTGGCCGACATCTACGGCGACGGTAACGACACGGTCATACCCATACCGTTCCTTTAACAAAGGAACACAGATGGAGGTATCAAGACCCCCGGAAAAGGATAATACTACGGTTTTCTCTGACATGGTAACACATTGATCCTTTCCAGTATTGTAATCTTTCAAAAGCAATGAGCTTTCTTCTTCAAGGCTCATGACCTCATGTTGAATTGATCAGACGGCCACAAAGGCTATCATCAGTATCAGATATATACTCTCATCTCAGATGCCCAACATCTACCGATATGTACTCGCATTCATCGCTCTCCTTCTTGCAGGAGTACTTGTGTCCGGGTGTCCGTTTGGAGCTACGCCCTTAAATGAGATTCCTGATCATATCAGGGCAGCCAACGATGCACTTGAAGAACTCAGCATTATCGAGGGCCGGACAAATACCTTCACCCTTGACGATGAGATCTATGAGATTGATATCCTCTTTGCCTCGATGGAGGAGCTACCAGAGGACGATGAAAAACTGATGGCACGATATAACGCATATCGTATATGGACTGATGCACTCCGTTCTGGAAGCAAGGTTATAAGTGATGATTATTCCCGATATACTGCACACCTGAGAAGGGGAGAACAGTTCTATGATGCATTCAATTATGTGGATTGGAGGAGAGAGCTGAACGAGGCAAAGAGGGTGATTGAAGAAATGGAACAGACTACACTCTCTGCTGCATACAGCCTCGACACAATTCCCGAGGGGTTCTTCTCTTCAAAAGAACAGGGAGAGCTGCTCAGGACGCGTGCTGCTCTCCTGAGGATCCACCGCGAAATCCCATTTCTCAGCAGTAAACTTGATCTGTTGCTACGTGCCGGATGAGTATTCTCTCCACTACGTAATCCATTTCCATCACAACTCATTTACCCTCTGAGGCATCAGAATATCTATATGCCAAGGGATGAGCTGATCATCGTTATTGCGGGAATAGCTGTTGTTCTCATCATCGGTTTTTTTGTGCAACAGCCTGCCCTCCCCTTTTCCCTTCCGTGGGACAAGGGGGATGATCCCTCATTCATCCCCGATGCGGTGCCAGAGACTCCGTCACTACCGGATCAGATCACCATCCCTTCCAAACAGCCGACGCAGGTTGTCTTTCAGATCCCCGTTGATGAGCCGAATACAGGAGATACGAAACTGCCTGATCAGGTGAAACTCCAGACAAGTGATACGGCCAGGACGTATAGCTGGTACCACCAAGAATCATTCTATACCTGGACCATTCATATCCCGGCCAGCCGGTATAATTATTTTGCAACACTGCCTCGTGACAAACCGACCCCAGCCGATTACATCATGTCGGATCGTGGGAGGGCTGAACTGGATCTCGTAATTGAGGATCTGATCTCTCTTGCAGATTCAAGGAATCTCAACGATGACCAGAGACGGGATATGGTTATTGCCTTTGTTCAATCGCTTCCAAACAACAAGTGGGGCGCTGTTGTCGATTATGATGAGTATCCTAAGTATCCTATCCAGACCCTGTACGATGGGGGTGGTGACAGCCAGGATACGGCAATTCTTCTCACCGCTCTCCTGAGACTCCTTGGTATTGAGGCATCGCTTCTTGAGACGCCGCGGCATTATGCTGTTGTCCTGCCGCTGACTGAAGCCGATAAGAAAGCGAATAAGGTCTACCTGTACCAGAAGGATGCAGAAACCCTCCTGAAAGGCAATTATCTTGATGAAAATAACAATATCCGGGATTACTATTACAATAATCCCGGGGTTCTCAGTAAAAGTTACATTTACATCGAATCAAATATCCCTGGTAATCCCATGGGATCGCTTCCCCGACAGTTCAGAGGATATTTCATCCAAAGCTTATATGATAAAAACTACCGGCCGGAACAGCCAATCACCGGTGCGGAAATTCATCATCCTGTGCGGAATCCGGATGCAGAACTGAGCTTTCGTGCCCGCCTCGTTCACTCTGATCAGCGATATGCATACTACCAGGTCTACTGTACCATCACAAGTTCCGGAACAGGTCCGGCACGCGACTTAACGGTGGATATGACTGCGTATCCTTCAGATGGTGTGATTGATTCCTGGATATTCAGCGAATCGGTGTCGGTTATATCTGTACCTGAAGGTGAAACCCGGGTCGTCGAAGGAACAGTACAGATTCCAAGGAACGCTGAAGCTCAGATAGAATGTATCCTGAAGGGCCCCGGTATCGAGCAGAAAAAGCGGTTGAGTGAGGTATTTACAACCTGATTGCTTGAGCTTGATATATGGGAAAGAGCCCCGGTTACTGAAGATAGAATCCAAGGGGCTCTATTGTCGTCTCATTCTTTTTATAGGCTTCAATTGCCATTGCAGCAGCATCTGCTGCAGGGATGGTTGTGATATAGGGAATTCCATAATCAACGGCAATACGCATGATCTGGTAGTGATCCTGTCGCGAGGTTTTGTCTGAGGGAGTATTGATGATCAACTGAATCTCGCCCCTCCGCATCATATCGATGACATTGGGAGACCCTTCCTGCACTTTCCGGACGAGGTTCATCCGGATGCCAGCCTGAGTGAGATGCTGGACTGTACCTGAGGTTCCATAGAGCTCAAGCCCGAGATCCTGGAGTTTGCGTGCTATGGGTATGCTGACCTCTTTCTGGTCGTCATTAACGGAGATGAAGATACGACCTTGTAAGGGGAGTGTATTATCCGCTGCAAGGCTTGCTTTATAGAAGGCCCGTCCAAAGTCAAAATCGATACCCATTACTTCGCCGGTGCTTTTCATTTCGGGACCAAGAACTGCATCGACACCGGGGAGTTTGTTAAAGGGAAGGAGAACCTCTTTCACTGCCACATGGTGAATATCACGTTCGACATACCCGATCTCCGATATACTCTCTCCAAGCATGATCCGTGCAGCGATCTTCGCGAGTGGTACACCGGTTGCCTTTGATACAAAGGGCACTGTCCGGCTTGCCCGCGGATTCGCTTCGAGGACATAGACCTGATCATTCTGGATTGCATACTGGATATTGATGAGGCCGACAACGCCAAGACCAAGAGCAAGTTTCCGGGTGTATTCCCGAACGGTGGTAATCGTCTCGGGACGGAGCGACTGGGTTGGTATGACACATGCCGAATCCCCCGAATGGACTCCTGCCTCTTCAATATGTTCCATGATCCCCCCGATAAGAACCTCGGTTCCATCACAGACTGCATCAACATCAAGCTCGACTGCATCCTGCAGGAACCTGTCGATCAGGACGGGGTGTTTTTTGCTGACACGAACGGCTTCCTTGATATAGGTTCCAAGCTCGATATCGTCATGAACGAGCTCCATTGCCCGGCCGCCAAGAACATATGATGGCCGTACAAGGACGGGGTAGCCGATCCGGTTTGCAATGGCGAATGCTTCTTCTTCAGAGTAGGCTGATCCGTTTGCCGGGCTTGGAATCCCAAGTTCTTCAAGGAGAATACTAAAGCGGTCACGGTCCTCTGCAATGTCCATCGCATCCGGACTTGTTCCCAGTATCTGGGTGACGAGTCCAAGACGCTTAATCTCCTCGTTGATTGGAATAGTAAGGTTGACAGAATTCTGCCCTCCAAACTGTACCATGACGCCATAATAGCCATCACTCCGGAGAATGTTCATAACATCCTCAAGCTGCATCGGTTCAAAGAAGAGCCGATCTGATGTGTCAAAGTCTGTTGAGACCGTCTCAGGGTTATTATTCACGACATGAACTTCAACTCCGCGTTCCCTGAGTGCCTGGATTGCATGAACAGTGCAGTAATCAAACTCAATTCCCTGTCCGATCCTGATCGGCCCTGATCCGAGGATGAGGATCTTCTTCTCTGTATTCTTCGTTAGTTCACATCCACTCTCCCAGGTTGAGTAGTAGTAGGGAGTCTGTGCAGGGAACTCTGCCGCACAGGTATCAACCATCTTATAAGTCGGATCTCCGGTTATTGCTTCGAGAGCGGGAATGGTTTTGCCTGTTCGTTCAGAAAGTTCGGTGTTTGAGAAGCCGAACCTCTTTGCCTCCTGTAATTCTGTGTCGGTAGATTTGGGGGAGAGTGATTGTTCAATCTGAACAATATGTCGGATTTTTTCAAGGAAGAATGGCTCTATTGAGGTGAGCGTGTGAATCTCCTCTAATGAGAAGCCGATTCGAAACGCGTCAAAGAGGGTAGAAAACCGCTCATCGGTTGGACGCTGGAGTATCATCCGTATTTCATCAGGATTTGTGTGGATAGTGACGTCAGTATCGATTGAACGGAGTGATTTTTTGAATCCCTCTTCGAGTGTCCGGCCGATTGCCATCACTTCACCGGTACTCTTCATAGCTGTGGTGAGCGACCGGTCAGCGGTCTTGAATTTATCAAATGGCCAGCGGGGAACCTTCACCACCACATAATCGATGGCAGGCTCAAATGATGCAGGGGTGCATCCGGTGACCGAGTTGGTGATCTCATCCAGCCTCATCCCAATGGCAATCTTGGCAGTGACTCGTGCGATCGGGTATCCGGTTGCTTTTGATGCAAGTGCTGAGGAACGGGAGACCCGTGGATTCACCTCAATAACACGGTAATCGCCGTCTTTAAAAGCGTACTGGACATTGCAGCCACCCTGAACCCCAAGTGCCCGGATGATCTTGATTGAAGCGGTCCTGAGCATCTGGTACTCATCGTCCCTGAGTGTCAGGATTGGGGCAACAACAACACTCTCTCCGGTATGGACACCCATCGGGTCGACATTCTCCATTCCGCAGATGATGATGCAGGTATCTGCCGCATCCCGCATCACCTCAAACTCGATCTCGTTCCACCCTTTGACACTCTCTTCGACAAGCACCTGTCGTATCCTTGACCGTGAGAGCCCCATCTCAACGATCCTCCGGAGTTCTTCCTCAGTTGTGGCAACTCCACCGCCTGATCCTCCAAGTGTGTATGCCGGGCGGATGATTGCCGGAAGACCGACCGTCTTCAATGCTTCATCCACCTGATCGAGGCGTGTCAGGATCATCGATTTTGGTACGGGTTCGCCAATCCTGTTCATCAGGTCACGGAACTTCTCCCTGTCCTCGCCCATATAAATGGCATTCAGGGGAGTTCCCAGGATCTCAATACCCTCAAGTGCACCGAGTTCAGCAAGTTCTGCGGTGAGGTTCAGCCCGGTCTGTCCGCCAAGGCCACTTAATATTCCATCAGGCTGCTCTTTCTCGATGATCTTTGCTATGATATCGGCTTTCAGTGGTTCGACATAGACAACATCCGCAGTCTCAGGATCGGTCATAATGGTGGCCGGATTTGAGTTCACCAGAACCACTGAAATCCCTTCTTCTCTAAGTGCCCGGCAGGCCTGGGTTCCTGAAAAGTCAAACTCGGCCGCCTGTCCGATCTGAATTGGACCCGATCCAATCAGCAGCACTTTCTTTATATGTGATAATTTAGGCATCCGGAATGCTCCTGTAGATCATATCAAAGATTGGTTCTTCTGTATCATGCGGTCCGCCGTGGGCTTCCGGGTGGAACTGGACGCAGGAGATATTCAGGTAACGATCAACGAATCCTTCGAGGGTGTTGTCGTTCACATTCGTATAACTCACCTGACATCCTTCCGGAAGTGAATCGGCATCAACGACATACCCATGATTCTGAGTTGTTATTGAGATCGATCCGTCACTACACCGGACCGGCTGGTTTGATCCCCGATGCCCAAATTTCAGCTTATGAGTGTCTCCTCCAAGGGCAAGGGCCAGAATCTGGTTGCCCATGCAGATACCAAATATCGGGATCTCGCCGATGTAGTGTTTGACGGTATCGATTGCATGGGTTGCACGTTTTGGATCGCCGGGTCCATTGCTGACAAAGAGAGCCTGCGGTCTGCAGGCATCTATCTCGTCTTTTGTTGCTGTATAGGGGAAGACATATACATCCGCATCCCGCTTTCGCAGGCTGATGATGATATTCTTCTTCACCCCAAGATCAAGGACGGCGATCCGTTTTCCTTTGCCCCGTACATGATAGGGATCGGTGCAGGTAACTGACTGAATCAGATTGATATCTGAGATCTGCGGCGCCTTTCGTGCAATCTCAACTGCATATTCTCCATTATCATCCCCGACAATCAGCGCTGATCTGAGTGTTCCATGGAGCCGGGTATTGATCGTAAGCATTCGTGTGTCGATTCCTGATAGTCCATGCAGTCCACAATCCTCAAAAAAAGTGATTAAAGAAGGATTGTGTTTTGGGAATTTGCATACCTCATGAGTGATACATCCCCGTGCATGGATGAGAGGGTTCTGAAAATTTGCAAAATCTACACCATAGTTACCGATGAGAGGATAGGTAAACATGAGAAGCTGTCCCGCATAGCTGGGATCTGTTAATGCCTCCATATATCCTGCCATCTGTGTGGTGAAGACCAGTTCTCCGGTGCTTTCTCCTTCAGCACCAAAACCCTCTCCTACAAAAAAGCTTCCGTCTTCAAGCCCCAAAACCGCCTTCATGAATGACCATATTCATTCTGTTTCTATCTCATATTAACAGTAAGGGCAGAATGAGACTGTGGATGAATAGTACATATGATGTATGATGTCTATCTCAGAAAATATCCTTTTTTTCGGATTCATTATTGGATTATCGTTTTTTTGTATGCGCGATCAAAAAAGTGTATTATCGGGAGAGGATCGCCATGATGATCTTCCCGTATGCAGGCCGTGTGATGATGACTCCAATCAGCACACCAAGGATGGTGATGATGGCAAATCCACGGAGTGAGGAGAGATCCATCACGGCAAGCGGGAGCATTGCGATGATCATTGTGGATGCGGCAACTATGATGATGCCAAGCGCCCGTGCAAGCCTTTTTAGATAGACATTTGGTGAGGGCACCTTTCCTTCATGGAGTACCTCATCAGTTATGACGACAAGCTGGTCAATACTTGTTCCAAGAACTGCAATGAGACCTGCAATGGCCGCAAGATCGAGCTGGGTGAAGTAACGCGCAATTCCAAGAAGAATAATAATCTCCGAGGTATTAATCAGGAGCATCGGAATGACGATACTTGGTTCGCGGTACCGGTAGTAGACGACCAGTCCCACCGTGAGCAGTGCAATGATCCCTGCGACAATGCTCATCGTCTTGAAATGTTCACCAAGGGCTGCCGAGACTGATCCGGATCCGGCGATTGTGACATCAACCGGAAGTGCACCGGCGCGAAGGTGAATTTCAAGAATCATCGCCCTGTTCAGTGCCTCATCTCCTACACCGGTTGATGCAACAAGGTTTCTGACCTCCTCTACTTTCAGCCGTGCTGCCAGATCGGAGGAGAGCGGTGCGCTATAGACGATCTCGTCGTCCAGAAGCATCATCAGTTCATGATCCATTGGCCGATCTGTTGCCCCGGTCCGTATGGCGGCTTCCCGTAATGCCCGGGCACCTTCATCGCTGATGGTGAAGGGGACCCCCCAGTTACTGCTTCCGATTGGGTTCTGTGCCGGGTTGCCGACACTTGTTATTGCATCACCATAAAGGACATGTTCGGTCTCGTTTCCGGTGGTCTGTATCCTGATATCGAACTTCCCCTGTTGCCCGACGATCTCCTGGGCGGTGATCATATCGACACCGGCAAGTTCTATCCTGATATATCGTGAGGCACCTCCGAATGTGGTGAGGGTGTTCACCTTTGCATCCCTCGTTCCAAGGCGGTTGATCTTCTCTTCGAGAATGCGTTTGACGGTTTCTGCGGTTTCAGTCCCTACCCCGATCTCGTAGCTGGTTATTGTAGCACCATATCTGGCGAATACCGGATCCAGTTCTTCCCGGGTAAATGGTTTTCGAATCTCAACAACATTTGCCTCTATGAGCGATACCTCTGCATCAAGATCCTGAGAGAGACCGTTTAGAAGATCTTCAAGAGAACCGGTTGTTTCGAATGTGACAAGTTCTGCCTTGTATTCAAGCTGGATCCACGATCCACCTTCAAGATCGAGTCCTAGCTGGACATTCCCCTGAATCCCCTTGTCAAATGCGGGCGGAAGGAGATAGATCGAGGCAGCCGAGAGAATAAGTGCTGCAATGAGCACCAGTATGCGCCAGTCTCTCATGAGAGAATGAGTATCATCTTTTGTCATCTCTTCACCCCTTTTGCTGCTTTTCCACTCTGCACATACCATTTCAGAAGTCCGGCATTGAACATCCAGGTGTTCATCAGATCAACGAGAAGACCGATTAACAGGACTGCTGCAATCTGCATGATGATCTCTATTCCTCCGATCCACGAGACAACCAACAGGGCGATGACTGCGGAAAGTGTTGTTGTGGTCATGATAAAACCAGTCCTGAATGCATTCTTCAGTTTCTCCTCAAGTTTGCCCTGTCGTTTCAGAATGCGGGTGGTCAGGAGGATGTCGCTGTCAACAGAGTAACCGATGAGCATCAGGAGTGCGGCAGTTGTCCCAAGCGAGAGAGGAAGGCCGATTATGTCCATGATTGCTGCTGTTATGAGGATATCAGTGAATGCCGCAAAGACGACTGCAATAGAAGGTATTACTGTTCTAAAGGCGATGAATACAATGATTGCCATCCCGATGAACGAGAAGAGGAGGGCCAAAAGTGCCTGCTGCTGAAGTGTCTCTCCAAACGACTCTCCTATCTGATCAACTTTCGCATCAGGATAGCGGGATGCAATATCCCGTGAGAGTGATCGGAACTCTTCATCTGACATTGGTCCGAACCTGAGGTAGTTGCCTCTGTTCAATCCTTCACCTATACTGATCAGAGGATATGCTGCAAAATATGCCTCCATCTGATCAGATGTATCATCACTCATCACCGTTACCGCCGTTCCCCCGGCAAAATCAATCCCAAGATTCATAGGAACGCCGGAGATCATAAAATTCGCTCCGATGATTATGAGCCCTATGAGCGTGATGACAAGCGGCACTGCCATCATCTGCCTGGGGGGATATTTATTTACAAGATCGTACAGGTCAAACGCCATATGGGATACATTTACGATCTGATTGTTTAAATTATTGGCTATAGAGAGGATGCAGATGAGTTGAACTGCACCAGGTTATTCTGAACGAAAAGAAGGACGTCCCGGCCGGGACTTGAACCCGGGTCAAAAGCTCCGGAGGCTTCTAGGATGTCCACTACCCTACCGAGACAATTTGTGCAGAAGCCCGAATCCGGACATTGCGTCTAGATAGATCTGTGTAAAAACAGATAAGGATATCGTTATCGGTGGTACTGGTGCCAGATTTTGCATGCGCCCTCATGAGAGACCATGCATGGGCCGACCGGGGAGCGTGGTGTGCATGCGGTGCCATAGAGCGGGCAGTCGGTTGGCTCGGCAAGGCCGCGGAGAAGCTGATCGCAGATGCAGGCTGAGCGCTTCTCGATGTGAGGTATTGTCTTATTGAATCTCTTGAGCGCGTCGTACTTGTCAAATTCAGGCTTTAATGTAAGGCCTGATCCGGGTATGACTGGAAAGCCCCTCCACTCGATGTCACAGGGGGTGAAGACATCGTACATCAGGGCTTGTGCTTTTGTGTTTCCTTCCCGCGTAACTGCCCTTGGGTAGGCATTTTCCACTTTTGCCTCATGGTTATTGATCTGTTTTATAAGCATGTACAGGCCAAGCAGGAGATCTTCTGCTTCAAAGCCTGCTACAACCTGCGGAACCGGAAACTCTTCATATTCGTGGTAACCCATAACAGCGCATACGTGCCCCGGCAGGATGAATCCGTGAAGGTCTGCTTCTCCCTGGCTGAGAAGCCACTGCATGGCGGGAGGTACGAGCCGGTGGCATGAGAGGATGCTGAAATTTTCAGGTGGGTTCTGGAGGATTGTTGCGGCAACGGTCGGCACCGTCGTCTCAAACCCAACTGAGATGAAGACGACCTCTTTATCGGTGTTCTTTGCGATCTCAACGGCCTTATGAATTCCCTGGACGATACGGATATCACCGTCTGCTGATTCAAGGGAGCCTTTTGATCCCGGCACCCGGAGGAGGTCGCCGTAGGTGGTGATGATCTTTCCTTCTGCTGCAAGGTCAATTGCACAGTCGATCTCACCCGCAGGCGTGATGCAGACGGGGCAACCGGGCCCCATCACGACCTTCAGTTCTTTTGGGAGGACGCTCCGTATTCCGTGTTTTGCTATTGCTGCTTCGTGTGTGCCGCAGACATGCATGATCCTGAGATCTGACTTAATCTCTTCATGTATTGCCTTGATGATATCCTTTCCAACCGCCATAGAGATTCTCTCATAGTAGTATACCCTGCCAGCCAGAAAAGGTTGTATGGTTCGGAGGGAGGAATTGGATTTGAGTGTTTTCTCCTATAGTGTGGAGACTATTTTAGAGAATTTGAGTATTGTTGAATTTTTCCATGAAGAAAGATTGAATGGCTTTCTTCTCGTCTTCTGTGAGTGTTGTAACCCAGGGTTCTGCGCCCGGGCGGCTGAGCGAATTGATATGGATGAGGTCGGGTTTGATCCGAACTGCTGCATCCCGCAGGAGATTGAGCTCTGCGTCTGTTGTATTCACACCCGGTATGAAGAATATTTCAAGCCATATTTTTCCCTTGAATTCCTTCCTGAGTGCTATCAGGCCATCGATCATCTTTTCTGCGGTGATGCCTGCCGGGGGCCGGTTGATTTTTCGTAAGATATCATCGCTCACTGCATCCAGTGAGGGGAGGATGAGATTTGCAGTTTTGATATCGTTTCTGATTTTCGGATCATGGAGGAGGGTGCTGTTGGTTAATACCGCCCGCTTGTATTCAGGATAGTTTATTCTGAGATGCTCAAGGATGGTGCTGATCTCAGAGTGGAGGGTCGGCTCTCCGGTTCCGCCGAGGGTGATATAATTGATATCCCGTTTTATTCTGAGGTAGTGATCGAGTTCCTGCCGGATTCTTGCAACTGGTGCATACTCGCCCCGTTCTTCTGTGAGATGGATGGTTGTTCCGCACTCGCAGTAGACGCAGTTCAAAGAGCAGATATTTCCTGGCACGAGATCGATGCCAAGTGATCTCCCGAGGCGGCGGGAGCGGACCGGGCCGAAGAGATATCGGTATTCCATTATCTTCGATACCTATCTGTTGTGATAGGGGATACGTCTTTTCTGCTGGCGAGGCTCTGGGATTTGCAGAGGTATGTTGACTTTTAACAGGATGTCGACACGCCGATTCGGATCAGATCTTTTATCGTCTGATCCTTCCGATTGAGTGTATGTTTGCTGTCTCTACCTACTGCCTTCATCGTGAGCCGCTCGGAACAGCCCTTGAGAAGCTGGCTCCAGTCACCGGCTCTATTGAGCTGATGGATGACGGCCTTCATTATATTGATAATCCCGAGATCCTTCAGTCCTATTCCTTCTCGTATTCGATTCATGCCCCATCCCGAGGGGTGAATATCGCCTCTCTTCTTGAACCGATCCGAAAGGCAAGTGTACAGGTAACCGACGAATGTTTTGCAATTGCGGCAGAGGTCGATGCCCCGGTGATCGTCCATCCCGGTTATTTCGCATGGTTAGAGGAGCGGGCGATGGCAGAGCGGCAGATGCTGACTTCCATCGCCGAACTCCGGACGCTGGCAGAAGAACGGGGGGTTGAACTGACGATAGAGAATATGGGGAACTGGGATTATTTCTTCCTCCGGACCCCTGCCGAGCTGTCGCTTATAGACGGCACCAGCTTTTGCCTTGATATCGGCCATGCCCATTTGAATAACTGCCTGCCGGAGTTCCTGACCCATCCTTTTGTCCACATCCATGTGCATGATAATGACGGGGCAACGGATTCGCATAGTCCGATCGGTGAGGGTACCATCGACTTTGCCGCAGTCACCACAGCAATTCAGAGGGAGAAAGTCATCCCGGTTATTGAGGTTGATAGCCTTGAAGGGGTGCTTGAGAGTGTCCGGCAGCTTGGATTGTGATGGCCTGGCTATGGCTACAAGCTTTGCGATGGTTGAGTGGTGGCAGGGGTATGTAGAGCTGGAAGCTGTGTTGAGTGGAGGTAGAGGTACTGAGTAGTGTTAGGGATAGGTAGAGCTGGAAGCTGTGTTGAGTGGAGATAGGGGTATTGAGTGGTGACAGATGTGTTGAGATGCCGGGGTATAATGGTATACAGCAACTTGCAATTTTGATGCGAAGAGGCATCAACCATTCTTAGAAAAGAGAAAATACACGGCGAAATACGCTCCAAGCCATGATCCATTCCGGAAGGTATTAAAACAACGCTGGCTTACGATATAATGCAACTTCTCATGGATTTGGGGGTTGCTGCCGGTTTCAGGGGCTTAGATCTCCGGAATGCGGGCACATTACTCAGGCAACTCAATGTCTGAAAATCAAACGCCTCGGTGGCATAGCGGTATCGCGCTTCCTTGGTAAGGAAGAGGTCGCGGGTTCGATTCCCGCCCGAGGCTTCGTTTTTGGTCGTTTTTTTTGAATCTGCGCTAGCTCCGGGCGATATTGGTATCAATGCATATTGCAAACTTGTTTTAAGCGCATTTATCGCTTTATCTAAGAATCGGGAAACATTAATGCCTTCTTCCTGAATAAACTCATAGTGATCTGGATCAATAGTGACCGATAACCTTTTCCTGATTCTCTTAGGTAAAGGGCACGTTTCCGTTTTAGTATTTGATTTCATTTTCTTTTCTCCTGTCCGTACATGTGCGTACATGTACGCACACTTTAGTACCGTCCTAACATTTACACGGACTTAAAATGATGGCAGCACAACACAACACAACACAACTGGCCGTTCGGGCCGTTCACTGCTCAAAACATTGTACGGGAAAGAGAGAGGGCGATACCCCCAATTGCGTAATTCCTATAGCATAACTCCTATAGCATTAAACCATTTTAGAGTGAATTCTCTACAATATCTCTCTGGTATACCCGTATGAAATAGAGGTGCCGGATTCTCAATACCCGAACTTTCATTTCCTATCTGATTTGAGGTCATGTTTTTGTCAAACTGGCTAATAGAGGTGAATTCGTATGCAAAAAAAGGGTGAAGTAATACGTAATATTCTGGTAATCTGCCTGGTCGTCATAGGATTTTCTTTTCTTGGAGGATGTACCCAACAAGAACAAGAACAAGAACAAGAACAGGAACAGGACCTGGAACATCAACCCGGTCTAGTAAACGGTGTAGTAAAGACTGACACCGGATATATTTCAGGGCTACAGCAGGACGAACTCAGGGTATTCCTTGGCATCCCATTTGCGGCTCCTCCGACCGGAGAATTACGTTGGAAACCGCCTGCACCTGTCCAGCCATGGGAAGGCGTTTTGGAGACAAAGCAGTTTTCACCGGCCTGTCCCCAACCGCCGGCCGCTGCCGGTCAGGGAATTTCTCCCGAGATGAGCGAGGACTGTCTTTACCTCAATGTATGGACACCTGCAAAGAGTGTTGATGGAAAACTACCAGTTATGCTCTTTTTCTATGGAGGGGCATTTGGAAAGATTGCCGGCTCCATGCCGCTGTATAACGGCACCGCCCTTGCAGAGCAAGGAGTCATTGTCGTCACGACCAATTACCGGGTTGGTGCTCTTGGGTTCCTTGCACATCCACAACTGACAGATGAGTCCTCAGATAACAGTTCTGGAAATTACGGGCTTCTCGATCAGATTGCCGCCATGGAATGGGTTCAGGAAAATATCGAGGCATTCGGTGGTGACCCGTCCCGCGTGACCATATTCGGGCAATCAGCAGGAGGGGAGAGTGTTCTTATCCATCTCATCACCCCCCAGAGCAGGGGGCTTTACCAGCAGGCAATTGTCCAGAGTGGTACATTATGGACACATGGGCCGATAATCGACTCTGTGAGTACAAAAGCCGAAGCAGAGCAGTACGGGGAGACATACGCACAAAACCTCGGGTATAGTGGCCCGGACGCGATCTCGCAGATGAGAGAACTGAGTTATCAGGAGATTGTCAATACCACACCCTGGCCGGAATCTCCGTTCGAGATGATGAACAGCAGGCATTTTGAGCCAACAATTGACGGGTGGCTAATCCCTGATTCACCTGACAAACTGTTCAGTCTCCACCATCAGAACCCGGTTCCCCTCATCATCGGGTACAACGCCGATGACGGAATAACAACTGCTGCGGATGCGAACATGACCGTATTGGAATACCGGACATACATCCAGGACCGGTTTGGTAATGATGCAGATGCGGTTCTTGCACAGTATCCTGCCAGCTCAGCAGAAGAAGTTCAGGTTCAGCTTGATCAGATCATGACCGACTACGAGTTTAAGGACGTCGCAAAGTTTGTTGCCGGATCGATGGCAGAAGTCAACGAAAACACCTACCTGTACCGATACTCGTATGTCCTTCCCGGTCAGCCATATGGGGCATTCCATGGCAGTGAAGCCTTCTTATTATTCAAAGTGCCTACTATTGAATCGGATCCGGCAGTCGGAGACAATCTTATCGATCTATGGACACGATTTGCAAAAACCGGGGATCCAAATGGCGGTATGAATGTTATCTGGCCGCAATACACCCGGGATGGAGGGCAGTACCTCGATATAGGGGATATCCCGACGGTGAAGAGCGATGCATAGATCCCCTAATTTTCGTTTTTAGAATAGATATTTCTCCTTGTTTTGAGATTAAGATCATTTAAGAATTTATAAGATTGTGAGGACAATCTGATCTGATACATTCACAGACCAAGACCTTTTCTTGCATCGGATTCAGAGATCAACAGTCCTTTTTCCTTTTCCATCCGGTACTTCTGGAGACAGATATAACTCACTTTGCGAAACCTCCC
>NPID01001782.1_pt1 | contig 40423 bp, 39 predicted proteins | sample 8637491 | NCBI WGS metagenome assembly NPID01 (sample SAMN07420843, study PRJNA396082) | bioreactor metagenome | isolation source: sample BA6 brine-fed electro-methanogenic bioreactor BA | place: Japan: Kochi | collected 2016-06-14 | reverse complement strand
ATTGAGATTAGAATAGTCTTTTTATATTTTTTAATACAGTTTACTAGCTAAATACTTAAGTGCTAACTCATTATACTTATTTGCTTTCAGAGCTAGTCTAGTTGTATCATTAAGACCGGACTTTACTTGAAAATATAAAGTTTTTTGAATCTTAAATACCATAAATAAACCAATAAGCAATATAAGTCCTGCACCAACATAATTTAAAATAGATGAGTAAGGATATGCGGGAATCGTCAATAAGCTCGCGTAAATTGCATAAGCTAATCCAAAAGAGGCTAATACTAAAACAAATCCAAGAATTCTAACCCATAAGGCGTGTTTAACATATTCTAGATAATACTCCAAATGAGTAATACTCTTTAACTCTATTTCATTCATTCCCCGTTTTTTAACTTTTCTACCTTTAGCAATCATATTCCCATAAGTGTAAATAATTAACCTTTTTGTGGTCAACACAATTTGACAAAAGAAATCTTTTCCGCTTAGTTTCGGAAAATCTTTATATACTTTTTCACCACTGTCAATTATAACATTCTTTAAAACACTATTTTTCATACACTCACCGCCGACCTTATATTAATTTTACTCTAAAACTATTTGTTTTTCAACCGTTTATCCTAAACTCGAATTGTTTTATTTACTACTTTAGTTAATTCACCAAATAACATTGGTACAAACCCTAAAGCCATAGCGATTAATAACTCAACAAAAGTTAAAGCTTCTAAATTAAAAATCTCAGCTGTGAATGGCACATATATTAGAACTAAAACTAAACCAACAGAAATAAAAACGGAGTAGTTTAAGAACTTATTACTTAAAGGATTATATTGGAATAAGAATTTTGTTTCCGATCTAGCAGAGAAAGCTCTAAATAACTCACCAAATACAACTGTTAGAAAAGCCATTGTTATTGCTTGGGTTTTTGAAGCACCAGCAATAACATCTAAACCTAGTTTAAATGCAGCAAGTCCAGCTATCATTAACCCTGTTCCTTGGAAAATAACTTTAATTAATGTTTCTTTATTTAATAGTTTCTCTTTAGTATCTCTTGGTGCTAAATCCATAATATTCTCTTCTGCTTTTTCCATTCCTAATGCAAAAGCAGGGAATGAATCTGTCATTAAGTTAATCCACAACAAGTGAATTGCCATTAAAGGTAATAAACCACCAAAGAAATTACTAAAGATCATCGATACAAGAATTAATAATATTTCCCCGATATTACATGATACTAAAAACACTGTAAATTTACGGATATTACTATAGATAGTTCTTCCTTCTTCAACTGCCGCAACAATTGAGGTAAAGTTATCATCAGTTAAAATCATATTAGCAGCTTCTTTTGATACTTCTGTACCAGTAATCCCCATTGCTACACCAATCTCAGCTTGTTTTAATGCTGGAGAATCATTTACTCCATCACCAGTCATAGCTACTACTTCACCATTCTTTTGCAAGACTTCAACTATCCTAATTTTATCGCTTGGTGTGCTTCTAGCGAATACATCGCATTTAAGAATAGCATCTTCAAACTCTTCATCAGTCATATTCTTAGTATCTTCACCAGATAAAGCTAACCCCCCTGGCTTTAAAATATTAAGTTCACTGGCAATTGCTTTAGCTGTTGTAAGATGATCCCCTGTTATCATCATTACTCTAATACCAGCATGATGACATTTAGCAATCGCATCTTTTGCTTCTTCTCTAGGTGGATCAATCATCGCAACCATACCAACAAAGATTAAATCTTGTTCTAAATCCATTGATTTTGGTGTATCAGTTTCCCGATAAGCAAAACCTAAAACTCGGTAAGCCTGTTTAGAATATTCTTCATTTTGTTCAAGAATCATTGTTATATCCGCTTCTGTTATTTCACGGATTTCATTATTGATTGAGATTCTATTACATTTCTTAACTAATTGATCTGTAGCTCCTTTTGTTAAAACTAAGTTTTTTCCATCCACTAAATTGATAGAAGACATCATTTTTCTCGTTGAATCAAAGGTATACTCATTCAATTGCGGATATACATCATCTAAATCTTCAACATTATATCCGCTTTTAGCTGCAAGAACTAATAAAGCTCCTTCAGTTGGATCACCGATTATTTTATTTGAACTTTCTAATTTTGAATCGTTACATAATAATGATATTTGCATGATTTTTTCTAAATTATGAGTTTTTTCTATCTCTTTACCATTAACTAATAACTTACCTTTAGTTTCATATCCGCTACCAGTAACTTCATAAAGGTTATCTAAATCAAAAACTCTACGAACAGTCATTTCGTTTTGTGTTAATGTTCCAGTTTTATCAGAACAAATTACAGTTGCTTGACCTAAAGTCTCTACCGTTGATAAATTCTTAATAATTGCATTTCTTTTAACCATTCTTTGCATTCCTAAAGCTAAAACTACGGTAATAACCGCTGTTAAACCTTCAGGAATAGCAGCTACAGCTAAGGCTACTGATGTTAAGAAAAGTTCTAATTCAAACTCAAAATTATTTTTTACAAAACCTAAAGCAAAAACAAAAACTGAAACAATAATAATGATAATCCCCAATACTTTTGCGAACTCATCAATAGTTTTTTGTAAAGGCGTTTTACCCTCTTCAACTGCATCTAACATAGTTGCAATCTTACCTATTTCTGTTTCCATCCCAATATTAGTAACAACACCTTTAGCTTTTCCATAAGTTACTAAAGTAGACATATAAACTGAGTTTTCTCTTTCAGCTAAAACTGTACCTTCTTTTAAAACTAATTCCGCATCTTTACTAACAGAAGTTGACTCACCTGTAAGTGATGATTCATCCACCTTAAGATTAGTTGATTCAATCAAACGAATATCAGCCGCAATATAATCTCCTGTTTCCAAGATTACTATATCTCCAACCGTCAACTCCTCAGAGGAAATTTCAACAGTTTTCCCATTACGAATCACCTTAGCATGTGGTGAACTCATTTTCTTTAAAGCTGCTAAAGCATTGTTTGCTTTTTGTTCTTGGTTCACTCCTAAAACTGCATTTAATAAAACAATCGCTAGAATAATAAAACCATCGATTAAACCTTCGCCTTCGATAATACCAACAACAATTGATACTGCCGCAGCAATTATTAAGATGATAACTAAAAAATCCTTAAACTGATCTAAGAACATCATAAATAAAGTTTTCTTCTTAGTTTCTCTTAATTGATTTAACCCGTATTTTTCCTGTCTTGCTAAAAGCTCTGATTCATTTAATCCTTGTTTCGGGTTAACATTTAACTCTTTTAAAACATCATCTTTCTTCTCGCTAAAAAATTCCATATAAGTTCCTTCCTTTTTTAAAAAAAAGACCTATGCACCTAGGTTTGTGCATAAGTCTTGCTGTTTAAAATTAAACCAGGCTATTAAGCCATGTTTGTTGATTTAATCACGCGGGTGACGTCAGCTACTCCCTTATGTTAATACTATAATAACCCAATATAGACAACTTGTCAATTAGATTTTTCTATTGTTTTAACAGGTAAAGCTTTCAAATTTATCGCGCGATAACGGTTAATTATTAATTCAAAAACCAAAGCCAAAACTACCAAAACTAATGTCCAAGCAAATACTTTATCATACTCAATATTTGTCTTTGCCTGATATAAGTAATTACCAATTGAGTTCTTAGTTTGTGATAAATACTCAGCCATAACTAAAACCTTAATACCTAATCCCATTGATTGTAAAAGTGCAGTTTTAATTTCCCCGGCAATTAAAGGAATATAGCAATGCCTAATTGCACTTGATAAGGAATTGTCTTCTAACCTATAAACATCTATCAATTCTTGATCAATCGCTTTGATTGAACCATATGTAGCTTGGTAAATCAAAGGAAAAAGCATCAAAAAAGTAATGACAAATGGCGTTAGACTAAAACCAAGGATTATCAAGAGAATAACGGTAATGGAAATAACTGGAATTGTCCTTAAGATTGTTACGAAAGGAGATAAAAAATAGGAAATACTCTTATTTAATCCCGATAATAATCCTAATCCGAATCCAAAACCAAAAGCAATTAGTAGGCCAATAAACAAACGAAGAAGAGTATAAAAAATCGCAGTTAAAGAACTTCCTTCACCAAAAATCATCAAAAATGCTTTTAGTACTGACATTGGTTTAGGAAGCAATAGTTCATTATCAACAATAACACCTAAAATAAGCCAGGCTATGAAGATAACGAAAATCGCTAATATACTTAAACTGGTTTTTTTCAAAACAATCACCTAATAATAAAAATTATCGTCTGGAAGTTTGTTGCCAAGCAAAACTGGATTATCTGCCATAATAATATTAAAATAAGTTTCTAAATCTGCTCTAACATCACGAGCTAATACAAAGCGAATGTTAGCGGATGGAATAGCCTGAATTAAGACATTTTCACTGAATCCATATTCTAAATCAACAGCCAATAAACTAGTTGCTTCTAAATCTCCATTGACCTTATTTATTGAGTCTTCTAAATCTGATAAAAATCGATTAATCTGTCTTTCACTCAAATCATTTCTAGCAAAAACTCCTGCTTGAGGATATGAGCTGTCTCCAGTTATTTGTTCATATTCAAATTGAACATCAATTGTTTTAACTCCTGTAACATTACCTTTCAAAGCTGATAGAGCTGGTTCTGCTGAAAGAATTATCTTTGAATTATCAGCGATAAGCATTCCATTGGCAGAAGCAACCGAATCGACATAGGTAATATCTACATTGATATTATTTTCAGAAAGAATATATCTTAAAATAATATCCGAGGTAGCGTTTTGACCAAAACAAATTATTTCTTTTCCTTCTAAGTAATCTAAGTTGAAATCTGATTCAGTCACTGTTGCTAAATAGTAATTTCCAAAAGTTATAGCAGAAACTAAAAAATAGTCTATATCATTATTATACAACTTAGCACCCAAATTAGTAGGAGCGAATATATAGTCATATGATTTTGATCCAAATCCAGCAACTAAAGCGTCTGGACCATTTACAATATCAGTTAGATATTCATCATCTGATTGTAGGTATATCTGTGCTATAGCTGGAGCTCCACTTGGAGTTAGAATCGAAACTTTGTCTTTAGGACTACAAGCTTCTAAACCTAAAGCAATAGTTAATAATAATAGGATAAAAACTTTCTTTATCATTTCTTTTCCTCATAGAATGAGCGTTTCTTATAATGAGTATGTAATAACTCATGAGCTTTATGAGAATTAGGTTTACCTAAGAACTCATCATATATTGTTTTAATCGCTGGATTTTCATGTGATTTTCTGAACTCACTATTATAATCCATGTTATATAATACCTTCGCTCTTAAAGCTCTTACATCATATTTCTCTTGATTATATGCAGAAACTATTGGTTGACCACCACCGTTAATACAGCCACCAGTACAACCCATAAATTCAACGAAATGATATTGTTTATCTGTGTTCTTTAAATGTTTCATAAAGTTCTTAATTCCAGCTCCACCATGAACAACCGCTACATTAACTTCTGTTCCTGCAACTGTATAAGTAGCTTCCTTAATATCATCTAAACCTCTTACTTCTTCAAACTCTACTGGAGTCGAATGTCCTTCAAGAATCTCTGTTACAGTTCTTAAAGCTGCTTCCATCACCCCACCGGTAGCTCCAAAAATTGAAGCGGCACCAGTATAGCTAGCTAAATCTCCAAAAGGTTTAATTGGTTCTAAATCTCTAAAAGGTATCCCTTTATGTCTGATTATTCTCGCAATTTCTCTTGTTGTTAATACACAATCAACATCTCTATATCCATCTCTTCCAAACTCTGGTCTAGTTGCTTCTGCTTTTTTAGCAACACAAGGCATAATTGAAAGTGAAAAAATATTTTTTGGATCCAACCCTAATTTTTCTGCATAATAAGTCTTAATTAAAGCTCCAGCCATTTGTTGAGGTGATTTACAACTTGATACATTAGGGATATATTCAGGGTAATATAATTCAAGATAATTTACCCAACCTGGTGAACAAGAAGTAAACATTGGTAGGACTCCACCATTTTGTAAGCGGTCGATGAACTCAGTGCCTTCTTCAATAATAGTTAAATCAGCTGTGAAATTAGTATCAATTATTTCCTTGATACCTAGTTCTTTTAAAGCTGCAAACATCTGTCCTTCAACATTGGTTCCGATTTTATAACCAAATTCTTCACCTAATGCAGCTCTTACAGATGGAGCTACTTGACAGACAACAACTTTGTTTCTATCTCTTAATGCTCTTTCTAAATATTTAATATGATCTTGTTCCTGAATCGCTCCTGTAGGACAAGCTTGAATACACTTACCACAATAGATACAACCAGCATCTTCAAGGTTATGAAACTGTGCAGGACCTACATAAGTTTCTGAACCACGATTATTAAAATTCAAAATACCTAACCCAGAAAGTTTTTCACAAGCTGAGACACATCTCCCGCATAAGACACATTTACTTGAATCTAAGATCATAGCATCAGATGTTTTATTCATTTTAATTTCTTTTGGCACAAATAATTCTGAATTAGAGAAATCATTATCTACATTATATCTTCTTAATAATTCTAAAAATTCACAAGAATTCTCTCTTGAACATTTCCAACATTCAAACTTATGATTACCAGCTAACAATTCTAAATTAAAACAAATAGTTTCATAGATTTCCTTGTTATCAGTTTCGACATTCATTCCTTCAAATACTTTTGTAGAACATGAAGTTTTAAGACCTTTTTGACCCTCTATTTTCACAACACATAAACGACAATTTGATTCTTCATGAATACCTTCTAAAAAACAAAGTCTCGGTACTTTTATCCCTAAAGAATCAGCGGCTTTCATTACTGTATAAGTTTCTGGAACTTGAGTCTTTATTCCATCAATTGTGATATTAACTAATTTCTCCATAAATACGCCTCCAATCCTCAGGTTTAGTTGATATTGCATCTACTGGACACGCTGCTTTACAAGCACCACATCGAATACAAATTGTTGGATCAATAGTATGTTTTTGCTTAACTGTTCCTTCAATAGCCCCAACTGGACAGTTTTTAGAACATTTTGTACAACCAATACAATTATCTAATACTACATAATTTGTTAGATTAGAACAAACACCTGCTGGACATACTTTATCAATTACATGAGCTTCATACTCATCTCTAAAATGTTTTAAAGTTGATAATACAGGGTTAGGAGCGGTTTGTCCTAATCCACATAATGAAGAATCTTTAATGATATGAGCTAGTCTATCAAGAATATCAAGATCGGCTAAATTTCCTTCTCCTTCACAGATTCTATTTAAGATGTCTAACATTCTTTTTGTACCTTCACGGCATGGTGTACATTTCCCACAAGATTCTTCTACAGTAAACTCTAAATAGAATCTTGCAACGTCAACCATACAGGTATCTTCATCCATAACGATCATCCCTCCAGAACCCATCATAGATCCTAGTGAAATTAAGTTATCAAAATCAATCGGAGTATCTAAAGCATCTTCAGTAATACATCCTCCTGAAGGTCCTCCGGTTTGAGCAGCTTTAAACTTCTTGCCGTTAGGTATTCCCCCGCCAATATCAAAAACTACTTCTCTTAAAGTGGTACCCATAGGAACTTCTAATAAACCAGTATTAGCAATTTTACCGCCTAAAGCGAAAACTTTTGTTCCGCTTGATTTATCAGTACCGATATTCTTAAACCATTCAGCACCTTTTAAGAAAATAACCGGAATATTAGCAAAAGTTTCAACATTATTAACGTTTGTTGGATAACCAAAAAGACCTTTAACAGCTGGAAAAGGTGGTTTTTTTCTTGGCATGCCTCTTTCGCCTTCAATTGAAGCTATTAAAGCCGTTTCTTCACCACAAACAAAGGCTCCAGCTCCTAATCTTATTTCGATATCAAAATCGAAATCAGATTCAAAAATATTTTTTCCTAACAAGCCTAATTCTTTAGCTTGTTCTATCGCTAATTCTAAACGTTTAACTGCAACCGGATACTCAGCTCTAATATAGATATAACCCATACTAGCACCAATTGCATAACCACAGATTGCCATTGCTTCTAAGACTGAATGAGGGTCACCTTCTAAGACAGCTCTATCCATAAAAGCTCCTGGGTCACCTTCATCAGCGTTACAAATAACGTATTTTATATCACTAACAGATTTACGTGCAAACTCCCATTTTAAACCTGTAGGGAAACCACCGCCACCGCGACCACGTAAACCTGATTTTTTCATCTCTTCAATAACTTCATCTGGTTTTAACTCTGATAATATTCTACCTAAAGCAAAATAACCATCTCTAGCAATATATTCTTCAATATCTAATGGATTAATAATTCCACAGTTTCTTAATGCTATTCTTTGTTGCTTAGCAAAAAATGTTAGTTCAGCTCTATTTCTGAATTTTTTACGATCAAAATGACCTTTATAAACCAATCTTTCAACGGGTCTATTATTTAAAACATGTTCTGAAAATATTTCTTCTACATCTTTTAACTCAATCCCTGAATACAAGATTTCTCCAGGGTAGATTAATACATGTGGTCCTAAAGCACACAACCCAAAACAGCCAGTTAATATAGTCCTGACTTCATCACTTAAATTATTTTCTTTTATTTTGGCATTGAATGCGTCCCTAATAGGATTTGAAGTTCCTTTACATTCGGGTCCGCCACAAATTAATATATGCATTCTATCCAACATTATAAATTACCTCTTTATCTTCGATAGTAAATACTTATCGATTCTCTTTCCTTGCAAAATATGTTCTTCAACAATTTCTGAGGCAATTCTATCTGTTACTAAACAATAAATTGTTTTTGTTCCATTTGCTTCAACAATTTCCACTATTGGTTCAAAAGCACATTCACCCATACAACCAACTTTAGTTACTGATACATTGCTAATCTTATATTCTCCTAATTCTTTAACAAAAGTATCATACACAGGTTTAGCTCCTGCAGCTATACCACAAGTACCATAACCAATCTGAATCCTTGCGCTATTCTTTTCTCCGACCATATACATTTTGTTAAAAGCTTTATCTCGCAAGGTCTTTAACTCTTTTAGAGTCATTATTCTTCCTCCTCTAATCCGTACTTTTAAAAACTAACTTTTTAATTTACTTATAACTTTCTTAACTAATTGGACTGATCCATTTCCATAGACCTCTTCGTTTACTGTGAATACTGGTGCTAGTCCACAAGCCCCGATACATCTTGTTCCTTCTAAAGTAAATAGGCCATCTTCACTAGTTTCTCCGACAGAAATTTTTAAATCATGTGAAAAAGCGTCTAAAATTCCACCTGAACCCTTAACGTAACAAGCAGTACCTAAACAAACGCTGATAACATTCTTACCTTTTGGAACTACAGAGAAATGACCGTAAAATGTAACAACTCCGTTAATTCTTGCGACTGAAACATTTAGTTCATTTGCAATAATTTTTTGTATTTTTAGCGGTATACAACCAAAAATTCTTTGAGCTGCATGTAATGTAGGCATTAATGGCGCCGGCTTCATTTGATTGTTTGCCATTTCTGCATACAATTGATCAATTTTTTCTTGAGTAATATCAACTCGAGCTCCCACTGTTTATCTCCTTTCATTGTCTAATCTTAAACCGCATATATTATAACATTTTAGTTGTCATATGCCAACAATATTTTTAGTAAAATCGCTATCATTAAAAACTAAAAAAAATAGCCCTATATTTGGCTATTTTTGATATCAATTACTTTTTTCTTTTTGTTATTACAAACCATAGAAGATTTGTTCCAACTACCACAAATGTAGCTCCTCCACCAATTATCACTGGTAAATTTTCTGTAATGAAATCTCCTTCTATGATTTCGGTCTTATCGGGAACATACACATAATCAAACGGCCTATTAACTACCTTAACAGCGAACTCTTTGGCTAAAACTCTGCCATAACCATCTACAAAATCTAAATACATATGATAAGTTCCGGGTTTGCTAGAATACCTTGTATATGAATCATATTTAACTGTAATATAGTATTCTAAATCATCATCCAACTCTTTTGTCTGTACAAGTAACTTAGCAAAGTCAGGCAATGCCAAAACAGTATCTGTATAAACTTGAATAACAGAACTATCAAAATATACTACAGGACCAATTTCATCAACTACATTTACTACCACATTTTTATAAGTGGTATTTCCTGAGGAGTCAGTAACAGAAAACTGAATTTGGTAGTTACCAATATCATTATGATTGGAACTGTACGTATCACTTTCTACTATTACTTCTAGACTGTCTGATGAGTCATAATTATCTGTAACGATAAATCCAATAATCATTTCTGGAATGTCTAACAAATTGTCATAGCCAATGTTTACCACGCTTTCACCTTGAATAATTGGTCCGTCATTATCAACGACTGCGATTTCTTGAATATATCTAGTTTCGTTACCGCTAGAATCAATACATTTAAACTCCATCTCATAAGTACCAACTAAACTGCTATTAGCTGTATAATTATCTTCAACTAAACTAATACTAGTTGATAAATCTCCATCATAATTATCAGACGCAGAAAGCATTTCTGTGATTTCAGCTACACTATAAATATTTGGATAAACCGCTGTTATTGTGCCAACCTCTGAAAAAACAGGAGCTAAAACATCAATAACCTCAACATTAACTACCAAATCCGTATAGTTACCGCTAGAATCCGCAACTCTAAAAGTGATGGAATATGAACCTAATATGTTGTTATTAGCAGTATAATTATCTTCAAGAATTGTAATATTATTGCTGACATCACCATCAATATCATCATATGCAGTCAAAGAACTTTGAATCTCTGCTACAGTAATTGGTTGATCAAAATAGGATAGAATCGTACCACCACCTACAAAATATGGGGAACTTGTATCAATGATATTTCCTTGAATATATGGTTCATATATTGTTGGTGTGCTTCCTTCTTCAATCTGAACATCGATTAGTTCTTCACCTTGATTATATGTTCCGTTATCATAGAACTCAAAACTTAAATAATTTGCTTCCGCTGGTGTCACAAAAGTATAGTAATATACATTTAAATTTGGGTCAAACTTCAATGATTCACTTGGTAGTTCAGCATCATAAGCATATTCTTCCCCAATATTTAACTCATTATTATAAAAACTTATGAAAACCTCAAAATTATTTGGACCTTCTAGATAATCTCGACCAATGGAAAAAGTATACTCTGTATAAGGCTTTACTAAAAATGGGTCGCTGGTTTTTACATAGTCTCCAACTTTTAAGACATTATCACTTGCAATATAGTTCTTTCCTCCTGGTAAATAATGTGGTGAGTATGCACTTACTCTTATTATCAAACTTAAAAATATTCCGAAAAATAAAACAAAACTAAAAACTATCTTCTTCATAATTTACTCCTTTCAAAATAAATAGTACAAGATAAGATTAATAATTCTTTTTATTTTTCTTAATTAGAAATTTTTGTTATAATAACAAATGAGGAGATGATCAAATTGATTACAGTAAAACTTAATAATAATTATGAAATGCCAATTGTTGGTTTAGGAACTTGGCGTTCTAAACCAGATGATGCATACAAGGCTGTCTTAGCAGCTTTAGAAGCTGGATATCGTCACATTGACACAGCTGCTATCTATGATAACGAAGAGATGGTAGGAAAAGCAATTAAGGACTCAAAAGTTAAAAGAGAAGATATCTTTCTTACCACAAAGCTGTGGAACAGTGACCAAGGTTATGAACAAACTTTAAAGGCTTTTAATGTCTCTCTTAAAAAACTTGGGGTGGATTATGTCGACTTATATCTTATCCACTGGTTTAAAGGGTATGAAAACTCACTTTCTACATATAAAGCCTTAGAAGAACTATACAAACAAGGTAAAGTTAAAGCTATTGGAGTTTCTAATTATAATGTTCATCATTTAATGCATCTACTAGATAATACAGAAATTAAACCGATGGTTAATCAAGTAGAGACTCATATCACACTACAAAATCATTTTTTACAAGATTTTTGTCAAAAAAACAATATTCAACTTGAAGCTTATGCACCTTTAATGAGCAGAAAAATCGATGAGTTACTAAGTAATGATACAATGAAAAAAATAGCGAAAAAGCATAATAAAACAGTTCCACAAGTAACCATTCGTTGGTTCATTGAAAGAGGTATTGTTGTTATTCCTAAGAGTGTAACCCCATCAAGAATTCAAGCTAACTACCAAGTTTTTGACTTTTCTCTTGATAAGGAAGATATGCAGGCAATCAGAAGTTTAAATAAAGGCCAGAAACTATTCCCTGAGTTTGATAACGTTGATTATTAATAGAAATAAAGCATTTAACTTTGGATAAGTTTAATGCTTTTTCTTTTTTTTTGATTATCTATTTTATGCTATAATATAGATAGATTGTATTTTGGCGGTGATTATATGGATTTTTACCTTGAACTCAAGCAGGAAATTGAAAAGAATAATCTTGATAGCTTAAATGATTTTATTAATCATAATATCAAATGTTTTTTCAATTCACCAAATATCTATCAGTTCTATCAATTGCTTGTAAATATTCAATCCAATGATGATGTTGCTAATCTCATCATTGCTTGGTTAGCTCTTCTCTCTGGTGATAACTTAAAACTAACAAAGTTATCTATGAAAATTAACCCAGAGAATCTCAATAATTATCATCAGAGTTTTCTTTCTGATTTAAAGGCCTTATCAAGTATCTTTGGCAACCCTAAAGAAAGGTTACTCTATAGTAATAAAACTTTAAAACTGCTCCCAGATCAACCTATCACTTTTTATCATGGTAATGCATACTTAACTAGAGGACAAATTTATAATTCTTTAAAGGAATATCGATCTGCTTTTACAAGTTTTTATAAATCTTATGAATACTTCTTTGAAATGGATATGATGTTCCCTGCTTCAGTTGCTTTATCGAATGCTTTGTTAAACAAGATAAAGCTAGCTGACTTTGAAGAAGTCATCAAAATCTGCAAAAAAACATTATTAATCATCTCTAGTTATAATAGTAGTCAAGATAACTACTGGGATGTATTGTATCTACCTATGGGGATTAGTTATCTAGAACAAAATGAAATTCTTTTAGCTATCGATTATCTTGAAAAAGCTTTTAAAGCCATCAATGAATTAGATTTAATCCATATGCATGGCTTTATTGAACTATATCTCTTCAAGGTTTTTCGTCTTTATGGCGATTCAAAAAAACTTAAAAAGATCTTAGATTTGACTAAAAAAACTTTTGAAAACATGCACTATCCTTTGATGACTCAAATTCTTTATTATGGAGAGATATTACTTAAAAACCAACTTGATAATCAAAGAATTGCAGAATTAAAAAGAATGTATGAAGATAGTAATAATCCCGAACCTTATCTAGTTGAAATGTTACTGTTTCTAGGGGTGAAGTATAATGAAGAATATATCCCTTTTACTGAATTAATTAACTATATTGAGAATTTAAGATATAATGGTGACATCACACATTTACAAATTCTGCTATTGTTGTTAGCTGATTATTACTATCTACAGAAAGAATATGATTCTGCTAAAGAAATTTTAGAAGAAGCAATAAATTATTATCATGATTATCATTTAAAAGCAGCTTTTAACATGTATGATTTTTCGTTTTGGCCGATTGTTAAAAAAATTGATAGTTCGATAAAACCGAATAAGGTAGAACAACCTCTGTTAACAGAAAGAGAAATGGATATCTTGTTATTGATAAGTCAAGGCTTATCAAATCAAGAAATCTCAGAAAGGTTATTTATAACTATTGGTACTGTTAAGTGGCATATTAATCATATATTGAGTAAGTTAGATTGTAAAAATCGGATTCAAGCATTAAAAAAAGCAAAGAAAATCAATATAATAACTTAAAAAATAGAAAACCTAACCTAACCCCTAACCTGGGTTAGTTTTTTTTATGCAAAATATTGAATATAATACGACTGTAAAACCAAGGAGGTAAGAATATGGATAGTTTAATGAGCCATTTTAATGAATGGGGTGCAGTTGTATTCTTTATCATTCTCTACGGAAGTGCTCTATTGTTTTTCCCGTTCTACAAAAAAGTAGAAAGAAAACCAAAAGGAATTTATCTTTCATTTGTTATAGCTTTTGCAATAGAAATGCATGGTATTCCCTTCAGTATGATGGCTATTGGCGCAATCTTAGGTGAACAATTACCTGAGGGTATCTTATGGGGCCATACTTTATCTCAATACATCGGAAATATTGGATTGTATATCAATATAGTATTATTTATCATCGGTATTAATTTAATAATCTTTGGTTGGTATACCATTTATCACGGTTATTGGAAGAAAGTAAAAGGAACCGGTAAGATTTGTAAAAAGGGTGTTTATCGCTATATTAGACATCCACAGTATGCTGGTTTAATGTTGATTGCACTAGGTATGTTATTTGGTTGGGCTACACTACCAACAATTATTATGTTTCCTTTTATAGTGTATTTCTATGTAAGATTAGCAAATAAAGAGGAAAAAGATTTAATAGCAGAATTTAAAGAAGAATATCTGCTATATCAAGAAAAAACTAAAAAATTTATACCATTCATTTGGTAGGAGGAGAGAAAAATGAAAAAAATTATGTTTTTTGTATTAACCTGGGTATTATTAAATACCATCGCTTATTTATTCTTATTCAAAAATGCTTATCTGATGTCGTGGGGCATCTTTGGAGTATTAATCACGCTATTGCTTAGCTTATTAGCTAGTTTGCTTGTCTTAATAATTATTCTTATTTTAAAGAATTTTTTAGGGACATCTAACCATTCAATTATTAGAGCAATTACCCTAGTCTCGCAATTTGCACTTACAAGTTTAGTGCTAATTCTATTACAGGTTATCATCAGCCAAAACTTTGTTTATGTTCCTGGAAATAATTCACTTAATGGTATCACACATGTTGAATTAAATGATACTTCACAAACAATAATTGTTAGAGGAACCTCTGAAACTAATCCAGTAATCCTGTTTTTAGCTGGCGGTCCTGGAGGATCACAAGTACAAGCAACTAGAGAATTTTTAAGTGACTTAGAAGAAAGTTATACTATTGTTAACTGGGAACAACCTGGAAGTGGTAAAAGTTATAACGCTAGACCAATTAAGTCTTTAGAAGTAAATGATTATGTTGAAGATGCGCATGCATTAACTGAGTATTTAAAAGATCGGTTTAATCAAGAAAAAATCTATATAATCGGTGAATCTTGGGGAAGTTATTTAGGTGTTCTACTAGCTAGTCAATATCCTAATGATTATCATGCACTTATAACTACTGGACAAATGGTTGATTTTGCTGAGACAGAACAATATTGTTATGATGAGGCTTTAAGAATTGCCAGAGAAAGAAATGACACCCAACAAATAAAAGCTTTAGAAAATCTTACTGAAGTTCCAGTTACTGGGGATAATATCACTATGGAAGTAGGGACATATCTAATATATTTACATCATTATATGTCTAGCAATGCTAATATCAATAGAGTATCATGGACTACTTTCGACTCATTGTTTTCACCAGAATATAGTATCATCGATAGTTTCAATTTTATCAGAGCTTTATATTTTACCTTTTCACAAATATTCCAACAACTATATGAAGTTGATTTAAGAGAAACACATACAGAATTTAGTATTCCTATATATATTCTCCATGGTAGACATGATGTGAATGCACCTACATATTTAGTTGATGATTATTTTGAACTTATTAACGCACCAGAGAAAGAACTAATATATTTTGAAGCCTCAGGTCATAATCCTTGGATTACTGAATCAGAGCTATTCCAAGAAACAGTACTTGAAATATTAGGTGAATAATTAAGGAGGATCATATGAAAAGTATCTATGAAATTAATTTAAATAAACAACTTCGCTTAAAAACATTTAGCCTCTTGTTATTCTATGCATCTGTTTTTCTTATTAGATTTGTCAGCATGAAAGACTTAGCCCTCTCGCTTGGATTTTCTCCAAGCGATGGGTTAGTTGAAGGTATAATAAAAACCATCTTATTCTTATTTATCTGGCTAAGTTTGTTCTTAGACATTCAATCAAGTTTTTATGTCTCAGGGGCTAACCGGTTTGTATCGGTTAAAAGAATTTGTTACTCAATGATTATTAGATTCATAACCACAATGTTTTTTCTTAGTATTACCATCTATGAAAATCATGCTTTTATCTTAAATGATAATGGAATTAATATTCTTTTATGCTTAGCTTTCTTTTTGGAAATCGATTCGTTTATTAGAGTGCTATTAAAAAAGAGAAACATCAATAATATCTCAACAGAGTATTTAATATTAACCAAGACAGAGGTATTAAACAAAAAAACAGTTAAGTTAAAAAGTCGGATTACTAGATACATTGGATTTATAACCTTAGTAGTATTACAAATGGTTTTCTTACCTCAAGATAATCTAATTAATATTATCATTAGTATTGTGTTATTCGCTTTTGTGTTTAAGATAATTTTTATTTTAGAAGCAAACGATATTTTCAATAAAACAAAAGCGATAAATCTAATACTTTGGATTGTCATAGGTGTTAGTTTAACAATTATTCTTGGATATTTAGATATCCAAAGAAATAATGTGTTATTATTTGAGAGATTTCCAGTTAAAGCCATAATCTACTTCTTAATTCTATACCCTCTATATCGCTCCTTATTTATTCTTAGAGCTAAGATAATTTGGCATAAAGATTATAGTCTTATTAAAGAACAATAATCATTATATTTGGTATACTCTCTTGCGATAATTTTTTGAAAATGATACGATATTATCATAAGTAAACTTATATTGAGCAGGGAGAACGTTATGAAAGTAAATGAAGTAAATGAAAAATTGAAAAGTTTTTGGAATGATTTTTTTGAGAAACTTGAACCAGAAGCTATCAAGAATGAAGACATTCAGATTCAAAATCGGCTTGATGAATTATTAAAATTCATTGGTGATGAAGCCAAAAGCGTATTAGATATTGGAACGGGTTCGGGATATTGTCTATTAGTCGCAAAAACACTTGGTAAAACTATTGAATATGGTTTAGGAATTGATCCAGCAAAAAACGCTATTGATTTCGCGAAAAAAACCTGTGAGCTATCTAAGATTGACACTTTAGATTTTAAAGTAGGTGATCATCATCTTTTAGAAGAACTTGAAGACGAATCTTTTGATGGCATAATTTGTTCTAATGTGTTAGATGTGATTCCTGAAGAAACATCAAATGAAGTAATCAAACATATTACCAGATTATTAAAACCAGAGGGATATTTATTACTTAAATTTAACTTTTATCTAACTGAAGCTTTAATTGAAAGACTAAAAATGGAAAAAATAGCTGAAAACAGCTATGCAATGAATGGAGTATTAAGAGGTGTAAACCATACTTCTAAAGAGTGGATTGATAAATTCGCAGGTTATGAAGTAATGGAAGAAAGTGAATATGAAAGAGTGAAAAACGGACCAAAAGATCGAATTATCTTATTAAAGAAACTATAATTAAAACACCGGCTAAAAACTAGCCGGTGTTTTGTTTATCAAAAACTATACTTCAGTTCTAATTTTCCTTTGTGCAACGAACAAAATAGCAATAAAACTAAGGATTATGAAAAACCATTTTAGGATTGTAGAAGCTTGTAAAAGGTAGATAAAAATATCTATTTCTTTAGGATAAATTGCCATGACTATTGTCGCAAAACTGTTTTCAAAAATATCAAAGATAAACCCTAAAATTGGCAAGTACAAAAGGTATTTCTTTGTTACTGGATATTCTTTTCCTAAATAACCAATTGATGATATTAAAAAACATAGATAGACGAATGGCCAAATTAAATCAAAAGTCCATCTTAATAATATGTAGAATCTTCTTCCTGCTTCTCCATAAGCGTTTAACATTTGGTAATACTCACTAAGTGAAAGTGTGAAACTAAGATCAGGAGATTCAGACACGCCAATAACTCTAGTGGAAATACTAGCCATTACTGGTAAAACTACTACCAGAAAAATCAAAAAAACAATGCCAGAGATTATAAATGTTTTTTTCTTAAATAACGTGTTTTTTATATTTTCTAACATAATACACCTTCTCATTTAATGAAATCAAGAATTTTTTCGATAACAAGATCTTGTTGTTCTAGGGTTGTAATACTAGCTTGTCCGTCGCCTTTTTGCGGACCATACCAACCAAATTGAGCATGATTGCCTCCAGAGATCTCGTAGAAAATACTGTTTGTACTTAAGAGTTCAAGACTATCTGTAAAAGCCTCTTGATCTAAAACCTCATCATTTTCTCCGGTGATAACTAAACTATCAATATTACTGATGTCTCTTAAAGGATAACTGCCTAAAAGAACAACAGCATTTACTTCTGGATTATTACTAGCTACGATAGAAGCGACAGTTCCTCCTAAGGAATGACCAATAAGAATATTATCCAAGCTACTATCTAAATACTCTTCTGCTTGGTTAGCATTGAGAATAGCAAGATTAAACAATGGTTTAACTATGGTAATATTATAGTTTTCTTTAGCTAAAGAAATTGCTAAATACTTATAACTTTCTGGTTCAACCAAACCTCCAGGAATTATGATAATATTCTTGATTGGATTAGTTACTGTATATTGAATGACTTTACGGTTTTCAATATAAGTTAGTTCTTGAGTATCTAGAGTATTTATTTGTTCTTCCATTGCTGATAAAGGTTCATATGAAGTGCTTGAATAGACAGCTAAGGCGGTAAATAATAAGACAAATAATGAAACTACCACAATAAATGATATCAGTAAAAACCTGATAAGTGGCCTTTTACCTTTAAACATCAGCTTGCCTTGCTAATAAGACTTTAGCTATTTCACTAACAACCATAACTTCTTCTTTAGTATTGCTGATAAACATAAAATCATGTGGTAAATCTGGGTACTGATATAAGGTAACATTATTATTTTTTTGATGAAAACTGACAATATCTGGAAACAAAATATCTCTTTCACCAGCAAATATAATTATTTGCTCGTTTTTATAATCACCAAAAATTGGGGAAATAATTTCGTTTTCTAAACTCAGTTCTCCTTTATATAAGTTAGCTGCTTCTAGCAATTCTTCTTTTGTAAACATAAACTCTTTTTCTTCTAAACTTTGGGGAAGTGGTGTGTTCATAGTTAAGTTAACCCATGGAGACAGGATAATTGTTTTGTTAATATCTTTGACCTGCTTCAATAATACTAAGGCTAGATTTCCTCCAGCACTATCCCCTAAAAAGTAATAGTCTTTATGTTTATACTCTGTTTTTATACTATCTATAACAGATATTGTTTTATTGATTATCTCCTTAGCACTTTTATCAGGTGCTATTGGATAATCAATATAGTAGATGGTCTTATTACTTTCTTTAGCTAGTAAATCACAGAAATGATAATGATTGTTTCTACCTTTTAAAACAAAACCACCACCATGAAAATAAAAAATTGCTTCTGTTTGAAATGGATTAAAAATAATTACATCAACATCATTTATCAGTCTAATTGTACAACGATAACTTTTCTTTGGTCTTTTAAATTTTTGCTTTTGTTTAACAGATAATTGCCAAAGAGTTATCTTTGTTAATCGGTTAAAAAAACTTAAAAAATTGATGATAAACTGCATCTTAGGACTAACTTTGTTTTGATGTTTAATTATCATACTTAATACCTCTTTTCTTTGAGTAAACCATTATTTACTTAAAAACTTAGTAACTTCCTTTTTAATTTTTTCTAGATATTCAACCTTACTATAACAGTGATCTGCATCCTTAATTTTTACATACTTTAGATCTTTTATCTCTTTTTTCAATAAATCGCTGAAAGTTATTGGAACAGCTAAGTCATTAGTTCCATGTATCAATAAAACCGGATGAGAATAACATTTGATATTCTCCATATACTCTAAGGAACTAAAAGATTCAACGAAAGTATAACTTAACTTTAAACCATGTAAATCAACAGTATAATCATCAATCAGAGGACAACTTGTAAAATTGTTTTTCGCAATTTCTGACATATTAATCGCTGGAGATATAAGTATCATTTTCTCATGCTTTGCATAAAGTGAGTTTATTGCGATTGCGCCACCCATAGAAAAACCTAAAAGGTATATTTTTTCATATTTATCTTTAGCGTAATCCAGAATACACTTTGCTTGTTTTAACAACAAACTAACTGTGACTAAAGAAAAATCTAAATCACTTTCACCATGACCAAACCAATCGAATCTAATAGTAGAAATTCCTTCTTGCTCAAGTGCTGTATCAATATGATAAAACATTCGATTGGTTTCAGTCTTATTTCCCGTAAACCCATGGAACATCACCAAGCATCTTGATTTATCGTTTTCATTTTCGTAACCACGCATTTTTAAACTATCCATCGTTAGTTCAATATATTTTTTCATTAGAATCCGCCTTATTTTTTACATTTATTGATTAAAATTATTATACCCTAATAAACCTATTTTAACAACATCTCAGCTTAATAAACAAAAAGTACTAACTCTATTAACAGTTAGTACTTTAATCAATATATGACTACTTCCTTTTCTCAGCAAATTCTTGGTATTTCTCAATAAACTCAATTACTCTATCCTTTATCAAATCTCTAGTCTCTCTCATTTTTTCCATTATCTCTTCTTCACTACCGACTAATTTTGAAGGATCGGTAATATCCCAGTTAAACTCTTTAAGTGTATGCGGAAATATTGGACATCTTTGACCGTTAATAGCGTCACAAACCTTAATCACAAAAGTATAACTTCTACCTTCTTTGTAAAAATCAAAAACACTGTCTGTTTGATTCTTTGAAATATCATAACCAATCTCACTCATTGCTTTTACAACATAAGGATTAAGAACTCCTTTTTCAATTCCCGCACTTTCAGCCAAAAACAATCCTTTTCCGAAATCATTTATAAATGCTTCAGCCATTTGACTTCTAGCTGAATTATGTACACATAGAACTAAAACTTTTACCATAAATTTGACCTCCACGGATTGATATTATAAAAACCTAACTAAATTATACCAAAAATATCTTCATATTAACAATTATATACTCCTTCTTTACATAAACATTACAAACCTTTAAGTAAATGTAAAATAAGTATTTTCCTATTTACGATTTAAAAAATGTTATTTTTATAGTAAAATAGAGAAAAGAGGTGTTTTATGGAAAATTTATATCGTTTAATTGCTTTCCCCAGAACTAAAAACGGTGGTAACCGCGCTGGAGTATATCTCGATGCAGATAATCTAACAGATGAAGAAATGCAAGCAATCGCTAAAGAAGTTGGGTATAGTGAAACAGCCTTTGTAATGAAAAGTAAAAAAGCTGATTTTAAGGTCAGGTTTTTTACTCCTACAAAAGAAGTAGATTTATGTGGTCACGCTACTATCGCTACTTTTTACCTTATAAAAAAGCTAACTGATTTAAAAAACGGTTTTTACACTCAAGAAACAAAAGCTGGGATTCTCAATATTGAAATTCAAGATAATCTAGTATATATGCAACAAGTTAATCCGATATATTCGGAAGTTATCCCTAAAGAGGAGTTAGAAGACTGTTTTGAGAACTTGCATTTTCATGAGGATTTTGAACCCCAAGTTGTATCTACCGGTTTAAGAGAAATTTTCTTACCGATAAGCGATTTCTTTAGTTTAAATGATCTAGTCCCAAATATTGAAAAAATCAAAGAAGTTGCCTTAGCTCATAATGCAATCGGAATTCATGCCTTTGCTTTTGATGATGAAATAGATGCTTATGGCCGTAACTTTGTTCCTGTTGTAGGTATCGATGAGGAGAGTGCGACTGGAACTTCAAATGGAGCTTTAGCATGTTATATCTTCGAACACGCTTATCGACAACCTTATTATATCTTCCGTCAAGGTTATACGATGAATCTCCCATCAGAAATTATTGCTTATATCGAGTTTGATAGTGAGTTAGAAGAAATCTGGGTAGGCGGAAGTGCTATAATCTTAGATAAGGATAAATACTAATTTTTAAATACTACTGTTTTATTTTCCAATCTATGATACAATAGTTTTTATTTTTCATAGAAACGAGGAAAGAGGGCTTAGAAATGTTAAAACTAGAAAGAGTTAGTAAATACTATTTCACGGAAAATAGTGTTGTACAAGCTCTAAGAAGAATCAGCCTTGAGTTTAAAATTGGCGAGTTTGTAGCTATTACTGGTGTCAGCGGTAGTGGAAAAAGCACCTTGCTAAATGTTTTAAGTGGGCTTGATACTTACGAAGAAGGAAAACTTATTTTTAATGGGAAAGATATTTCTCATTATACTATTGAAGAATTGGAACATTACCGTAAAGACTATATCGGTTATATTTTTCAAGATTATAATATTATTAACAGCTACACAGTATATCAAAACATTGAATTAGCTTTAATAATTCAAGGTTATAATAAATTAGAAATTCATAATCGAGTACTAGAGTTAATCGAACAAGTTGGGTTAACTCATGTTATTCATCAAAAGGCTAGTAAACTTAGTGGTGGCGAAAAACAACGGACAATTATTGCCCGTACTTTAGCTAAGGATTATCAAATTCTTGTCTGTGATGAGCCTACAGGAAATTTAAGTAATGATGCGGCTCATGGTATCTTCCAATTACTACAAAAAATCAGTGAAGATAAACTAGTAATTGTTGTTACTCATGATATAACCTTATTACAAGATTACGCCACAAGAAAAGTAAGACTTTATGATGGCGAAATCATGGAAGACACTTACTTAAAAAAAATAAAAACTAAAGAAACTGAAGTTAAGCCGAAGTTAACAAACACAAGTAAAGCTGGGGCTTTTAAAATTGGCTTAAGAAATATCTTTTCTGTACCAAAAAAATCACTTTTTTCTTTAATAACCTTCTTATTAATACTAACGATGATATTTTTTGCTTATAGTGCAGGGTTATTCGAAAAGAATCAAGATCTAAATGCAGATAATGAGGTTTTTAGTAATCCTACTTCTAGTAGAATTATTCTAACTAAAGAAGATAACACAATGTTTACCGAAGAAGAAATAGCAGCCTTACTAAAAGTTAAGCATGTTAGAGGTACATTTAGTCGTGATATCGTCTTTGATTCCGTATTAGTATCTAAAAAAACGGGATTAGATTTACCTGATAACTTAATATATTTCAAACCATTACCAGCTGTTATATTAGATGATTATGAATTGTTATATGGAAGACTTCCAGAAAGCAGATCTGAGGTAGTCATTGGCAATAACGGTTTTTTCTCTATCGGTGAAACCATTGATGTAGCTAACAATCATTTGTTACTACCTACTACAATTGACACAACTGATCAATTTACATTTACCGTCGTAGGAATCATTGAAGAACCAGAAAGATTAAGCGACAATCTTCATTACTTCTATTTATCTGAAGCTGGTTTAGATATAGTTTCAAAATCCAGTGTATATGAACACTCAGTCATTGAAATAAAGATAGAAGGTACTAAGAAATATGATATGGCAACTGATGAATGGATAACTCCTGAAGAAAATCCAGCTGTGGAAGTTGGATTAAAAACCTATCGATTATCTTATCCTACTTGGATTAATATTGATGAATCATTAGGCGATAATGAAATAAAAACCTTTAATTTTATGTACTTTGATATGTGTCGAGATTTTTCTTATAAAAAAGAAGTAAGAGACGATATGGAGGCTGGCCTATGTGATGCTTTAGCTTTTATTGATAGTCATGATATATCTTATCGAGCTCTAACAACTTTTGAAAACGATAAAGATTTTGATGAAATTTACCTTACAGCTTTGCCGATGTTTCCATCACAAATTCTATTATCTCAAACACCCTTAACTGAATACTATTATCCTGGTCAACCTTTTTCAACAACACTATATATGAATGAAGCAACCTACAATAAATATTTTAGTGAAAAGAATTATCAAATATCAGTTTTAGTGAAAGACTACTATGACGGAAAAAGAGTTGTAGAAGACTTAAATGAACTTGGATACAATTACTTCTATCCTGCTCAAATAATCACAGAAAACCAAAGTAAGGACATTGCGATTAAAAACCTTTTAACATCTTTAGTTGTTTATGCAATTATCTTTGTTGTTTCTTTTGTTGGATATTTCATCTTAAGAAATTTAATCTTCAGCAAACTTAAAGACTATCTAATCATCCGCTCTATTGGTACTTCTAAGAAAGCGATTAAACAAATAATTCGTTCAGAATTAATTGTCCTTACATCACTTTCAATCATCATTATTTCGATTATTGTCTTTGTCATCGAAAACTATATTTATGCAATACCAAAAATTCTCAGATTTTACACTTTTAGTGATTACCTTTTATTAGGGATAATCACCTTCTTACTAATTCAAATTATGGCTACTCGCTTTGCAAAATTAATTTTTAAAGCAAGTGTTGTCTCAGCTTTAAAGGCGGTGGAGAGATGATTAGACTTGAACATATCTATAAATACTATAATAAGAATCGAAGAAATGAAGTAATTGTTTGTAATGATTTAAATCTAGAATTCCCAAATACTGGTTTAGTTACTATTCTCGGAACTAGTGGAAGTGGGAAAACCACCTTACTAAATGTTATAAGTGGTATGGATAGATTTGATCAAGGCAACTTGATTTTTGATGGAATCTCAATAAATAAATACAGCCATAAGAAATGGGATTATATTCGTAAGGAAAAAATCGGATATGTCTACCAAGATTATAACTTATTAAAAGAAGTTTCTATATCAGCTAATATTGAGCCAGTGATTAGAATGCAAGGTGTTAAAGATCCCCAGATTATCAACGAAAGTATCAAGTACTTACTGAAAACTGTTGGTTTAGAAAACTACGAAGATCGATTAGTAAAACAACTATCTGGTGGCCAGCAACAAAGAGTTGGATTTGCTCGTGCTTTAGCGAATAACCCTAAAGTGATGCTAGCGGATGAACCAACCGGAAATCTCGATGGCAAAACGACCATTGAACTTATGAATGTTATCAAAGAAATATCAAAAACTCGTTTAGTAATCTTAGTAACACACGAAAGATCTCTTTGCGAATTTTACGCAGATAGAATCATAGAAATTGAATCTGGGAAAATAATTAAAGACTATTTAAATGAAAAACAACAAACCTTAGAATACTTACAAGAACATATTATTAATCTAAGTGATTTTCAAAAGACTGAGTCAAACATCAACAAGCTTAATGTTTCCAGATATTCAACCGAAGATTTACCAGATAACCTAAATGTTGATTTGATAGAAAGAAATCAAACCTTATATGTAAAAATAACTTCACCTTCTATTAAAAGAACCAAATATCTCGATGATGACTCAGAAATTGTTATAGTCGAAAATTCATCAGATATGGAAACTCCTCAAGGAGATTTTAACTTAAACGATATCTATCCAAAACATGCTGATAGAGTAAAGACTAACGCCTTTAGTTGGAAAGAAATATTTAAGTACTCACTAAATAAATTAAGAAAATTAAGCATAGCTAATAAAATGCTTTATCTAGCAATGCTTCTTCTTGGTGTAATCATTAGTATCAGTGTCGGTTTATTAGGCGAAATATATCATCTAGATGAATCTTATAATATTATCCATCCTAACTACATTACAGTACATCTGGATAGAACTATGTTTGATAATTATTCGGATATAGAAAGTGTTGAAGGTGTCAATCAATTAATGTTAGTTAATCAGCCTTATGATTTTAAGGTTAAACTACCTAACTTTTATGAATTATCTGGCAGTGTTGAACTTACAGCTCAACCAATTGATATAAAGTTTTTTGATGAATCAACACTAGTTTATGGTAATCTCGCCCAAGATTATGAGATTATCATCGATCAAAGTGTCGCAAACCAACTTATTAGAGATCATAAAGACAAAGGCATCTTAGACTATGACGATGTTTTAAACTGTCAGTTTAAAATTCAAACTAATGGACTAGATGATGATGTTGCAATCGATAGTGGTTTATATTTTAAGATAAGTGGGATTGCTAAATCAAATTCCCAATCAGTTTGGATGAAGGAAGAATTAATTTATAGTTTTGTTACACCAATATTACTAGATTACCTTATTTTAGGAGATAACTTCCAAATAGTCTCTGGTACTCTTCCTCCTTCTCCTGGATATATTATGCTTAATGATCAGTTTACTTCAATATTACTAGGAGATACTCCTACAAATATTGGAATGACTACAGGTCATTACTATATTTCCGGTGTATATAGTTACGAAGTTGATGGAAATGCATATAACCTATCTAATGTTGTTGTTTCTAAAACTGAGTATATGAAATCAAAATACTTCAAGTATACAAATTACCGTAATCAGGATTTTGAACTATTAGTTTATGCAAATGATGTTGAAAACACATTAACTAATCTTGAAGCAGCTGGTTATGTTGCTAGTGCTAATATCTATGAACCGGAGATAGCACAAGAAATCAAACTAGAAGAGAATCAAACATTCTATATTCTCGCTATTGCTGGTATTGTAATTTCCGCACTTTGTATTTTGTTTATAATGAGATCTAATTTAATATCGAGAATTTATGAAGTTAGTGTTTACCGTGGTATTGGTGTTTCAAGAGGAGAAATCAGAAGGATATTCTTGGTAGAAATTCTAATAGCTACAACAATTAGTAGTGTCTTAGGCTTTTTATTAATGGTAGTCTTATTAAAACAAGCTCAATCAACATTATTATCTTCTGCAATAGCTAGATTTAATTTCTTAACAGTAATTTTAGTTGTTTTAGGAATATATATAATTAATACTTTATTTGGTCTTATGCCGATTAATCTGCTTTTACGGAAAACACCAGCTAATATTTTTAAACAATCAGATTTATAAAATATATAGTAACTTAAATATAATGAAAAAAGATGTTAGTCACCTCATAAGAAATTATGGAGAAATCTAACATCTTTTTATATAAACCTACTAATCAACTATATAATTATTCCACATTTTATTCATACTCTGAAATTATTGCCATTAGAACATCTGGATAATCCGTGATTATCCCATCACATCCTAGTTCTATCAATCTCCGCATTTCATCAGGATCATTAATTGTCCAGTAATGAACTGCCATATTATGCCTATGTAAGGTATTGACTAATAATTTAGTCGATAAGTCTAGAGTATTAATCACCGGTAAATTAAAACTTGTTGGGATTTGCACAGACGAATACTGCCCTGGATTATAAAACAAACTAGTTAATGTATAAGCAGGAATAATAACTTTTTGTGCCTCAGCTTGTGAAGTAGAAAGTTGCATCATTGGGTAATTATCAACGATATATTTTGAGATATCATCAAAGGCTGTAGCTACAAGAGTATTGGCAAATAAGTCATACTCTTCTAATAAATCATATAATGCATCAGCAGTTTCTGTTCTTGGAGCATTACTATCAGCCTTTATTTCAATATTGTATAAAATATCATCTTGGAATGTAGAGAATAATTCTTCTAAAGTAGTTAGATAAACTCCAGCATCAACCCAGTCTTGATGTGATAAATCACGATAAGGATATTCACCTTCTTCATCTTGATAATTATATCCAAAATTACAATTATCAAAAAGGTACTGATAATCTTCTTCCCAAATAACTGTATCACAATTACTCATATGACGAATATTGCCTGTTTGATTCTCACCATGTCTAAGAACCAAGATATTATCTTTCGTCATTTGGACATCCATTTCTAAGACATCAACACCTAAATCAAAACTATAACGAAATGCACTAATTGTATTTGCTGGAAAATATCCTTGTCCACCCCCATGAGCCATTACTAAAACTTTATTATCATTGGCTTCCTTTCGCCAAATATTCGTTTCATCGTATTTTGGCTTTGGCAATGCATATATTAAAAGTAAAACTATTCCTAATAAACCTAATATTAATCCTATTTTTTTCAGTCTTTTCATTTCATCACCTAGATTTCAATAAAGATAGAATCATCTTTAATATTTGTTTTATATGTTTTTACTTCCCGACTATACTCATCTAATCTTAAAAAATCAGCTTTATTATAATTTGTAACCTCACCGGTTTCCACAGATATTGGTAAACCATGAAATTTACAAGTAATAACATCTTCTTCTAATATCCCTGGTGATAATGGTGAACCCATATGTGGGCATTTATCTCTTATTGCAAAAACACCATTTTTTGTATAAGCAAGTAAAATCGGTTTATTGTTAATAACTAAACCCATTTTCTTTTTTTGTTTAAGAGTATCTAATTTTGTTGCATAATATTCCATTCTTTGGTTTTAACACTTCATGATTATAAGTGTTGTTCCTTTCTTTAGTTTATTAATATTAAAGAGTATCATAAGGTATTGGCTCTGATCCATCGGTATCTTTAAAACCGTACTCTTTCCCTAGTTCAGCTGCAATCAAAATTTTTCCTGTCTTTTCCATTATGAAATCATCCTTAGCTAAAACTAAGATTGCTCTTCCGACAAATTGAGAAGATTCTTTCTTGTTGTTAGGAGTTTTTTTGTTATCATCAATATAACCAGGATATAATGATACACAAGCAATATTAAGATCTTTTAATTCAACAGCCATATCTTTTGTCATTTTATCTACTGCAGCTTTAGCAACACCATAACAAACATTGCCATAATATTTTTGAGCTGCATAAAAAGATATGTTAACTATTAAACCGAATTGATTCTTTTGCATTAATCTTGCCGCAAAAACACTAGCTACATAATTTGACCTAACACCAACTTGATTCATTTCATCAAAAAGTTCTAAAGGCTGTTGCCAAAAGACTTCTTTCCATTTAAAGCCTTTATATTGGCTCCGATTTCTTAACCGGTTATAACCACCCCAAGCATTATTCACTAAAATATCCAGTCTTCCTTCTTCCGCTTCTATTCTCGCAAACAAAGCTTTTACTTCATCATCGTTTGCATGGTCGCAAACATAAGCTACAGCACTTCCACCTGCCTTATTAATTGCCGAAACATCTTTTTCAGTGATACTCCTACCGGTCACATAAACCTTTGCGCCTGCTTCTCCTAATACATAAGCTATCCCTTTACCAACATTACGAGTACCTCCGGTAACTAAAGCAACTTTTCCAAGAAGTGGTTTCATAGATACCTCCAAAATATATATAATAGTAGTTTACCATATAAAATTAAGAAAAACTACTTTGCTTAAACCTCAAAATAATTAAACTGTCTTTTTAGCCATTCACAAGACAAACTGTACCAAGTTTGATATTGTTTATCAACGCCTGATTTATCTTTAGCAGAAACTAATTCATTTCCTAAAGATAAACCATGATAACCATCTCGATAAACATGTAGTTCAAAAGGTATATTGTTTTTTTCATAATCACTTACAAAACTTAATATATCTTTTAATGGTGCTCTTTTATCCATATAGGTATGAAATATAAAAGCCTCCGGTGTTAAATTATCAACAACCGGACGAGGATAAATCAAATTATGATCGTTTTGTTCCATAAAGCATGGATAACCGAGAATAATTGCATTTGGTCTTGCTCTTCCTGATGTAGCTAACATAGCTAGTAAATGTCCTCCAGCACTGAAGCCAATACCAGCAATCCAATTAGGATTAATATTAAATCTATTATGATTGTCCCTAATATATTCTATCGCTTTTTCAGCATCTCTTAAGGGTCTAGGAAACGCTGATTTTTGTCCTAAAGAGTATCTTAAAACAAAAGCATTAAATCCGGCATTCAGATAAGCTAAAGCGATTACTTCAGCTTCTCTATCACTACAGTAATTATAACCACCACCTGGCAATACCAAAATTGCCGGTTTTATTCTATTTAACGGCATGCTTTCTGAAGATTCTTGGATATACGAAGTTAAACTAACATCTATATCTTCTGTTATTTGTACTACTTCTACTTTCATATTTAGTTTAGCCTTTCTATCTTATGAGTCGTAATACTTTTTAATATACTCGATAATGTCTTCTTTGTCTACACCTAAAGATTTATAATACTCGATATCTTTTTTTAATTTAGTAACAATTTGACTAACTAACTTCTTTTCTACCTCCATATTGGATAGATTACTAACAAAACAACCTTTACCTGGAACTGTATAAATATAACCATTATTCTCTAGTTCTTCCCAAGCCTTTTTGACAGTAATAATACTTATTCTGAATTCCTTAGCGGCTGTCCTTATTGAAGGCAAAGGAAAATCAGTCGGCAATTCTCGATTAAGAATTTGCAGACTAATTTGGTCATATAACTGTTTATAGATTGGTTCTTTTGAAGTGTTTGATAACTTAATACTTTTCACAAGTCAATTCTCTCAAATTTCCGCTTTGAAATTTCATAAGCAGTATAGTTAAATCCGATAAAGATCAAGATTCCTAAAAAGAATATAACATATTGCCATAAGACTTGGCTATTACTAATACCTTCCATTAGATTTCTAACACTTGGGATAAAGATAATCATCATTTCAACGATTAATGCAAACAGAATAACTCCGATATTAGCGAATATTGTTGCTTTCCCAAAATAATATCCTGTTTTAAAATATATTGGATAGAAGATAAGGTTAAAGATAGCATAAATGATAAATCCCACTCCAAAGAAGGCAAAATTAAGATCTAAAGTGAAGTTACTGTTTGTATATAAGAGATTATGGATTATAGCGAATATTGCAGCTGTGAAAATATGTAGTAACTCCAATAATGTTAATGATATAATTTTAGTCTTGACATAATCTTCTTTCTTAATTGGCATTAACATGCAAAATAAACGATCATTCTGCGAATTATAAGTAGAATAGATATTGGGAACAGAGATCCAGAAAAAGTACATAAATACTAGAAGAAATACCCATTGAGGAATTAATAATAAAGCACTGATAAAAATAGGTAATATTAGAAAAAACTTATGAATTGATAGTTTAAACTCTTTGTATAATAAGTTTCTCATATTGTTAACTCTCCTTTAGAATAATAAATCATGATATCATCAATAGTTGGGGCTGAAGTATCAAGGGTTGTATGATTCTTTAGTTTATTAGTTTTTATTAAACCTTTATAACCAAAGGAATTCTTCTTAAAAGCAATTAAATCATTTTTAACTTTTGCTAAATAATTCTCTTCAAAACTAACAAGTCGATAAGAATCAAGTAGTTCATCCTTTGCAGTACTTTCAATAATTTTACCATTACTGATATAGGTGATATAATCAGCGCATTTTTCTAAATCTGAAGTAATGTGAGTAGAAAATAAGATGCTTCTTTCACCGTTTTCAACTAACTCTTGAAATATTTCAAGTAATTCATCTCTAGCTACTGGATCTAAACCACTAGTTGGTTCATCTAATATCAATAACTGCGCATTATGGGACAAAGCTAAAGTAATTGAATACTTCACTCTCATCCCTCTTGACATTTCTTCAAGCTTCTTAGACTCATCAAGATTAAACCTGGTAATTAGATTATCATACATCTCTTGATTCCAATTTAGATAAAATCTTTTTACTACCGCTGTGATATCCTTGACTTTTCTTTTTATGTAGAAATCAGAATCTCCGAACATAAATCCAATTTTTTGCTTTATTTCTCTTTCATTATTTTTTATATCCATTCCAAAAAACAATACATCTCCTGATTTTGGTAGGACTAAATTGAGCATTGATTTTAATGTTGTTGTTTTACCAGCTCCGTTACTTCCCACAAAACCCATAATATAACCTTCTTCGAGATCAAAGCTTACATTATCTAGTTTAAACTTTGGATATTCTTTTGAAAGGCCTTTAATACTTAGTATTTTCATAAACGTCTCCTAACTGTGTATATCTGATATATACAGTATACACAATCCCTTTTTGTTTGTCAATAAAAATGATTCTCTTATTTTTATGAATAATATATTATTCATTTTTTTATAACACTCTAAGAATTTTTCAAAAACAGTCATAAGTTATCTCTTCATAAAAAAAACCAAACCAGAAATTACTGGTTTGGCTTTAGCAATCTTTTATAAGACCATAAAATTATGTTCAAAGAAATAATCAAGAATAGTCTTTCTTGTTACTATTCCAAGAAATTGATTAGAATCATCGATAATTGGTACAAAGTTTTCATTACTAGCTCTTGATAATAGAACCAACATCGTTTCATTAATGTTCACTGCATCATGATCTCTATATCTTTTGATTGAGTCAACTCTTATTTCATTGACTTTTTCTCTACCTACACTATCTAAAGTATATAATAAATCTCCTTCAGTAATAGTGCCAACATATTTCCCGGTTTTTGATAATAAGGGTATTGAAGTATAGCGATGTTCTCTCATAATCTCAATCGCTTCTCTTACTGTATCATCTACAGACATATATATAACTTCTACTTTTGGTTTCATAAACGCTAATATATTCATAATCTTACCTCCACTTGAGTAATGTGATAGTTTATTATATCCTTGTTTAAAGCAAAAGCTTGATTAATAAACTAACTATTACTAACTATATTTTACCATATTTTTAAAAAAAGATATATATATTCAAGTATAGAGAAAAAAGTATATTTATTCTATCGAACAAAAACAGCTAAAATTATGTAATTATTATTTCATATACTTCTTCAGCAACTTCATTATCTCATCGGTTTTTTCCTGATACGTTCCATCCGCTAAGGATTCACTAACACAGGTTTGTAAATGTTGCTTAAGAATATTTAAATTAGCTTTTTTTAACAAGGCTTCGACAGCTAGGATTTGATTTGCAATATCTACACAATACCTGTCTTCTTCAGTCATTCTGATTACAGCCTCAATTTGTCCTTTCGCAGTTTTAAGAATCTTAATTGATTCTTCATGATTATGCTTCATATTCTACCTCCAAATGTTTGTTTAAATTTATTCTTTTTAGTCTTAATGAGTTATAGATAACATTAAGTGAACTTAATGACATAGCTGCCGCACCAATCATCGGATGCAGTAGACCAAATATTGCAAAAGGAATGCCAATTGCATTGTAAAACCAAGCCCAGAAATAATTTTCCTTAATCTTTCTAAATATTGCTTTTGATAACTCTATTGCTTGTAGTAATCCTTCTAGATTTCCTCTAACAAGCGTAACATCAGCTGCTTCAATAGCGACATCAGTACCTGTACCTATAGCTATCCCAACATTTGCTTGTTTTAAAGCAGGAGCGTCATTGATTCCATCACCAACCATCGCAACTAAACCATGCAAATCTTGTAATTTCTTTATTTCATTAACTTTACCATCAGGCAAAACTTCAGAAATCACCTCAGAAATTCCTGCAGTTTTAGCTATTGCTTTAGCGGTTCTTTGGTTATCACCAGTTATCATAACTGTTTTTATACCCATCGATTCAATCGCTTTAATTATTGGTTTTACTCCAGATTTTAAACTATCTGCGACCGCAATAACTCCTACTACCTCAAATTCATTAGCTAGAATCATTACCGTTTTGGCTTCTTCTTCAAGTTTTTCCATTTGCTTCTCATAACTAGTATAATCAATATTCTTACCTTCCATCAGTTTTCGATTACCTAAATAGTATAATCGATCTTCGATTTTTGCTTCTATCCCTTTTCCAGGAATAGCCTGAAAATCTTTGGTTTTGCCTAGTGCTAATTTAGCATCCTTGGCTTTATCTAAAATCGCTGAAGCTAAAACATGTTCAGATCCTTGTTCCAAGGAAGCGGCTAAATAAAGCGTTTCCTCTTGATTCTTAGATATGATATCAGTTACAACTGGTTTACCATATGTCAAAGTTCCAGTTTTATCAAAAGCAATCACTTTAATATCTTTAAGGGTTTGAACAGCTTCGCCATTTCTAATTAAGATTCCTTTTTCAGCACCCAAACCACTACCAACCATTAATGCGGTAGGAGTTCCTAGTCCTAGAGCACAAGGACAAGCAATAACTAATACCGCTGTTGCGGTCACAAACGCTAAACTAAGTGGCGATTGATCAGTTTGGATCCAAGGTAAAAAGTCTTCAAAGGCACGGAGAATACTTAAATGGAACTCCGTAAAAATATTAAAAGAAATAAAAGTTAAAACAGTAATTATCATAATAGCAGGAACAAAATAACCAGTTATTTTATCTGCAAAAGCTTGAATCGGAACTTTTGAACCTTGACAAGCTTCGACTAAATCAATAATTTGAGCAAGAAAAGTATCATTCCCTACTTTTGTGACTTTGACTTTTAAGAATCCTTGTTTATTGATAGTAGCGCCAATAACCTCATCTCCAGGTGCTCTTTTTACTGGCATGGATTCACCCGTAGCTAAAGACTCATCTATTAAAGATTCCCCTTCCATAATCACTCCATCAGTAGGTATTTTTTCTCCAGGTCTAATTACCATAACATCCCCTATGGAAAGTTCCGAAGTTAAGACTTCTATCTCTTGATTATCTACTAAAATTTTAGCGCTTTTAGCTCCTAGCTCAATTAACTTCTTAATTGCTTGCGATGCTTTGCCTTTTGCTCTGGATTCTAGATACTTTCCAATTAAATGGAATGTCATAATAGTAGAGGCCATTTCAATAAAGGTTGTTATTGGCAAAAACAACCCTAATAGCCCAATTAAATATGGAGGTAATGATCCTAATGAAACTAACACATCCATATTTGGTTTTAAACTCTTTAGCGATTTATAACTAGCTTTATGAACATGTGACCCCAAGATGAATACCACAGGAAAAGCTAAAATAGCAACAATTAATGTATATCCATAAATCTCAATGATAAACATATGTACTACCATCAACAGCATCACTAATGACGTTAATGCCGCAGCTATGAACATCTTCTTTTTTGCTTTATGCATTTTCTCTACGTCTGGATCCATTGCTTCGCTTGTAGATTTCTCCAATATCAAATCATAACCAATATCCTGAACTGCTTTTTTTACTTGAGATAGTTTTATCTGATTTTGATGATATTTTAAAATCATTTTATCCGTAGCTAGATTTATTTGTACTTCTTCAACTCCAGATAACGCTCTTGTAGTTTTTTCAATGTGACTAACACAACTAGCACAACTCATACCTTCAACTCGCAGTTGAATAGTTTCCGTTGAATGATCCATTTCTGTCGCATCATATCCTGAAGCTTGTATAAGTTTTATTATAACAAAAGTATCAATCTTGGATTCATCATAGTTCACTATACCTATTTCATTTGCTAGATTTATACTAACAGAAGAAATAGCTGCATTTTTAGATAGTTTCGATTCAATGTTATTTGCGCAACTTGCACAAGACATCCCTTCTATCTTTAACTTAATTTGACTCATATCTTTCTCCCTCTCCCCCCCCTACAGGGGGTATGTTTACATTATATCAATATTCTGATATTTTGTAAACTATAACGCTGACTGAATAGCATTCATAACAAATCCTATCATTTCAATACTATTCATCTTGAAAGAAAACACGAAAACTAGTATAATTGCGCATGTAAATATAATGAAACCATCAGGAGGATATATGAAATCAGCTATTGAAAAAAGAATATCAGTCAGAAGTTACCAGAAAAAACCTTTATCAAACGAAGATTTCCTTAAAGTTAAGGATTTATTGAATACCTTTAAGAATAGAAAAGGACCATTCGATAACACGGTCAATTTCTTTATAACAGAAAACAAAAGCCAAAATGGCGGAAAAATTGGAACCTATGGATTTATTAAAAACCCACCTGCCTTCATTGGTGGGGTTGTAAAGAATACCTTATCTGGATTAGTAGATTTTGGTTTCCTTTTTGAAGAAATAATTCTCAACTTAACCTCATATGAACTAGGAACAGTTTGGCTAGGAGGTACTTTTAATCGTAACGATTTCTCAGTTGAAGTTAAAGAAGATGAAATAATTGCCGCAATATCTCCAGTAGGTTATCCAGCAAATCAATCCCTTAGAGAAAAAATGATAAGGGGCCTTTCCAGAGCTAACACTCGTTTACCTTTTGATGAATTATTCTTTTTAGGAGAAACATTAGATAAAATCGATACATCTCATAAGTATTATCATTGCTTAGAAGCAGTTCAAGCTGGACCAAGCGCTTCAAATAAACAGCCTTGGCGAATAGTTGTAGTAAATGATACTTTCCATTTCTACTTAAAAAGAACAAAGGGATATGGAAATCTTATGAAAATGGATATTCAAGCTATCGATATTGGTATAGCAATTTCTCATATATATCATTATCTAAAAGCAGATCATTACTCTATAGTTTTTACCAAGGATAAACAGATTGACTTAGAAGATTCCGAATACATCATTAGTGTTGTTATTAATAAAGCATGAACGTAATCGCTTACGTTCATGCTTTTTTGTTGATATTGATAATTTTTTCTAACTCATCTTCAGTGAAATTATACTGTTTCAAAATCGAGATAATGAAAGATGTTTTCCCCTCAATATAAGATGAAATATCTTGGCTAAACTTTTTAGCTAACGCTTTTTTTAATTCTCCATAGGCTATCTTATCAATTGGGTTACTTCGTAAATGGTCTCTAATACACAGAATATTTCTTAAACCCAAACTATTTTGATAAGCAACATAGAGATGATGTTTGAAGAAGTTATTAGGTTCTATTAATTTAAACACTTCTCTTTGTCTTATTCCTTGATTTCCTACATGAATATAACCAATCTTAGCTAAATCTTGCTTAACAATGTTAAACTCGTAAACATTCGTAACAATAATCACAACATCAAGGATAGGTTTAGCAGGTAAACCAATAACACTTGTGGACCCAACGTGTTCAATAGGTAGGGATATAGTTAAGTTGTTTTGTAAATACTGATAGAGCTTTGAAAACTCTTCTTTCCAAGCTGGATTATATTCTTCAACTACTACTATCTTCTTCATTTTAAACCTCTTTATATATTTTAGTTCTTATGTTTCTTCCATGTTAATAGGTAATCTGTTCTCTTTAACTCATAATCGATACTTGATTGTAACTCTCCCAATTGATTCTTCCAAGAGTTAATATGTACTTTAGTTTTTTTAAACCCAATCTTTTCATAAACTTTCTGTGCTCTACCATTTGTAACATTTGTATCCAACTTAATGATATCTACACCGATTTGGTTTTCTAAATCTATTTCGCTGAATAAATAATCAATTAGCATTAATAAATACGTCGTTCCTAACCCTTGGTTTTGATAATCAATATTACAAATCTTGATTCCAATAATCGCTTGATTATCTACTATTTTAAAACTTGATTCACCAATTTTAATATCCTCATACTCCAAAATAAGTAGTTGGGATTTTTGATGACTGTTTAAAGATATTCGCTTTTCAACATCAACTAAACCGATCCCTAACCCTAAAGGAAATCCTGCATGAGCCATTACCTTACCATCATTCCACCAAAGCAATAAATCTTGAGCATCGGAACTATTCGCTGATCTAATTCTTAGATTACCTTTAAGAACGTTCATAAACCAACCTCCTTAACTATCAGTTGGCGGGTAAGAAGATTCTGTTATCGTATAAGGGTATGACACTGCATTGTTAACGGCTTCTTTAATCATTACGAAATCATCTTCACTTACACCAATAGGTTTATAATTAATTTCTTCTATTGATAAACCAGTTATCTTTAAAAACCATGTTAAAGAAGCGATATATCGTCCGTAATCAAAGGATAAGTGATACCCATCTCTTGTTAGGGTATCTCCTAAGTAACTTGTTCTTGCATTTTGAATTGCTGTTCCAGAAGGGATGACATAGGAAATATCATCTCTAGTTTCAATTTTTTCTTGTACCGTATTGATAATTGCATTAAACATTGTTAATTGGTTACTAGAATATCGATAAAAGTCAGAGTGAGTACTGTTTCCTTGATAGGCCCAAGTCATATGCCAAACGATCTCTGCTGCGCTGTTAGTTTTGTTACCATTAACATAATTGATAATTGTATCGATATCTTCATTATAAGTAGTTGGTAGTCCACTATATCCACTAACCTGTTGAATAGTTATAATATCCCAATCTTCATCAAGCAATCCATATAATAAGGAAGAATTCGAATTATTATAACTCCAAATGTCGTTCGTGTTTTTATAATATACATAATTATTTAAACTATTTGTAATACTGTTAACATGAGTACTTAATGAAGCTCCAGGAATATAAAGTATTCCTAGTGTTATATTAGGAACTCCATAATCATTAGCGATTTTGTATAGATATTCCATTCCATCAACACTAAAACTATTCCCAATAGCTAAAACCTTAAGATTCTTAGAAAAATCTAGGGTATATTCTTCAACTAAAATTCTTATATAGGTAGGCACTGTATTTAGTGATGATATTCTTATATCATACTCCCCAATCACCAAAGCTTCAATAACTAGACTAAAATCATTTGAATCTTCAATGTTCACACCATTAATAGCGTTATCTACAGTAAAATCATTCTCTTCAATTATTCCTAAATCATAAACTAAGTGGTTCGGCAGAATGCCAAAATTAATCACTTTAGTGAATGTCTCATCAACAGTAACGGAAATCTCGTAAGGATTTTCAAGACTCCCATCTCCCTCAAAATCACCTAGGCTAAAGTTGATTGATAATAAAGTGGTTGTTGTTGGAGTTTCAGTTGTTGTTGATGTGGGTTCAGTTGTTGTGGTAGTTGAATTGCTGGTTGAATTTGATTCACTGCTAGTAATTAATGATGAACTGGTTGTAGATGATGAAGTGGTCAAAGAAGATACACTATCATCACACCCTAAAAAACCTATTGTAATCAACATTACCAAAATAAAAGCTATAAATTTTTTCATCTCGTAAATTGTATACTACAAGTTAATTCCTATAAGTATACTTCCCCTTTTTTTTATAATATTGTGTTCTTTAAAAACTTAGTAAAAACTATATCACTTTGATACTTACATTGTATTTTGGATTATCTCAATAATCTTTTTTAAATCCTTATTTAGGTTGCTTCTACCAGTCATTAACTCACCCATAGAGAAGAAATGAATTAAAACAGCTGGTATTAATACAATAAAACCAAAATAAGTACATATCAAAATCAACCAATAAAGAATAAGTTTAATTTTTGGCACTCGATCATTAAGAATATAATCAACACTTGTGCTAAAAGTAGTTTTATCAACTTCACTAAATACCCTAACAGAAATCTTCGGGTTAAAACTTCTTTTATTCTTAATGATTGCGAGTGAAAACTCTGAATCATCAATTTCTTCAAAAGTAATATCTGTCTTACTAATATTATATCTTAAATTTTCAATAACATCTTCTCTATCTTGAATAGAAGAGAAATATTGTTTTACATCGTTTTTTTGATTTCTCCCAAGAAAAGAAAATCCCTTATTAAAATTATTCAAGCTCATATAATTGTAAGCTTGCCTAGAGATTAATAACTGCATTGTTGCCCATAAAGTAAAAAACAAAGCAAGAAATATCTCGTAATTATCAAAGTTTCCTAAACCTAAACTTAAACCTTCAAAACCAAATATATATAAAACTCCATGGATTAATCCGTTAACAACGCCTAATAGTATGATTGTTCTTGTTTTAAATACCATTTCAACTACCTCCTAATTACTAATATTTATAAATTTTTAAGTATTTTAAATGCTTAGATTTTTTCTCCAGTAATTATTATACTGTATTTAGTTAACTAAGTACAGCCGCTATCCAATACTACTTTTTAAAAATTAAAAAGCTTTGAAATTTTCAAAGCCTTTGTATATGGATAAGTAATTATTTAATTTTTTTTAGAATATCATAAAGATCAAGCAAATCAGATTTTTCCCCATTCTCTAGAATATAATAAACTTGAGTTTCTTCATTAGAACTTGAGTTATCTTTATAAATAACCAAAGCACCTTTTATTACATCAAGATTTTCTACAATAAAAACATTATCTTCATTATAATAATCAAACTCATATCTATCTGTAATTAAGATGGCTAAAGGTAACATTTGATTATATGGTCTATTGGTTCTTAAATAACTAAAAATACCTAAATGCATCATATTTAAGACCATTTGATTATTCTCTGTATTATTAAATTCATTGTGAATATCAATAGTGTTTCTTCCGTATCCTGGAGAATCTTCTTTTAACCTTTGATTACTTTCAACATTTCCAGCTTCTAACATTTGTTCAAGATAACCATTCCAACTCTTGACATAATACTCAGTGAATGGTGAATAACCTACATTAAAATATGAACTTGTATTTAAGAATTCTTGGTATATCTCATTACTATTTGTAAATTCATTAGGAACTTCAAAAGTCATATCA
>NPID01001366.1_pt1 | contig 40437 bp, 27 predicted proteins | sample 8637491 | NCBI WGS metagenome assembly NPID01 (sample SAMN07420843, study PRJNA396082) | bioreactor metagenome | isolation source: sample BA6 brine-fed electro-methanogenic bioreactor BA | place: Japan: Kochi | collected 2016-06-14 | reverse complement strand
CTTAACTGGTTCTACGAAGTCGACGATGAACTTCCCCTCCGGATGCTCCCTTGGATCATTGTGGCAGATCTCGTAGCACTCCCTGTCGTCTGGCTGGAAGCCTGATTCTGGCATCCACTCTTTGAGGAATTTATCCCATGCATCGGTGAACTCTGTTACATCCAGCTCGAAACGTGCCACTGCAAACTTACCGCCTGGAATGGTTCTTGTCGATACTTCACCATCTGTCTCTGTGCCCTTGGGAACAGTAACACATGCATCCGAGCGGAGCTTATCCGCCGGTGTTACATCGGGATTATCGTGGTACACTGAGAGCACCATGGTATCCGGTCTTCCGAAGAAACCCCTCGCACCCGCCCAGCGGCTGATCTTCTCAAAGGCATCTCCGATCTGGTTGTAAGGACCTATGTGTCTTACATAAGCCACATGAAGCTCGGGCATTTCCTTTACTTTTACGTTTTTCATCTCCACCTTGTACCTCCTGTCTTGATTGTTGACAGGGGAAATATAGCGGGTTATCCTGCCGAAGTCTTTCCATGCATTGCCAAGTGCTTGCTCGAGATTGCGAACCGTTTGCATTTCATTGCTATCAAGTTGCGGATTATCGCTGTGGGCGAGGTACCAGCCCCTTCGGAATGCAGTTGGAGTGATGGAGAAATGCTCTTTGAATGCCCGAGAGAAGTGGGCACTGGAAGAAAATCCGCATTCATAGGCTATATCGGTCATGTTCATCATGGGGTTGTGGGAAAGATAGAGGGCTGCCCGCTCTATCCTGATCCTGCGGACAAACTCACCGAGTGTCTCGCCCGTCATTGCCTTCCATATCCTGTGAAAATGGAAACGGGAAAAATGCGCCATGTCCGCCAGCCTGTCGAAATCAATATCGCTGCCGAAATTAGCATAGATGTAGTCTATGACCTTGTTGAGCCTGGAAATGTACTCTCTGCGTCTTATCTCTTTTTCATCGAGCATGCTCACCTCCCGATGAAAGATAGCTCCACAGGTTGAAACTGGAAAGCGTAAAAGTTGCTAGAATGATAGATATAGTCGCCAGAATCTGCCGGGCATTGGCCCTCCACCTTCCCTGTAGTCGACATCAAGAATATTCTCAGCTCCAATTCCAATCGATACTGGTTGCCAACTGTTCGGGATTCTGTATTCCAAAGATGCCCCTGAAAGAAGGTGGTCGGGAAGCTCGATGAAACTGTCGTCGACCAGCTCCTGCATACCCCTGACATATTGGATATCTGTTCTCAAATGAAGATTGGAAATTGGGACAAGTTTAAGTGAAAGTGTCGCCTTGATCGTCGGTCTGTACTCCAGAGGCTCTCCCTCGCTGTTCTCAGCATCCATCCATGTGAGACCGAAGTCACCCGACCAGAAATCCCGACTGAGGCCTGCATTCGCCTCAATACCCATGATTGTTGCTTTATCCTCGTTTATGTATATCCAGTTACCCTCAGTGTCCCTTGTTCTCTGAATAAGCTCATCTATTTGTGAATAGAATGTACTAAGTGACGCATTGAGTCCATTATTGTCTCCAAATCTCCATCCACCGTCGATATTGACTGCGCTCTCTGCAGACAGATCAGGGTTACCGCCTGCATGGGTTGAGTAAAGCTCCTTGAGTCTCGGGAAGCGCGTTTTACGTGCAAAGGACAGGAATATACTGTGCTTCTGAACAGGATACATAGACAAGGATACAAGGGGATCGATCTCCCATATACCCTGCTGAACCGGTGCATCATCGGCAAGGCGTGGAATGAAACCATTGAGTGCAGCCCCACCTGAGATACCCAGCCAATGTCTTGGGGAATAGAAATCCTCCACAGCAATAGATAATATGTCCGCCCTGTATTCAGTCTGAGCACCCCATCCCGGAACAACCACATCCCCGGCCCTGTTCATGGCATTATACTCCCTTTGCAGAGAATTGTCCCTCTGGAACTCAAGTGCGGAGCGAAGAATGTGTCCCTCGTCAATGCGGTAGGATGCCCCTCCCCTTCCACCTGCTGTGTAGTTGTTATATTGTGATCTCTCGAACCATGATACACCACCAAATTCCGCTGTCCTCTCAATGTCATCATAAAGCTCATCTCTGTGATTAAGATAGAAGAGCTGGGATGTCAGATTCAATCTGCCGAAGTCCTTTTCGTGGTAGATTGCTGCCTGCCACTGCCTCCAGAGCGTGAACTCCCATGCTCTGCTCGATTCCACTGTGCAGCCCTTCTCAGCATCGTCGAATCGCAATCTCAAATCAAATTTCCCCAGACGCGAGGCCAATCCCAGGCTTGTTTTGCGGTAATCGCTCAGTTCCCTCAAACCTCCGTCTTCTCTATAGGGTGAATCTACACCAGTGGCAGAATTATCGGGATCGAAATCACTTGAGAGAACATATCCGTCGGACATAGAATATCCTGCCCAAACTCCATATATGAGCTTCCCTATATTGCTGCCCCAGGATACACGAATATCCCCTGTCCGTCTGTCGCCTAGAGAAGCATAGAAAGCGGCACTCTGTGGTATATCAGAGATCACATTGACAACGCCACCAAGGGCATTTGCGCCATAAAGTGGGGATATCCCCCCCTTGGAAATATCTATTCTTCTTACTGACAAGGGGCCGAGCATAGAAAGATCGTACATGCCTGAATAGCTCTCATGGATTGGTACGCCGTCCAGCAGGAGCTTTATCCTCTCCTGTGAAACACCCCGAATCATCAGGTTCTGTTCGCCTTTACCGCCCGAGAATACATTCAGTGAAGGCTGCATGTCTATGGGCTCTGTCAGGCTATGTTTGGTTTTCAGAGAATCGATGCTGGTTTTGCTTATGATGGTTACAGGCTCTCTTTCCCCGTGGATAAATATTTCCGGCAGTGTTTCTACAGCCTCACCTGCAATGAGAATGATTGCAAAAATTATTGGTAAGTATTTCATGGCACCCCTTTCTTAGGGGGCTATATTAAGGGGAAGTTAAGAAAAGGCAAGTCTTTTATATCAGCGACTGATTTTTGTAGCTTAAATAGCCTCTGTGCACGAGGGCTTTGAGCTCCTCAAACAAAGGTTCGTCTACCTTTGTGAAGTTAAAGCATGACTTTCCCTGCATTCTCTTTCTAAGGGCAGGACTTATATCTTCGAGTAGAGATGGATCAACATAGACGGGCATAAAATGGAAGCTCACATATCTTTTACCGATCTTCACACCACCAAAGTAAACTGCTCGCCCCTTTGGGTCACTTATCTTTGTGTTAAGATAAAGATTTCCCGGCTCATCATTAACAATATCCAGTTCCTCCAAATATGGATCATAGATACTGTATAGCCTTGAAAACACCTCTTGAAAATCCATCACCCTCCGTACTTGGTCATCTCGGTTTTATAGCAGGCCGGACATAGACCGTGGGAGAATTCCATGCCCCATTTCCTCTCCAGAAATGTCTCAAGGGCATGCCAATTGTCGTCGTCATGAAGCACATCGCCACATACGCTGCATTTAGTGATAAGCTCCCCCAGTTCGGATAGCTCCTCGAAGTTTTCGACTGTTAGAATACTTTTATCGTCATCGAAGGGAACGGCTGTAATTAATGTATAAAGAGTAACCGTCTCTCCATTTTGCTCGATCTCGAGCTTCCTTCTTGTACGCCAGACGGGCTCTCCGGACAGAGATTTCTTAACTGAATTCCGAATAACACAGCTACCGCAGAGTTCATCGTTGCCGCAGCCATGTCCCAATGAATTAAGACAGTGAAGTATGTCTCCAAGCCGGTTTTTAAGTACGAGCTCTGGTGCCGGACCCATGAGGGGTTCTGCCGCTTTGTTATATTCACTGAGACGCACATCCCCATCAACCACAAAGACCATCTGGGGGAGTGCATCAAAGGCTTTGCATAAAATTCTCTCTGCCATGGATTCTCCCTTAAAAAATTGTACACTTCAAAATAGAAAGGAAATGCTCTGGAAGCAAGTGGAATCAACTATCGAGGATTTTGCGTATGGTTGTGGTCAGCTCTGATGTTGTTACAGGCTTTAGGAGCAGACTTGCGATATCGTATTTGACCATGATCTCTCTGGTTATCCTCTCGGAATAGCCCGTCATGATGATTACAGGCACAGTCAGCCCATCCTCACGTATCTTTCGGACAAGATCAAGACCATTCATATTGGGCATAGTCATGTCTGTGACAACAAGGTCTGCCCCTTTCAAGTCCGCCTCCAATGGATTGGTATAGCTCCTCACATTGTATCCGGCTCGGGACAGTATCTGGGAATAGAGGAATGTATTCTCCTCTTCATCGTCTATAATTACTATAGATTCTGATCCTTTAACTATGCAGGGTTCTTCTTTGGATGGTTCGTGCCTTGGCATCTCAATGGCAGGAAGATAGATGTCAATGCGACTGCCCTTGCCAACCTTGGAGTCAACGGTGATGGTGCCTCCAAGATTTTGGACTATACCATGAACTACGGAAAGCCCCAGGCCTGTACCCCTCCCGGGTTCTTTTGTGGTATAGAAGGGTTCGAAAATTCGGTCAAGACTTTTTTGAGGGATGCCACAGCCGCTGTCTTCAACTGTTATCCTGGCAAAGTCTCCCCTTTTCAGAACAGACAGCCTCCCCTTTTCGTCGCCTTTTAAGGCGAAAGGCTCGAGGGTCACAGAGATTTTACCCTTCTCACCGGGAAGGGCATGCCAGGCATTGGTGATCAGGTTAACAACTATCTGCTGTATCTCTGTCTGGTCGACATTGGAGACAACGGGCTTGAGATTCCGCTCCAGCTTAATGGATTTGGGTACTGTTGAGCGCATTAGATCCAGGGACTCGGATATGGCTCTGGAGAGATCGGTCGGCTGCCTTTTCTGCTCCACCTGCCTTGAGAAAATGAGGATTTTCTTGATGAGCTCACGTGCCTTCTGTGCGCTCTTTTTTATCTGATCTATGTATTCCCTGGCTGGTTCTTCTTCCGGCAATGTAGTCTGGGCAAGCTCTGAGTAACCAAGTATTGGCGAGAGCAGATTGTTGAAATCGTGGGCAATACCCCCTGCCATTGTTCCGATTGTCTCCAGCTTCTGTATGCGCTGAAGCTGATTCTCCAATTTCTTCTTATCCTTTTGAAGGGACTTCTTCTCGGTTATGTCACGAATGATGCCTATATAGCCGACATGAATACCGTTTGGATCGCGCACAGGAAAACCTATGGTCTCTGCCGGAAACTCCTCGCCACTTTTCCTTTTATACATAATCTCATATGGTTTCCTTGATACATCGGTATCAGGATTATACTTTTTCCTGCCCATATCAAGATAATCCTCTTTGCTGGCATAGAACTCAAGTACAGATTTTCCTACAATATCATCAGTCTCAAATCCAAAGATATCAGTGAATGAAGGATTGATCCTTCTGACCTTTCTGTCCAGATCAGTGAATGCAATGGCATCGGGAATTGAGCCGAGTATCATTGAAAGCTCATTGACCTTCTCTCGAAGTTCAAGCTGTATCTGTTTCAGTGTGGTAATATCCTGAACTGTTCCGATTATCTTAACTACGTCACCACTTTCATCTTTGATCGGAGTTGCTTTACACAGAATGTGGAAAGTTCTGCCGTCGGAACGAACTATACGTAACTCCTCATTCCCTGCCTCGCCCGATTGAATTATTGACCTCAGGAATTGCTGAACTCTTTCTCTGTCACTTTCATGAATAATGCTGCCCATGATGTATATGAGGTCAATGTCATCACCCTTGTCAATTCCCATTATCTCATATAGCACATCAGACCAGACAATGGTGCCTGCTCTCAGATCCCTTATCCAGGAGCCTACTCTGGCTATACGCTGAGCATTACGGAGCTGGGTTTCACTCTCTGTGAGCATCCTTTCAAATTCATATCGCTCGGTAATATCGTGTAATGCCTCTACGACATATTCTGCCTCTCCGGTACTCTTATCGATAATTGGATATGTTGTGATCTGATAGACTTTACCCTCTGAGGGATGTGGTTTGATAGTCCTTTCAGGGTTCCCGGTCTTGAAAGTTCTTCTGACTGCACACTCCTTGCAACCGACATTGTCGAAGACCTCAATACATCTCTTCCCTTCAATGGGAAGCATGTCTCTGTGCAGGTCCCTTGTCGCCTGGTTCACATGCTTGATTCGCATATCTCTGTCCATGACAGTTATAGGCTCTTCTATGCTGTTGAATATAGCATGAAGGAAAATCTCATTCCGCCTTAGGCTCTCCTGAGCCTCTTTACGTGCTGTTATGTCCTGTGAAATCACGAGGGAAACATTTTTATCTCCTACAACAAGGGGCATTGATGTCGACTCTGTGGTTATTATCGAACCATCTTTACGAAGGATTTCCATCTCCATTGTCGGGTTCTGTTTGCCTGCCTGTATCCTTTTTATCCTTTGCAATATGGTTTTACGCATCTTCTCGGGGATGAAGTCCATGGGTTTTTTACCAATAATATCTTCCGTACTGTCAAATCCCAGTATCTTTGCTGCCATTGGGTTGGCCATTGAATACCTGCCATCCTCCATGACAAACATTGCAAATGGAGATTTCTCAAATAGAGACTGATATCTTCTCTCGCTCTCCTCCAGGGCCCTGATGACATTTTCCTGCTCGGTTATATTTCTCGCATAGGAGATCACGCTGATAACCTTGCCATCATCATCGAACTCTGGTGTCAGGAGCCATTCCCAGGAAGTAATCTGCCCATCAAGCGGATAGTCAAACTTAGTTTGAACTGTTTTTCCTGTTTTCAGGACCTCCTCAATGGGTTCTTCCCAGAATCGGCACATATTTTCATCAAGTCCCATCTCCCTGTGTGTCTTGCCGATAAAATCTGATATCTTCTGTCCCCAGATCGTCTCCATGGCAGGGCTGACATATAGATGCCGCATATCTCGATCATAACGGATGATTATGTCGAGTGAGTTTTCCGCAAGGGTTCTATAGTTCTCCTCGCTCTTTTTAAGGGCGTCGAGAAAACGCTTCTTCTCTGTTATGTCTGTAGAAATCCCGAGCATACCGATCGGTGCTCCATCACTATCCTTAAGAAGGGATGTCCGCACATTCAAATATATCTTTTCACCCTTACCAGTATAGTTGACAACAGTGCCGTCAAAGCCTCCCTTATGGGTTTTCTTGACTATCTCCCTTTGGGTTGCCCCCTCCTGATGGCTTTCACCATAGGCATATACGGGATTACCGATGAGCATATCCCTTTCAACGCCGAACAGCTCGCACTCCGCCTGATTTACATATGTAATAATCCCATCCATATCGGTTACCGTGATCAGATCCTTTATCTGGTCAAGTACCATGGACTGAAAACGCAGCTCGCTGTAGGTCTTTTCCCTTTCAGTGACATCAAGACAGGCTCCATACATCTTGACGGCTTTGCCCGCGTCATCGAACTCGACCCTTGAATGGCAATCAATCCAGATGACCTCACCATCTACAATGCGTCTGGTATGAAGCTTCAAGACCTTTCTTCCTTGCAGAGCTGACCGGAAGGCTGCCCTCACCTTTTCCTTATCATCGGGATGCACCATGTTCATTATGTCCTTTGAGGTGAGGACGCTGGATTTTGTTTTATGTATCTTCCGCCAACCTTCGCTGACCCTGACGATATCCTTTTGTATATCCCACTCCCAAGCGCCAGAGCCGGAAACAAGCTCCGCTTCCCTGAGAAGCCTTTCGGATACCAGTAATTTTTTCTCCCAGACTCTCTGAGCAGTGATATCGCGACATGTGCCGAAATAACCTTTAAAATCTCCCTGTGAATCGAAAACCGGAACCCCGTTGGTCTCGAAGAGGACAGTCCGACCATTTTTGTGGAGCATAGTGTCCTGCAGTCTGTCTATTCGAGCTTTGTTAGCAACTATTCTCTGAAATTCTGACCCGATCCTTATCGCTTCTTCCTTGTCCATAAAATCGAAGGGTGTTTTCCCTATTATCTCATCAGGGGTATAGCCCATTATATCCTTTACATTCGCACTGGCATAGATGTATATCCCCTTCTTATCTACCTCCCAGACCCAGTCAAGGGTTTTGCCGAGAAGGCTTTCGAGCTTTTTCTTGCTCTCATTGAGCTCAGTTTCCGTGCGTCTTAGATCGGTGATATCAAAGGCTACGCCTGTTGAGCCTGTAACCTCTCCCCTTTTATTGAATCTTGGACGGCTGACATCCCTGATCCAGCGTATTTCGCCGGATTTTGTGCGGATTTTTGAGTCTACATGTGCTTTTTCACCGCTACGGAGCTTTTCTATGTAGCTTTGTATCTTAGGATGCTCATCTTCAGGTATGAGAACAGGCCAGCCACCGATTTCATGTATCTCTTCAGGTGTAAATCCTGTTATGTTCTCGAAATCGCCCTTTGACCACAGCAGCTTAATGCCCCCATCGGGCAAGAATTCATGGATATAGGCATAGTCAGATGTCAAAAGGAGAACATCCTCTAATTCTGACTCAGCAACACGAGTTTTTCCCAGGGTGGCGAGATTGAATCCAAGGACTATTTCAGCGATGGCTGGGTCATCTGTTGAAAAATGAAGCTTGGGATTTGAGCCTAATATATAGCTCTTACCCCCGCAGCCATTGGAAAATGACAGAGGTTCCCCATCATCCAAGGTAAGCTCAGCCCGGCAGATTGATTCACAGCGGGAGAGTGAATCCATAAATTCCGATGGACTGGTCCCATGAACTAAAGCAGCATGTGCCTCTAAAAGAAGAGCTATATTTGACTTATCTGGCATCAGGCCTTTTCGACTGTGATTTTTCTTTTTCTCCTGTCATTTTCTATAATATCGAGGGCATATTGAATGTCCTCATCGAGAAAATCCCTCTCTACGTCAAGTATAGTTGGCAGATCCGGAATATGTTCCAGTATACCATCCTCGAGATAGTCTGTATCCTCTACCTCGTATTCACAGCTAACAGTCAGCTTCAGTCGAAAGCGGGCCATCATTCCTCCAAAAGAAACTATTTTATATAGAGTAGCCTTGTATTGCCGAGATTCTTATCGGTTTTCACCCGTGCAATATAAAGACCAGATGTTATATTCTCAGGCGGTTGCCAGGTGACAGAGTGTGTCCCCGAGCCTGCTTCAGCATGTATCATATCTATCTTTATTCCCCTTGTGTCGAAAATCTCAATACGCCCATCGAATCTTTCAAGGGGGGGAACGGTGAACCTGATCTCAGCAGCACCGTTGAAGGGATTGGGGGCTGAGCTCATCACAATACGATCGGGGATGAGGTTTTCCACAGGTTCCTCCACACTGGTCCAGTTATCAGTTATCATGATATCGTCGATATACCAGCCGCGTTTGGCACCCATGCCATCGGTACCTACCTGGAAACGGATGAGAACAGTCTCGTCGACATAGTCAAAGAGATCGAAGATCTGATAGTGCCAGAAATCGCCATGACCTTCCCCGCCAAAGGCAGGTTCGCCAGCCATGAAGGTATTGTGTGAGGATATAAGCCCGTCGTAACCATGATCGGCATATTCAGAGGGCTGAAGAACAGTCCATGTGTCCCCGCCGTCATTTGAGACCTTGACATTTCCTCCGTCAAAGAGATTGCCTGCATATTCGCCGGCAAAGTCATACCATGACCAGAACTTCAGAGAGGGTCTGTCCAGAGGAGAAAGCTCAATGGGAAGATCAAGAGTCCAGTTGACTGCATTGCTATAGTTACCCTCGAGATTGGTGCCCCAACAGAAGGAGTCAGAATGGGATGCCCATGGAGCCATAACTGGTATGGGCTCTCCCCACTGCCATCCTTCAGCCGGATATGCCGAAAGACCACCGTTATTCTGAGCAAAGTCTGACTCATAGTGTATTGGGGACATTATTATCTCCACATATGTTGTCTCGTATCTTGAGACATTTACATGAATCAAACTGTCTGTAACATAGCCTGGTCTTTCGAAACGGATTGTATAGTCATCAAAAGTAGTAACGGAATCGATGAGGAAAGCACCATCGATATTGGTGAACTTCATCTTTTCGTCCTCGACAACAGTAACCTCGATACCTGCATCAACCGAGGTATAGGAGAGATCTGCGACACCCTTAATAACACCAAATTTCTGGCTTACACCAAGGTCATCGATGTACCATCCGGCTTCAGTTGTCGACATGTTGGAATTCATGTTGAAGCGGAAAGATATTAGCTGACCTGCATAGTCAACAAGGTCATATGAAACCTTTTCCCACTCACCTGAGGTTCCCGTAAAGGCATCGATACCGGAATATGGACTATCTCCTGAAAGTGTTCCGGGATAGCCACCTTCTGGCTCTACAACAGTCCAGGAATCGCCTCCATTTGTAGAGACCTCACAGATACCGCCGTCACGGCTGTCTTCAAAGGAATACCAGTGCCAGAAATCTACAACAGGTGCTATGGCATCCGAGAAGTCCAGATCAGGTGTCCAGAGTGTCCATATGGCACCGTCTTCATAGTCGCCTGAGAGATTAGTTCCCCAACAGCGACTGCCGGAATGTGCTCCGCCGGGACCTGAGCTGGGTGTTCCGATCTGCCAGCCTGTATCGTCAGGAATCTGGAAATTGTCGGGATAGTTACAGATGTCGAAGTATGGAGGCTCGACAACGGGTGTTGCCCTGCATCTTATGGCAAGCTCGTCCTCTATGAAGTCATAGGAGGAGCTGTATCTTCCATAGAGAAGTCCATCTGTTGCCGAATTGTTTTCATGACCGATGTAATAGGTATGGGAATAGACATCGGAGATGCTGTTGTAATAGAAATAGATTGTACGGGATGAGTAGTGCAGGACACACTGAAAGGTCATGGGTCTGGCTGAGGCATAGTATGTCTCGCCTATATTATCCCACTGGAAAATTGCCTCGTCACCGGTATCATAGAAATATATACCGTGGGGATCAGGTGAAAGACTTGGGTCAAGGTCCCCATAGAAGGGTGCAATCAGATTGTTCGGTGAAGATGTACTGGGGATGCCATAGACATAGGGTGAAATATATGTTGTGCTCTGAAAGGTTATGCATCCATTATCAGAGACATAGACAGTAGAATATTCTGTTCCGTAGTATTCAAATCCCCTTGAAAGGGAAACAGTTGCAACTCCATCACGAATATCACTATTGGAAAGCCTCTCTCCGATATCGGATATATCGTACCATTCATAATCCGGACCATTACTTTCTCTTGAATCGACCCATTCATAGCCAAATGTATCAGGTCCACCGGAATCGGCAATTAACAGCATTGAAAACAAAAAAACAAATCCCAGTAAGGGCATTCTGTAAGATCTCATGGCTCCTCCGTGTATTATCCTATTTAATATAAATTAAGGGCAAAATTCACCAGATGCAAGACTGTTTATAGGTGTTTGAGAAAAAACTGATTGTATCAGTTGTGACTTTGTTGACAGTTGTATTTTATTTTTCCTTTGAGCACATCGTGAATATAGTCTGCAAGCTGAGCACCGAGTAGAAAGATGACAGCAGAATAGTACATCCATATGAAAAGCGCGACAATGGCACCGAGTGTTCCATAGAGCTTATTATATGTCTGAAAATTGGAGATATACCACCCGAAGAGCTGGCGGGCTGTCTCCCAGAAAACCATGGAGAAGAGTGCGCCATAGAAGGCAGCCTTGGGTCTCACCTTCCTTGCGGGAAGAAAGTAGTAGTTGATGAAGAGAAACAGACCTATCAGAATTGGTGGACCAAAGCTGAACAAAAAGCGATAGAAAATTGGCATATCAAAGGGATTAATTCCCAATATCCGAATATTCAGATCGCTAATTATTGCGGCAAGAAGGGTCAAAGAAATTGACAAAAAGAACAGCACAAAGACAGATACCATTATCGTGAAAGAATAGGCCGTCTTCTTCCAGAAATTTCTATTGCCCCGGGCATCGAAGATCATGTTTATCGTTGTCTCGATAGTATAGAAAAGTGCAAGTCCGAACCATATAAGAAGTACTGTACCTATGATGCTAAAGACCCCCTGGGTTTCCGAGAGCGTAATCAGTATGCTCCGTATCTCCGTCTCAGCTGAGGGAAGAAGTGCCTCAACATTGGACAGCTCCATGATAGTATCTACAAGATCAGGCCTGTTCCCGAGAAAACGACCAGCCAGTGAAAGGAGTATCAAAAGAAGGGGGAAAATTGACATTATCGTTGAGAAGGAGATGGAACCTGCGAGTATAAAACCATCATTGTCGGCAAATTCGGCTATAAAGCCTTTGATGTGACCATACAACTTACAGAGCCAGGTCCAAACTCTTTCCGGGATATCTTTCATGCCTATATTTTACAAAAACTTCAAAAATAACGCAAATCAAAAAAGCTCATCTCGATCTACAGCCTCGGATGGGTATACAAGAACAAGTTTGAACCCTCCCCCTCGAAAACAGCTTGCGTAAAAGCTGTTAATCATATAGTTTCGAATTCATGAGTTTAAGGGCAATCATAGCATCATGGGGTTCGCTCATTGTCTTGATTCTCGGCGTTTTCTGGCTTGTTGTGCGCAGAATGGCGAAGAAGACTGCACGGACTTTCGACCCTGCACGGGAGAGGGCAAAGGCATATCACATGATCAGGGACATATGGGATTTCATATACAATGAAGAAAAACCTTGCGAGCATCCAAGGTTATATCCCATGCAGAGGAGACTTGACGAGTTTTTCCACAGAACAAAGGGGCTGGCAATCTCCTTTGACAGCGATTTCCGAAAGGAATATATGGGAGAAGATGACCCGGAGCTGTTCAAAGAGCGCGCCGGAATATCACCTGAGAATCTCTACACACATCAAGACAAGACAGAGCTTGAACAATGGCTGAAAAAAGATGACTGGCACATTTTCCCCCTTGATTTATACTGGAAGCTCATAAAAGGTGCAATATCAAATACATGCCAGAGTGATGGCGAACGCACAGACCTTATAAAGAAGCTCTTGCCGATGATGCGAATCATAGACCTCGACGAAAAGCTGGACGATTAAGGGACCATCTGTCTCAAATGATTTGCTCAGTGTGGTTTTCCGAATTTACAATAATATAGATACCCTATTTTTTGTTAATCCCTCATTGAATGCAGGTATCGGCATGTTTCAACTCTATACGGGCAAAGTTCTCTTTTTCTACCTCAAACCCAAAAAAAGGGGCCGAAGCCCCTTTTATAACTCGAAAATTGAGGACGTCATCCTGAGAACAGCCCCCTCTTTTACCGACCCTTAGCTGAATAGCCAGCGGATGATAGACTTCTGAATATGAAGGCGGTTCTCTGCCTCATCGAAGATGACCGAATGTGGTCCGTCCATGATGGAGTCTGTCACCTCTCTGCCGCGCTCTGCAGGCAGGCAGTGGAGGAAAAGCGATCCCTCTGCTGTGTGGGACATCAGCTCGTCGTTGACCTGGAAGGGCTGGAGTGCCTTTTCCCTTTCGGCCAATTTGTCCTTTTCGCCCATCGATGCCCATACGTCGGCATAGACTGCATCTGCATCCTTCACTGCTTCTATAGGATCGTGGGTGACTGTAATCTTGGAAATTCCCTGCTCCCTTGCGAAGTCAAGTATCTTCTGATCCGGCAGAAGACCGGGGATAGTGCCGATTCTCAGATCTAATGGTATCCTTGCTGCAAGGTTGATCCATGAATTTGCGATATTGTTATGCCCGTCACCGACAAAGGCGATCTTTGCATTGTCTATGAATCCTTTGTGCTCGACAAAGGTCATGGCATCACCGAGGATCTGGCATGGATGGAGCAGATCTGTGAGGGCATTGATTACTGGTACATCTCCGGAATACTTGGCTATCTTCTCTACCTCTTCCTGCTCGAATGTGCGGATTACAATAAGCCCGACATAGCGGGCAAGAACCTCTGCTGCATCCTCTACTGCTTCGCGGGAGCCAAGGCCAATGGATGCATCAGTGATATAAACGGGATGACCACCAAGTTCGCGGACGCCCACCTCGAATGATACCCTTGTTCTGAGGGATGGTTTCTTGAAGATCAGGGCTGCACTCTTTCCATCGAGCGGCTGTCCCCATTTGTTTTCTTTGAAGGAAGGAACGCCGTCCTTCTTCTCCTTGATTGCATTTTCGATAGTCTGTCTGATCTCATCGGATGTCATTGCCAGGATTGAGTTAAAGTCTTTTTTCAAGATACTCCTTTCTAATTTTTATGGGAAAAAAAGCCGGCAGCCTTTGGCTGCCGGCCAATTTGAATCAGAGTGTCTGCTCCTCATCGAGGTCTGTTGTGTCAGGCGGTGGGAATGGGAATTTATCTGTCATAAATTCCAGTGTCTGCCTGAGTGCATCTGTGACCTGTCCCTCTGAATTGTCCATGAAATAGAGGGGGAAGCCAAAGAATGCGGTTCGGAATGTCGAGGTCTTGTAACGAACTGCAAGGGGCTTGCCCTCTGCATCCGTAATCTCTCCAGACTGATTCCTGAAAATATAGAAGGGCTCAGCCACAGGAAGACCAATTGTATTGTCTTCAACCTTCGAAAGACCGTAAATGAATTGATAGATATTGTTTGCACCGATATCTTCAATAATCGGATCTGCGAACTGAAGATCATTGTAACTGTACAGGGGAGTAACTAGACCCTCCGCATGATCAAGGACTCCTGCATATTGATCCTGAACACCGAAGAACATCTTTGCAAATGATGTATCTGAAGTCATATCAGATGTTCCACCGAAGCAGTTTCTTCCCTCAAGTACTACAAGACCGCCAACGGAAATATAGTCCTTCAGACCGGGGATAACGCTCTCTACAGTCATCTTTGAAGCATTTCCACCCTCGGCATCAGACCAGAAGAGTATGGAATGCTCTGCAAGCTCGTGTTTTGTTATTGTCCATTGCGGTACACCTCTGCCAGTACCGGCGATATCCTTCCAGGAGTAGTCATCGAAAGGAGCACCGATATCTGCAAACAGATCCTGGTAGAATTCGTCCCATACCTCCTGAGGCGGAACCTGCTGTGCTCCGAAGAGAATTTCATTTGTCTCATCGACAATCATAATTCTGTGGTTGAAATCACCGTCGAGCATCGACTGATATATCACCGAGTCAGATGGATCGAACATTGGTTTGACTATGCTCAGTTCAAGTGTGTCCGCAAGAGACTCATAGAATGCATCATCGCGGATCTTGACTATGAAGTAGTAGTCGCCTGTGGGGATGTCGAAGAGTTTGGTATTACGCTTCTCGCGAAGCCAGCCATCCATTGGATCATCACCGGAATATGGCCCGCCCTCGCCACCATTGATGGAATCCTCTTCGATGGACCACTTGACTATCTCGCCAGTAACCCTGTCTTTGACCATCCACTTGTATTCAAGCACGATGGAGCCATCGGGGTCATGCCCCAGCCAGGAAAGGCTAATTCCATGCCAGCTGTATGAGTCCTGCTTGAGACACCAGAGTGTGTCACCATTGCCGATGATTGTAGAGTCTGTTGTAATTCTCAGGGAGTCAGGTGGCTGATTGACACGATACCAGACAGCACAGACTGTCTCTGAGTACAGACCCAGCTGATCCCTTCCACGAAGACAGATCAAATGTTCTGTTGTGTCCTCGCCCTCTTCGAGGGAGAGATATAGAGTATCCCTGTCGTTCTGTGTGCTGTCCCAGTGGAAGAAATATCCATCGCGACCGGTGAATTCATAAGGTATTGTAGAAGGATCCTCGAAATATCCCTGATATTCTGAGGGTTCGAGCCTCGACTTGATAAGATCGATATACTCGAAATGATATACCTCTCCGTCCCTGTCGAAGCCAGTCCAGTAGACAATGGGGGCACTGCCCACAACGATCGAATCAGGGTTGGGGAATTTTATGACAGTAGGGGGCTCATTATCGTTAACATCGCCTTTGTAGCCTGCACAACCCCATAGATATATTCCTGTAATGATAAGTGCCAGTATAAGTAGAATCGTTCCTTTTTTCATTTAGAACTCCATTCCGAATGTGAATCTGTGAATCGGGTCGAACCATCCCCTGTCTGTGAAGGCATAGTCAACCTTGATATTGTACAGATAGACTGGAATGTCAATACCTGCGCCAAAGGAGTAATGGATCAGATGCAGACCAGTTCCCGGAATCTCCGCAAAGCTGCCTGCCTCATCGGGATGGGCCTTCAGACCACCGCGGAGGGCGACCTTATTGTTCCACCAGTACTCTGCACCGATATTGAACTTCTCCAGATTGTCATTGGGATGTGAGAGCTGAAAGGATGTTGTCAGCTTGTGCATATCCGTTTCTATGACTTCTCCTGCAATACCTAGATGGAAGGCCATCGGCAATGGTGCAGGGGACTGAATAAAGGTGATATCCGGACCAAAGTTAGTGATTGCCATACCGATACGCCAGTCATAGAACTGGGTTCTGTACATTGTTCCAATGTCCACAGCCCATGATGTGGCGGATACATCTGCATAGGACTCGGCTATGAACTTCCATGTGACACCTGCGCTGAACCTGTCCGTAAGTGCCTGACCATAGGTCAGTCCTGCTGCAAGATTATTGGCTGTGAATGTTCTGCCTGTCCCCTCAGGATGCGAGGGTGTTGTCTCGTACATCTCACCTGTGGAAAGTGATGCGATGGACAGACCAGCAACACCGCCAGTCCATGGAACAGGTGAAGCGATTGCACCCCATTCGTAGTTTATATCCGCTATGTAGGCGATATGTGAGAACATAACTTCACGCCTCTTGAGAAGTCCCAATCCACCGGGGTTGTAGTAGATTGAGCTGACATCGTTTGCGGTTGCCGTAAAAGTCTCCCCCATTCCGGTGGCTCGGGCACTTACCCCGATCTCGAGAAACTGCCCTTCAGCAGTTCCCACCTTTGCCTGGGCAAAGGCCAAAACCGGAAGAATGAGGAGAATGATATACCTTTTCAACTTGGCCTCCCGTTTATTTTATTATTACAAATTTGCCTGTGCTAATCTCACCGGAATCGAGGTCTTCAACGCTGAAGACATAGATGCCAGAGACGATTGACTGGTCGTTTCTATTGATCATATCCCAAGTCTGACCGCCTTGAATGACATCCAGCTGGTTCTTCCAGACTTCATCCTCTTCGTCATATACGCGCTCTTCGTGAAGGAGCTCGTCAACCAGATCGCCGTCAAGTGTGTAGATACGAATCATGCACCTTGATGGCAGATTTGCGAAGCGGAGCTTTCTCGAATATTCCGTCCATGCGCTGTTGGGGCTGCCCTCAGCCCAGAGACCTTCCTCACCTCTGTATTGTTCGTCAACCCTGTAGGGATTAGGCCACACATAAGGTCCCTCAATGCCAATGCCATCGCCCTTGGGAACAATCCAGTTTGCATTGTTCTTCTTGTCGGACTGAAGTGAATTGAGTGCTGTTGTCTTCTGACCATTGTCAAAGGCCGTGACTGCAATATATCTTTCCTGTCCCGGACGCATATCTCTGATTGTGTAATAGTACCATTCTTCACCCATATAGGTGGTTGTCGGCGGCATGCCGGCATTCAGATCAATCGGCATGGATTGAGCAAATGAGGTATCCCGCAGATATTCAAGGCTGGTATTCAGTATCTCGACAGTATAAGGCTCATTGGTATAATATATGTCGTCTGAATATATCGGACGCATTATATCGAGTGCATCGTCATATACAAAGCTGGAGTATCTGTAGTAGTTGATCTTGTCGAACTGGACGAGTGGTGTATAGTATCTGTCCTGATTCCAGTCGGCTTTGTAGATTCTGTATCCCTCGAAATCGAGAAGACTTGTAACCGGATCCGGCTCATCCTCAATACCCTGCCAGTATATTGTCACATCGTAAGGATTGATCTCAATCTCCACAGTAGGTGCAGGGGGTGGTTGCGGACCTTTTCCGCCATTATCGAAAACCAGTTGTACCCACTTTGCTGTCGCCCCAAGGTCGTCATAGTTGAACCTTTCGGGGTCCCAACCGGATCCCTCTTCGTTGGAAGGATCAATATGGAAGTCTTCACCTACGATGAAGCCGATTACAATCGAGTCTTTAACTGTCGGTGCAACACTGAAAGGACCAAATGAGAGCAGGAATCTTGTATCGTAGCCGTCCTGCAGATCGCTTGCATTTGTTGGGGCAGCCTGCCAGTCAGGGTTATCTGCATTGGCGAGGATCTGGCTCTGGTCATAGTCGAATTCGCCGTTGGACATAACCTCGTACTTCATCTTGTCTGTCTCAGGCGTTCCATCCCAACCTGTGAAGTTTTCACGGCGGGTAGGTCCCCAGTCCAACTCTTCATCTGTATTGGATATCCACCAGTTGAAGGAATAGCCAAAGCCTGAACCGCTTGCCTCAGCCTCTGGATATAGCACCTTAACTGCCATGGCCCCTGTCGCGCTGAACTCGTCAAAACGTCCCTCATTATTGGGATCGCCGTCATTATCTGCAAGCCAGGCAAGGTTGATGCTAAGGGTCTCAGGGGGACTTGTGGAATAGTCGAGATACTTCTCCAGGAAGCCATTGACATCGTCCTGAGCATATTCAGGTATGTCGATATGACCACAGTCACCATCGACATAAACACCAAAGTATATGTCATTGAGGGTTCTTCCGTCACGTCTGATGTTTTCATAGACATATTTAACGAAGACAAAGTTCTTGGCATAGTCATAGCTCCAGGCCGAAGAGGTCTGGGTAATCTTTATGCCAAGGGGTCTGTGATCCTCGTTTACAAAGTTTCTATCCGTTGCTGTGTCTGTATATTCACAGTGAAAATCCTGCTCGCCGTAATTGCTGTCTGGATAGTCGTATATGGTCGTAACCCAGATGCTGTCGTCGTCGTAACGGCTTGGGAACATCTCCTGTTCCTGGAACCAGCCGTCCTCACCGATGGATACCAGTGTATCGCCATCGACAACGGCACCAACCCAAAGACAGCCCTGGAAAAGATATTCCACACCAGAACAGGCCGGGCTCTCTGCAGAGGGAAGACATGTTCCCTCGGGGAGGTCACAGATCTCGCTTCTGACCAGAAATGGCTGGCACTGTCTTGTATCGGCATCGCCTCGTTGGCTTCCGAAAACACCCCAGTTGGAGATAGTAAAGTACATCTGACCAACATCGTGGGTTTTATAGCTGGTCATCGGAACAAGACCGGCTGCTCCGGCTTTTCTGTACTCCAGCTCTTCATTTGTGGAGATGTCAATGTCCTTTGTCCTGGCAAAGGCACTTATGACAAGGATTAGAATAAAGAGCGGAATAATGAGCCTCTTCATCGATTCTCCTTTTTTTATAATTATTTCAATAATTCCGGTTTTCCGGATTTTAAGCTTCCTTAGTTACCATGAAATCGGGAGGCGATTGAATCGCCCCCTCTATCACGGAAAATCAGAATGACATCTTAACACCGAGCTTTATATTGCGCGGAGATGTCCAGTGTGTCGGGTCAGAATAATATGGATCGCCATTGCCCAATCCATCAAGCACGAAGGGGTCATCTGGAAGTCCTGTGTCCGAATAGACATTGTCGACATTACGTCTGTTCGTAACATTGTCTATGTCGAGGAAGACCTGCCAATCCAGCTTGGCGAGTGTGAAATTCTTGTTTACACGGAAGTCGAGGTTGTACTGGTCCGGCATTCTGAGTGCATTTGTTCTTTCCCATGCCTTTTCGCCTGGTTTGACATCCCAGTTTGGATTGTATTCCGAAGGTGTATATGGGAAGCCTGTTCCCCATGTGAACATAATCGAAGCACCCCAGTCATCGGGCATTTTATAGCCAAATAGCACAGGGTGATCATCTTTCCTTGCACGCAGGTCGATGTTGACCATAACACTGTGACGCTGATCCCAGTTCAGAGGCAGATCCCTCAGGGGGATAGCTGTCTGGTCGAGGATGGCATCATAGCCCGAACGGTTGGAAGATGATTTTCCATATGCAAAGGAGAACTGGTAGTTGGATGTCAGTGTCCAGTAATTATTGTATGATTTGTCGAATGAGAGTTCAATGCCGCGGGAACGACCGTAGTCAACATTCTCATAGACTGACTGTGTCAGTGGCCCGAGCTGCATTGTTGTTGTGTTCAGAAGATCGTAGATGTCCCTGTAGTAACCCGAAAGCTGAAAGGTCATCAGGTCAGTGATTGCATAGGCAATACCGATCTCATAGGATACTGTCTTCTGGAAATCCAGTGACGGGTTACCGATAAGACGCAGTGCTGAGCCGCCCTGAGTGGGGGTTGTATACATATTATCATATCCGGGGAGCTGGTAGAAGTGTCCGTAGCTGAAAAAGAGCTTGGACTTGTCTGTAACAGGATAGGACATACCAAGTCTCGGTGAGATCTTTGTCCTCGATGGTACAACCTCAAAGCCGATCTCAGGACCGATAACGTCAAGAATCTGCTGCTCGAGGGAGTCTTCCAGAACCTCTGAGGCCTGAAGGAAGACATCAGCACGAACACCGATATTGGCGATGAGACCGCCGTATTCCATCTTGTCCTGCACATAGAAGGCCAGCTGTTTTGGAGATCTCTCATAGAATGAACGGAAAACACCGTGTGAAGGCCAGTTCATGCCGTCTGGTGTACCGTCATAGTATGCCTCAGGATACTGTATCTGATTCATCTCAATGCGGACGAACTGTGCCTCAAAACCGGTCTTGATCTGATTTTCCTGGTTGACCTGAGATGTCAGGTCACCCTTGAGCATCCATATCTCTGTCTCTCTGTCGCTCCATACAGCATACCGGTCGTAACCTCTATCGTTGAAGCCATCGATTCCGTCCCATTGACCGTTGTCATTGATATCAACATAAGGCTCCCACTCGTCCTGAAGTCCATTGGGCGGATCCCAGTAGCCGTTGCCGTTCATATCATAAAAAGGTTCTCCAGGTTCACCGACATCATAGCGTCCATTACCATTCAGATCGTTGAACTCAGGATAGTTATATCCGTAATAGGCCTTATCCCTTGTTGTATACTGTCCATCAAGGTTAACGTCAATGTATTCATCGATGTCAACATCACCGTCGCCGTTGAGATCATTCCATGTGGTTTCCTCAAGGGCGATCTCATAGTTGCGGTAATATGGTCCAAATACGAACTCACCCCAACTTTTTATACCATCGCGGTTAACATCCACCCAAAGGGTATCATCAATGAAGGAGGGGTCGTGGTATTCTATCTGAACAAGCTGACCACCCACAACATGCTGGGAATAACCATCACGGAAAGGCTCACCATCCATGAAAGGCTCCTGCAGATCAACCGGAGTACCGTAGAAGGAGGTATTGAAGTTTGTTGTCTTTGGCTCGAAAATACCATTTTCATTCAGATCATACCAGGGCTCTTCACCGAGCTGTGGAGGCAGAGAGTCTATATAGACAGTGTCAATTCTATCTATTGCGCCATCACCAGTGAAGAAGGTATCTGCCTTCTCAACAAGGGGGAAGAAAGGCTCGCCATAGTCATACATGCCGTTGTGGTTGTAGTCGAGCCAGGGCTGCCTGACCTGAGCAATGCCGTCCTGATTTACGTCATGCCAGTCATCAAGGGTATTCCAATAGCTGACTGAATCGACGGCAAAATCACCTGGAACACGCCCATCCGGGCTACGCTCGCGCTTAACAAAGAATCTTCCTGCGCGAAGCTCGTAGAATGTGGAGGGTGAGAGATTGTGGGTGAGGTTAATATTCATTGTCTGTGACTGTGATTTATAGACATATGAAGATTGGGGTGTGTACTGATAGTACCAGTCCCAAAGCCTCTGACGTGAGAAATTGCCCGAATAGTTTATGGTATACTTGATATTCGGAGTAATTTTCTGTTTGAGTTTCAATGTGATGGCATATGCATTGCTCCTTCGCTCGGGGAAGAAACCGTACCAACCATAATCAAGATTATAGGGTGAATTCAACTCATCCCAAGTATACATATGCTCGTCAAAATCGTATTTATAGTTGTAGCGTAGCCAGGAGTCCGAGTTTTCACCGGTCACAGAGAGGAAGTAGCTGATCTTTTTATTCCTCGGTATGTTCATGCCAAGTGCAGGTAGAATAAAGCCGGTGAATGGCTCCGGACCGGAAAGGTTGAACTCAAGCCTGTCGGAATTATTCGAGAATTTGTTGAGGGCATCCACACGGAAATTATCTGTTCTGTAGAGGAAACCACCGGTGGTTATTGATGGGTCACCCTCCTTTGTCACGATATTGACGATAGCACTCATAGCTCCGCCATACTCCGCCTGGAAAGAACCGGCAGTAACCGAAACTTCGCTTACAGCCGATGTCGAGACATCAAGGGCGGTGTAGCCGTAAGTGGGGTCCTGTACGGGCATACCGTTTACATAGGTCTGTACTTCATTACCCCTCGAACCACGGAAGTGAAGCTCTCCCTCCCTGGATGTGATCGAAGCGGAGGTCTCGAGAACCTCATTGATATCGTCAACGGGCATCTTCTCAAGGTCTTCTGCAGTGGTATAGTCTATGGATTTGACCTCACCCTTTTCAACCTGAGGTCTTTTACCTTTAACCCTTATAGCTCCAAGAGTTGCAACGCCCTGTGTCATCTCAACGTCCTGGGTTGTTGTCTTGTCGGATGATATTCGCACTTCAGTAACCCAAAGGCTGTCGTAGCTGACATTGGTGAAAAGCACATCGTAGACCCCGGGATCTACACCTATAATAAAGTAGTTGCCGTCCCAATCTGTTGCAGCACCCTTGCCGATATAGTCTCCGGACTGGGTGTAGATCAGGATATTTGCCTCAAGAATAGGCTCGCCGGTCTCAGCATCTTTAACTGTTCCGGAGAGTTTTCCCGTTGTCGCGGCAGTGAGTAACTGGACAAACAAAAGGCTGATGGCCAAAATCAGGCCGCCTTTCCAAATTTGCCTTTCCGGTCGTGACATTAAAACCTCCCAAGATATTTAATTACATATACTATTCCCCTAACCTCATAAATAATACTCTCACCCCTTCCCTGTCAAGATTAATTGGACTGATTTTAATTGTTGGTTAAGAAGATGCGAACCCCTGAGAGCTCAAGTTAAAGATATCAGTCGATAGGCATTGTGTTTACAAAAAAATGTTCCGATCCTTAAAAAATTAAGCTGAAATTCCCTGCATTGTCCAAAATGAAAAATTGGGAATATTGTCTCACGCTCTTCTTAGGTGTCATCAAATCATCAGTATGATTCGTTTTATTCTTATCAATATTTTTATGGACATAACATGGATAATGTAAAGAATTAACCATAGTATTTTGCCCCCTTTTTATTTGATTCAGAAGGAGTGATATTGTTTTTCATGGTTAATGCTGCACTTGTTTCATGTAGTTTATTTTGTCATATTTTATATTTTTAGTCAATTTCTATCCTCAAGCCACTGTTTATGGTGATACTCAAGGTATAAAACGCTGAAAGACCTTATGTATCAAGGGGTTGAATTTTTTGCTGTCCTTTCCTTTTTTCACCTTGACATACATCTCCATAACCCTTACTTTATCCTTTGAAGTTTTAGTTTATGTTCTTTTTGTAGGATGAGTCAAGTGTTTTTAATGCTGATTTCATCTGATTTTCTACAGAGCATATTGTATTGTTCTGTACTTAGAATTTGAGCTTCTGGAGTATGGGGGAAAAACTGTCACTAAGCAATAAAAATATTTGGGATAGATGTCTTGAGCTTATCCGCGAGAAGATAGACGGCCAAAACTTCAGGACATGGTTCGATAGTTCGGAGGGAATTCCAACAGATTCTGACCTTCTTGCAGTAAAGGTCAAGGACGAATTTGCCGTTACCTGGCTCAAACAACACTATCTATCATTTATAAAGAGTGTCATCTCTGAGATTACAACTCGAACAGATCTTCCCCTTATATTCGCCGTTGAGCAAAGCGATGGGTCATTTACCTATTTCCACACAACAAATGGCGAGGAACCGAAAAGATCTATACCTAAACCCGAAGCAAGGAAGAAGGAATCACCGGAATCAAAGCTCTCGCCTTCCTATACCTTTGATAGATTTGTCGTGGGACAATTTAACAAAATGGCGTATCAGACAGCCAGAATGGTGGCAGATAATCCTGGCGAAACCGGCTTTAATCCACTGTTCATATACGGCGGAGTCGGTCTGGGTAAGACTCACCTTCTGCACGCTGTAGGGCATCAGATAAGAGAGAAGCATCCTGATCTGAATCTAATGATGATCACAGGAGAAGGATACATCTCACATTTCGTATCCGCACTTCTATCATCATCGATGAATAAATTCGAAGAGCACTACAGGAACATCGACGTCCTTTTGATCGACGATGTCCAGTTCCTGGCCGATAAGAACTCAACACAGGAGAAGTTCTTCCACCTGTTCAATACCCTCCATCACCAGAACAAACAGATCATCATGACCTCCGAGCTGCAGCCATCAAAGCTCTCGGGGTTTGCAGAAAGACTGACCTCCAGGTTCAACTGGGGTATGGTTGCAGACCTTCTGCCACCTGATCTCGAAGACAGGGTGAATATCCTGAAATCCAAGGCTGAGTATGAGAATACAATCATTCCGGAAGATGTGCTCAACTATATTGCCAATAATGTCACCTCGAATATCAGAGCACTCGAAGGCTCCATGATCAGGCTGCTCGCCCAAAGATCCGTCGATGGTACTGATATCACAATACAGACCGCCCAAAAAGTAATCTCTCACTATCAGTCGGATACATCACCAAAATCTGTCGATATACCCACCATCATAGATAAGGTCTGCAATCACTACAGCATCGCAGAAGATGAGATCCTCGGCAAAAGAAGAACCAAAGAAATTGCACATGCAAGACAGGTGGCAATGTATCTCGCCCGTGAGTTAACCGACTCATCCCTGATTTACATCGGCCATGCCCTCGGCGGAAGAAATCACTCTACAGTCTCCTTCGCCCACAAGAAAATCAGCGAACAGATAGACATAGACAATACCCTCAAAAGAGACCTCTCCACAATCCGCCAAAGCTGTTACTAAAAGTTGGCGCAAATATCGTCATTTCGTGTCCTGAGTTGTACTGCCACATCTGCGAGGGGCATTACACGAACCTCTGTGGTGCGAGCAGTTTTACTCTGCATCTAATAGAATGCGCAGAATTGATCGTGACGGCAAGATATTGCAATATTTTGACTTACATAAGGATAGGGCTCACACCCTATCTTTTATCTCATAAATCTAATCCCTACCTAATCAATACCGCTCTTCCATATACAACTTTGTCACCCATTTGTGCACGGACAAGATAAACACCACTCGCCACATCATCCTCAGCATTCCAGAAACGACTCGTGCCGAGATCGACTATTATGCGGCCCTGTGTGTCGTGAATGGTTATATCAGCATTGTCCGGAGCATCAATGGCAAGGGTGGAATTGAATGGATTGGGAGAGAGCCCGAGAGAGGTGCCTTTGGGCTTTATCGGCGTCTCAGCAACATCCATGGATACATAGGAGACATCTTTATATGCTGTTGTGTCTATCACTGAGTAGAAACGCATAGTATCGCCTGTTGGATTCACCCTTATCCGATTCCATACATCATCACGCCATATCGTGTCGCTCTCCGTAGCCTGGACAATAACAACCCTGCCCCTGTATATGCCCGAGCAGCTGTCTGTCTCAGCAAGGGCGACTGCAATATCGCCCTCTGAGCCCTCGGAACGGATTCTTAGTACACAGGCCTCATAGAAATGTTGACTTCTGTCCTGACCGATCACCTCCAGCCAGAGAGTATCGCCGATATGATCAACAATATCCACCGGTGTCTCAAAGTCATCCTCGGCATAAGCCTCGATATCGATGATCGTGTAGGGCTCGCCGGGCGCGCCGGGTATAAAGTCATAGGCGATGGGCCAGAACTCATTGGGCCCGTCAAGAAAGCCCCTGATCTCAGTGGTGTCATCGGTCATCCAGAAGCAGCCGCGAAGGTCATTGGCGAGGGAGCAGGCATTTGTCCAGTAGCCCTCACTATATAAAGTATTATAGTAGATATTCGAGTTATTGATATAGACGCTGTCTGCATTTCCCACAGCACCGCCGAGACCTGAAACACGATTCTCTATGGAGCCATTGTCGACAAAGAAACATGAGTCCGCCCTCAGAAGGGATGCCTCACAGACAGAAATGCATGCCCCCATATTGCCGATATTGTTTATGACTGTGTTCTTTATGAACCTTGGCTTTGACTGATACTCTACATATATAGCCGAGCCGTAGAAGACCTTGTTTGCGTTGAAGAGATTCTCCCTGATAACAGGCTCGGAATTGCCATATACGTATAGTGCTCCGCCATAGGTGTGGGCGTAGTTCATCTCAAAGCGATTCCTGGTGATATGTGATCTATCCCTGTAGAAGAAAAGCCCTGCTCCATCACCAACAGATTCGTTACCTATGAAGCGATTCTCCTCGATCTTGCATTCACCCCTGTGAAGAAAGAAGATTCCACCATATCCGATAGCTTGATTCCCTGAGAACAGGCATTCACGAACTGTAACCTCACATGAATCGAGGAAGATTGCGCCGCCTTCCCAGCCCTCGTTTCCGAGGAAGCTGGAATTTGTGATCTGGAAATTATAATCAAGACAGCCGGTTATCATCATGCAACCACCATTGACCCCGTCATTAGCCTCGAATGTCGACTGACTTATCTGACCTGTCACATCGACAAGCATGGCACCAGCCCCTGTCCAGCTGATATTGTGTGAAAGCTCTATATTGCTGAAATCGACATCGCAGTCGACGAGGAACATTCCGCCGCCGTCCTCCTCGGTATTGTTGTCCGTAATGCTGGTCTCCCTGAAAAGCAACTCGGCATCATAGCCAAAGAACCCGCCACCGGAACGGGAATAGTTGCCCTCAATGGCACATGCTATGAAGGATGCACTGGCACCGCCAACAAATAGACCGCCACCTGAGGAATCTGCAATATTCTCCCTGAATGTGCAGTTCTCGAAATCAGGGCAGCCGTTATATGCCATCACTCCGCCGCCGGTCTCACCATGGGCACCTTCTATCACCAGACCCTTTACGAGGGCATTCATGTCCCTGCGGGTATCAAAATAAATCATGAGTATTGTCCCGATGGAGTCTGTCCCGTCTGAGTTTGCACCGGATAGCGTACAGCTCCGCGCCCCTTCAGATGCCATAAGGACAAGGGAATCCAGCAGAAAAAGCCCGCTGCCCATATCACCCATATAGAACTTCCCGGCAGTAACTGCGATTGTGTCCCCGTGACTTCGGGAATAGATTGCATTCTGCAAAGCATTCGGCCCTTCACCTGGGGAAACAGTTGTTATTGTTGCAAATACAGACGCAGCGATAAATATGCCCAAAAAAAAGGTTTTTCTCACAATATCCTCCTAAAAGTAATCTTGACATGTACATCGGAAACAAACCTAAGCAATATCCATTAATTCTTTGTTAAGACAGTATGTTTTTCTTACATTCAAAGAGGGATGGACACATATATTCTATACATAGCCACAGCAATTGCATTAGTGGCATCTCTCATCGCTGACAGACAGAGAACGAAAAAGGGCATCATGATCGGCCTTAGGAGGCTTGCAAAAATAGCCCCCTCCTTTCTGGTGATGCTTGTGCTGATCTCCTTTGTGCTCTTCTTGCTGCCTGAGGGGACAATAGCCGAATATCTCGGTGCAGATCGTAGAATATCTGGCATTCTGATAGCCACGCTGATCGGTTCACTGACGCTCATGCCCGGATTCATAGCCTTTCCCCTCGCAGGGATATTACGCGCCAAGGGCGTGCCTTACATGACTCTGGCAGCCTTCACAACAACCCTGATGATGGTCGGCGTGCTGACCTTTCCCATAGAGCAGAAATGCTTCGGCACAAAGGTCGCAGTCATCAGGAATGTCTTGAGTCTTTTGATAGCCCTTGCGGTAACGCTTGCCGCTGGGCTGCTTTTTGGGGAGGTAGGATTTTGATGTTGGGCGCTCAAATCAATATTGTCCATAGAGAAACTGGGCATACCCAAAGGACACAATGATAACTCAATACGAAAACAGGGCAACCCCAGAAGGTGCAATGATCCCTCGATGCGAAAACAGGGCAACTCCAAGGGACAAAATAATCCCTCAATTCGAAAACAGGGCAACGCCAAGGGACAAAATAATTCCTCAATTCGAAAACAGGGCAACCCCAAGGGTTGCCCCTACACAGGGAAAATGTAGGGGCGGGGCTTGGCCCCGCCCAGTGTTTTCAATATCCCGCCCTGTGTTTTCAATGCCCCGCCTTTTATCGTCAATACACCATTCATTAACACTGAAGACTACGATATGAGCAAGAAAATCACAAAACGCATGATATTGATGGCCTTTTTCGGGCTGTATATCGCTTTTATCGCCATATCGATGATGATCGGTTATGAACCAGGGCTGGGTATCGGCTCTAATTTCTTTGATTTCTTCATCATGATGCTCAGGATACTGCCCTGTGCCTTCATACTCATCGGGCTTTTTGAGGTCTGGGTAAAGCGCGAGACAATAGAGAGACATCTCGGCAGGGAGAGCGGCATCATGTCCCATATATGGATGGTTCTCCTTGCAGGCACGACAGTCGGCGGTCTTTATGTTGCCTTTCCTGTGGCAGGATCTTTGTATAGAAAAGGTGCAAGGCTATCGGTCATCTTCACCTATGTCGGCGCAGCAGGTATATGCAGAATCCCGATGACCCTTTTCGAGATATCCTTCCTCGGTGCGCCCTTCAGCCTGACACGCCTCCTTGTCTCAATACCCCTCGTGATCCTGACATCCGTCTGGCTGGGCAACTATCTGGAGAAGAGGGGCTACGAGATGCCTTTGGTGGAGGAATGAATTATATGACTTTCCGCTCTCTACATTTGTGATGAACGGTTGACCTTTTGCGGTACAAAGAGGGTAGGGCCAAGCCCTACCCCTACATATTTCGTTATATTACAATAAGTTGCAGGAGCGACCCAGCATTCCGATGCGCAAACCCTTGGGGGTGCCTTTTTCTTCTGACAATAACCGTTCCCTGAGGCTCTCGAAGGGTACACATCAAGTTGCACCGTTCCCTGAGGCTCTCGAAAGGTACAAATCAAAACACACCGTACCCTGAGGCTCTCGAAGGGTACATCAACTCTATCTAAAAGGCCATCAACGCCTATTGAGAAAGGCCTCCTTTATCGACCTTTCATTGGCATAAGAAACGCCGCTGCCGTAGGATATGCCCTGTGCCAGACGGCTGACTTTCGCCCCTGTTCCTTCGAGAAGCTCTGCGATGTAATTGGCCGTGACATTGCCGTCATTATTGGGGTCTGTGGCGAGGATGACCTCTTCGATACCACCTGCTTTGACGCGCTCAATAAGGCTGTCTATGTTCAGGTCTTCGGGGTGGACATCGTCCATGGGGCTGATCACGCCGCCGAGTACGTGGTAAAGCCCTGTGAATATCCCTGCCCTCTCTATGGACAGGAGGTCGGAGCTTTCCTGCACTACGCAAATTATATCCCTGTCGCGTTGTGGGTCTGTACATATCTCGCAGGGGTCGCGGTCGGAGAGCATGCCGCAGTCGGTACATATCACAACGTCCTTGAGTGCCAGAATTGATCTTGCAAGCCTTTCCACCTGATCCTGTGGCCTGCCTATGAGCCAGAAAACCAGCCTTTGCGCCGTCCTCTCGCCTATCCCCGGCAGGCGTGACAGATTGTCTATTGCATCGATAACTATCTTTGGTAAACGCATATAACCTCGCTGTTTATAATCGGTAAACTTCAAAAAACTCGCTGACAAAAATCTACAATTCCATATCAACAGGCTGTCCGCATTCGGTAACCTCATATCAGCACTTTTGGTTCGCATCTGTGCGCTATTTTCGGCATCACCTTAACGCAGCCTTCACGACCTTGCTATTGACATCGGACTGCACCACTATATAATATCTTTATGTCCCGAAAGAAAAAAGGAATATTCGCATGATCGCACTTTACATAATACTCGGTCTTTTCGCGCTGTTCATACTTGTGACTGCCCTGCCTGTGTCCTATACCTTTACAAGGCACAATGGCAAAAATAGCTGGAGGCTGTGGTTTCTCTTCTGCAGCGTCGGGCCGGATGGTTTGCGAATTTTTGGCATAAAGATGCCGGATAAATCCCAAAAAAAGAAAGATTCCGAAAAGAAGGACGAAAAAGAGCAAGAGAAGGCAGAACATTCCGATGACCAGAAAGAGGCATCAATAGATAAGGACGAAAAAAAGAGCAAAAAGGACAAGAGGCCCGATGAAAAGGAAAAGGACTCGGGCGATTTCGGCTGGCGTGAGTTTCGCATATTGCTCGATGAGCAGGAATATGTAATAAAGGTGCTTAGGGTTGTGCTTCGCTTTGTTGTGCGTCTTGTGAAGGCCTTCAAGCTCGACCTTTCGGAGTTTATGCTGCATATCGGCTGCCCCGACCCTGCCTGCGTGGGCATGGCGCAGGGCTGGCTCTATTCTGTGGGTGTGAATCACCGCGCCTATTATTTTGATTGGAAGCTCGACGGCGAGGGCAGGCTGAGAATCAGGGTGATCCCCCTCTATATTCTCTTCATAATTTTGCGATTGATTATCGAGGTTAAACCATTCAGACTATACAAGCTATACCGTAAAACAAAAGGAGGCAAAGATGGCGAACGTAACTCAGGAAATCCTGAAGACACTGCTGGACGAGATCAAGGGCATCGCCAAGACCGAGACAATACTCGGTGAACCTTTCAAGATGGATGACATCATGATCATCCCCGTGTCGAAGATCAATATCGGCTTCGGCGCAGGCGGAGGTGGCGGCACGTCCAAGGACTCCGAGACCGGCCAGGGCGGCGGCGCAGGCGGCGGCGTGACAATAGAGCCTGTGGCGTTCATCGTTGTGCAAACCGACGATGTTAAGATTCTGCCGATAAAGTCCAAGGCCTTCGGCTCTCTGATAGAGGGCATCCCAGACCTCGTCTCGAAAATAGCCGAGATGAAAAAGGGCAAAAAGGGCGAGTCAATGGACGACTGAGCCAAGGCTCACAGGACATGACTATGAAAAAAGGGCGCACATAAAACGTGTGCAAAAATTACCACGAAGGGCGCACGATAAATAACGTTTGCCCACATTACCACGAAGGGCGCACACATGGGTGCGCCCCTACATGGGATACATTATTATAGCTGTGTGTCTGCCCTCTTTTTTATTCAAAATCGATTTTGTCGATTTCCTTCATCAGCCTGTCTGTTTCTGTGAGGGCTACTATGATTTTTTGATAGTGGAGAATGTCCTCGAAAGACAGTTCACGGCCTTTGCGATCCTTCAGCCATTTTTGGGCTGGTTGATAGCCTCCGATATAGAAATCCCAGGCGATTTCAGGGACATTGGCGAAGAATTGAGTATTGTTTATATAGACCTTGCCGATTTCTGGATTATCAGGATCAGGGATGAAGCCGGGGCTTGCCTTGGTCATCTTTCGGGTAATGATATTATCGCCGCTAACAGGGTATTGGGTGATATATTGCTCGACCTTCGGGCTTTCCAGCAGATGAATCCGGCGAATCTCTCCGCCCAGCTTCACCAGTTGCCAGAATGTGTCCTGATCCTTGGGATAGGGTACTCTCGGAAAATCTATCTTGAGGAATTCCCTATACTTTTCCCTGTATGTCGGCGAATGGAGAACAGCATATATATAGTCCAAGATGTCAATAGGTGCAAAGGTGCCGGGTGTATCTTCTTTCTCGTCTGTGAAGGTCAAGCCCAAATTCTCGGCTATTTGATCGACGATTTCTGTATCAAGATTGGGGGTTCTTTTTATATGGGATTGCATATCTGCTTCTGAATATAAATAAAGAGGCAAAATATATCCACGCTCTTTGGAGCGATTAGAAACCCTACTATCATCGGCTATATGTTTCGTAATACCAATGTGTTCCCAACTGTCGATGGCTGTTTGCCGACATATCATCAATCCTACATTTTCACCTTTAAGGAAGTGTTGCAAATATTGTTCTCTTCCCCAATCCACCATATCAGAAGAATAGTAAATATACCGAATATCAAAAGGACGATAATCTATTTTCTTTACAAGCAATTCATGATCGTTTGTAGTAACTTTTTTTCTAGCCTCCTCTAACTTCCAACCCCTTGTGTTACCTGCCAAATATTTACCATCTTTTTTATTTGGAAAAAGCCAAGTCCGAATTTCCCTATCTGTAAATTGCAAATCAGCAAATTTCTTAATCCGCTTAAGAAGTTCGTTTTTGTCAATATCAATGACTACTGAATCACGAGCAGTAACTATGCCTGTTGCGTTACGTGGAAAAAGCTCAACTACACTAAAGCCATTACAATAATTCTGTCTGCCCTCTTGATTCTTTGGCACAAAGAAACAATAGGGTTTGTTATACATTATAGATTCAAAGTTAATTGTCATAAGAGAGTTGGTCATCAGAAAGTCGTATTTTAAATTGCGTTTCCCGTATAGGTCATAATGGAAAACTTTGCCCAATTCATTGTCTTTCTTTTTCCCTGTTTTTATGAAAATGTTAATCGAAACGCCCTGTTGAATATCGAAGACATTCTCGTCCTTGCTGCCATCAGGTGCAGTTTCCTTTTTCTTGGTGTTGCCGTGTAAATCTATGGTGTAGATTTTATCATAGGTTTTCAGTAGATGCCATCGCATACCCCTGAAGGTGGGATTGTCCAGAAAGCCGTGGGGGTTAATATAGGCCAGAACACCGCTTCCATTCTTCTCAATGAAGTGCTGTCCATATCTTAAAAACTTCACATAATCGTCATTTAGCCAGTGTTTACGCTCATTAAAATGAACACCATCAACATATTTGTAGTCTTCTATGAGGCTACTGATCCACTCGCCATTATTTGAAGAAATCCCGCTGTATGGCGGATTTCCGATAACACACATCACAGGTGTATCCCGCTTTATGTGATTGGCTTCATTTGCCTCTGTGCTCAGCCAGTTTGCAAAGAGCGTGCCTGTGTCCGGGTGGTGTTCTTCAAGGCTGTTTGTCAGATATACCCTGAATCTCTGATTGGTTGTCGGCCTATAGCCAGTCTCCTTGAGCAAGAGGTCAAGTTTCAAATGTGCCATTGCATAGCTTGCCATAAGCAGTTCAAAGCCATTGAGCCTCGGCAGAAGCTGTGTCTCAACATAGTTGCTCCAGATGCCCTGTTGCCCCTCAAATCGCTTATATATCTGTTTTATGACCTCGGCAAGGAATGTGCCTGTGCCTGTTGCAGGGTCGAGTATCTGCACCTTGTGTACCTGTTCATCTATCTGCTTGAAACCTGTGGGGGATTTCTTGTCCGGTGTCTGTGTATCGACCTTTATTGTGGTCTTGCTCGTGTCTGCAAGTCCCATTGGCAGGTCAAATTCGGTTTTCAGAATATCATCAACAGCCCTGACTATGAAATTGACAACAGGTTGTGGTGTGTACCATACACCACGGGACTTGCGGAGCTTTGGGTCATATTCGGCGAGAAAGTCTTCATAGAAGTGGATAATGGGGTCTTCCATCTTCTTTTCTTTGCCGTAATTCCTCAACATATCTTCGACATTGCAGGCGAGGAAAATCTGCACAAGGTCATCCACAACCCATTTTATCCTGTCGTCAAGGTCATAGCCTGCAATATACTGAAACAGCTTGCGAAGGAAGGGATTCGACTTCGGGATAAGCGATGCTGCCTCCTGTCTGCTGAATGTGTCCAGATCGGGGTCATTGAGACGTGCTGCAAACATTCCATATACTATGGTCTGAGCATAGACATCTGCAAAACCCTGTGGTGTTATGTCGTGTATCAATATCTCTTTGAAGGCCCTTAGCTGGTCTTTCAGTGTGCTGTCTTCACTATTGGCTTCATCGCTGCTCAATGCTTTGCCAATGATATTTGAGAGAAGACGCGCTTTGCCTGCCATCATCTCTGCCAGCTTTTTGCTATTTGTTATTGTCTGTCCAATTTGACTGCAAAAGTCTTTTATCTGCCTTTCAAAGCGATCGAAAAACTGTGGTTTGGGTTTAATGCCCTTATCTGTTATCTCACCTATCTCAATCTGTGCTATTAATTGTCCATCTCTATAGAAATGGAAGTCAATGTAATCTGTAAAAATCAAATTCTGAAGTGAAGCCTTATAGCGGTCGAATTGTTCTTTATTCCCTGCCTTCTTCTTTCCGTCAAGGTCGGGGTCGCCTATGTCCTTAGCCTCAATAAAACCCACCGGAATATCCTTTCTGGTCAAAATATAATCCGGTGCGCCGCAGCTTTGCCTTTTCGGTTCATTTGTGGCATTTATCTTTGGATCAATGCTCTCGATTAGTTGTTGCAAGTCACCTCGGAAAGTATGCTCCGTTGCATTTCCCAACCGATACCTTTTATTAATGTTTGAGATATATTCAGCAGTGGTCATGGCATCCCCTCTTGTGTCAATCTAAGAAATTAAAGTCACTTTGCCCTTTTCATTCTGAAAATACACCCCACAAATCAAAAAATCAACCACCATTTTCTTTATTCAGCCAAAAAACTTTGTCCTTTTATTTCCATTTTTTCTTATGTATATTGCTATTGCTATGAAATGGATGATGGTGACATTGCTTTTTGTTTCAATGGTTTGGGCGCAATGCCCGAGCTATGACGAGCCAGGGCCTTGGGGCTTTTCCTATCGCACGGAAGACATACCCGGCGAGGACGAGACTATGAACAATTCGCGCATATACTATCCGAGCATAAATGATACGATTCCTAATGGCTGCGCCCCCTGCCCCATCATTGTCTTTGGGCATGGCTGGCAGATAGGCATAAGCAACTACTATTCATACGGCGAACACTTCGCCAGCCACGGCTTTGTGGTAGTGCTACCTGCATATTCCAATCCGCTTTTCACTCCCAACCATGCATGGCGTGCAAGGCTCATGATAGGCGCAGGTCGATGGACAGCCGATTTGAACGATAATGCAGGCGATGTTTTCCACGGCAAGCTCGACCCTGATAACTGGAGCTTTGTTGGCCACAGCCTCGGTGGCTCACTTTCCATGCTGGCAGGCGACAGATATGTAAACTTTGCCGACAGCTCCATACATCTTGGCGACACCCTCAAGGCCATTGTCGTCTATGGCAGCCCGGAATCCGACCCAGAAACCGATCAGTCCAATGTCACAACACCCAAGATGATACTCTCCGGCACAAATGACGGCGTTGTCGGATGGGAGGACACATATTCGGCATTCTGGGCAGGCTCGCCTGAGCCGGGGGTTTTCATACTCATTGAAGGCGGTAATCACTGCCAGTTCTGCGATGCCAGCGGACTCTGCGACTGGACAGACGGCTCTGCCACTATCAGCCGAGAGGAGCAGAGGCGGATTGCCCGGCTCCACACTACGCCCTTTTTATTGCGCTATCAGATGGACGACGATTCGCCGTGTAATCTACTATATACTTATGGCGATTCCGTGCTTTCCGGCTCGTGGATAGATTCTGCAGAGGTCAACGCAACAGAGCTTTCACTTGTCGAGGCAGGTAATGAAGAACGCAAACTTTCAGGCCACAGCGTCCTCCAATCAGGTGAGACGCTTTATTTTTCCGATGATATAGAGGGTGGCGAGGTTTTCGATATACTAGGCAAAAAAATCGACGATATTCCTGCTGGCAGAAACCACTGGAAACCCACAGAAGGTCTGCCCCAGGGTGTGTATTTTGTCAGAATCAGATCGAATGACGAAGTTGCTGTTATACGTACCGTTATTGTTCGTTAGTAATTTTCTAATCAACCAATAAAGGGATAATCCCCTGCAAAGAACCTGTTAGCGAGTATGTAGTTCTCGAGGTTTTCGGGTTCCTTTGTGCTGATTGTCGGTAGGAAGCGGCGTTTGAGCTTGAGCAGGTGCTTTGGATCCTTCAGCTCGTCATCTGTGTTGAAGCCGGAGTTCTCGGTCAGGCCGATGTGTATGTCGTTAAGTGGCAGAAGATCGAGCATCTGTTGCGAAACCTGCCCATCAGGGAAAGCCAGTGCCTCGGGGAAACGCCCTGTCACAGCTGCGACGAAATCGCCGGCATGGTTGATCTCGTCGAAGAGTTCCAGCGAGTCCTTGATCCCGGGCAGTCCAAGGAAGGGCATAATTCCGATGGCGATATTTCTCTCTGCAGAAAGTCCCTCAAGCTGTTCGATGCTCATTGGCTTCTCTCTTTCACATTGGGGTATCTGCATGGCCCGCTTGAGCTTCTTTTCCCGCTTTTGGAGGGATTTCTGGGAGAGAATGCTGTCGCGCTCGGATGGCTTGAGCCGTTGCATGAAATCGCAGGGGAATGCCAAACCCTCCTGAATATAGAAAGGTGCGACAAGAAAGAGTGCCTTTGCCCCGTATTTTTTCAGAAGTGGCAAAGCCTTGAGATTATTGGCATATCCCGGCTGAAATGTGAGCAGAACATCATGGCCTGTGAGGTTTCCCTCCTGTATGTCAGAGGGCAGAACAGTGTTCAGATCGGCCTTGTTCATGGCGATCAGGAGCCTTTCCACAAGAGCGAGGGAGGTGTAATTTGCCGAGATGGCCGGGGATAGAATATCACCTTCGGCAATTCCCCTCATTCCGAGAACAAGAAGTCCTTCGCGCTGCTCCATACGTCGATCGAGCCAGTGCATGAACGAATAAACCGGCGAGAATCGCCGTCTGTGTGTTCTTTTTTCCATTTTTCTCTATCCCTCAAGATTAATATATCGTTAAGACGCCAGTTGTCAATTGTTTTAGCTTGTGCTTGACTTTTTGCTGAGGGATGGATATTCTTGGTTAACTTTTTTGCGTAGGGGTAGTGATGGATAGAGATAAAACAATGACAATGGCGAGGGCTTTCGTCCTCTTCTGGGCAGGATTCTGGAGCTTTCTCGTGATCGGGATATTCTTCCTCGGGCGGGGGAAGACCGTATACGGCATCATTGCGATGCTGGCACTTATCGCAATAGCATTCCTGTCATGGAAGGACGCGAAGAGGGGATCGCTGATCTTCCTTGCCATTACTGTGGCCTTTGTAGCCTTTGACGCTATGCTGCTTTACCTCTACCCTTCAGGGCCGGCTGGCTTTTTCTTCAGCGCATTGACTGTGATCTTTCCCCTGGGCGCAGCGATATTCTTCAACAAAGCCCGTTCAGCCAAAGAGGCTGTCCCCTTTGACGATGGTTTTGGCGATAACAGCAACTGATTCATTCTTTCTACTCAGCGTAGTTTATACTCTTGCAGGCACAAATAATGCTCGTTGTCGACCAGCATTTCTACATCTTATCTCTGTTCAAGTTCAGTAAAGCAGATCACAGCCCCTCTCCTCTTTGTCTCCGCTCGCCAGCGGCAGCGTCATCATGCCCCCACCTTCGACTCCGCGACTCCGTTCAGGGACCGGAGGTATCATGAGGAATCATGAAGTAGAAAAAAGCTATCGTTGAAGACACAGAAGCCTCTCCAGGAGAACATAAAATAACACATAGAGAAGATTCAGCGGGATACAATCAAATTGTCTCTACACAGTTGTAGTGACCGATAGACACTTACAAATAGAGAAATGAGCAGATTGTAAAAATAGCACCACTTCTTCATGGAACAACCAGAGGTCTCAAGTGGATTAACAGACATTGCAGAGAGTATTAATGAAAATGAGACAATAGAACCGACTAATACATGATTAAAGAAAGAATGGGCCCACAGGGACTCGAACCCCGAACAAACGGATTATGAGTCCGCTGCTCTGACCAATTGAGCTATGGGCCCTCTTTTGGTGGGATAGAATATAGCGTTGTTTTCGTGTTGGTCAAGGAAAAAGTGGAGGGTTTAGGATGTTGCACGTTTTTATATTTGGGTTCAGTCTTATTTATGACAGGTGGTTATATTTCGCCTAAAGATGAGCATAGCCCATGCCGAATAAATATTCTGGAGGAGGGGTGGGGGAGCCTGGCTCCCCCAATAAATTTTAGCCTTGCGGCTAACTGGCCACAAAGACCAGGACCCGGAGAGGGTTTCTTATACAGGAGCTTTGCGCTCCGGTATAAGGTCGGATGCCGGAATGCGTCGGGATGCTCGAAGGGTAGAAACATTCCGGCATCAGGGTAGGAATGTGGGCGAACCCGCATTGCGCTGTAGAATTGTTCTACATGCGGGCTGCCCTTATTTTGATGACAAGTTTTCAATCAACTCGCATTTCATATCGGATTGTTGCAGTGCTACTTTAGCTTATTTTTGTCATTTTGTTCATTTTTCTTATGTATCTATTTTGCTTTGTGTTACGTCTGATTCGACTTTTTTTAGATCAGTAGCTATTTGTACTTAGAACTGATTTTCCTTGACCAAACCCAATTCTTTATCGTAATTTGCAAAACGGATGGGCGATTAGCTCAGTTGGTTAGAGCGCATGCTTCACATGCATGAGGTCACTGGTTCGAATCCAGTATCGCCCATTGATTCACAAGGGCTTGGAAAAACTGCCTTTCTTTTGTACCGCATTTCTGTACCGCAGGAGGAAGAATGAGCGCCATTTCTTATCGTGAGGACAGAAAAACTTTCTACTACCGCTACTATATCTACATTGATGGAAAGAGAAGAGAAAAGTCCATTAATCTTGAGACAGATAGTCGTTCCAAGGCTGAGAGATTAAAGGAGGTGTTTGATCAAAAGATTCTGCAAGGCAAAGATCCCAAAAGAGCCCTGAGGGTTTGTTTAGCCGACTACTTACCTGCTTTAAGGGAAAAGAAATTGTACCGCAAAAGAAGTACCTCAACAATTGAGAGCCATGACACAATGGCAAAAAAACTTCTTGAGTCAGAAATTATTCAGAAACCAGTTGCGAGACTTACCACTAAGAACGTTGAAGACTATTTGCGTTCTCTTGACTATTCCTACAGTTACATAAGAAAAATGAAGACAACCATATCTCAATGCCTGAAGATGGCTCTTGCCGATGGGGTTGTCGATAGGAATGTTGCTGATGGCATTGAGCTTTTCTGGATAAGGAAACCCAATAGAAAGCGTGCCTTCACAATAGATGAGTTAAGGATTATTTTCATAGAGGCCGATAGACTTGATCAGCTAAAAGGAACTGATAAGGGCAAGATCTACCGCCTCCTTTTCTATACAGGCATGAGGAGAAATGAGGTGCTGTTGTTTCACAGGGAATATTATGACAGGAACAATGGTGTCATTTTCTACCCGGCTGATGCGATTAAGAGCAGAAGAGATACTGTTAAATATCTCAATAAGAAGGCCAAAGAAATCATTGAATGGTATCTGCAAACCTATCCTGAGTACGAGATGCCTATACTCCGAGACAACTCCCCGAAATGGTATCCGAGCAGTATCACAACCCATTTCAGGAGAATGCTCAATCGACTGGGTATCAAAGATGCATCTCTTCATACTTTCAGACATACATTTACGACAATGCTGGCCTCGAATAATGATGTTGGCTTGATGAATGTGAAGGGACTTGCCGGTCATCAGGATATTCGCACAACTATGGGATACAGTCATCCGATTGATAAAGCTCTGAAAGAGGCCGTCGAGAAGCTTCCTGAGATAGATGTGGATTGAATCCAAGCAATTGATTCAAGAACTCTCTATAGGCAGGTTTTGTGTGGAGTTCCATATTTCGCTTATAGATCAACACAACCATCGGATTTCACAGAAGTCCGATGTTCATTTCTGGGAATTGATCTTTTTACCCATTTTACAACCCAAAACACCCTGTCAGATTGCTCGTTTAACTTTTCTGATTCCGAAAATCAAAATTGGGAAGCAACCCTAAAAGTCAAAAATATCTGAGGGAATTTTTCGATTTGAAAAACCCCCTGAGGACAGTTTTGTGGTATGAAAATACAAAAATTTTGACTTTTTGAGTTTGAAAACACTATGTACTTTTGATGGGGTTTTTGGTTTAAGTGCCTGATAAATAGTAACTTAATTTTTGACCCAAAAACTGATGTCGAGTAATCTTCGCAAAAAGTGGTTATTGTGTTACATTTTGATAAATAGCTAAACGGGGCCTTTTTTTTTGGGGGGGGTAGGTTTTTTTCAAAAAAATTTTGTGATATATTATACTCTATTTTTGTCTTCTTGGGCACTGCTTATTTGGGGATAGGAATTTTGCATCGTAAGGCGAATGGAAGTTCTTTTCTAAAAATTCGGAAAAGGATCATATTGACCTTAACGGTCAGAGTGATTTGTAGCTACACCAACCTCAAGACCGTGCTCAAGGGCATACTCCTTGCAGATTTCTATCTGCTGGGTATTGAAAAGACCTCTTTGCGCTGCTGCTGGGAGGATAGGGGCGTAGATGGGGGCGGTGCTTTTAATCATTATTCTCCATAGCTTCAATGAGTTGTTCAATAGGGATGCCATAGACTATAGAAAGTCTTCGTTTATCCTTTTCGCCCATTCTCGAGCTTATCTCTATGTCACAAGAA
>NPID01000080.1_pt3 | contig 40501 bp, 31 predicted proteins | sample 8637491 | NCBI WGS metagenome assembly NPID01 (sample SAMN07420843, study PRJNA396082) | bioreactor metagenome | isolation source: sample BA6 brine-fed electro-methanogenic bioreactor BA | place: Japan: Kochi | collected 2016-06-14 | reverse complement strand
GCCTGAACGATTTTAAAAACCGCGAAAAACTTTGATTTCAGGTGGGATTTTGGGGACAGTAGACATTGATTTAATATCATTAAAGAAGTATCTTAGCTTATACCCAGAGGGGGTGTTCCGGTTTCGACTGTCGGATGCATTCTCACCGGTTGCAGGCGGAGGTGCCCTTCCCCTCCTTAATCCAGGGCAAAACAATTTAACTGCCAACGACGCAGATTACGCTTTAGCCGCGTAAGCGGCTACGGGCCCGTATCACGATGTCCTTAGGGATACGGTAGCTTGTCAGAAAATGGGACTCACCCGACGGGCCTGACCGCGTCCCGACGGGAACATAACAGCGGTCTCAGGTTGGCTGTGGCTTGTTTCGTCGCCGTACGCCCGCCGAAAATAAAGACGGAACTAAGCTTGTAGATACTTGTGTGGTGCCCGGTAGGACGCGGGTTCGATTCCCGCCACCTCCATTCCCTCTTTTTCTTTTTTACTGCTTTTTTGTAGAGGGAACAGCTTTAAAGACGGCTGCTCCTTATTCTTGCCCGTTCTCCTGTCCGGTGTATAATAACAATATATGAGCATGAAGATCAGCAGAGCCCAGGGCTCGCTCCTCGGACAGTTTGCCGGTGATTCTCTGGGCAGTCTGGTGGAATTTCAGAACCCGGAAGAGATCCGCAGAGCCTATCCGGAAGGGGTGAGGAAGCTGGCTGACTGCCCAAGCTGGGGAACCATCGCAGGACAGCCTACGGATGATTCTGAGATGGCTTTGATGCTGGCTCGTATGCTGCTGGAGCATGGAACCTACGACTCTGAAGCCGCCTTCCGGGCATACCTGTTCTGGTTCGAATCCGGTCCCTTCGACTGCGGAAGGACCATCGCGGATGCTCTGAATGGACGGCCAAATCCCGACAGTCAGGCAAATGGAGCAATGATGCGGATCGCTCCTCTGGGAATTTTCGGCAGCAGTTATCCCTCCGGTCTGGTAGTCGAGTGGGCGGAACAGGATGCTGCCCTCACCCATCCAAACCCGGTATGTAAGAAGGCTAACGCACTTTTTGCAGCAGCAATTGCCCGTGCGGTCAGAACCGGAGAGGGACCGGAGGAACTTTACCAGAGTATTGTCAAACAAGCTGTGAAGATGGTTGTTCCTACGGCTCTCCTGGAGGCGGTTCGCGGAGCAGCCGATGGACCGCCGGAAAACTACATACGATCGCAAGGCTGGGTCCTGACTGCCTTCCGCAATGCTCTGTGGCAGCTTCTCCATGCACCGACCTTTGAGGCGGCAGTTGTCGACACGATTATGCACGGAGGGGATACTGATACAAATGCCGCTATCTGCGGGGCTCTCCTTGGAGCCGTATACGGCCGGGAGGCAGTTCCCGCCCAATGGACCGAAACACTGCTTGCATGCAAACCTGCTCCGGGAACTCCCGGTGTTCATCGTCCCCGGCCGGAATGTTTCTGGCCCGGAGAGCTTCTTGAGATTGCGAAAAATCTGGTGACAAAAAGATAGTAATCAGAATTGTCCCTGATCTATGAGAATGTTGTTTTTTCGGTCGAAACTGAGGGTGGCAACGGTTCCCTGATTGCTTTCAATGCAGAAATCGGCGTTGATCTGTGCACAGAGGTTGGAAACCAGAACCAGGCCCAGAGAATCCGAATTATCAATATCAAAATTTTCCGGAAGTCCTGTACCATTGTCTTTTATCAAAAGGCGGAAACTGGTTTCGTCCTCTTCGAATTGAATTCCGATAGTTCCTTCCTCACGGTTTTTCAGGCCATGTTCAAGACTGTTGGTAATCAGTTCATTAATTATCAGTCCGAGAGGAACAGCTACGGCAATGTTGATGTGAACTTTGGGTATGCTGAGATAGCTGCGGACGGGGGTATGGTACAGGGTATAGGTACTTATCAGCTGTGCCGTCAGATCTTCAAGATAGGTATCAAGGAAAATTCCGGAAAGGTCTTCGGTGTTGTAAAGTTTTTCATGAAGCAGAGCCATGCTTTCAACCCGATTTCTGCTGTCGGTGAGGTGCTTTATTGCGACATCATCACTGATGAAGGAGGTCTGCAGGCTCAAAAGGCTTGCAATTACATTGAGATTGTTTTTAACCCGATGGTGTACTTCTTTCAGAAGGGTTTCTTTCTTCTGGAGATCCAGCTTGATAATTTTATCCGCTTTCTTCTGTTGCGTAATATTCTGGATTATAATGATTGTTGACTGGTACTCACCGTAGCGCACGGTGTTGAACCGCAGCCTGAGCAAGTTCTCCTTAAGCATAATATCTTCTTCATCACCCAGAACTGCTTCTTCCCCGCTCATACGATTCAGGACCTGTTCTATGGCGCAGGCAATCTCCGGCGAAAACAGTTGGGGAAAGTAGGCGGTAAGGAACCTGTCTCTGCTTATACCAAAAAACTGCAGGGCTGCTTCATTGGCAAAGATGACCCTGCCGGAATTGCTCAGTTCAATAAAGCCGTCGGAAATACTGGAAAGAAGCACTTCCAGGTGTTGTTTGGAAAAAAGAAGTTCTTCGGTTATATCACGATGGTATATCTGGTCAAGGCCGATAATTCCATCCCGGTAGTGGAAGGTATTCCCCCTCTCGACATCATCGACAAGACTTAACAGGTTTTTGCGCATTGCTTTGAAGGGGGTTTTGGCTATATAAGCGTCTGCGATGGCGGAAAAATCAAAATCACTTTCTTCGGCGGCAATAGCCGAGATAATAACTATAAAACTGTCAGAGGCATTTTCTTCATTCCGGAGCAGCCGGCAAAGCTGTTTGCCGTCTATCTGCGGCATTATCAGGTCTACAAATATTATGTCGGGTACTTGGCGCTTTACCGATTCAAGTGCATCCAGTCCGTTCTCAACGGTCTCCACAATGCGCTCTTTTCCCGTCAATACTTCCCTGGCAAACTCAAGAAGCATCGGATTGTTATCAACGAACAGAATTCGCATCACAATATCACCTCAATTCCCATCCGTATATCAGCATATTCATTACATAATTGCTCCAGTTCCATCTGGATGGTATTAAAATCCGCTTCAAGGGCCATATTCTGAATATTTCCTGCCTGACGGGCAAGCACGGTAAACTCCAGATTAACGGCAGCACCCTTAATGTGATGAGCCCTGCTCCGTATCTCTTCTCTATTTCCGGATTCTACGGCCTGGCGGAGTGTTTTCGTATCATCATCAACCGTGCCTATAAAAAGAGCGCATAGTTTTTTATAGGCGATCGCACTTATGCCTATTTCTTCCGCTGCAGTCTCCGGATCTATCATACTTCTAAGAATATGGACTGCTCTCCGTAAAGTAAAGTAAGGTTCAAAAATCCCGATGATATGCTGTGTACGCTTGAACGATTTCATCCTTTGGGGGTACAGTCATAGCATCCGGTTTTTTAAAGGTTGTTCAATGGTTTTTACAATAGAACATGAAATCTGTACTTTCTGCGGTATCTGCGCCCGTGAGTGTCCCTCAAGAGCCATCTCCATACGTTTGAAAGCATCTGTCGCCTCAATCAGCAGGGAAAAGTGCATCGAATGCAGCCACTGCGGCATGGTTTGTCCTGTCGGGGCGGTTCGTGTCGATGGTAAAAAGCTGCCTGAATATTCTGAGGCTCCGGAAGCTTCTTTAAGAAACGGTGACGCTGTCGGACTTATGGAGCATATGATAAAAAGCAAGAGATCCATAAGACGATACAATGACCTTCCTCTGGATGAGACAGATATAGATGCGATTTTGAACGCCGGAGAGCTGAGTCCTACGGCGAGTAACAGCCGTCAGGTAAAAGCGGTTCTTCTCCGGGGAAATGATGTGCAAAAATGTGCGACCCTGATCGCAGGGGTTCTTCTTCCTCTGGTACGTTTTGCCGGCAGCTCCATAGGAAGAGCCGTTTTCAAGGTATTCGGGGCTGGGCGTTATACGAATAAAGAGACTCTCGTGCGTTTTTCGGCCGCTCTGAAACGGACCGTCGAAGGCAGGGATGATGTTCTTTTTTTCAGGGCTCCTGCGGTGTTCATCCTCACCTACCCGAAGGAGGGTAAACGTTTCGGACGTACCGACTGTGCTCTTGCCGGACAGAACATGATGCTCGCCGCTCACAGCAGGAATATTGGTTCCTGCATGATTGGTTTTGCCGAAGCAGCTCTCTGGAACCGGCGATTGCGAAAAAAAGCAGGAGTTCCAGCCAGTCTCAGAATCGGGCTCATCTTCACCCTTGGCCATACGGATAACAGATATTACCGCTATCCGGTCCGTGAAAGGTGGCAGCCTTAAAGAGAAAAAACTTGACTCAGAGTCCCCGCCGTGTTCAACTGTTCTTGAATTACGAATAGAGGAATGTGTATGGACAGCGTATCAGATTATAACAGCGGGACCTCGAATGATGAGCTTTACCATTTCCTCTCAAGGGCTGTAATTGAGAAAGGAATTATTGATTTTTCCGCTCTTATTGACTATGCCGGTAAAGTTCCCATCAATACAAAGACTTCAGCAGTTTTCGAGAGCCTTTTTATCCTCATCCGCAAACTGTATTGGGGTTTTTTCCGTGATGTTGATCCGTTTTCCTATCCGAAAGTGTGGAAAGAGATTGTCCTTCCCCATAAGCTGTTCCCTTCCTGCGGAGATCTCAAAAAAAACCTTACCATCTCAAACATTTTTGTCGGTGTTCTGGATCTTCATGGGTATACAGGCTTCTGTGATAAGCACAAAAACAATCTTTCAATGCTGAAAAGCCTGGATGAACTTATTCAGATTGAGATGACCAAGCTTGCCCGTGCCCGTGATGTAGTACTCCAGCGCCGCCATGGTGATGAGATGATCCTTGTCGGAACCCGGGCCTCAGATATTATCGAGCTGACTCTTGATATTATCGATGTTTTTGCAAGGAAAAAGGGAACCGTATCGGAACAGAAACTGCACCTTCCGGATATGCATATTTCTGCGGGGATAGCGGGAGGAAACAAGTTTACTCCCTTTATAATAACCCTTGACGGCGATCTCTCCGGAGGGGTGGTAAATACCGCTTCCCGTCTTCAGTCTCGGGCTAACCAGCTTTCAAAAGAAAGGACCCGTATTGTCGTCTGCCGCACGGTGCATGCAAGCTATCTCAGCGAGATAAAAGGAGGCAGGTCAGTCTGCAGGGATGCTCTGCCGATCCGTTTTATTGATTCCGGTTCCATCAGTTTCAGAGGGATTGATGTGGCGGTAAGTGAAGTTATTTTTGAAGAAAGCGATGAGTACCGTACCCTTGTGGAGAAGGATCTCACGGCTCTCATGAAATCCATTTCAAACGGCTCATGGAGAGAGGGCTTATTTATCAATCTTCTTCTGCTTATGATCCGTCTATATAAACTGATGCCTCCTTTCTGCATTACTAATCCCTCGGGAGAAAACGAACTGAGTCTTAATAACGAGAGTTTTATTAGAATGGCTCAGGATGTTTTCAACAATTTCAAAGTGAAGCAGCTGTATTGTGATGCCTATGCCGGTCTGGAACGGCTGGTGGCATTGTCAAGACTTATACCGGGTTTTGATCTCCTTACGCTGGAATACGCGGATAAAATACTGGAACAGTATCGAAGCATAGTTTCAGATTTCAGTGCGCGTATCGAAGTGAGAACCAGGGAACTGGCCGAAACGGTTCTTCCGGGAAAATACCGGCAGTTGTTTGAGGATAGCCGGAAGGCCGTGCTTATTCAGGAGCAGTTGAGTACGGAGATCCGAAAAAAGATGTCGCCCGCGGAGCTCTCTCAGATATGGAGATCCTCCGTATACTCCTGCGAGAGCAATTCAAAACTTACAATTCACAGCGGTAAAACCTGAGGGAAACACTCTTGCCGGATCTTTTTATCGGCGGTATATTTGGTATGAACCAGTTATAAAAGGATTCCGAATGTTCCCCGGAAAAAGAATTATTCTTTTAATACTCTTTTTTGGCATAGCCGTTGCAATGATTCTCATGCGCAGCCCTTCCATCATCCGTCCGGTACGGATAAGGATTGAATTGTCAGAGAAGGTTCCGCTCGGCGCACTGGCGCGTATAGAAGCACGTGAGCCTTTTCGTGTGGAGATTACGGTTCGCGGGATCGATGACAATGATTTGACGGCCGGTTTTGACGAAGTGTCAGCCCGTCAGAATATTCCGGTGCTGGGTCTCTACCCCGATCACGAAAATCTGATTGAGTTCAGATTGACCGGCAGAAGCGGCAGAATCTATACCCGGATAGAGCATATCAAGACAAAACCGCTTCCGGATATTTTTCCGGCAGTACGACTGGAGCGCCACCTGCCCGATCGTATTGCTCCCGGCATGATCTTCCTGCATCTCGGGCATTATGATGATGAGGGAGATTTCCATCCCCTTCCCTGTGCGGTGGATGGCTACGGACGGGTACGCTGGTTCTACGACGGACACATTGGTCATGTTCTGGAACGTCTGGAGAACGGGAAACTGCTTATTCATGAAGAAGACACATTAATTGAAATGGATATGCTCGGCGAGCCTTCAGGCATGAGCTGGCAGCTGGATACGGGGATTCATCACGACGCCCTTGAACTGCCGGATGGGAACCTGCTGGTGCTTTCAAGCTCTCCGGGTTCATTTGAAGATGGTATGGTGGAGATAGAGCGAGAGAGCGGAAAACATCTCCGTTACTGGGATTTCAGAGACATCCTTGATGAGTTCAGACCGAGGCAGCCGCAGAACCTTGAAGAGGCTGACTGGCTTCATCTCAACGGGATTGACTATGATCCCCGAAATGATACGGTTATTCTTTCCGGACGGGACCAGAGTGCAGTTGTGGGAGTCGGCCGAACGAGCGGAGAACTTCTTTGGATTCTGGGAAACCATGATTACTGGGAGGATCGGTTCAAACCCTATCTTCTTGCACCCCGGGACACACCCTTCGAGTGGTCATGGGGCCAGCACGCGCCGATGGTTGATCCGGAAGACCCGCGCCGAATTCTCATTTACGACAATGGAAACAAACGCTCCTACGATGAACCCGTTGAGCCAGAAGACAACTACTCCAGAGCGGTTGAATATGAGATCGAGACAGAAACCATGCAGGTACGGCAAATCTGGGAGTACGGCAGAGAATACGGTTCCGGGCGATATACGCCTTTTATTGGAGACGCCGACTATCTTCCCGGTGGAAACAGGCTGGTCTGTTTCGGGGGGATTACCCGTAATCTGCAGAGGGAAGCGATGGAAATTTTCGATTTTGAAAATGAATCGATCAACAANNAACAAAATGAAGATTTCCGCAGTTATAGCGGAAGTGACAGGAGAGTCACCCGCCAGAGAAGTTATGAGCATCCATTTTGAAGACCCCGATCCGGAAAGCTATCGGGGCTACCGAAGCTATCGTGCGGTTAAGCTGCCGCTCTATCCCGGACATTCCTCAACTGCGGAGTGAACAGAGAAGGTTTCTCACCGCCATACAAGTTTAGTCCTTCCCGGGAAGCATGATTCCGCGGGAAGGATAAGGTCCGCCTGAAGCGGCTTTTTTATTTAAAGAGTTTTCCTATCTTATCCTGATACATTTCGTTTATTACATGACGTTTGACTTCCTGTTTCGCCGACAGCTCCTGTCCAATTTCGAAGCTGCGGGGAACAAGAAAAAAGCGGTACACACGTTCGAAGTGCTTGAAACCGTTTTTCGCGCTGACGAGTTCCTGTATCTCGCTGTTGAAAAGCTCTTCAACTTCCGGAAGTTCTATCATATCGTCCCGGGAGATATAGGGAACATGGTTGGCTTTGATGAATTTTTCAACCTCTCTGGCATCGGGCACTATGAGAGCACCGAGGAATTTCTGATCCTGTCCCACCACCATAACCTGCTCAATGTAGACGGACTCCCTCAGCTTTGCCTCTATCGGTCCCGGTTCGATATTCTCCCCGCCGGAAAGTACGATGGTATCCTTGGCCCGGCCCCGTATATCAAATTCTCCGTCGTGAGTCCATACGCCAAGATCGCCGGTATTGAGCCAGCCTTCTTCATTAATTATGGCTTTGGTCAGATCATCCCTTTTGTAGTATCCCTTCATAAGCTGAGGACCGCGGGCAAGAACAATACCGCGTGTGTTGGGCGGAAGGTCATTTCCCGATTCGTCCACAATGCGTATTTCCGTATCGGGAAATACGTTGAGGGTATGGGGAACAGGGCGGAAAAAATTTCGCACAGCGACGATGGGTCCTGTTTCGGTAAGTCCGTATCCGTTGAGAAGCGTAACACCGGCGGCCTGAAAAAAAGTGTCAACAGCGGAGGGAAGAGAACCTCCTCCCGATACTCCGGCACGGAAACGTCCCCCCAGTTTTTTTTGAATAGCGGAAAAAACAAGCACATTGCCCAGCAGCTTGAAAGGGAAAAGCAGCACAAGCGGGATAGCGCTTGCCAGTTTGTCCAGAAGTCTGCTCCGCCATTTAAAACGCGGGACACGGCCGAGAAACATATTTCTGAAATGAGCGAAATGGCCGCCTGTCCAGACGAAAAAGTAAAAGAGTACCTTGCTGACAACAGACTTCTCGGAAACGCTGCGGAACACGCCGCCCTTTATCGACTCCCATATTCTGGGAACCGACCCCATCCACTGCGGTCGGATCGCCTGAAAGTCCTGAAGCATTATTTTACCAATCGGCTTTGAATAGGCAAGAGCGCTTGCGGTGGCAACGGCCACGTACTGAATAATCCGTTCGAAAGAATGCCATACGGGTAGTACCGACAGCCATATATCTCCCGGTTGTATGTCGACGATCTGAGGAACACCTTTTACCTGATGAAGATAACTGCGGTTTGTCAGCATAACACCCTTGGGTTCACCTGTTGTTCCCGATGTAAAAATAATTGTTACCACATCATCCAGGGTACCGGCGTCTATTTCCCGTTCTACCAGTTGAGGATCCTTGAGAAGTTTCTTTTCTCCACGTTCCATTATCTGATCGAAGGTGTGAATTTTTATTCCCTTCGGAACTTTATCCAGAGAATCCGGATTAAAATCCCGGTCGAGGACAATCATGGATTTCATGGATTTAAGCTGATCCTTTACTCCCAGAACCTTCTCCGCCATTTCCAGGTTTTCTGCAAAGACCGTATGGCAGTCCGCGAAATCAAGAATAAAGGCGATTTCCTGAGGCATTGAATCCCTTCCGCGGGGAACATCCATGGCTCCCAGCGAAATAGTAGCAAGATCTGCTATGAGCCACTCTTTTCTGTTGTCGGCGATGAGTCCTATTTTGTCGCCCCGGCGGATACCGAGGTCATGGAGACCCGCCGCAAAACGGCTGATTTCCTGGTAAAGGACCGAATACATTGTCGGAATAAAGACACCCTTATGATTCTTTGAGTACTGGGCGACAGTTTCCGGGTTACTGGCTGCTACCGTTCTAAGCAGCTGCGGTATGGTACTATTCATATATGAAAATATAGTTGATGTATTGGTCAATATCAAGATATATTTCGGCCCGTGGCCGAAATATATCTTATAATATCAGTCAGAAAAAGCCGTTTCAGCCCTTTCCGGATTCCAGAAGGGTAAAAAAACGATCCGCGTATTGATTCATTCCTGAAATCTCAAGAGGCTCCACCGGAATGCTCTCAAAACCTGCCTGGGAGGCCATTGACGACAAGGCTTTGCCTTCGACCGCGGCCCAGCCGAGAAGAGAGGCGCCAAAACTGGTAGCCTCGTCTATACCCGTTGTGTGGACCGGATTATCAGGAAAGAGGGCCGTAAGCAGCCTGTTGTAGCCCTTGTTCTGACGGAAGCCGCCTTCGGTGTAGATGGGAACACCCCGGACAAGCCCTGCCCGTTCAAAGGCTACCTTGCTGTGCAGAGCCAGAGAGAGCAGAAGCACGGTGAAGGCTTTTTCGTACTCACAGAACAGTTCAGGTATAATTTTGCCACTCATAATATCCGAAAGGCGGAAACTCCTGCCGCCGGAAACAAGACGGGCTGTTGAATCGGGATACTGTCCAGCCCCCTGAACAACCCCGGGAAGAATGAAGTGTTCGGATTCCCTTACTATAGCATGTGCCCTTTCTGGCAGAAACTCCGGATAATCACTGCGCCCGTTTGTTTTCTGGAGGAGCTTGAACCAGGTTTCAAACTCAAGGCCTCCCATAAATACGGCCGTCTTTACGGGGGTATTATTTACCGAAAGATTATAGAAAACGGTATTGCCGATGTCGTCATCCGTAAGAACCGCCTCTTTTTCCGGATGCATGGCTACGCACCAGGTTCCGGTGGAGTTGAGCAGAAAATCTCCGCTGCCCGAAAGAAGGTAGGGAATGAGGGATGAATTGGAATCATGCACCCCCACCAGAACGGGAGTATCCGGAGATAAACCGGTCCGGGAAGCGACTTCCGGCCGGATAAGACCGGCAATGCTGCCGGGATAATCAATTCTTTCCGGCAGAAGATCCGCTATTCCGAGTCGGTTTACCACATCGGACCAGGTCCCTTTCCATACGTTCCAGAGGTAGGTATGACAGCCCAGATAGGTGTAGTCAGCTGAAACCTCCCCGGTGAGCCGGAAGGAAAAATACTGGGGGTAGAGAAGAATCGTACGGCTTGCGGCGAACTCTTCGGGAAAACGCTTTTTTGCAAAAAAGAGCATCTTGCCTACGTTGATCAGGGGCTTCAGTTCCGCGGTGCCGGTCTCCCGCTGCAGGTCGTTACGGCTTCCGATTTCCCGGTAGAATGCTTCGTGAACCGATTCGTCCACTTCGGTGGTATAGTCCAGCACCGGAACCGACGGTCTTCCATCGGCTCCGATACATACGGCTCCGGCACCGTGGGTGGTAATGGAAAGGGCGGCGATATCATAATGGCAGGACAGCTCTTTCAGGGTATCCAGAAACCACTCTTCAAGTTCCTCAACCTGCTCCACCCGGACATCTTCAAACTGCCTGGCCGGGAAGTTTTTACTTTCCAGCTTAAGCAGTTTCATCTGCCGGTCGTAAAGCGCTATTTTTTTATTGGTCTTTCCAATATCAAGAACCGCGATTACCCGTTCCATTAATCCCTCCCGAGCCTATATCTTTTTCGCATTCTCAAGAAGATACTTTTCTGCTGCTTCCGACCAGAGGCCCTTGTTCGCGGCCACAAGCCGTGCAAGTTCAGCGTACAGTGTATCATTCCTGCCAAGTTCCGCAAGATCGTCCAGAGCAGTCAGGGGCATGCTGATGTTGGTGTATATAAGCTTTTTTCCGCCGGGAATTTTCGGCAGGTTAAGAGTGGTTTCCACCACTGCATCCAGTCCGCCGACGTGGGTTATCATTACAGCAGGGTTTATCCTGCCCTTTTCCATAAGATCCAGGCTTATACGCATGTCTTCGGTATTTCCCCCGCTGGTACCGACAATGTGGTGAAAGGCATAGTGGATATCGTAAAAATTAATTTCTGCGGAAAACTGAGGGTTCGTAGGTCCGGCGAAAAAGTTCATACAGCCGCCTTTGGCGAGAATGCGGTCGGCCTGTTCAACTACAGGTTTAACCGGTGCCATGACAAAGACATCGTCGAACTTGAGATCCGCAAGCTCTTCCGGATTCTCGGCGGTGTTTACGTAACGGAGTTCTATACCCTCTTTTTCAGCATCTGCGACCGGAAAGAGTTCGGCGGCCCTGTCAAGCCGCGGGGTGTCTATATCGGTAACCACCAGCAGCGAGGGTCTGCGGTCACCATGGAGGGCAAGGTCAATGGCACCGAGCCCCATTGGACCGGCTCCGGCGAGGATAGCCATCTTTCCGCCCGCTTTTATTCCCATTTCATGAACATAGGTACCCTGCTCCACATGATAGCTTGCACGGAATGCTCCGACTATGCAGCTCATGGGCTCTGAAAGGCTGCCGTGAAACCAGGCTTCTCCCTTGTAGGGAAGCAGGCAATCCATCTCCATAACTTCGTTGGGAATAATTACATGTGTGGCGTCCCCGCCGATGTAATGATAACTGTAGCCTGGTGCATCCAGGGAGCCCTTGTAGTTGAGGGCCGGCTGGATGGTGAAACGGTCTCCGGGAGAAAATTTGTCTTTCCACTTGTCTCCCACCTCAATTATTTCACCGCAGAACTCGTGCCCCACGATAATCGGCTTATCGGATACATCGTCGGGTATACGCTTGTGGTCTGCGCCCTGAATTGCGGCCTTGTAGCTGCTCATGCAGATACTGTCGCTGATTACATGTGCGAGGATTTCATCTGATCCGGGATCCGGCAGTTCAAACTCCTCGAGCCTCAGATCGTTCTTACCGTAAAGCCTTATAGCGCTGGTTTTCATCGTCCTGTCTCCTTTTTTCGGTTTTTACTAATAGTATGTTAATATCATACTGTCTAAATATCATAATATCAGCTGAGCATAATCTGGCCGCCCGTTACCGGTACCGCCTGCCCTGTTTCGTATTTCTGTTCAATACAGTATAGAATGGCCTTGTAGACGTCGTTTCCGCCGCATCCCCTGTTCATCGGTACCTTTGCCTCGTAAAATTTCCTGACATCTTCAAGGCTTTTTGCACCTGGAACTTTTCCGGTGTTCAGGTACTGAACAAAAAGTCCCCGGTCGGGATCAGACCAGAGAGGTCCGTCGAAAAAATTGCCCGGACAGATCGAGTTTACCTTGATATTATCCGTCACAAGTTCAAGAGCAAAACTCTGGGTAAGTCCCAGGCCGCCGAATTTTCCGCCGGCATAGGCACCGTTTTTATTGGAACCCTCGAGCCCGCTTTTGGAGTTAATCTGAATTATATCGGTAAACAGATCTCCTCTGGAATCTGCAGCATGCTGGGCAGCCATAAGCGGAGAAACATGCTTTACGCAGAGAAAGTAACCGGTGTAGTTGACCGAGGTAACAAAGGAGAAATCCCTGAAACTCAGCTCCTTTACACTGCCGGCCTTGAGCACACCTGCATTGCTTATAAGGAGGTCTATTCCTCCCATATGCTTGACAACGGCTGATATCATATCCTGTACCGATTCTTCATCGGCAACATTGGACCCCACAGCAAAGGCACATGTTCTGTGTTCGGTCAAATTTATGTCATCGGCCAGTTTGCGGGCTCCATCAAGGTTCAGATCTGCTATCCACACAAAGGCTCCATCGGAGATAAGACTGAGGACAATTTCCTTACCGAAGCCCTGAGCACCGCCGGTTACCAGGGCCACCCTGCCGCGGACGGTATCGCATCTCGAAGAGTCCCGGGGAAGCACCACGGCCTCTCCTCCGGACTCTGCGTTCCTTTCAAGCTGGTCGGGATTTGCACCGATGGCAAAGGTACCGACCGCATCAACATAGACGAGGGACGGCAGCGTTTCTCCGCTCACCACCCCGGCAGGATCAGAGGCGTCAAATTCCACGGCTCCATTATTCCTGTTTTTACCGATAAAACGCACCAGGGGAGACTGCACTCCGTTCCAGAAGGCACCGCGCAGCCGTGCGGCCGTTTCCATTTCCTTTGTCATTACAGCTCCCCCTTTTCAAACAGCTTTCTTCCCTTCTCCGCGAAGGTTCCTATCCTTTTTTCAAGATTCTCCTCCGATGCAATATGAGGGGGCGAAAAAAGCCCGGCATCGGGATTACCCTTCGAAAGTTTTTCGTGGGCAATGAGGGCCCAGGTGGCATCAAGAAGATGGGTGAAACGCGGGTCCATAATTTCGGGGCAGTGAAAAGACTGCCTGCTGGAATTGATATCCACTCCGCTAATCTGCATAAGCCCGTTTTCCCTGCAGAGCTTCATAATCCGTTCAAGCTGTTCCGCGCTGTTTCTTGGCGGCATGTAGGTGACCGCAAAAAAGCCTATCCTTCGCAGTTCCGGTACAAGTTCGTCGAGATAATCATCCTCGAACTTTTCCGCTTTTTTATCTCCCGTGGGGGAATCACTTACATCTCCAAGATAGGCATAGGCGGGGATAGCGCCGATTGAACGGGCGAAATCGACCACTTTCTGCACATTGATGCATTCATCCTTATCGGGATCTATATAAAAGCGCGGCAGAAGGGTACTTTTCATTACTCCCAGCAGATCGTACAGGTAGTGCGGATTATCCGCGTCACGCAGAAACCCTTCAATTCTGGAAGGAAGCTTCAGGCCGAAGATCTTATCCAGGCCCGAAATGACCGCATCTCCGCGCCCCCATTGTTTCTCAAGTAGCAGTGCCAGAGCGTAGAGGATGTGGCGCTCGGTTACGCTGCCGCCTTCTCCGGCCATGGAGACGGGCAGCACATCTTTCTCAAAGGAGAGCTCCGGAAGCCCGGCCGCTCGGAGTATTTCCGACAGCGCTTTCACCTGGCGGATGTTGCGACTGTTCCGCTCGTTCCGGAGGGGTGCCAGGAATGCGTCAGTCTCCTCCAGGCGGTCCTCGGGTATTCCATGGACCGCCATGTAGAGAATATTCCGGGTATCGGGATTGTTGATCTTCTTCCCCTCCAGGGCGGTTCCATCAGCGTTTACCCGTACCTCGAAGCCGACGGTGGATGCTACTCCCGCGGTGCGGCAGGCGGTAAGAAACTCTTTCGCTCCGGATACCGAATCGTGGTCCATTATGCCGACCGCCTTTAAGCCGGCACGGCGTGCCATAAGGGCTGCCTCGGTGGGGGTATAGGGACTGAAGGAGTAACTGGTGTGAACATGGTTGTTCACTTCCTCCCCCAAAGAAGGAAGCGGAACACCCCCATCGGGAGTGCCTCCGCTTTTTATTATGGAATCAAGGCGTTCAATCCTCTGACTTGAATCAATATCTGTCCACATATCAGACTCCGAGCCGGCTGCGCCGCAACAGCTCCCCGTTTGTCTGGACCGTTACCGCGCTGTAGCCGGGAAGCGGAAGAATCCTTTCGTGAACCGTGTCGATTATCCATTCGACCTGGGGGAAGAAGTCCTCTTCCATTTCCGCAGCGGGGCTTATCCAGTTTCGGGACCCGACAACAGCGGGAGGAGCATCAAGATAGTCAAAGGCGAACTGGGAAAGATTGCTTGCCACGTTATGCATAAAGCTGCCCCGCTCAACCGAATCGCTTACAAGAAGCACCTTTCCGGTTTTCTTCAGGGATTCCCCGAGGGGCTCGTAATTGAGGGGATTGATAAACCGGAGGTCGATGTTCTCCACCGAAAGGCCGAAGCGGCTTTCAAGCTCTCTGGCCGCCTCAAGGGCGGGATAGAGTGCGGGTCCGAGGGTGATGATGGTCAGATCGGTTCCGCTTCTGCGTACAACGGGTTCTCCTTCCGGCACCTCGTAGTATCCTTCGGGAACTCCCTCTTTGACAAACTCTTCACCTATACCGTAGAGTTTCTGACTTTCGAAGAAGATGACCGGATCGGTACCGGCAAGAGCGAGGTTGAGCATTCCCTTCGCATCGTAGGGAGTTGCGGGATACATCGCCTTGAGCCCGGGGATGTGGGCAACCATTGCGCTCCAGTCCTGGCTGTGCTGGGCACCGTACTTGGCTCCAACCGACACGCGGACCGTAAGGGGCATTTTGAGGATACCGGCACTCATGGACTGCCATTTTGAAACCTGGTTGAATATTTCATCCCCGGCCCGTCCCATAAAGTCACAGTACATCAGCTCTACAACCGCGCGTCCGCCGGAAAGTGCGTAACCGACTCCCGAGCCGACGATTGCTCCCTCACTGATGGGCGAATTGAAGAGACGGTGGTAGGGAAGCGCCTCGGTAAGACCGCGATAGACCGCGAAAGCCCCGCCCCAGTCCCGGTTTTCTTCTCCGTATGCCACCATGGTGGGATCGATATAGAAGCGGTGGATCATTGCCTCGAAAAGGGCGTCACGGTAGGCGAAGGTCTTTGCCGCGGAAAGGGCCTTTCCGTTCTCATCCAGGCCGTAGCGGCTGCGCTTTGAAAGCTGCTGAACCCGCGGGTTTTCCGCCAGGGGCATAAGCACCTCAGGTTCCCGATCTTCCATTTTTTCCCGTTTTTCGTTCGAGAACATGACCGTTTCTATAAACTGACCCTTCACCCTGGGCGAACGCTCCATATCCACCGCAAGAATGACGGTCTCCTTTGTGGTCTCCACAACCTCGTTTTTCATGGATTCGATATCGGAATCGGAGAGCACTCCGTTCTTTTTGAGGTATTCCCCGAAGGAGATAATGGCATCGCTTTCGGTCCAGCTGTCGATCTCTTCCTTTGTGCGGTAACTGGAAGCATCCGAAGGGCTGTGTCCCGAGATGCGGTAGGTAATGGTGTCCATAAGAACCGGTCCCCGCCCTTCGAGGAGGATCTCTTTTTTGCGGCTTACCGCCTCGGCAACCGCAAGGGGATTGTAGCCGTCCACGCGTTCCGAGTGCATATTCTCCGGGTTTACTCCGGCACCGACCCTTGCAAGAATGTCGTAGCCCATGGTTTCTCCGTAAGTCTGTCCGCCCATTCCGTAAAAGTTGTTGAAGAAATTGAACATGACGGGAGGCGCTCCGCCGATTTCCTTGTCCCAGAGGGTGCGGTACTGGTCCATGGCGGCAAACATCATGCCTTCCCACACGGGGCCGCATCCCATGGATGCATCGCCGATATTGGCAATGACAATGCCCGGTTTTCTGTTGACCCTTTTAAAGAGAGCGGCGCCGACGCTCACATCTCCGCTGCCTCCGACAATTGCATTGTTGGGCATGGAGCCGAAGGGTGTAAAAAAGGTGTGCATTGAACCGCCGAGTCCCCGGTTGAAACCGGTACGCTTTGCAAAAATTTCCGCCATGGTTCCGTAGAGAACAAAACGCATGGCCAGGTCTCTCACATCACCCTTGTGATCCTTTTCCACCACCGCAAGGGTCTCGCCGTCAAGAAAGTTCTTCATGATGGACATAAGCTTTTCATCGTCAAGCTTATCCACGGCGGAGAAACACTTTGCGAGAATTTCCCCGTGGCTGCGGTGGCTTCCGAAAATGTGGTCTTCCACCGTAAGGTTCAGACACTGACCGACCGCGGCGGCTTCCTGTCCGATGGAAAGGTGGGCGGGTCCTTTGTGATTATATTCAATTCCCTCGTAGACATTTTTTGTCTTGATGGAGTTGAGAGCGGTTTCGAATTCACGGATAAAGAGCATGTGACGGTATACCTGTTTCAACTTCTCGTCCCCGTAGGTTTTCTGCTCTTTTTTGAAATCGGACTTATACTGGTTTACCGGGATGTCCGAAATTTTGATAACCGATGATTTCCGTACTTTTACCGGATCTATAGGCATTGTTCTGGGCATAATCTTCTCCTTAAAGTTCCCATGCCGCGTCCCGGATTACTTCCGAGACCGTGGGATGGGGAAAAATGATTTCTTTAATATCTTCAATCCTGAGTTCCGCCTCTATCATGGCGGCGGCGCTGTGGATTATCTCCGAACTGTAGGCTCCGATAAGGTGAACGCCGAGCAGAGCACCGCTCTTTTTATCGGCTATTACCCTGCAGAAGCCCGTTTCTCTTCCGTTTTCGGCAAGGAACCTGCCGTTGGCGCCAAACTGCCAGTCTGCTGTTTTTACTGCGATTCCTTCCTTTTCCGCCAGTTCTTCCGTGAGACCGCAGCCGGCGGCTTCCGGAAGGGTATAGACCGCCCAGGGCACTGCCTTATAGCGCATTTTTCCATAAAGGGGAGCATCGCGGTTGATAATGTGACCCGCCGCCACTTCCCCCATGCGGGATGCGGAATGGGCAAGCTGGCTCTTTCCGGTCACATCCCCAACCGCATATACGCCGGGGATATTGGTTCTCTGGTATTCATCAACCTTTATTCCCGTTCCGGTAAAATCGACGCCCGACTCCTCGAGCCCGATTCCCGAAATATTGGGTCTTCGGCCGACGGAAAGAAGCACCAGTTCGGCTTCGCAGCTGTTTTGCTCTCCGTTCCTGCTGAAGTGCACCTTGCCTTCTTCGATCCGTTCGACCCGTGAGGAAAGATGAAAATCGATGGCAGGCATTGCTTTGCGCATTGAAGCGGCAGATTTTGCATCCATCATGGGAAGAATTTCATCGAGCATTTCTATTACTTCGACCTTGACGCCGAGGGTTGAAAAAAAGGAGGCGAACTCCATTCCTATCACCCCGCCCCCGATAACGGCAATGGATGAGGGCAGCTTCTCCAGCTTAAGAACATCGCTGCTGGTAAGGACCGAAGGAAGATCAGCCCCGGGAATAGGAGGAACTGCCGGCGAGGATCCGGTGGCGATAATAATGGAGGAAGCACCGTAGCGGGTTCCATTAACATCAACGCTTGAGCGGTCGACCAGCTTTCCATTGCCCGAAACCACTTCCACCTTGTATTTCTTCATCAGAAAGGCGACTCCGCCGCGGAGGGTTTTAACGGTTTTCTCTTTCCATGCCATTGCTTTGGTAAGATCAAAAGAGACATCCCGGGCGCTCACGCCGAACTTATCACCATTAAGGGCATGGTGATAATATTTCGCGCTGTTGAGAAGGCTTTTTGTGGGAATGCAGCCCCAGTTGAGGCAGACGCCTCCGAGCTGATCCTTTTCAACAAGAAGAACCTTTTTACCGGCGGCTCCCGCCCGTTCGGCGGCAACGTACCCGCCGGGGCCGCCGCCAAGAATAATAATATCGTAATCCATTATATACTCCTGAATTGTCTAAAGTGCCGCAAGGGTCTCGAAACTGCCCATCCGGCGTGAAAGCTCCGCAAGGAAGCGAGCTCCCGGGGCTCCGTCGACGGCCTGGTGGTCAATGGTAAGGGAAAGACCCATGTGAGGCACAAAGCGCGTCTCGCTTTTTTCGCTTACAGCCTTCGGTTGTATGCTGCAGACTCCGAGGATTCCGACTTCGGGAGTATTGAGCACCGGGGTGAAGCTTTCGATTCCGAAGGCTCCCAGATTGGTGACGGTGAAGGTTCCCCCGGAAAGCTCTTCGGGAGATGCTGAGCCTTCCCTGCATTTAGCGGCCAGAACCCGCAGTTCATCGGATATTTCCTTAAGCGACTTTTTGTCGGCCGAATGTATGACCGGAACCATCAGTCCCTTCGGCGTATCGACGGCTATCCCGATATTGACATCGGAAAAGCGACGGATTTTATCTCCGAGGAAGTGGGCATTCATTTCGGGAAACATGGGGAGAACCCTGCTTACCGCAAAAAGTACCAGGTCGTTTATGGTAATCCCTGAAACGCCGCTTTCCTCGCCTGCATTCTTGAAGACAGAGCGCCAGCGCAGAAGACTCTCCGCGGGGGCCGAACCGTTGAGAGTGAGCTGTGCGGTGCTTGCAAGAGAGGCCGACATACGTTCGGCTATTATTCTGCGGATACTTTTTACAGGTATATCCGTATATTCCCCTGTTCCGGTCGCAGCCACGGTTGCAGCTGAGGCTGCAGGTATACCGGCGGCAGCAGGGGAAAGATCGGAAGAAAGTACCCTTCCCCCTATTCCGCTTCCCCTGGCCGGCCGCAGCTGTCCCTTGTCTTCGGCAATGGCGGCTATGGCTGCCGGAGTAGCGGGAGCACCCGATTCAATCTGTGAAAGGATGTCGCGCTCGATTATCCTGCCTCCCGGACCGCTTCCTGCTACTCCGCCAACATCGAATCCTTTGGCGGCCGCAAGATTTCGCGCCCTCGGGCTTATGGCTCCCGTACCTTCGCCGCCAGCAGCCGGAGCGGCTTCCTGAGGAGCTGTCTGTTTATGAGACCGGGAGGGATCTTCCTTCACCGGGGGTGCTTCGGCCGTCTGATCCTCCACACCGGTTTCTGACAGGAGGGCGCTTATATCTTCTCCAGCACTTCCTATCACCGCGATCGGGTCGAGAACGGGAACATCCTCATCCTCCTTCCTCAGTATGGAAAGAATCGTTCCGGAGACTTCGCTCTCGACATCGATGGTGGCTTTGTCCGTCTCTACGGAACAGAGAACATCTCCAGGTGAAACCGTATCACCCTCTTTTTTACGCCATTCTACAATCAGACATGTCTCTACGGTGTTTCCCTGACGCGGCATGACAATTATTTCTGCCATCTATCTCAACTCCTCCGCCAGCCTTTGGGCTTGCGTATTACTTGTTTTTAACTTACTAAATACTTACGTTATACTTTATAACAGCTATTCAGATAAAAATCAATCCTGACAGCGCACCTATGCATAGAAGAATAGTAAAAAAAAGAAGCCGCCGCAGCGACTTCTTTTTTATTACTTTTTCTGGCGGTACTTTTCCGCTTCCCAGTTTCTTATAAAGGATACCAGTCCATCGGGCATAGGCTGAGGTCCTCCGAATGATCCGGTATATACGGCCACCCGGGCCGCGTCTATAAAGAGGTCACGGGCGTCCCCTGCGGCGGCTTCTCCGAAGGTACAGGCAAAACAGCAGCGTTCTCGCAGGGCTATTACCTTGGGGAGTTCCCCCCAGGTTTCCTTATACGACCTGAGCACTGATCCGAGGGACGAAAAGGATTCCACAAATAGAGGTCTGAATCCCGCATATACAATGTGATCCGGCGTAAAGGGCTGCTCAAAGACCGAAAAAGAGGGGTGGTCTTTTATAAAAGAATGGAGGATGGCATCCATGAACGGCAGCACATATATGTCCTGTGCACCCACGGCGGCAAAAGACTCTTCGACTTTCTTCTTGAGATCTTCAACAGCTCCTTCAGCTTGTTCGGGCTCTGTTACCGGTTCCTCTTTTACCCTCCTCTTCAGGGTATTAAAGAGTTCGCGATACCTTTCCCTTATTTCTTCCACGCTCCCGCCGGTAATGAATACCCCGTGGTTCTGGAGAAACACCATGGAAGGTGATGTTCCCGATTTCTGCATTGCCTCCCGTACCGCTCTGGCAAGCACGTAACCGGGTTCGATCACAGGTATCCAGACAGCATCGGATCCGAAAAGCTCCTCTACCGCGGTACGGCCTTCACGGCCGCAGCTGAGTCCGTTGACCAGTGCCGGATGGGTATGCATTACGTAAGCTTCCGGAAAGAGAGAATGAAGGAGGGTTTCCACGCTGGGCCGTTTATCTTCTTCTCCCGGAAGCTTCGCCGACATCAGATCGGCAAGCACCGCTTCTTCACGAAGTTCGGAATCTTCCGGATACTTTTTTTCCCAGATCCGGTTCAGTGCTTCGAGATCCATGGCAACAAAACCTTCCGCACCGATGGTGGCCATACGGCTCCCGGAGCCTTTCACGTACATTGTATTACCCTCTTTCAAAGAGCTGTTGCCGCCTCCGGCTATTACATACCGGGAATCTCCTCCAAAGTCTTGCGAAAGACTGATCAGAGATTCCATATTTTTACTCATTGTTTGCGTTCTCCTTAACAAAACCTTGCGTACAATATTAAGCCATATTCTTTATTATCTCAAGCATGCGTTCCACGGTTTCGGGGGCAGTATCGGCCTGGATAATATGAGCCGGTGCCATAAGGTAGCCCCCTCCCTTTCCCAGTATCTCTGCTCTTCGGTGAATTTCCTTTTCCATTGCTTCAAAATCGCCCGATGGAAGGAGTTCCTGCTGATCGATGCCTCCGAAAAAGTTTATCCGTCCGCCGTATGCGGCCTTAAGTTCCGCCGGGTCGGAACCGGGAACATTCGGCTGAACAGGATTGTACACATCTATGCCCATTTCAATAAAGTCGTCTATGAGGGGTGCGACAGCACCGTCGGAATGCATAATTATCATAATATCGGGATTGATGCTGCGAAGGCGTGTTATCATCCGTATATATCGCGGTTTCAGCCTTTCCCTCCACATATCGGGACTGATGAGCATTGAACTCTGGGTACCAAGATCTTCACCGAACCAGATGGCGTCTACCCCGGCATGAACAAGTTCTTCGGCAAGAGCTGTGGTCCACTCTTCCACCTTGTCGTTGAGTATTTCCACCCACTCCTCTTCCAGAGCGAAAGAGATCATGTACTTTTCCATTCCTGTCAGGTGCCAGGCAAGTTCAAAAATTGAAAGTTCAACATCGCCGATAATAAAATGTGATTTTCCGAAGCGTTCAATATCACGCCTGGCCTGGGTGAAACGGCCGGGTGCACGGGGATCCGGAAAGGGATATGATTCAATATCCTCAACGCTCTCCGCTGAATTCAGAGGACAGGTTACCACTTCCATGTAGAGTTCGGTCGGTTTCATCTCCATTCCGAACTCATTCAGGCTGATATTGTCGCGTACAGGAATCGGCTGAAAACCTTCCGCCACGGTTCCGCCCACCACAACCACATCACTTCCAAGTCTGGTCCGTATGTCATTTGCGGATATGCGGTAGGTGAGATCCTCGTAATAACTGACTGCATATTCCGGTTCCAGGCCAAGCTTTTCGGCGAAATGGTCAGTAAGAGATCTGCAGAGATCAAACTGCACAGGAGGTCTGTCGGGGCTTCCCTCCATCTTTCCAAAGGCCTTTAAGACTCTTTCCCGTGAAGTTATTGTTTCTTTCATGATATTCCCCTTTTTTGCTCACGCTGTGATCTCAGTTCCCTTTGCTTCCTCATGTTTTCCAGAACATTGGGAAGAAGAACAGCGGTAATAAGAAGTATTCCGGTGGTGATTATCATCACCTTGGCCGAAAGGTTAATAAGCCCCATCCCGAACTTCAGATAGCCGATAAGGAAGACGGCAAGAACCACTCCAAGAATGTTGCCTTTGCCTCCGGATATGGAGACACCGCCAAGAACCACAAGCGTTATCGCTTCCATTTCCCATCCCAGGGCTATCTGGGGACGGGTGCTTCCGATTCGGGAGGTAAGCAGAACCGCAGCTATTCCGGCGAAAAGGCCGTTAAGGACAAAATTGATAAATCGTATTCTATCGACCGCAATGCCTGAAAACCTGGCAGCGGAAGGTGAATTTCCCAATGCGTAGAGCTTTCTTCCATAGGAGGTAAAATGAAGAACAAAGCCTGTAAGAACAGCAAGGAGGAGAAAAAGCAGGAGCTCAAAGGGAACGAGGGAATTTCCAACATATCCCTGTCCGAAATAGCCGAATTTTTCGGGATAGATGGTATAGGCCTGGTCTTCAAGAAATGCATGACTTATCCCGCGAAACAGAGAGCGGGATGCAAGGGTAACGGCGATGGCGGGCATTCCGACTTTGGTCACGAAAAAGCCGTTAAAAGCACCGGCCAGTGCTCCGATCATGATTCCAGTCAGCACAAGGCCGGTCGTATCCACACCGAGACTTGCTGCATAGCCCATGCAGAAAGAGGCGAGAGCAATTATCGATGCCACGGATATGTCAATATCTCCGCTCATGATGACAAAGATCATGGGCAGGGCAAGAATAGCCTTTTCCGAAAAGTTGAAGGTGGCATTCATCAGGTTGAAATAATTTAAAAAGTAGGGAGAAAGCGAGGAAAACAGGACAATCTCTCCAAGGAGAATGAGCGCTATGAGGACCTCCCACTTCTGCAGCATAACCGCAATCTTTTTCATACACATCTCCTGTTAAGCAGAACCTGCCGCTGTCTTTTCTCTATGAGTGTGTTGGCCAGCATCGCGGCCAGTACGATAAATCCCTGGATAAACATCTGAAAAAATGGAGAGAGGTAGACCACAGGGAGGGCATTGTTGATTATTCCGAGAAAAAGGGCACCTAGAATAACCCCGGGAATGGCTCCGGCGCCTCCGGCTATGCTTACGCCGCCGAGGACACAGGCCGCTACCGTCTGCAGTTCAAACTCCGTGGCTGTTTCATTGACCGCAGCCGCATAGCGGGCTGTCCACATGACTCCGGCAATGCCGCTGAGCATGCCGCTGAGGGAAAAAATCACCATATTAACCTTTCTGGTACTTACACCGACAAGCTTGGCTGCGGTGCTGTTTCCGCCGATGGCAAAGACTTCCCTTCCCGTGCGCGAGTAGGTGCTGAAATAGTACATCAGTATGCATATAATTATGGCGGTCCAGATCAGATTGCTTATGCCCAGAAAATCTCCGTGGGGGATATTCATGTAAGACTGGGTCATTTCATGGGCGGTAACCCACTGCCCTTTGCTCAGGACAAAGGTAAACCCGCGGAAAACACTCATGGTCCCAAGGGTTGTGATAATGGGAGGCACCTTGCCGAAGGCAACTATCACCCCGTTTATAGCACCCAGTATCAGTCCTATTACCATCCCGGCAAGAGCCACGTAAAAAACGGGAAGCGAAGGATTGTACTGGTTTATCATGGATGCGGACATTCCGGAAAAGGCAATTATTGATCCGACCGAAAGATCAATTCCGCCGCTGAGAATAACAAGAAACTGTCCTACCGATACCATTATGAGAATGGATGTATCGTTTACAATTCTGGTAATGTTGTCACCCGCGAGAAAACCGGGAGCACGCATTCTGACAATCCCGGATAAAAGGATAATCAGCAGCACAAGGCCTGTTTCCCTTTTTTTTACAAGGGCGATAAGTTTTTCAATATTCATGCACAACTCCCTTTCTCAGAGTAATGACCCGTCGCGGCTTTCATAATTTCTTCTGCACTTGTCTCTTCACGAAGGAATTCCGCTTTTTTTTCTCCTTCGTGCATGACTACTATTCTGTCGGCCATTCCCATAATTTCGGGAAGCTCCGAGGAGATTAAAATTACAGCAAGTCCTTTTGCCGCCATCTCGGAAATAAGTTTATGGACCGCAGCCTTGGTACCTACATCAATTCCCTTTGTAGGCTCATCAAGAATCAGCATTTCCGGTCCCGTTGCCAGCCACTTGGCCAGAACTACCTTCTGCTGATTACCTCCGGAGAGCGTATCAGCATGCACGTTCCATCCCCCCGCTTTTATCTCCATCCTGTTTCCGTAGATTTCCGTGATCTCCGATTCTTTTCTGCGGTTGACAAAGCCGGCCCTGCATATTGAATCCAGGAGAGGCAGAGTAATATTCTGTTTCAGGCTCAGATCCAGAATTACCCCCTGGGTCTGCCGGTCTTCGGGAACAAATGCTATACCGAGTTCCATCGCCTTTTTGGGTTTTGCCGGAATATAGGGTTCGCCCCGGTATGTTATTTCTCCCGAGTCAATCGGATCTATTCCAAATATCGAACGCATAACTTCTGATCGACCGGCCCCAACAAGTCCGAAAAAGCCCAGGATCTCTCCTCTTTTGAGAGAGAAGGAGATTCCCCTGAAAAACCCGGATCGCTTCAGATCGGCGACGCGCAGAAGTTCCTCTCCAATCTGTGCTGGTTCTTTGGGAAAGAGCTGATCAAGATTGCGTCCGACCATCATATTGATAATAGTGTCGACTCCGGTTTCACCTACCTGCCCTTCTCCTATATATTTTCCATCCCGCAGTACGGTGAAGTAGTCACAGATTGCGGAAATCTCTTCAAATTTATGACTTATGAACAGAATGGCCTTTCCCTCTTCCTTTAGCTGACGGATAATCTTGAACAGATCATCTACCTCATGGGAACTCAAAGCTGAGGTGGGCTCATCCATTATGACAACCCGTGCTTCTATTGAAAGAGCTTTGGCTATTTCCACCATGTGTCTCTGGGCGACACTTAAATCCTTGACCGGAGTATCGGGATTGATGGAAAGCTCCATTCGCTCAAGCAGCTTCCGGGTTTGCAGGCGCATTTCTTTCCAGTTCAGGGGAGCGGCAGAGACCCTGCGAAGATGGTGTCCCATGAATATGTTTTCCGTAATGCTTAATTCGGGAAACATGCTCGCTTCCTGATGAATGGCAGTGATTCCCGCATTCTGAGCTTCGATCGCATTCCCAAAGTTCTTTTCTTCACCCGCCAGGCGAATTGTTCCGGAGGAGGGCACATAGACACCTGTCAGTATTTTTACGAGAGTTGACTTTCCGGCTCCGTTTTCACCAATAAGTGCATGTACTTCGCCAGCACGAAGGGTCAGTTCCACACCATCAAGTGCTTTTATTCCCGGAAAATGTTTGCTTATTTCTTTAAGTTCAAGGACTGTTTCGCTCAAGACGGGCTCCTTCTTGTGAGACTAAAAGATGACCGGGGCAATTGCTGCCCCGGTCATGGTAATAAAACTGATCAGGGATCAGAATATTTCGGCAAACCTTGCAATGTTGTCTTTATTGAAAACGAAGGGTACACCCATTACGGCCATGCCGTCTTTTCCGACGGTAACTTTGCCCATGCGGCCGACGTCGATGGAATCTCCTTCCACACCTTCGGCTTCACCGCGGATCAGCCGTTCAAGGATATAGGTGGAGGTGTATCCGAGGTCCACGGGATTCCAGAGGGCCATCTGCTTACAGGTACCGTTTTCGATGTAGTGCTGCATTTCGGAAGGAAGACCAAGTCCTGTGAGCTGAACTTTTCCCTGCATGCCTTCATCTTCGATAGCTTTTGCGGAGGCAAGAATACCGATGGTGGTAGGACTGATAATTCCGGAAAGGTCGGGATATTTCTGCATAAGTCCTACGGCTTCACGGTAGCTTTTATCTGCTGCATCATCTCCGTAGACAACTTCGACAATTTCCATGTCCTTGTACTCGGGTTTCTTCACTTCTTCCTTCATCCATTCAATCCAGGCGTTCTGGTTTGTTGCCTGACTGGTTGCGGATACGATACCGATCTTTCCCTTTGCTCCCGTAAGTTCGGCAATAAGCTGAACCTGCTGACGTCCGATAAGCTCTTCGTCCGAAGGAGCAAGATCGATAATTCTGCCTGCGGGGGAAATTCCGGAGTCAAAAGAGATAACCTTGATTCCTGCTTTCATGGCTTTCTTAGTTACCGGAATAAGCGCATCGCGGTCATTGGCGGAAATGGCGATTCCGTCTACTCTCTGGGCAATGAGGGTTTCGATAATTTCAATCTGTCCCTCTGCGGTTGATGAACTGGGTCCCATGTAAATGGATTCCACATTTCCGAGTTCGGAAGCGGCTTCCTGACCGCCGTCGGCTACTGCTTCAAAAAAGCCGTTACCAAGGCTTTTAACCAGAAGAACAATTTTAAGATCTCCATCGGCTTCGCCTTCTTTCTAGCCGCCTGCGAACAGCGCCGTAGAAGCAAGGACCATGATAATCAGGGTCAGAACAGCAATCTTTCTTTTCATACTCTCTCCTTGTTGATGTTTGGTATTGATCTAATTGTAGCAAGGTTTGTCAGATTCCTGTTAGGATCGGAATCCAAGGTGGAAGAGGCTATTTCTACGGTCGGCGGTACTTTTCCAGAAAATCAGAAGGCGGTATTCCGTACCGCTCGCGAAAGATGCGGGCAAAATGGCGGCTGCCCGTATACCCGACAGTTTCCGCCACCTCTTTTATGTTCATGTATGAAGAGATTAAGAGTGCCGAAGCCTTCTCCAGTCGTAGTTCCGTAATGAACTGGTTGAAGCCGATTCCCTTTTCGGTTTTGAACTGCGCGGAAAGATAATTTGGAGTAACATCCAGTTCATCGGCTACCTGAGCCACTCCGATAGCCTCAGAGAAACGATTCCGGGCTATAGTTTCAGCCTTAAGAACCAGATTGGAAACAGCATCTCCTTCTCCTTCATGTTGTACGGTTCCGGTACTGTTCCAGTACTGCTCCACAGCATCGGGAAGATCGAGGTAAAACCTGTCTGGTCTGATGGTGAAATATATTGAAAGGTTTTCGCATATTTCCCCGAGATACTTATGTGGTTCTCCATCTCCGGCCCGTGCGCAGAGAATCTTAAGCTGTTCAAGCTTTCTATGGAAACCCGAAGGAAATAAGGAACTCGCGGAAAAAGTCAGAGCCTTCAAAGTGGAAAGAAGAGAAAGCAGATAATCGGTTCCGGGTTTCCGGCTCCGTTCAAGAAGAAGATCCAGTTCAATAATCCGGAATGGTGGAAAAGTATTCACCAGGGGGGTAACAGGAGGCACCATGGAAAGTTTTTCAAGCAGATCAGAAACAGTCCCACCGGTCTTGCATTGAATAACATGATGGATACCGGTAAACCGGTCACTGACCTCTTCCAAAAGCTCTTCCGCGATATGACGGATAAGTGCTTCACAGCCATTTCCCGAAGCTGCAAAAGCGAGATGACCTTCCGGTAAATTTACCAGGGCAAGGTGAACCGGTACATCTGTTTTATCAAATATGGAACGGATACGGGCTGCCATATATCGGTTTTCGCTTACCTGAACCGTATCTTCGCCTGCTGATTCCATAATGACAATAGCCGATGAAAAACCACGTAAACCGGAAAAGGTGTCATCATCGGATTCTGAAGCGGTATTGTTTATGAGGGCCTGAAACTTCTGTTCAAACCGGTCACGTTCTTTTTTGCGCTGACCCTTGATTCTGATTCCGCATTCGTTCACCGCTTCCATCAGTTCCCGGGGATCGACCGGCTTAAGCAGGTATCCTGATGCCCGCAGTTTCAGAGCACGCCGGGCGTAATCAAATTCTGAATAGCCCGAAAGGATAATCCACTGTGTATCCGGAGAGCATTCCTGTCCCTTCTCTATTGCATCAAGTCCGGACATCCCCGGCATACGGATATCCACAATAGCAATATCCGGTTTAACCGCAGCTGAAAGTTCGAGCAGCTCACGGCCGGTGGATGCTTCATACAAATCTACTCCAGCAGCCTTTTCTTCAAGAATGGAGCGTATGGTATAACGTACAAGTTCTTCATCGTCCGCAATTATTATCTTCATAGCAGGAGCATTACCCTGGTACCGGCGTTTATGGTACTCTCTATTTCAAATCTGTGTTCCGGGAAGGCTGCGGTCAATCGTTCCCTCACGTTCAGCAGGCCTATCTGCTGGCGTTCATCCAGGGTATTCGTATCGAAACCCAGACCATTGTCGCTTATTTCAATGAGCGCATGGATTTCGCCCTGTCTTCTCACCCCTCTGCACCTGATTTCAAGCAGGCCGGGACGTTCAAGAGGCTCTATACCGTGAATAACCGCATTTTCTACAAGAGGCTGAAGAAGCAGGCGTGGAATCTGCAGGTAACGGCATTGTTCATCAATCTCAAAACGGCACTCCAGGCGGTCGGAAAAACGGATTTTCTGGAGATTGCAGTACTGTTCCAGGAATCCTATTTCTTCCGCAAGGCTGGCCCAGGGCTTGCGGTTCTGTACATAACGCAGCATTTCCCTTAGTGATAAAATTGCGCTGTCGAGTCCTTCCCTGTCACCTTTCCGGTTAAGGCCCATAAATCCGTTAAGCACATTATTGATAAAATGCGGCTGCACCTGAGAGTGCAGTGCCTGATACTGTGCTTCCCTGCGTTCTATCAGCTCCTTGTAGGCAAGAAAATTGTCGATCGAAAGGGAGGCAAATTCCGCGAAGGTCGCGAGTCTTGTTTTACCCAGATCGGAAAAATCGTCATCCTCCGAATACTTAAGGGCAATGAGCATGCCGAACAATCCTTCCTTTACTATAAGCGGCAGCACCAGAAGAGAAACATCGCGTTCATATCCCTCCTCCAGAGAACAGATAATATGGAAGCAGCTTCCCGGTTTAACCTGCAGTTTTCCGATACGATTCAAAATCTGTCCGCACAGAAGCTCTGACGGCACTTCTCCGGCCGCAGCGGTCATTACCGGTTTTTCCTGTCCGCGGCTTTTTACCACAATGGCGGATCTGGAAGAAGTATCTTCTACCACAGCCTGTACGACCAGATTATAGAGTGCTTCCAGGTTAGGTTTCAGGGTGATGGAAGAACCTATATCCCTGCTGAGTCGCAGAATGCTGTCAATATTGTCTCTAAGTTCAAGTACAAGATTGTCGAAAGTGATTGACAGTTCCCCGAATTCATCATGGTTCTTTTTCTCACTGCTGACGAGGGAAAAATCTCCCCTGCTGACTTTTCTGAAACGTGACCGGAGAGCGGATATTTTCAGATCCATATCCCTCAGCAGGAAAAGAGTAAGCATAATATAGGTAAGTGCAATTACAACAACCGAGGATATGAAAATAACGGAAATTCTCCTCTGAAGGTGTGCCGCATGGTCCTGAAGCGAGTTGATAAAATAGCGCATAAAACCTTCAAAGTTATTGGTAAAGTAGTAGGAGGTTTCCTGGAACTCCCGGAAAAAAGGTACAAGGGAATCTTCTTTCATCATTTCATTGTAAAGATTATCAACACCGCGGTAGTATTCCCGGAGAATGTAGAGTGTTTCTTCCATTTTTGCGAGCATCGCCATCGCCTTGTTGTTCATCTTGATTGCCGTAAGATACTGATCCCTGGTAAGATCATCCCCCGTGGAGGTGAAGAACTCCTGCTTCATGAAAAGCCTGAAGCTTTCGTCGTATTCTCTTACTGCCTTCTGCCATTGGCGTATCGTCACTGCCGAACGCGGTGAATAAGTCAAAGATCTGGTCTGTCCATACATTCTCGGTGCGAAAAGATCAAAGACAAGATCCTTCATAAGGGACTGGACCTCGGCTGAATTTATCTGAAGACGTTCACCCATGCTTATGGTATCGCGAACGCGCTTGATGCTGGCAAAACCAAACAGGGAAAGAACTATGATGAATATCAGTCCGCAGATGTACAGACTTACCAGCATGTATAATTTATATCGTATCTTCATGTGAGTATTTTAACATGAAAAAAGATTTACTCCACGTATTCCATTGATAAGCTGTTCAATTCCGCGCTATTGTCTAAGCCATGGATTCTCAGACAGCCTGCCCCGTCTGCGGGGAGACATCAACAAGCGGCATTTCCGTAATTACGGACAAGCGGTACCGTGAGTGTCCGCTATGCCGTGTTCTGTTCATGGAAAGTTCGTTCTTTCCGGAACCGGAAGAAGAACACGCCCGTTACAGGACCCACCGCAATACAGCGGACAATCCCGGTTATACAGATTTTCTCAATCGGCTTGCATTGCCTCTTCTTGAAAGGGTGAAATCGGGAAGCAGGGGGGTCGATTACGGCTGCGGCAGCGGGGCTGTCCTGGCTGATATGCTGAAGAGCGCCGGTATGGAAGTTTCTCTTTACGATCCATTTTTTTATCCGAACAGCAAAGTCCTGAAGGGGCTCTACGATTTTATAGCCTGCAGCGAGGTTGCCGAGCACTTCCATTACCCCGCACAGGAATTTATCCGTCTCAGGTCGATGCTGAAGCCGAAGGGAGTTCTGGGAATTATGACCGGCATCTATTCTGATAAGATTGATTTTTCCTCCTGGTATTACCGGAGAGATTTTACACATGTGGTGTTTTACAGAATAGAGACCTTTGAATTTATTGCCCGGAGACTCGGTTTCAGTCTGGAACATCCTGCTGAAAATGTAGTTTTTCTCCACAAGGCTCCGTAATATTTCTTGATTCAGAATAAAGTTGTGATCATACTTATAAAGATGAATTCAATGAAACACACCCTCAGGGATCTGTTCCTTTTTCTGCTTTTCTCGGCGCTCCTGCTTTCAGCTTTTTCTCTTCTTTCAGGAAATGTCCGTTATGACTGGCAGTGGTACCGGGTCGGGCGCTATCTGTTTGATCCGGCCAAAGGTTTTCCTTCTCCCGGTGCCCTGCTCAAGGGACTCGGACTTACCATCCGCATTTCATTCATTTCTCTCTTTTTCGCTTTTCTCATCGGAGTGATAACAGCATTTCTGAAACTCTCGGATGGCCGGCTGGCTCCCTTCCTTGCCTCCCTCTATGTTGAAGGGGTACGCAATACGCCTCTTCTCATTCAGCTTTTTTTCATCTACTTTGTAATTGCTCCCGTATTCGGTATTGGCGCCATTCCTTCGGCCATTCTGGCTCTTGCCCTCTTTGAGGGAGCTTACGCTTCAGAGATTATCCGGGGCGGAATAATGTCAGTTGATAAAGGACAATGGGAAGCGGCGTACTGCCTTGGCTTATCACAAAGAAACGTCTATACCGATATAATTTTTCCGCAGGCTTTCCGTAATACGCTTCCTTCTCTGGCCAGTCAGGCCATAAGTACTGTCAAGGATTCCGCCCTGGTAAGTACCATCGCAATATACGATCTTTCCATGCGGGGAAGAGAGATTATTTCTGAAACCTTTCTCTCTTTTGAAATCTGGTTTACCGTCGCGGCTATATATCTTGTTCTGACACTGGGGTTACAGGCATGCATTCATTTAATAGACCGATTATTACACTCGAACATGTGAGCAAGCGTTATCCCGGAGGGATACAGGCACTGGACAGGCTCTCGCTCGAAGTCTTTCCAAAGGATGTCGTTGTCGTAATAGGTCCTTCCGGATCGGGGAAAAGCACCCTTCTGCGCTGCATAAACGGACTTGAGACCATAGACTCGGGCACCATCTTTGTAGATGGTATCCCCCTGGATGGAACCGCAGCCAATATGCTTACGATACGGACCGAGGTGGGTATGGTATTCCAGTCCTTCAATCTTTTTCCCCACCTGACGGTACGGGAAAATGTCAATCTTGCCCAGATCAGGGTACGGAAGCGGCCGGAAGAAGAGGCTGATGCGGTAAGCGACGAGCTTCTGAAAAAAGTAGATATTCATGACAAGCGCGACAGCTACCCTGCACAGCTTTCCGGAGGCCAGAAGCAGCGGGTGGCGATTGCCCGGGCCCTGGCAATGAATCCAAAAGTTATGCTTTTTGACGAAGCTACCAGCGCACTGGATCCCGAGATGATCGGGGAAGTCCTCGAAGTCATACGCAATCTTGCCTCCGAAGGCATGACAATGCTCGTCGTAACTCATGAGATGGGATTTGCGAGGGAGGTAGGCACCCGGGTTCTTTTTATTGACGAGGGAGCAGTAGTGGAAGAGCAGGAGGCTACAAAGTTTTTTGATCATCCTAAGGAGGAAAGATCCAGGGTTTTTCTGCGGAAAGTATTTGACTTCAAATAGAATGTTGTCTACTTTTTTACTATGTTAATTACTGAATGGTAAGGAGATACTTATATGAACATGAAAAAGAAAACTATTTTCCGGGCTCTTGTCTTATTGTCCTTTTCTTCGGTTTTGCTGTTTACGGCATGCGGGGCAGCTTCCCGGCAGCCGGAGAAGGAAACCGGGCTTATTGAGGAAATATCCCGCAGAGGAGCCTTAAGGGTCGGTATGTCGACGTTTGTTCCCTGGGCCATGAATGACAAGAATGGTGAACTGATAGGGTTTGAAATAGACATTGCCAGGGAACTTGCATCCGACCTGGGCGTGGATATCGAATTTATCCCAACCAAGTGGTCGGGGATTATTCCTTCCCTGCTTACCGGTAAATTTGATGTCATCATAGGCGGAATGGGAATCGTACCCGAACGGAGTCTCAAGGTAAATTTCACCGTGCCCTACGACTACTCCGGCATGGCCATAGTAGCTAACCGAAGCAGTGCGGAAGGTTTTAATTCTCTTGAGGATTTCAACAAGGCGGGTGTTGTCATTACAGCACGAATTGGTACCACCGCTGCGGATGCTGCAAAAAAGTTCATGCCCGAAGCCGAGTTGAAACTTTTTGACGATGAGGCTCAGGCGCTTCAGGAACTGAAAACCGGACGGGCTCACGGCATGGTGGCATCAGCCCCCCTTCCCGCTTTTCAGGCCCTGGAAAATCCGGATACCCTTTTTCTTCCGGTTGAAGGGACCTTTACGAAAGAACCCATCGGCTTTGCGCTTCGCAAGGGAGAACACGATGCGCTCAATGTCCTGAACAGCTGGATTCGGGTCAAGGAATCACAGGGCTGGCTTGCGGAAAGAAAAGAATACTGGTTTGAAACACGGGACTGGCAGTCAATGATCGATTGAACGTATACCCTGTATGATACAGTCCCGAATACGAAATACACTTTTTCATGACAGATCCAAAACGGTAACAGCTGCCGCCGATACTATTTCGGCGGCAGTTCTGCTGCTCTTGCTTGTTCTCTTTTTTTTCCGGGCAGAAACGGTTTTGCAGTACCGTTGGAACTGGAAGCCTGTTATTCATTCAATTTTCAGCAGCAGGGGGCTTCTGCAGCGAGGCTTCCTTACCACCATAAGGTTATCAGTCTGGGCGACTCTCTTTGCCTTCATGATCGGCACCATAGCTGGAGTCGGAAGACTCTCGGGAAATCTTTTTGCCAGACTCGTATCCGGTGCCTTTGTAACCCTGATCCGGAATATTCCACCGCTCGTGCTTGTCTTTATTTTTTACTTCTTCTTTTCCAGTCAGCTTCTCGATCCCCTCGGCCTTGATTCCATTGCACGGAAGGCTTCGCCGGACACACAGCGGATTATCACTTTTCTTTTTGCAGAGCCCGGAAGTATTACCGCATTTTTATCTGCGGTACTGACCCTCGCCATATATGAAGCTTCCTACATAGCCGAAATAGTCCGTTCGGGAATTCAGTCCGTTGACCGCGGACAATGGGAAGCATCATGGGCCATCGGCCTTTCACGTCTCGACCGCATGAGGTTCGTGATTCTTCCACAGGCCCTGAGGCATGTGCTTCCTGCCCTGGCCGGCCAGTTTATCTCCACAATGAAGGATTCTGCGATTGTTTCGGTCATATCGATTGGCGAACTTACCTTTCAGGGAATGGAACTGACCGCTTCTACCTACAGAACTCTGGAAATATGGATCAGTGTCACCCTGCTCTATTTCATTCTGACCTTCAGCTGCTCACAGGCCATCGGATTGATGGAAAGAAAACTCAGGGCCCGATACTCTGATTGACGTTCCGGCCCAGAATTTCTTGACGAAATGCTATTCCCATTCAATGGTTGCCGGAGGTTTGCTGGATATGTCGTAGACAACCCGTCCGATATCCGGAACAGAGTTTGTAATGCGTGAAGAGATTTCCAGCAGCGCGGCGGTTTCGAAGGGGTATACATCAGCAGTCATGCCGTCATGGCTGACAATGGCCCTGAGGGCGAGAACATAACCGTAACGGCGGGCGTCTCCGCTTACTCCCACCGACTTTATGGGAAGCAGGACAGCGAAGGCCTGCCATATTTCATCGTAGAGACCGCGCTTGTGCAGTTCATCGATATAGATAGCATCGGCTTCTCTCAGAATCCGGCATTTTTCACGGGTAACTTCTCCCAGAATCCGCACCCCAAGCCCGGGACCGGGAAATGGATGCCGCGCAACCATTTTCTCGGGCAGTCCGATAAGGCGTCCGAGCCGTCTGACTTCATCCTTGTAAAGCCGGTCCAGGGGCTCTATTATCATTCCCGCCTCGCGCTTTGCTTCAATGAGGGGACTGCGGACATTGTGATGACTCTTTATTACCTTGGCATTTTTGCCGACACCTTTGCCGGATTCAATGAGGTCGGTATAAAGGGTGCCCTGAGCCAGGAAGTAGTCACCCGTTATTGCTCCCGCGATATCACTTTTCTGGACCTCCACAAAAAGATCCCCGATTATCCTGCGCTTTTCCTCGGGATCTTCCACTCCCGCAAGAGCATCCAGAAAACGGTCCCTTGCATCGATAATGGAAAGGTGCCTGGCCCCCAGGCTTTCAAGACTGATGCGGACCTCTTCGGTTTCATTCTTCCGCATAAGTCCCGTATCAATGTACATGAGATGAACCTTATCGTGGTCCAGAGCGGAGAGCAGTACCCCGGCCACAACCGAAGAGTCTACTCCTCCCGAAATAAGCAGCAGCACGGGATGATCTCCGACCCGTTTCCGGATGGAACGGCTGATCATCTCAAGATAATTCTCCATACTCCACCCTTTTTCGGCTCCGCAGATACGGCAGACAAAGTTCTCGAGAATGGCGGAACCGTACTGGCAGTGGGTAACCTCAGGATGAAACTGAAGCCCATACAGCTTCCGCTCTCTGTTCTCGGCAGCCGCTGTATGATGTTCGCTCTGTGCTGTCACAGTAAAACCGTCAGCTACGGAAGCAATGCTGTCTCCATGGCTCATCCAGCTTATAAAGCCTTCCGGTACACCGTGAAAAAGCCCGGATTCCTTTGGAAAACGGAGAGGAGCACGTCCATACTCCTTTTTGTCCAGCCCCAGAACCTTGCCGCCAAAGTCGCTTGTCATACGGTGAAAACCGTAACAGATACCAAGAATCGGCAAGCCGGATTCATAGGCCGAGTCATCGGCCTCTGGTGCATGCTCCTCATAGACGGACCAGGGAGAACCGGAAAAGATAAGACCTTTCACATCCCTGAGCATTCCGGCGTCCAGCCGTGTTTCAGGCGGAATAACATCACTGTAGACGCCGAAATCACGAATCCGGCGGCCAATCAGCTGGGCTGTCTGACCGCCGAAATCCAGAATCAGGATCTTGTCCACAGCGGCTTCCTGATCATGGTCTCTTCACGGTTGTAACCTACGGAGACAATATCAACGGAGGTGCTTGTAAACTCTTCAATAAATTCTATGTAGGAGCGTGCATTCGCCGGCAGATCTTCATACCGTTCAACCTTTGTAAGTACGCTCTTCCATCCCGGGAATTTTTTAACCACGGGCTTTACGCGGTCCAGGGCCTGAGCGGTTGAGGGAAAATCCGTTGTAATTGCCCCATCCAGTTCGTAACCGACGCATACGCCTATTTCATCAAGCGTGTCATAGACATCAAGGTGGGTAAGTACAAGAGAGTCGATGGAGTTGGTCCTGCAGGCGTACTTGAGAGCGGGCAGATCGAGATAGCCGCAGCGTCTGGGCCGGCCGGTGGTAACACCATATTCGCGTCCTATTTCCCGGACCATATTCTCAAGCTCACCTTCCGTGTCCGGATCGAATTCGCTTGGGAAAGGACCGTTACCGACACGGGTTGAATAAGCTTTGAACACCCCGAGAACCCGGTCGATTCTTCTCGGACCGATTCCTCCCCCGAGGCTGGCTCCCGCGGATGCACTGTAACCTGAACTGACAAAGGGATAGGTACCAATGTCGAGATCAAGAAGAATACCCTGGGCTCCTTCAAAAAGAACTTTCCTGTCATCAAACTGTTCCATGTAGGAGGCCAGATTAATGCTCATTGAAAGCAGTCTCTCCATAAACGGTTCAAGGAATTCCTTTTCGCTGCTGCGGAGTGTGTTGAGAAACTCCTTTTCCCTCAGATCACCTAAACGGATGCCGTCCCGGTTCGCCTTTTTGGAATAGGCGATCCCTATTCCTCTTCCGGTCGTTCCGATGGGATTTCTTCGTTCGGCGTCGGTTGTTTTATCAATCTCCTTGTAATCCGGAAGAACAAGATGGGCTCTGTCGCTTATGTGAACACGCCCGCTCCAGTCTATCCCCTGTTCTTCAAGGGTGGCAAGTTCGGTAAACAGGGCTTCAGGGTCGATTACCATTCCGCTTCCCAGAACAACATGTTTTCCGGGGTAAATTATACCGGAAGGTACCAGGTGCAGCTTATATGTCACATCATCGGTTACAATGGTATGACCCGCGTTGGCTCCTCCGGAAAACCTGACCACCAGGTCCGTCTCGGAAGCAAGAAAGTCTACAATTTTACCTTTTCCCTCGTCACCCCACTGGGCTCCGATTACTACAAGATGCATAAGATCCCCCCGACTCTGTCAATATGAGGGAATGATGCCAGAAGGCGGAACTTTTGTCAAAACCACCTGGTCTCTTTCGGTAGCGAAAGAGGCGAAAAACATGTATGCTTTCCCGTAATGGATGATAAGGAAGCCAAATTAAAGGTCAGCGAGGCCATTGCGGCGGGAAAAGAAAGAGACTACGGGAAGTGTATTTCCATTCTGCTTCAAGTGTATGCGGAGAATGGAGATGTATACGACGCATCACTCTATCTCGGCCGGGCGTATCACGCACTTAAAAAATATGAATCCGCCATTATCTATCTCCGCGAATATCATCGCCGGAAATCCGGATCTGTCGCGGGAATGTTCTTCCTCGGCCGGGCCTACTATTGCGCCGGCTTCCCGAAAGAAGCCCTTTTTCAGCTTAAAAGAGCCCTGAAAGGATCTCCGGATTCCATCCAGATAAAAAGCTATCTTGCCTTCGCCTATTTTAAATCGGGCCGCCATGACATAGCCCTTCCCATTTTTGCGGACCTGGTTGCAAGACAGCCGGGAAATACCAGGATTTTTCAGGCTTACCTGAACACTCTGTACGTTCAGGCGATCCGCACATTCCATCGCGGTGAGATTTCCGAGGCAATGGAGATGTTCAGTTTTCTCCATGAGCAGGGTGTTGAGAGCGTTCTGCTCTTTCTTTACCTCGGTATGGGAGCAAGAGAGGAAGGTCGCCTCCACGACGCTCTCTGGGCCTATGAGAAGGCACTGGCGCTTTCTCCGGATGATGAGCTCATCCGCTACCGCAGAGCTGTTCTGCTCCAGGAACTCGGCAGACGCCGGGAAGCGATGGAAGTACTCTCTTCGCTTGATAATTTCGGGAGTGAGGTTGAAAATCTTGATCCGCTTCAGGCGGATTATCAGCTTGCCCTGCGCAACTATGAAGACGAAAATTACCGCAAGGCGGCCTACTACGGACTGCGGATGGTAAAAGCCGGAGAAAAAGATGTCGATATCCGTCTGCTTATAGGAGAAAGCTTTCGCCGTATCGGCGAATTCACCAAGGCCGAGAACCATTTCAGACGGGTTCTCGATATTGACCGTACCAGGCTTGAAGCACGTTACGGCATTGCCATGGTCATGTGGCAGACCGGAAGGTTCAGGGAGCTTTTAAGCATCCTGCGGCAGATTGAGCACAGCGATCCGGGAAATGAAATTGCACTCTACTATACCGTTCTTGCCTTGTGGAAGCTGAAGGAAGACCCAATCAAGGCCGGTAAAATGGCTCTGGACGCCCTTGCAAAAAATGAAGACGACCCCTACCTTCTGACCGCTCTCGGCGATTTCTCAATTCTCAAGGGCGATGAAGAGGCCTCCGAACAGTGGTACCGGAAAGCGATTTCGGTAAAACCGGATTTTCTTGAAGCTCTCAAGGGTATTATAGCCCTCCATGAAACAAAGAGCGAAGATCCTGCGGTTCAGAGAAAACTTGCAGAAGAGTATGAACTTATAATACCCCATCTTGATAATGCCCTGGATGTAATGAGAAAAAGAATGGTACTGCTGTATCATCTGGAAGAGTACCGGCTTTGCGGCGAGCAGGCAAAAAGCGTTCTTTCTCTGCTACCCGGAGACCGCCAGTGCCTGAGAGTTCTGGGCATTTCACTGCGGAAGACGGGCTGTTATTTCGATGCCGCCCTCGCCTACCGTTCGCTTCTCCAGGATGACCCCTTCAATGAAAGGTTCATAATCTCATACAGCTACTGTCTGGAGAAGTCCGGAAAGGGTAACCAGGCGGCACAATTCATGGAGCAGGCTGTCGGGGCAATGAAGAAACCTCCTTACAAGTTTCTGCTCATCTGGGGAATGCTGTTTTATAACTGTGGAAATTATGAAGAAGCATCACAGGTATTCAGAAATGCGATTCAGCATACGCCGGAAGCGTGGCAGGCCTATCAGAATCTCGGCATGTCACTCAAAAAGCTGAACCAGCCGGATCTTGCCGAACGATATCTTGCAATGAGCAGGGAACGTTCACAAACATAGGTCCCCGCTTTTTTTCTACTTGCGACCATCATGAAGAGTTGATTATAATGAAGCAATAAATAAGGAGATATGTATGGCACCAAAAGCTTTAGATCTTTTCCAGGCGTTCTCACAGGATAAACTGCCCAAAGAAGGGGGATACATTGTGTCTTCGTTCTTTGATAACAGTACCAGTTATTCAATCTACGAAATAATCGCCTACAGCGGAGTCAAAAGCATCTATCTTACTGAAGAAGGATTAACCTTTCAGACAGATGGAAACAAGCTTTTTGTTCTTGTCGAACCTGCCTCCTATTCGCAGAAATTCGTTGAACCATTCCGTAGAGACAGCTCCCATCATATACCGCAGAGATTCAATGAGCTGGAAATTTATACGGCCAAGAATCAGACCAAGGTAATGGTCAGCAAGGAACCTATCGTCAGCTACGGCTCGTTCACCATTCTCAAACCCCGGGGCATAAACTTCTCACTGCTTTTCTATCCCGATGACAAGATAATGGATACCCTCGGTTACTTCTTTACCGAAACCCTTAACAGGGAAGCCGGTGTTCCGAAATCGGATTCAAAACTTGCGTCAAAATCCGTTATAGAGGGAATAAACAAGTTCGGACTCTGGTAGAAAAAACGGGAATAAAAAAAAGCCGTCCGCTTTAAACGGACGGCTTTTTTCGTCTTTGTGTTTTTCCGCTTCCTAGGGCTTCTTCCTCTCAATATTCTGCTGGGCAACAGCGAGAAGCGCAATGGGCACCGAGTATACGGAGCAGGAAACATNNCATAATCAAGCCCCGCATCCATACAGAAAGCAATATTGGACGGAATGGCGCCATGCTCTCCGCATAATCCCTTGGCCAGTCCCGGACGGGTCAGTTTGCCTCTTTTGACGGCTATCGAAATAAGTTCTTTTACATGCTCGTCGAGGATCTGAAATGGATTACCTGAAAGAATATCAAAGAGGGTATAATCGGGCATAAAGGATGTGTAATCATCCCTGGAAAGTCCTATCGTAGTCTGGGTAAGGTCATTGGTTCCGAAGCTGAAGAACTGGGCATAGCGCGCTATTTCTCCTGCGCCCAGGGCCGCTACAGGAAGTTCGATCATGGTTCCGAACCGGTAGTCGAGAGGTTTCGCTCCAAGACGTTCCCTTACCTCTTCTTCTACCCTTGAAAGCCCCTTGTAAACATTACCTTCGATCTTTTTACCGTAGATAATGAG